>Ga0180104_1000016_pt1 | contig 58243 bp, 95 predicted proteins | sample EasRiv730_16_1Da_FD_121791 | JGI IMG/M metagenome (GOLD analysis project Ga0180104, IMG submission 121791) | Soil microbial communities from meander-bound floodplain in the East River, Colorado, USA - East River metaG ERMLT730_16_1Da | ecosystem: Environmental > Terrestrial > Soil > Floodplain ... | reverse complement strand
GGCCTGGGTTGTAACCCGGTCCGCATTCTCGGTGGTGAAGACTTCCCGCAGAACACGACCATCAAGTTGAACATCAACGGTGGTTTGTTCACAGGGATCATGGACGACGACGAGTTCACGGTCTCGCAACGCTCGCACCCCGACAACGAAGCTAAGTCGGAGGAACTGTTCAGCAGCATAGGAGCCTCTCAGTGTGAGAATCCTACGCCGGCACAATTCTTTGATTTCCAGATGCAAGTTCCAAACGGAACCGGCGACCTGGGCGGGGACACTATTCGTCGCCACGGATTCTCTTTCTGCAACATCCCCCACTTGTCCCGTCCCTCGGCCAGCCAGGTTGCTCAGCACTTCTGGGCCGAACCCGGCTCTCGTGTTGTGATCGCGTCGGAAGAGCCGATCACCTACATCGTGAGCATCACGCCGGGGACCGTCCTGGCAGTGAAGGCTCACAAGACCCTGAACGGCGTGCGACGGCTGGTCAACGTGCCCAATAATCTTTGGTCGGCCGAAACACAAGCCTATGGCTCGATAACGGCAGTGCAGGTCGTAACCACTAAGCCACTGTCGAGTATCGTTGACCAGGGCTGGTCCGACGATCTCTACGTGACGTTCCAATCGACGATCGGCCCGAACACCGTTGACATCCTGGAGTACATCATCGAGCGGTGGACAGACTTGGACTTTGACACTACGAGTTTCAATTACGTCAAGACCAAGCTAAACAGCTTCCCGAGCAACTTCCCCGTCCTTGACAGGAAGAACACGCTCGACCTGATCCGCGAGATCGCCTTCCAAGCTCGATGCGCGGTGTGGCTAAGCAATGGTATCTTCTTCCTGAAGTATCTGCCCGAAGAGCCTTCCTCGGATCAAGCCGTTACCGTGAGCGATCTGGAATCGGGTTCGATCGAAGTCGGCCTCACACCAACCGAAGACCTGATTACGAAGATGGTCGTGACATGGCACCTGAGTTGGGCGGCCGACGAACCCGAGCGGTTCATACTGCGGCACAACGTCAACAAGTACGGCACGAAGGAGGAAGAGTTCGACTGGTATATCTATAACCAGCCAGACATCATTCTGAAGTGCGCCACGTTCTGGCTTATACGAAGGTGCAACACCTGGAAGAAGATCAAGTTCAAAGGCTTCCTGAACCTGTTGGCATTGGAGACTTTCGATACTGTGAACTTGACCCTGCCGGCTTATGTGTCCGGCGGGGATGTCAAGGCTATAGTTGAGAACGCCAGCTACAACTCAGAAGAGAATACGATGGACTTTGAATGTCTCGTGCCGGTTCGATCCGGCGAGATGTCGAAGTACGACTTCTTCTGGCCTAGCGCATTGCCGGTCGTACAGACATGGCCAACGGTTGCTGAGATTCTTGGTGGCAACGCAGGTGGCGACGGTCTCGGGGCGGGAGCCACCGGGACATTGCCTATCGGTGATACATCCGGGATTAGTGGCGGTGGCACGGTGTTTGTCGGAGGACCAAACGTGGTATTCCGAAATAACAGTGACTACGGCGATCGAACGCCTACGGACACTGACTTTGCGGCTCAAACTATTATTCCGGCAACTGTGTTTGCTGATCTCGATACGTCCGCGAATCCAGCGCCTGATCTGACGCTCAACTACATCGACCCGCTGCCGGCAATCCCGATCCCTTCCAACCCGGCGGGGTCTCTGGTCATTGACATTCGCAAGACGAAGATCATCGACTCGGACAACCCCGGTGTGGAAGCCATTCTAGCCTCGGTCATTCGACAAATTCTGGACGGCTCACTGGTCATCAGCACGGAAGCAAAGTTTGGCGACGGTTCAAACACCCAGGAATTTGACTTTGAGTTCGACGACGAGGATGGAAAGTTCGGTGCCCGTATAGCATTCCTGAAGGATTGACGCCATGCGATTAGTAAGGGAGAGTATCGACCGATTCTTCGACTACGACATCCATCTGGAGAGTCGGACGTTGTGGATCGGCGACGACAAAGAAGAGGGCGTCAATCAGCGGACTTCAGAGTACGCTGTCAAGTCGCTACACATGCTTCAGCAGGCCGCGCCGGACAAAGAGATCACGATCTACCTGAACAGCTTCGGAGGATGCTGGTTCAACGGGATGGCGATCTACGACGCGATCAAGCTGTGCCCGTGCCACGTGACGTGCTACGTCGTGGGGTCCGCAATGAGCATGGGTTCAATCATCCTCCAGGCGGCCGACCAACGATTCATCTACCCGCACGCGACCATCATGGTACACGACGGGTACGAGACTCGTGTGAACGATACGCCGAGGACGTTCCAGAACTGGGCCGACTACAGTAAGAAAAGTCAGCAGTTAATGTATCGCATCTACGCCGAGAGAAGTGGCAGGCCAGTGAGCTACTGGCGAAAGAAGTGCGCAGTGGACTTGATCCTGACTGCGCAAGAGGCCAAGGAACTTGGCCTAGTGGATGCGATATACGGACAGTAGCCCAGATAAACCCCGCTCAGCCTTCGGGTTGAGCGGGGTTTTTTCGTTGAGTGCAGGCGGCACAGTCGTCTGACTTAACGAATCGCATGAAGTGGTCTTTCACCACCGGGTTGTTGCAGACCATCTTCAAGTCGATTGCACCATTTGGTGCCTTGCGCACACCCGCCATGCGAAGCTGGCATTCCGGCCACAGTGGGTGAAAGAGCCACGGGTTAAACTCGTCTCTGGTGTAGCCGTTTACTTCTGGCGGCGGGCCGGCGTCCACAGGCTTGTATTCGATTGACCCGTCGTTATGCACAGCGGGGCGGCTGTACACACTGCCGGCCCCCAGAGGCATGGAGTTCTTGATGCTTGACGCCAGCGGGTGATATGGATCGCTATGCGCGATAACGGCCTGGGGCAGTCCCAGCATTACGGCATCTATCTGTTGTTGTGTTCGAGCAGGTGTTGGCGAGTCATTGCAGCACATGCGGCACCCTAGGGATTGTGAAGGCGGAGATGGTAACTGAATGTTATATCTTCGCCAATTGTGCTAATACCGACCATTTCATTGCCGCTATAAAAGACTATACCATCACACGGGAGCGGTTGGATAACCAACTCATCGCTCTCAATTTCGTTGCCGCCCAAATTCACGCGCTCGAAGAATGCCCACGTTCGGCCATCTATGCCAGGTTCGCCCAGGGTCAACCCGTTGATGAGCGACGACAGGAGAACTTCATCCGGTGGGTCAACGAGAGGCCCAGCCCCTTGTGTAAAGAACGTGAATTCAAGACCGTCTTCAGACGGGATTGGGTCCAAGTCGCAGTCACAGTCACACCAAGCCTGCCCTATCGCGTCCGTGATCTCGTCGATGATCGACTGCTTCCATAGTTCGGGGATAGCCTCAAATGTTATGTCCGGGCAGGTCGAGATTAGCGCGTCCTGGACTTCCTGGATGTCCGCCTTCGACCACCGATGCTTTAGCCCCACTTCCTCTATCGTTGGTAATGGATCGCAACCCGTGGGCGGATTCTGAAGCACATCGTTCACCTGCTGAATGATGCCGTTCCAGTCGGTTCGTTTGAAGGCAGGCATTACAGTACGTCCACGTTTAGAAGATGTCGGTACACTTCGGCTTCAGCTAAAGCGTCGTTCAAGGCGTCGTGCGCCCGTGCGTTTACAACCCCGAAGTGACTGCACAATTCGGTGAGGCCGACGCTGCGGAAGATCGCCTTCTCCCCACGGAAGAATGACTTGTCGTTCAAGCCCAAGGCGTAAGTCATTCCGTCCCGAGCGTGATAGTGGAAGAGCTTCTCCGATAGCGAGACGCCGAGCCACGCTTTTAAGAAGTCCCGTTCAAACGGCCAGTTGTGAGCCAGCGGAATCAGTCGCCGCTCGAAGGGCAGTTCGAGTGAGTTACACCATTCGACGAGCATATCTTCGATATCGCCCGGTTCCCGCTCTTCGAGCATGAGCCGGTCGATGTCGATTCCGTGAACCTTGGTCGCCGCCGGATCGGCTCGCTCTGGGAACCGAGGCTGGATGTATTGGTAGAACGGTGTGATGCCGGGAGCCGGCTTCAGATTGGAGTCGAGAACCACCACGGCTATCTGGATCGGCTCGTGGTAGCCCGCAACGGTCCCGGTCGTCTCGAAGTCCACGGCCGCAACGACGTTACCGTTGAGATGCGGCATGGAAGAATGAATCTTGGTCAAGCGGCCACCCTCCCAATATCAGAGAGCTTCTCGACGCTGAGGGCATACGCCTTCTGCTCGATGGTTTGAACGGGCCAGTCGTGGAGGCCGGACACGGCTGCCGCGATGCAGTAGGCTTCGACCCGCAGTTTGTCGATGTCACCGTGGGCACCCCAGATGTAGTCCCAATCCCGGTAGCCGAGCAGAGCCTTGTCGGCAACGGTGTTGCGCGGGCCGTAACCGGGACGAACGATCTTCTGGACCGTGCCGCCAAGCTCGCGGATGGCAGACACTTCGTTCGGGAAGCGAACGTCGGGGACCACCAGGATGTCGCACTGATGGTCACTCTTGAGCAGGAAATCGATCCACGTCCGCTCGTACACGTTCTGTCGGACGGCCGGTGTGCCCATCGCCACCCAGATTTCCACCGGGGTCTTCCCGATGGTCGGCAGCGGGATGTCGCGGAACTTCTCGCCATCCAGGGTGTCGTAGAACTCCGGCTCTCGCATCCCGTCCCACGCATAGAGATCGTGGCAGATTTGCTTGAGCTTCCACGCGAACGGAATCTTCTTCGCCCGCAGTTTGGAGTTGGCCGCGAACCATGCAACGGCTGCGTTGGCGAACGTGTCCTTGCCTGTTCGAGAGTAGTGGCCGAGGCCGATGATTTTCATGCGATTTCCGATGGGTCACAAAGAACAGCGTCTCCGTACACGGGGCCAACCCTCCCTGCGAGCGATGTCGCCGTCTCATTCATCCGAGCGAACTCGGGCGCTGACTCGTTCACGACTAGGACATCACCCGTAGGCATGTCGATGAACTTGATGAATCCTTTGACCAGCGTTTGCAGCTTCGTCAGCGTCAGTGGTGACTCGACTTGCCGTGCTGGTCCTTCCTCCGGGAAGAACGTCGCCATGCTTAACCCGTTTTCCGAATCCTCCCCTCGACGACGACGAGGGGCTTGTCGGCCGTTGCGTTGGCGTCCCATGAGCAGTTGATGAGGAACACCTTGCTGGCGTTGCCTCGACCGGTCTGGAATTTCAACGGCAGGCCGCGAGTGGTCTTGATCTGCGTCCAGTTGTGCTGCTCTTCCGTTGGCAGCCAAACCTTGAACCGTTCGTAGAACTCGGAGAACGGGATCAGGTGGCCCGGTGCTTCGTGGAGATGTTCACCGACGAACACTTCGAGCGGCGAGCGGTTAAGCTGCTCTGCGCGTTGCTTGTGTGCCGTGTTCACGACGGGTATCCGAAGCCGGCCCATAAGCGGTGGCAGTTCCATATCCAGAAGGGTCCGCATGAAGTGCGGGGCCTCTTCTTCCAGTCGCTCCATGAGGAACTGCTTGGGTATGTCCTTGTCCGGCTTGGGCACGTACATCATGGTGATGCGCGTATCGCCCTCGAAGACAGGAACCATCTCCGGCTTCTGAGCACACTGAACCCAGTGTGTCATGTTCTCGGTCATGTAGCTGTCGGTCCGCATCTTCCGAACCGACAACCGTGGGCTGGTCACAGCATCCTTGATTTTTTCCAGCGATCCCGAGGCTTTCGACACGTCGGTTTCTTCGACCACGCAGAGGATCGCGCCGTCCAGTTCGCCGTTGAACCCAGACTGGTTCGTCAATGATCGGTCTGCCTTGACGACGCCTCGTGTCACCAGCAACCCAAACGCTTCGTGGATGATCGACTTGCCCGAGTTCTCGGGTCCGAACAAGAAGACGTATGGCGTTGGAGTGTATGGCTCCCGCAGGATGGAGGCGAAGATTGCCCGTAGGTAATCGCCGCCCCGGCGGATGCTGGCGGACTTCGCCCAGTCGAGATCACGCAGGTAGGAATCTAATCCCTGGCCGATGTGGTTCAGAACGATGTCCCAGTGCGGATGCAAGGAACCATCGCCCTCGATCCGTGGCGCGGGCTGAAAGCGGTACTGAGGGGCGTTCCTGTTCCATTGCCGGTTGCCGGGATACTCGTCCTGGAAGGGCAGCATGACCAGCTTCCACGGACGCTCCGCGTATCGACCCATGATCTGCTCGGCCTCTGGCTTCGCGTGCCCTCGGGCCTGAAGAATGATCTTGATCTCGCTGAAGGGCTTGCTGGTCCAGCCGCCGTCCGGCTTCTTCGTGGACCAGCCAGCGTGCTCGCCGTTCACGGTCTCCATATTTCTGAGTAGTTGGTCGTAGTCCGAAATCTCCAGCTTCACCGGCTCGGCGACTATGTTGTTGTAAACCTGTGTCCAGGCGTTCTTCTTGTCGCTGCTGTTCCACTGACCCATCTCGTCTGGGTCTCGCTTGTCCTTCGGAATCTCGATGGCGAGCTTTCCATCTTTCGTCTTCCGAATGATCGCTTTGCGATCCTTCAAGTTCTCGTCAACGTCGATCTTGGTCTCGGGGTTGATCGCCTCGGCCACCTTGGCGGCGACCTCTAGGCTGGAGAACTCGTAGCCGCCCTTACTCAGTTCCCGGCCGCCGAGGGCGCGTGCGGCGACCTTTAACGTAGGGCGGATGTTGAATCCGCATGTGGTGTATCCTGTGCCGTCTTGCTCCCAGGTCGGAGCTTCAGCGGAACCACGGCCGAAGCGGTTGATCCGCCAGCCGCCGTGATCCATCGGAAACGCAAAGCAGTTTGCCGTGGCGAGGTCGGCACCCTTCGAGTTGGTTTGGAAGACGCCTTCCAGCCCAAGTTCTTCCTTGCGTTCCATCAGCCTGGCGAAGCCGATGGTATGCGTCTGAAGCAGATGGTGATCCGCGACCCACACACAGACGATGCCCATCTCGGCAATGGCGTCCATGATGAGCTTGTGTTTGTCATCGAGCGACACCCGACGATGAGCGGTCGAGAGTTGCTCGAACACGTCTTCGTCTGTGTCAGTCACGCCGTCCAGGCGGACCTTAGCACGCTTTCGGGTCACAACGTCGATGTGATCGGTCCAGTTGGCTGGCAGCATGTCCTGCGTGAAGGCGGTCGCCGCCGGCTTGATGAGCTTGAGACCTTCGTTCTCCGTCGTGCTCTTCTTGTGCCAGAGCCACATATTGCCGCCACAGGCGTCGATCTGTGTCTGGAAGTCGAAGCCAGCGTCACGGCTCATACAGCCGAGGATGCAGCGAGCTAGGGCCGCGTGCTCGTCATGGTTCTTTGTCTCCACGCCTTCATCGTCTAGGACGACGTAAAGATGCAGGCCCGCGCCGCCGGTGGACCGGCGAGCTTCGACGTAGGGCAGGGCTTGTGCGGCTTCGCGGACCCTATCGAGTTGATCCTTTGATACACCCACGCCGGCCGCATGGCCGACGATGGAGTCGAAGTCGAACCCGACCCAGCGAGAGCGGCGGTTCTTCCAGTCCCAGCCCGTGGACCCCACGCCCACGGCGTAGTTGTCCAGCGGCCACTTCAGTTCGTAGTCGTCGAACTCTGGCGTGGTCGCTGCGTTCTTCGGGATGCGGTAGTTGAACCACGTATTGATACCGTCCGTGAACGTGGACCGCTTGCCGGCGACTGGTTCGCCGTCTGCGGAGTGGACGTTGACCTGGACTTCCATGTCCTTCCCGTAACGCAGGAAGCGTTCGAGAAGGTCGGGACCGTGGTGTGTCCCCTTCGTGATCTTGGCCTTCAGGAAGGCGATGACTGAGCTAACGGCGGTTGGCATCTTCTCGTCGGATTCTCCAGATGTTGTGCGGTGAACATCCAAAGTCCCTTGCGAGCTTCCACGCAGGAGTCTTCGATGTGATGGCTAGTTGTTTCTGTTCTGGGGTCAGTTTTGTGATCGGGACCGTGAATCGCCAACGACCTTTCTGGATACAGTCCTGGATGTTGTCCTGGGATGTGCCCTCAAACAGATGGTCCGGTCGGCAGCAGGCTGGGTTGTCGCATTCGTGAAGAACTTTGTCCTTCGGTTGGCGTCGGTGTTTGAGCCAGAAAGCGGCTCGATGTGCGGCAACCGATGACCCAGGAATTACGAACTGACCGTAGCCGTTCTTGAAGAAGTCGCCTTGCCACTCCCAGCAGGCCGTTGGCTGCTCGTCCGAGCGATCCACGAGGCTGTGGAACTGCTCTTGCTGTGCGGTAGACAGGTTGATTCGGGTTGGCGGTCTCAATATCGTACCTAGTTCGTTGAGTCACTCTTACTATGTGCGGATAACGCCCTGCCGTTCACAAAACGTGACTGGGTTGCCGATTGTGGCCCGGTCCGGTTGTAACGGTCACAGCATCTAAGTCGTGACTGCAAAACGAGTTACGTACTTAGAAGTTATGGATTTACTCAATTACTCTTCCCCAAAACATTGATAAGGATCATTTGATCGCTGCAATCCTGATGTAGACCTAAATCAGAAGAATCGGTAAATCGACCAATCGGCCATACCTAGATACTTGCTCTGAACTTGGCCGGTCAATCCGCACATAGTAAGAGCGTGTGGACAACGACGCCGAATGCCGACTCCTACCGCTCGAAGAGATCGTTGATCCGTGGGTTCTCCTACGACCGATCAACGTCAACTCCATCGAGTACCTCCAGGTTCGAGACACCTGCCGTGTACGGCTCCTGAACTCGATCTCTGTGCGACCCAGCGAACGCTGGCCAGGTAAGTACGAGGTCGTTGATGGTATGTACCGTCTGACGGCCTTCCGAGAGTTAGGCAAGACACACATCCCGGCGACCATTCATCGCGGGATGACGGACGAAGAAGTCCTCGCTTCGCAGATTCAAGCCAACGCTGTCCGCCGCGAAACAACGCCGGTGGAGTTCGCGAAGCAGATGCGGCGCATCCAGAAGTTGATGCCCGACATCACGATGAGCCAGATGTCGGTGATGGTCGGCCGCGAGGTCGGCTGGATCGCCAAGACACTCTCGCTTCTCAACCTGCACAAAGACAACCAGAGGCGAGTCGAGCGGGACGAACTCCCACTCTGCAACGCCTACATGCTGGCGAAGATTCCGGCGTCATTGCAGAAGCAATACGTCGATTACGCCATGCACATGCCCACGGCCGAGTTTGAGGCCCTGGCGCAGTCAGTGATCCGAGCCGTCATGGAGGCGGCAAGGAACGGCAAGCTCGAAGCGGCCTTCGTCGCCGAGTTCAAACCGCAACCTTACCTGCGACCGCTGAAGCGGGTTCTCGAAGAGATCGAGACGCACAAGTTCGGTGCCGAGTTCGTCCTGCGTGGCGACTGCACGCCTATGGCCGCCTGGGACGCCGCCCTGAGATGGGCCGCGAACATCGACGAAGACAGCATCCAGAAACAGCAGAAGGCCGCTACTAAACGCCAACAAACACAACGCATCGAAAGGGACTCCTATCAAAAACTAATCGAATCTGACAACCCACCTGATTGACTCTTCTGTTTTCTTTTCTCTGAGGTTTTGCAAAGTGAGTAATAGTTCTTTGGTCCCCGTGAATCTCGATCTCAATCAATTGCCTTCGACGCAGTTCGCATCGCAGGAAGACTTCGATCGCCTTGGCAAAGGCGCAGGCTTCCTCAGCCGACTGCAACTCTACACGAAGGGCACCGCAGTCAACAAACGGCTGATCGGCCCCGGCGAGTATGGCATCCCCGAAGGCGAAGACACGATCCTGGTCCTTGGTGACTCTATTGACGTGCTCCCCCTGACCCGCCGGCCGAAGGCGATCGACATGAGCGACAAGGAAGCGATCATCACTTCCTATGACGCCCAGTCCGACACCTTCAAGGACATCGCTGCCCGCGCCGGCGGCAAGGACTCGGGCTGCATGTACGGCATCTCGTTCCTGGTCATCGAACGGACCACCGGTCAGTTCCTCGAATTCTTCTGCGGCACGAAATCGACTCGGCCGGAGGCGGGCAAGATTGCTCCCTTCCTGCCTCTGAGTTCGGCCGACATCGAACGACTGGCTGCGGCCGGCAACGATGTCTCGAAGATGGAACCGCACGGCCCTCTGCCGATGACGCTGAAGTCCAAGCTGGTTGAGAAGGGCACCTACTCGTGGCACGTTCCGATCGTGCTGAAGTGCTCGACTCCGTTCTCGAAGATGCCCAAGGAAGCGGACATCTACGCCGAGGTCGCCAAGTTCGTTACCGCTCGCGGCAGCGAAGTTGAGACCGAACCCGCTCCGGTGGCTGACACCAAGAAACGTCGCCGGTAATTCCAACAGCCTCTCCTGTTGTGCGCCGGGCGGCTCTCAAGGGCCGCCCGGCCTTTCTTCTCGCAGGTCGCATGATCCCTGTATCTGTTCTCATCACTCAGCCGTCGATTGACTTCAAGACGTTGCTGACGATCTCGCATCAGGCGTTGGGTTATTCCATAGCCACAGCGAGTGACGAGTCGCGTCGAGACCAACATCCTGCGGAGAGATTTCTTTCGTGCCTCGCCGCCCTGCGTGACCAATACGCTCCGGCTGGCTTGACGCCGAACCTACTCACACACGTCTCGTTCTCGGTGCTCATCATCGCGGACGAGTTCGACACGCTCGACATCCTGGAGTGCGCCGCCGGGATGCCATTCGTCACGACCGAAACGCAAGCTCGCGGTGCTCAACTCACTCTCGTCTCGGGGACTCTCGCCCAGTGGCGTGATGCCGTCGTAACCGGCACGCGGAAGGGCGGCGCAGTGCAGGGTTTGTACTGCCAAATCATGTCCCACTTCGAGTCGGTCAACCTCAACCCGTGGTCGGACTTCAACAAGAAGTGGGCATCCGAGGGTCGGTTGTTCTTATTGGAGCGGAAATGACTGTCGAAGAGATCAAGCTAATCACCGAGACTCGCAAAGGTCGCCGCTTAAAGCATCCGGCCACCATTCGGTTCATTGATGGTCGGATCGAGTTCCTTGAATCGCCTTTCGCGCTGAAAGACGAGATCAAGGCGATGAAGGGCGCGAAGTGGCATGGCTACGACGATCAGCCCCGCAAGCTCTGGTCGATAGAAGACTGCTATCGCAATCGGTTCCAGCTTTCATACCTGAAGGGCGAGAACCCATATGCATGGTTCGATCGTGAGAAGAAGGTTGGCAAGTACCGCCGGCCGTTAATGCTTCACCAGTGCGATCTGGTGGACAATGCTTTGGCGTACCACTTCCAGATTTGGGCGGCAGAGATGGGCACCGGCAAGACGCTGGCTGCCATTACCGTAATGGAAGAGTCAGGGATCAAGGAATGGATTTGGTGTGGTCCGAAGTCCGCTCTTAAGGCCATCGAACGCGAGTTCAAGAAGTGGAAGCTCGACCCGAGCATCAAGGTCACACTGATGACTTACGATGCCCTGGCGACCCTGATGGATCGCTGGCCGAAGGGTGAGAAGCCGCCGATGGGCGTGATCTTTGACGAGTCTTCTCGTCTGAAGACGGCGACCAGCCAGCGGACCAAGGCCGCTCAGATGCTCGCCGATCTTATCCGGCAGCATTACGGCTACGACGGCTATGTGATCCTGATGTCAGGCACGCCGTCGCCAAAATCGCCAGTCGATTGGTGGGCGCAGGCTGAGATCGCCTACCCCGGCTTCCTGAAGGAAGGGACGCCGAAGTCGCTCGAACAGCGGCTCGCGTTCCTCGCACTGGAAGAGTACGACTCTGGCGCTCACTTCAAACGGCAAGGCTGGAAGGACGACGAACGCAAGTGCCATAAATGCGGCAAGTTTGAACCCGAGCACGAAGCCAAGTTCGACGAGAACACCGGCGAGATGACCCAGGGGGCAGACCACAAGTTCGAGGAAAGCGTAAACGAAGTCGCCCTCATGCACGAGCGCCTCGCGGGCCTCGTCGTGGTGAAGCATAAGAAGGACTGCCTGGACCTCCCGGACAAGCAGTACCGAACGATCTTCTGCAAGCCAAGCAAGTCCACTCTGCGTGTCGCCCAGGCGTTGGTGGATTCGGCCGAGAACGCTGTTGGTGGTTTGACTCTGCTACGCGAATTGTCGGACGGCTTCCAGTACCGCCAGCAGGAAGACGGGATGACGCCTTGCACGCACTGTGCCAAGACGGGCCTTGTCTCCGAGTGGACCGATCCCGAAGACCCGGACCGGGTGTACTCGTGCGTTGACATGATGGACCCGGATGTCGTCACCCGCCTTGAGAAGGCGGAAGTCACCTGCCCTGCGTGCGGTGGCGATAAAGAGGTCAAGAAGTACATCCGAATCACTCGGGAAATCCCCTGCCCGAAGGAAGCTGCGGTAGTCCAACTGCTCGAAGAGTGCGAAGAGCAGGGGCGCATGGTTCTGTTCGCGGGTTTCACCGGCAGTGTTGATCGCTGTGTGAATATCTGCCTGCAAAAGAAGTGGGATGTTGTTCGCTGTGATGGCCGTGGCTTCCTGGTCTTCAGGATCACGTCAGACAATAAGATCGAACAACTGCCGCGCGAAGATGCGCTCGAATACTGGTCCAACAGAGACAACGCCAAGGTAGTGTTCGTTGCGCACCCGGAGAGCGGCGGAATGGGACTGACTTTGGTAGAGGCGAGCGTGGCCTGCTTTTATAGCAACAGCTTCAAACCTGAGTATAGATCGCAAGCAGAAGATAGGGTCCACCGCAAAGGGATGGATGAAAACCTAGGTTGTCAGATTGTTGATCTGATCCATCTCCCATCCGACCAGCGTGTTATCGACGTGGTGCGTGAGAACAGGCGTCTTGAATTATTGACTATGGGTGAACTTGTTGACGCCCTCAATGACGAATCGGTGTGCGGGGATGGCGAATTGGTGGAGGTCTCGGGTTGAGGATGCGTGCGACGAAAGTTTGTACGAAGTGCGGACGCCGTAAGAGTGTGTCGGCATTCTACTTTGATTCTCGCTAGCAAAGACATCATGCACAGTGCAAGAAGTGCAAATGTCAGTATGAGCGTCAAAGGATGAAGAACGACGTGCATCGCGCGTCTAAGAATGCTTACGCCCGCTCGTGGAGGAAGAAACCCGAAAACAAGAAGAGGTATCTGGCCTATTTCCAAGGCTGGCGAAGTCTCAATGGCAAAAGAGTAAAGGGCTATCAACTCAAGTCCCGGTACGGCATATCGAACGCCGACCACTTACTTATGTTGCGACTACAAGACAACAAGTGTGCCATTTGCAAGGAACCATTCAAAAGCTCACCGCATGTGGACCACTGCCATCGCACCGGTAAAGTGCGCGGTCTTCTTTGTCCAGGATGCAACCACGGTTTAGGTCGTTTCAAGGATTCGATTACAGCGTTGTTGAATGCGGTCTCTTACTTGAAGGCCGCCTGACCAAATCTAACCACCAACTGATACGAACGAAATGAGCAAACTGACAGACAAGAAGGTCGCCGCCATTAAGGCCGACTTGACCGATCGCATGACGCAGCCCGAGGTTGCCAAGAAGCACCGGATCAGCCGCTCGGCCGTCTCGGACATCGCCACGGAGCGCAGTCACAAGAAGGTGCCGTGGCCGGACGGCGAACCGCCCGTGAAGCGGGCCGGTGGACAGCGCAAGAACGTCCCCGGCCACGATCCGACCAACGAGCGAATCCAGGAACTCGAATCTGAGGTTTTGCATCTCCGCGAAGAGCGGGATCACGCACGGAAGTCTGCGCGACTGACCAGCAAGCAGCACGGCATCTTCAAGGCCGTGGTCAAGGAAATGGAGGGGCGAGTCCAGCCCTTCAAGGCCCTGCCGCAGTCGCGTGAGTTCGCGTCCCGCAAGGACACGATCGAAGAGCATGTGGTTATGCACCTGAGCGACGGGCACCACGACCAGATCGTGACCCGCGAAGAGTCGGGTGGCTTGGAAGAATACAACTTCCCTATCTCATGTCGGCGTGCCGAGAACTACGTTGACACGCTGATCGACTGGACCCAGGAAACGCTCAGCCCTCGGTTCAACTTCAAGTGCCTGACCGTGCTCGCTTACGGGGATCATACCTCTGGCGAGATTCACGGGCACGTCGCCCGGAGCTACTTCCGCAATCAGTTCAAGAACACGTTCGCCATCGGGCAGTTGCACGCCCTGATGTACCGCGACCTGGCCCCGCACTTCGACCAGATCAACGTCGTGTACCTGCCGGGCAACCACGGCCGCCGCTCCACCAAGAAGGACTACCACGGTGCGCACGACAACTGGGATTACTTGGTGGCCGAGATTGCTCGACTGCACTTGCAGGACGTGCCCAACGTCTCGTTCCTGATCCCGAACGCCTTCAGTGTGAACATCAACATCAACGGTGTTGGGTTCAACCTGAGCCACGGCGACGACGTGCAAGGCAGCCTGGGCATCCCGTTCTACGGGATGGTCCGCCGGCAGAAGGGCCTGATCGCCCTGAACTCGATGGCCGGTGGCCAACGCATTCGCTACTTCTGCATGGGCCATCACCACGTTCAAGGTGCCCTCGCGGACATCGACGGCGAGCTTGTGTTGAACGGAGCTTGGCCGGGCACCGATAGCTATTCCTACAACCGGTTCGTCGGCTTCCGCGAGCCGAGCCAGTTGATCCACGGCGTCAACCCCAAGCACGGCATTACATGGCGGATGAACGTGCATCTCCGCTCGCAAGACGAGGCCAAAGGACCACGCCGCTACAAGATCGAACTATGAAGAAGCGCGACAAAGGATTCGAGAGGGTGGCCGACTACCGGGATAACTTTCGGGTCGCCGGCCTACGTGGCACCGAGCTTCAACGTCTCATCGCGATTCTCCGTCGAACGGAGATCAGCTTGATCGACGGGCTTGTCGAACTTGGCGTCTCTACGGGTTATCTAACGGCCGACAGCCTGGATGCGATCCGGGAGAAGCTCAACGAGTGGTACGACTTCTCGCAGCACCCTGAGACCCAGAAGTGGAACTATGGCAATTGTTAATCGGAAGTACGGCTACCTGTTCCTGGCCGAGCCGTACTGTGCCTCACGGGCCGTTGGCATCGCCCTGGCTCAGCACGAAGGCTCCGTGGTGCTCGACTGCTGGGTCCACGAGCCGCTTAGACGATTGTACGAACTGGATATGGTTCGGCCACACGAGCCACTCTTCAAGTTCTCGATCGTTCGCCATCCCGGTGACTATCTAGTCACGAAGTACCATCACTTAACGGGCTGGCATAAAAGGGGCTTCAGAGAGTTCCTCCGAGCGCACCTGGAACCTGCCGAGCCAACACTGTTCATGCACGCCGCCGTGATGGACCGGACTCTAAAGTTCGAGCTTCTCCAAACGCAACTCAACGACATCCTGGAAGCCCGTGACGCCCCGCCCGTGGAACTTCCAGTCATCGGCAAAACCAAGGACAAGAAGCACTGGCGGTCTTACTACTCGACCGGTGACATCTGGCACATTGACGAAATCCTCCCCGACTTCAAGACCTACGGATACCGAGTGAAATGAGCTTCTTCCCTCCCGTCTATCCCCCAGACTTCCACGCTGACGATCTACGGTTCCACGCTGAGTACCGCTGGGACTCGCAGAAGATCGACCTGCGTGTAATCCACTACCACGGTCTCGGCGGCCGAGTCATCAGTCTCGCCGAGCCGCTCGTGATGAAGGTCCGCGACCGGGATTCCGCTGACTTCGTACCTCCCGCCCTCTCACTCCGAACTGCAACTGCTCAAAACCTGATGGACCAACTCTGGCAGTGCGGCCTCCGGCCAACCGAAGGCACTGGCAGTGCGGGATCGCTGGCGGCGACACAGCGACACCTGGACGACATGCGTGTGATCGCCTTCAACAGCCTCGGCATCCCTAATGAAAACGGCCCGCAAGTCTCCAAGGTCAATCGCTGAACTGTCCGACAAGCTCTTCCCCAACTCGCCGATAGAAGTTGCGATCGACGGGAGTGAGTACCACATCTACGTCGAAGGGGAATGGAACCGCAAGTCGGACACCCTTCGAGAAGTCATCGAACAGATTGACAACATCATTAAGTTGTACGGCGATGACTGGTGGTATCCCAGCACCCGCGTCAACCCATGCTGGCACAAGTGGCCCGCCGTAAACGTAGTCTCTCTTGCAAAATGGACCGCATGAAGAAACGCACACGCACACCGCTGAAGAGGAACGAGAAGTACGCTGTCTTCGACTTGCCTCTCGATGAACTGTACTACGATGAAGAGTTCAACTGCCGTGGGCCGATCAGCCCACAGAGCGTCCAGAGCTTGTCACAAACGCTCGAAGAGGACGGCCTTCAGTTCCCGATCATCGTCCAGCCCGTTTCTGACGTTCAGGACGCCGTTTTACGGGGCTGGCTCGAAACAGGCGGATACGGCTGGAGGATCGTCGCCGGCCATCGCCGGTTCAGGGCGTTCAAGTTCCTGAAGTGGACGACGATCCCAGCCATGATCCGCGCGAACCTAACGGAGCGTCAGGCACAGATCATCAACTTCACGGAGAACCTGGAGCGAGCGGACCTCAACATCATCGAAGAGGCCCAGGTCATCCGCAAGCTCTACCCGATCTTGGGCACCCAGGACAGCGACACGTCGCTGCGTGGGGCCGGAAAGGAAATGAAGAAGTCAGCCCGATGGGTCGAGGCTCGCCTGCGACTCCTGGAGTTCCCTGAGAAGGTCCAGCAGATGCTGGCCTCGGGGCGTCTGCCGAAGCACTACATAGACAATCTCTGGCGTTGCAAGACGCAGGATGAACGACTCACCCTGGCCGAGGCGATAGTCAAGGCCAGCGTCAAGAGTCGCAACGGCAAGCTGTCGATCCGACACGACAAGTTGCCCGAGCACCTGCGCCGCAAGTACACGAAGAGCAGCCGCAGCAAGGCCGAGATTATGAAGATTATGGTCAGGCTGCTGGACGCCTCCATCATCGGTCTGGCTCCCCGCGTCGGCGCGTGGTGTGCGGGTTACATCACGACTGACGAATTGTTGGAAGACATCAAGAAACGCGCGCACCACTATCGCAACGTCGGTGTAGAAGAACGGACTTATGAAGACCCTGCCGCCCCACGTTGATCTGTTGCGCCAGAAGGCCGGCACTCGCATTCTTCTCGAAACAACGATAGGCATCTGGGACTTCAAGTTGAACAACCCGGCGGGCCTGCTGATCGAAGTGACGAGCACCGATCCGAGATTCTGTCATCGAACCAAACCCTGCCTTGGCCAGTTTATCGAATCCACGGAGCCGAAGTCTGGCCCGCCCCTATTCGAGAAGGGCAAGCTCATCAAGGGTTGGATGTTCTCCATCCGTTTCGCCGACGTAATCCTGATTGCTGAACCCGTTCAGTCGATCAACATCTCAGGCGACGGCTGGTCTTACGAGATTGCATCGTAGCTCAGAGGTAGAGCGCCCGACTGTTAATCGGGTGGTCCCAGGTTCGACCCCTGGCGATGCAGCTTTGGTGCCGTGCCTGCCAAGTCAGGCTGAACCCATAGATCGTGTCGTCTGGTGACTGGGGTGGCCTTGTCAGCCTAGAGAGATACCTGCCCGCGTGACTGCGGGGAAGACGCACGGCGAAGGCACCTTCTTACACAACGAGGAAAGCATGTCGGAGAAGAAGTCAATCCAAGTGAGCGGTGGCATCGGCTTCGGCGGCCTGCTCACCATCCTCTTCATCGGTCTGAAGCTCACCGGCTACATCAACTGGTCGTGGCTCTGGGTCTTGTCGCCGATGTGGCTGCCCGTCGCGATCTTCCTCGCCTTCATGGGTTTCTGCCTGTTGATGGCGGGCCTCTGCACGGCGTTGATCGCCATCCTTGAACGCTACTGCAAATGAACAACCCAATCGGACAACGCTTCGAGCTTTGGCAGTCCGAGTACGTCCGGGACGACTACGAAGATCAGATGGGTCGCAAGCACGAGGCCCAGGTCGTGCGCCGCAAGGTCATCGTGACCGTTGTGGAAACTCGCGCCACTGTGGGTGGCTACACGGGCAAGACTTACCCGGATGGCTACTGGATTGCTAAGGACGAAGCCGGCGTCGAGTACACGCAGATGTTCGACGAGATCAGCATGGGCGGCCGAGAGCGTTGGCACGACAGTCTGCGTGGGTCTTGGACCAGAGCACAGCGGGGCTGGTTGACGCCTTACATAAACCCGGATGGCACCAAGGCCGTCCCACAGGTGCTCGATGCCTGACACAACACTGGGCGCAAAGCACGCTCTCATCATTCTCTTCGGCCCAGTGATCCTGGTCGCGGTGATACTCGTCGTCGGCCTTCTGGTCGCCGGTATCCGCCGGCTCTGCCGTCGCAAGGTGACGCTGCTGAGGATGCTCGATGACGACGGCAAAGTCCTTAACGAGATGGAGTACAGCGAAGACGAGATGTGCTGCGGCTCCCGGTCGGGTGCGACGAGCGAGATGTGTGGCGGATGTTGCCGCTGCATCGAGATGCAAATGGCTCACTACGGAACACGCTACGACATCGTGGATGCCTACCTGTAAATGAATCTTCTGTTCCTCGACTCTGAGACGTGCGGCCTGCACAGCATGATGGTCCTCCTGCAATACGCGGAGGACGATGGGCCGATCGTTCTGTACAACATCTGGAAGGAACCAGTCGGTAAGACGCTCGATCTTCTTGAATGGATAGCGTCTAAGACAGTCGTGGGCTTCAACCTCGCCTTCGACTGGTTTCACGTCGCCAAAATCTACACTATCTGGCGGCTCCTGCCTCGGGACTGGATTCCCGAAGAGCACATCGAACAAATCGCACTGCTTGAACCCCTGGGCCAAGACGGTCCGTGCATCAAGCCCTTCTCTGCGTGCGACCTTCTGCTGCACTCGCGTAAGAACGAGTTCCAGTCTCTCATGGCTCGTGAGGACATCCGCATTCGTCGGGTGCCCACCGCCCTCGCCTACGTGCTCGCCGAAGAGCTTGAGCAGCGCGTCGAGATCGACGGCATCTTCTTCGCCCGTTCCGCTGATCCTGATGCGCCGAAGTGGAAGGTTTACGACATCTTCAAGCACGGCGAACTGGACCCGGACTTCAAGGACGTGTGCCTCAAGTTCAATCCGGCCGGCGGCCTGAAGTTCCTCGCTGAGTACGCCCTGGGATACAAGCCAAAGTTCCACTTCACCGATGTCGAGCCTCCGAAGGACTCGCGCCCGGTCGAGTTCGGCTATGCGCCAACGGCTCTCTCCGTGAGCACACCAGATCAGGACTGGGCCGTGTACGAAGAAGAGGACGGCAAGTACAAGCTGAAGGGCCACGCTTGGCCTGCCAAGATCAAGACGCACATCGACCACTGGGCCGATAACGAGCCGGCGCGTGAGTACGCCTCTGACGACATCCTCTACACTCGCGAGCTTTACAAGCACTTCAAATGCCCAGTGCCGGGAGACGACGACTCCATTCTGGCCACGATGGTCCCGATCGTGCGTTGGCGAGGTTTCAAGATCGACGTAACCGGTATGCAGGCCCTCTGCGAAGCAGCACGGCAAGTCGTCGCCAATGCACCGGTGCGAGTCACTCGGCCGCAGGAAGTCCGGGCCTACCTCACGGAAGTCATGGATGATACCGAGGCGATGTTCATTGAGGACACGACCAAGAAGGCCAAGCTAGAAGCGATCGTCAACTGGATCATCGAAGAGGAAGAGGAATGCACCGCCTGCTTTGCCGGCGACCCCACCGTCTGCAAGCGTTGCAGTGGGGCAGGCAAGCTGAAGCCGGGCAAGCACCCGGCCGCCGCCCGCGCCCGTGAGTTGCTGGACGTGAAGCACGCCGTCAAAGAGATCGAGCTTTACGAGAAGCTGATCCGGGCCTGCAAGTTCCACGCCAGCTTCAACGTCATCGGCACGATGTCCAGCCGTATGTCCGGCGGCGACGGCCTGAACGCCCAGGGCATCAAGAAGACCAAGGAAGTTCGTATGAACTTCCCGCTGGCCTGGGCAGCACCCGACTTATCGCTCATCAGGGATCGCCTCGAAGCGTTCCTTGGTCTGGACGATGAAGCTCTTGAGGCGCACTGGCATTACGTCAAGGCTTGCTACTTGGGCGTGGACTTCGAGCTATGCGGCGGCGACTTCGATGCGTTCGAGGTCACGCTGGCCGATGCTGTGTACAACGATCCGCAACTGCGGAAGGCCCTGGTCACGAAGGTTCCCTGCCACAAGTGCGAAGGCCGTGGCAAGATCGACCCGTGCAAGCCGTGCAAAGGCAAGGGCAAGAACAAAGAGACAGGGCTGGAGTGCAAGACCTGCGAGGGCAGGGGCCGCTTCATCATCATCGACGATGAGCAGTTTGAGAAGGTTCTACAGCAACTTATCGACTGCGGCGGCTGCGAGGGCCTGGGCCTAACGACCAAGAAGATTCACGGTCTGTTCGGCATGGCCTTGTTCCCCGGCAAGACATACGAAGAAATCCTTGCGTCAGATGGCAGCAAGGAACTCGATATGTACACGCTCGCGAAGAGCGGCGTGTTCGCGATGATCTACGGCGGCAACGCCGACACACTCCATAAGAACCTCGGTGTGTCCAAGGAAGTCGCTCAAGCTGCCTTCGAGCAGTGGGGCCGGATGTTCCCTGGCATCGAGAAGGCTCGCAATCGCATCCTGCGGAACTTCTGCTCGATGCGTCAGATGGCGAACCGTCAAGTCGTCTGGGCCGAACCAGCCGACTACTGCGAAACTTTCCTCGGCTTCCGTCGTTACTTCACCCTTGAGAACAAAATCTGCAAGGCCCTGTTTGATCTTGCAAACAAGCCGCCACCGGCTTGGCGGAAGTGCCCGGTCAAGGTTGTTCGCCGCGACAGGATTCAGACGGCAGGCGGTGCTGTGTCGTCTGCCCTGTACGGATCAGCGTTCGCGATCCAGCAGGCCAACATGCGTGCGGCGTCCAACCACGAGATTCAAAGTCCCGGCGGTCAGATCACCAAGCACGTTCAGCGCCGCATCTGGGACTTGCAACCGTGCGGAGTCCATCCGCTATACGTCGCCCCGATGAACATCCACGACGAACTCCAGTGCGTCACGCACCCGGATTACGTCGAGCCTGTCGCCCAGGCGGTGAAGGAAGGCGTCGAGAGCTTCCGAGACAAGGTAGCTCTGATCGGCATGACGTGGAACAAGGCGATGGCGAACTGGGCCGAGAAGAAGGGCGGCACTGTCACCCTCAAGATTCAGCCGCCTGAGATGAATGAAAACGGTCTTAACGCGCACGCCGCGTGACCCATGCTGCGAGAGACGGTGTACTACAAGTGGGTCGAATAAAGCGTGCCCTCCACGGGCCGGAATGGTTCATCCAGCGAGACTTGATCGAGTTCTTAAAGGCTCGTCAATGGCTGGTTGAACGCATGATCGGGAACGCCTTTCAGATGGGCATCCCCGATTTATACATCCACCACATCAAGTGGGGGTCGCGGTGGATCGACTGCAAAGTCGAGGGCCGCTACACGTTCACCAAACCCCAGAAGCGCAAGTGGCCACTCTGGGAGAGCTATGGCGTCGGCATCTGGATCATCACCGCCGCCACGCAGTCTGAGTACGACAAGCTCTTCAAGCCACCGAACTGGCGCGACTACTGGAAACCCCAGTGGGGCGAGATTCCAGACATCGACAAGCTCCTGGCCGAGATACGCCTAGATGATGAAGCCACCGACACCGATTGTTAAATCGAACCAATGGTCGTGCGAGATCACGTCCTATGCGATGGCTACCAATCAACCGATCAGCGAGTTCATCCGCCTGATCGGTCACAACGGCGGCGAGATCACATATCCAGGAATGCGTGAGCCTTTCTGCCGACGTGGGTTCCATCACCAGGAACTCATCATGGCATCGATGCTCATGGGCTTCACCGTCACGCCGTTCGAGTTGATCCCAGCGTCCCTTCCCCGTTCACCTAACCCGCACCCGGCCCACGAAGGCCGCAGCATCGTCCATCCGCTGCTGATCGACACAGCGATGCGTCGGCAGATGTTCCAACGCCTGATAGACAACCGGCGTGGCGTTCTCACTGGCCGCTGCCGGGTCTCTCACCACGCCGTCACGTTCTTCATGGGTCTAATCATCGACCCGGACGGAGACACGTACCCCTTCTCTTTCAAGGCATGTGAAGACCGTGGGTTCTACCCATCATGCCTCTGGATCGTTGACGAATGCCCGCAGCAAAAGACATTGAAATCCTGAAGCGGCCGATGCCGGCTGTCACCCAGGGCGCGAACGCCCGCCTGTATCCTCTCGTCGTGGCCGGTGATCCTGCCGCCCGCGAAGAGATGATCCAGGTCAACTCGCCGCTGGTCGGCAACCGGGTCTCGGCTTACTTAGCCAAGTTCCCGAAGTGCCAACACCTGCGGGACGACCTGATCTCCCAGGGCTACGTCGGCCTTGTGACGGCCGTGAACAACATGGTTGGGTCGGACGTGCCGAACCCTAACCCTCTGGGGTTCATGTCGTTCCACATCCAGAAGGCCCTCGGCGAGTTGATGGATCAGGAAGCCACGATCCGCGTACCCAAGCGGACGTACATGGAGAACAAGGCCAAGGGCAAGCTGATTGATCGGCCGGACAAGGACGGTTCGGCTTCAATCGATGATGTGCTGAAGAAGGATGGGGAACGTGATCCCCGAAGCCTCGTCGATCTCATGGACGAACTCTTGGGCTGCTGCGAATCGCCCACCGAACGCCAGATCGTGAAACATCGAGCCGATGGCCGGTCGGATGCAGAGATCGCGGAGATTCTCGGCATCCCCAAAACCACGACCTACATGATGCGGCGCGGCATCTATGCCCGCTTCCTGCAACGCAACCCTGAGTACGACGGCGAAGTATGATCCGAAGAATTCTCTTAGACCTGGACGACACGCTCAACACATTGACGCTGCACATTCTCGGGGCGGTGCGAGGGTTGAACATCGGGCCGTATGACTATGACCGTTTCCCGGTGGAGGTCGGTTACGGGATTATCGACGCCTACGAGAAGTTGAAGGTTCTTGAGCCGAACCCCCAGGACTTTGAGTCGTTCTCGATTCAAGCCTTCTGGGACTCCGTGCCTCGCTCAGCGTGGTCGCACACACCCAAGTCGCCTCAGTTCGACTTCTTGATCGAATCCGCTGAGCGTCAAGTCGGCCGTGAGAACGTCTGCATCCTCACGTCGCCGACCAAAGACCCCGAGTCACTCGCCGGCAAGTTGGAGTGGATTCACGACAATCTGCCAAGCTGGCTGCATCGCCAATACCTCGTCGGGCCTCGCAAATACTTCTGTGCCAGGCCCGACACGCTGTTGATCGATGACAGCGACGACAACTGCAAACTTTTCCGTGAGCACGGCGGCCATGCCATCCTCGTGCCCCGCCCGTGGAACACAAACCACCATCTAAACACTGATGTGCATCTGGCGGATCGTTTCCGCTGCTACGAATCAGTATCTCGGAGAATCGCTGCATGAATTTCTTGCGACACAACCTCGTCACTCTCGCCCTGGTGCTGATCGTGGCGGGCGTCACTGCTCTGAACTCGTACACGATGACGACGGGCCTCGCCCAGTTCCACATGAACAACTCCGACCTGATCGCCCAGGTGGCGTTCTCGGCGTCGGACCGGTGCGATCGCCTGGAGTTCGCGCTGAACAAGCTCTGGGACGATCACGTCCAAGTGATCGCCGCCGCTAATGAGATGTCCGAGGAACTGTCGGCCGCCGGTAAACACATACGGGACTGCCACACGTTGCTGGAGAAGGCGGGCATCAAGCCGCCCGAGGGCTTTCCGCTTGAGTGCCCGATGAAAATTAAGTCGGACAAAGACGCTTAGGTCTCCACCGGCCAGGTTCGTGTGTAGCACACGTGGAGCTACACCATGAATCACGACGAACTGCCGACCATCCTGTTTATTCCGACCGAATGGGTTGCACGGGCGATGGACCTACACGCCCGGACGGGACGGCCGGTGGAACTCGGTTTCTATCCGACCAAGATCGACCGCCGCGCATTCGAGCGACAGTCGATGGATTCTGTCTTGGCTCGCAGCGAACGAGCCTCCCTACTGGAACCCTGCTGTGGCTAAGAAGAAATCTGGACCTCCGCGCCGAGAGTTCTTGCAACTCGCAAAGACTCTGGACAAAGGGAAGAAGCCCGATAGCATCGGCGGCTGGTACGTCAGCGAGAAGCTGGACGGCACCCGCTGCTTCTGGGACGGCGGCATCTCGCGCGGCCTGGAGACCGATACGGTTCCTTATGCAAGCGTGAAAGACCCAAAGACCGGTAAGCGGAAGGCCAAGATCAAGCCGCTGGCCACCGGCCTGTGGAGTCGGTACGGGAACCCGATCATCGCTCCCGACTGGTTCCTGGACCTGCTTCCACCCTGCCCGCTGGACGGGGAACTGTGGGCGGGCCGTGGCAATTTCCAACTGTGCCGCTCGATCTGCGGCGGTGATGAACCCGACCCACGCTTTGACCAAATTCATTATGCAGCCTACGGCTGCCCCTCTATGAATCTGGTGATCCAGAGCGGCGAGATCAAGAACTCAAACTTCCATTCGACCTTCACCCTCGACTGCTTTGCAAAGTGGGTGGACTTGGCGATCGAGAGAAACCGACCGAACTTCGTGTCGCTGGACGAAGACGCTACGTTCGAGCACGAACTGATGGCTCTCCGCGACACGCTGACCCATGAGCGGGTCTTCCTGCACAAGCAGGTGAAGCTGCCCGAGGACGAGAAGTCCGCACGGGGGATGCTGGAAGAGCTTCTGAGCAAGGCGATCGACGCCGGTGGCGAAGGCGTCATCGTCCGCGATCCGACGGCGACCTGGACGCCGAAGCGCGTGGAGTCGCTGCTGAAATACAAACCGTTCGACGACGACGAAGGCGTCGTCGTGGGATTCACGTCGGGCCGACGCACCGACAAGGGCAGCAAGCTGCTCGGCAAGATCGGGGCGCTGATCCTGGACTACAACGGAAAACGCCTGGAACTCGCTGGCCTCACTTACGAGGAACGAGAGTTCGACACTGCCGACATGCGAGAGGTTGCCAGTCGCCACCCCGGCACGGAAATGTCCGAAGGCTTCCAAGGGAAGCACTTCAAGGTCGGCGACACCGTGACGTTCATTTACCGTGAACTGTCCGACGACGGTATCCCCAAAGAAGCCCGATACCTGAGACAAAGGGACCAGGAATAGCGAACACTCTCAATCCACCTTCTTAATCCAACTTCTTATTCCACTAAAAACCATGCCCGCCACTGCTACCGCTCCGCACAAACGAAAGCCTTCGGCCAATCAAATGGCCGAGCGGTACATGACCGAGATGATAGCCCAAGGTAAGTCGCAAGTCTTCAACACCGATTTGCAGGACTACATCGCCGACAGGTTGAAGATGTCCAAGCAGGTGTTGAACGGTACGCTCGACGGGACAGGTGCTAACACCCTGGCTGAATCGTCTTGGTACACGGACGTATGGCAGAAGGAAAAGTTAGACAACGGACGGATTGTCCATGTGTTGAAGGGCAGCAGGTCAAAACCACAACGGGAGTACGACTTTGAGTATCCGATGAAACGGTCGGCCGCCAAGAAGATCATGGAGTATCTGCCGGAAACGGGGTCGCCACGATTGCTGACCCTTGCGTCCATCTCTGGCAACTGCGTGCAAGCCGCGATAGCACGTAATCCACGCACTCAGATCGACAATGTTGAGTGTAATGAGGGGGTACTGAAGGACTGGAGGAAAAGGAAGGCTGAGTTGGGTGTCCAGACGACGGACTACAACTGCCGGATACAAGAGTTTGTCGTAGCGCCAGGCTTCGCTGACGCGCAATATGACCTTATTAACGCCGACGTGATGGGCTACGCCGGCCGGTCGATGTATGCGTACCTACAACCTATCAACGAAGCCCAGAACGCTTCATTCATCGCACTCACAACGCAATGCTTGAATGCCTTCCGCAACGCTGGTCCTTTCCAAGACGCTCTTCGGGCTAAGTACAAGAACAACCCCGACGCACACGCGGCCTGCATCGCGGATTGGCTTTTCAACTACGAGATGTTGGAACGTCTTAAATACCAGAAGGACAAGGGGTGCCGCTTCATGGAAGTCTTTATCTTCCGAAAGGGACACGAATGAGATACATGGGTGGAAAGATGCGCATTGGCAAGCAGCTTGCCGGCATCATCCAGAATCTCAACCCTGTTGTTTACGCCGAACCATTCTGCGGCGTCTTCTCGGTGGGCAAACATATCAAGTGCAAGAGTCGGACAGCAAGCGACATCCACCCCGACCTGATCCTGCTATTGCAAGCGGTCCAGAAAGGTTGGGAACCACCAACCAAAATCTCAGAAGACACATACAACAAGTTACGCCACGCCGAGCCTTCCCCTCTACGAGGATTCGTCGGTTTCGGTTGCAGCTTCTACGGTAAATTCTTCGGCGGGTTTGCTCGTGACCCTAGCATGAACGACTTCGGCACGATCGCCAAAGCGAACCTGCTGAAGCTAGCGCCGCTGATCCAGGACGTGGAGTTCTGCTGCCGGTCTTACAAGGACTTAGACGAGGACGCAGACGTTATCTACTGCGACCCGCCGTATAAAGGCTCAACCAATTATTCCTGCGGCGAATTCGATCACGATGAATTTTGGGATTGGGTCCGCAGTCGGAAGCAATCCGTGCTCGTGTCCGAGTACACGGCACCGGCCGACATCCAGATGGTTTGGCAGAAGGCTGTGACCACCACTATGAAGGACAAGACAGGCAGGGGCTGCGCCCGAGTCGAACGACTGTACTTCAAGCCGGGACGCAAGCACTACTCCTGCAACTTACGGGCAGCGGCTTGAAGATCAAAGGTGGCAATCCAGGCCATGAATTCCTTGTGGATCGAGTCCGTGTAGCGGTACACCGCTAACTGGGTTCCCTGCTCGTCTGTGCCCCTGTTGAGGTCTTCGACCAACTGCTCGACCGCTTCAAGTGCGGTTGATTTACGTTGGCAGTGTTCCACGAAAAGTTCTGTGAGTTTGTTCATTTCCTTTACCCGTGAGCGATTGTCGCCACTCAAATCTACATGAAGTACCTCCGTTACGCAACCCTGCTTGCCTCGTCCGTCGCACTGACCCTGTTGTGCATCGGCACGGCCAGCACGCTGGTCGAGTTCCTCGGCTTCGCCGACGCCCTCAGCGGCGTCTATGAAGACCCGAGCATTCTGCTGCTGGCCTACTATCAGATGCTCGGCAGCATGAACCTGAACTATGAATGGTTCGCCAACTACGGCCCGCTGGCCGTCGTCGGCCTGCTTGCCACCCTGTTCGTCGCCAGCATCCCCTAGCCCTCCCTGGTCGGGCGGCTCCTGGTCACATTTCCCTCATATGTCTAGCGGTGCGCCTATGAGCCAATGTTTCGCTGAAGTGGTGTCGATCGACGCCATCAATCCGCATCCCAACGCCGATCGCCTGGAGGTCGCCACGATCCGTGGGGCCACGGTCGTCGTTGGTAAGGGGACGTTCTCCGCCGGCCAGCCCGTCGTGTACTTCCCACCCGACCTTCTAATCCCCGAGCTTCAGGCTGACAAGCTCGGCGTCAAGAAGTACCTGAAGCACGCCTGCTACCCAGGAGACCCGATCAAGACGCAGTGCCGAGTCGCCGCCTGCCGCCTGCGCAGCTTCCCGTCGTTCGGTTTTGCTGTCCCGATGTCCGAAATCTTCGGGCACCCGGACGACTACCCTGCGATCGGCACCGATGTCAGCGCCTTCGTCCAGGCCGTGAAGTACGAGCCGCCACGCCGGCCGCAGGCCATCATGGCAGCCGAGGCCGCCCCGGAGCACCCGTCGTTCCACGAATACACGTCGATCGAGCACTATTGGCGGCACACCGAGTCGTTCGTGCCGGGCGAGACGGTCGTTGTCACCGAGAAGATTCACGGGACCAACAGCCGGGTCGGCGTCATCAACGTCGATGGCGAGTTCCGGTTCTTCGCTGGCTCGCACCACGTCAACCGCAAGCCGGCCGATGAAGGTCGGTTCTGCGTGTACTGGGAAGTCCTGAGCCATCCCGGCGTGATGGACCTGTTGACCGATCTCTGCAACGAGCAGCACAACGTCATCCTGTTCGGAGAAATCTTTGGCCCGAGCATCCAGGACATGGACTACGGCGTCGAGCGATCGGCCCGTGGCTACCGTGTGTTCGACATCAGCGTCAACGGCCGCTACCTGGACTGGGCCGTCGTCAAGATCAAGTGCGACAAGTTCAGCGTGCCCACGGTGCCCGAGCTTTACTGCGGGACGTTCAGCCAAGAGAAGCTGTTCGAGCTTCGCGACGGTCGGGCGGTAGCCGGTGAGCACACCGGCAAGTTCAAGGGGCGCGAGGGCGTCGTGGTCAAGCCGATCAGCGAACGCTTCGACGAGAAGCTGTACGGCCGACTGATCCTGAAGTCGGTGTCGGCTGACTACCTCGATCGCAAGGGCGGCGAGGACTACGGCGAGATCATCGCCGACGCCACGCCGGTAGCCGACATCATCCCGTCTGTCCTGCCGGAGGCTGCGTGAACACTCTGCCAATCGTCGGTCAGGAATACGACTACCTCGGGCAACCAGTGACCGTGCTCCGAATCGTCCCGCTCGAAGGTGGCACCGAGGCTGAAGCATACGTCGAGTTCCAGACTCGGTTCAGCGAGTACGGCGAATGCACAGTCAGTCGCCTGCGTGAGAGGACATCGAAATGAAAGGCCAAGAAGAACTCAACACCTTGAAGGATCGGGTCAGCGAAGCCGAGCGATTGCTTCGACTCCAAACGATGTTGGAGCACGCCGGAGGCACAGGGAACTCAGTGACGATCAAGTACATCTATCACGACCCACGAGGGGCGTACTCCGGTGAGCTTGTACTGAGTCCTGACGAGATCACGTTCCTCCGTGCGAATCTGCTGCCGATCGTCCGGTCGAAGTTGGAGAACCTGTGACACCTGACTTCAACCTCTGTGATGTCTGCGGCGCGAAGGTGCCGCCGACGGATCGGTTCTTCATTGCAACCGACCGTGAATACAACGGGATCGAAAACGAAACCGTGGGCAAGCACCTAGACCTGTGCGGAAAGCATCTAACGCAGGTCATTGAGATTCTTTGCTACGGACCTACGGGTCGGATTGCTGACTACGAGATGGGCAAGAAGGCCGTCGCAGCCGTGGAGTCGCTCAAGCGCAAGAAATGAAAGAGTACGCATTGTGTTTCGTGGAGCACGAAGGAAGCGTGCTCCTGATCCAGAAGATCAAACCTGATTGGCAGCGAGGCCGACTGAACCTACCTGGAGGTTCGATCGAAGCGGACGAGACGCCCGAGATGGCCGCAGCCCGTGAGTTGTACGAGGAAGCCGGCATCATCTCGTTTCACGTCTTTCCAATCGGCGTGATTAACGGAGACGGCTGGCGAGTCCACGTCATCGGTCACGTCTCTCATCATCCCGAGATGTGGGAGCAGAAGACTGCTGAGCCTGTGTTCTGGCTTCCCATTCGGGACGCCCTGGCTAACCGAAAGCTGATCCCCAACCTGAAGTTCATCATCCCGCTTGCGGCCTATGGAGTCCGAGGCTGGACGCTAATGGACGACGGGCAGTTCCCTAGTGTCGAGTTCCTGTTTAAGTTTCCATGCGAATCCCAACATATCTCTCGTACAGCAGCCTGAGCACGTTTGAGAAGAACTCGGAAGAATTTTTCATCAAACATCTCGCCGAGACCCGTGCCCCGCGTGTGCCGCAAGAGCGGCCGGCGTCGGTTGGCTCGGCCTTCGACGCTTACGTGAAGGCGGCGCTGCACGAAGCCCTGTTCGGCGCGAACAACGATCCGAAGTACACGTTCGAGGCGTTGTTCGAGGCCCAGGTCGAAGCTCACAACCGAGACTGGGCACGCGAAGAAGGCAAGTACGTCTTCGACTGCTACCAGCGTGCTGGCCAGTACGACACGCTTCTGGAGCTTCTGAAGAAGGCGATTGAGCCGCCGCAAATGGAGTTTGAGGTTCGCTGCCTGATCCTCGGAGTGCCGTTCCTCGCCAAACCTGACCTTCGGTTCGTGCTCGAAGGCCCGCTTAAGGTCGTACACGACTGGAAGGTCAACGGCTTTTGCGGCAAGAGCGCGACCAGCCCGAACAAGGGCTACATGATCTGCAACGACGGCTTCAAGGCCGACAAACAGAACAAGAGTCACGGGACCGCTCATGCTCAATACGTGCCGCTGCAACTGAAAGGCATGGTGATAGACGCCGGCTATCTGGAGGACTGCTCGACCGGCTGGGCCGACCAGCTTTCGCTGTACGGCTGGTCGAAGGGTGAAGCGGTAGGCGACCAGAACGTCGTCCTGTCCGTCGATCAGATCGTCGCCAAGCCTGTCCAGGAAGGCAGGCCACTCTTACGAGTGTCCTCATACCGCGCTCGTGTCCGACGCTCGTACCAGGAACATCTGGCCAAGCGGCTGACGACGGCCTGGGAAGTCATCAACAGCGGTCACATCTTCCGCGACCTGTCGCCCGAAGACTCGGCCGACCGACAGTCGATCCTGGAGCAGCAAGCGATCTCGCTCATCAACGACGGGTCGGACCTTGAGAAGTTCTTCGCTGAAACCGTGCGACCCAAGTATCGGGGATAGGAATGATCTTCGGGATACGTGACGCAAGACCTAGCGATATGGTCCATCTACAGGACTGTGACGTTAAGTGCTTCGACTACGGGTGGACCAACGAAGAGTGGGCTTTCGCTATCGAGAGCTACTCCGTCAAGGTCGCCCACTTTTATGGCACACCAATCGGGTTCGCAGTTTTCGTGGTGGTCAACGACGAGCCGAGGATCGTCCACCTATTCAAGGTCGGCGTCAAGCCGCCCTTTCGCAAACGAAAGGCGGGCCGGCTGCTCATCCATGAAGCCACGACCTTCGCCCGCGTGCAAGGTCTCAACGAGATAGAGGCCGTGGTGCCCGAGATGCTGTGCTCCCCAGGGGAGCCACAAGACATCACCGGTTGGCTGCTGAAGGTTGGCTTCCTGGGCACCGGCGTCATTCGCAACTACATCCAAAACATGGGCGTCAAGGAAGACGGCTACAAGTTCAAACTGAGGTTTTAATGGCTCGCAACGACCGTATGCACCACTACTTGGCGACTGCCACTCCGCAGAAGCCCAAGAAGTCCTCCGTCGCCGAAACCAATGCGTTTCTTAGCCGAAAGTTCCGACGGGACATGGCGGCAGCCGGGCTGATCTCCGACGAGGACAAGAAGCAACCTATTGTCTGGACTTACCCGATCAGCCTTGGGAAACGCGGGATAGTCAAAGCCTTCACTCGGTCCGAGGCCCGCAGCCTTATCAAGAAGGCCCTGGGCGTCTCCCGTCTCCCGCCCGGCTTCGCCATCGACAAGGTGGGGGATGCCTATTAACCAAGCCGCTATGGCTCGCATACGCGAGTCCAAGATAACAGGCGACAGCCTCGCCAAGCTCTTCGAGATGCTCTCGCAGGCTCCGGTCCCACCAGGAGCATCAGTCTCTTTCAACCTGGGCTGGCAACAGCCTGATGATGTGATCGTCGAAGGCGATCTCTTCCCGACTCTTACCTTCACGCTCCGCGCACCGGCGGTGATCCAGGCAATCAATGGAAGCTCTTCTTGACCAAGTGTGGACAGCCCTCAAGCAGCAGCTTGAGAACAATCAGTTCCTCAGTGGCGGTGCTGTGCTGATGGTGATCGGTGCCGTGGCGGCGATCTGTCGCAACCTTCCCGGCCAACTATGGAACTGGCTCACGCAGCGTATGTTCATGGAATTTGAAATCTCCATGAAGGACGACGCATTCTACTGGTTCAACGACTGGCTGGCCGAGCAACCCTACTCCAAGAACTGGGCACGGTGGCTGTCGGTTCGCACGGTCCGCAAGGGCCGCCGCGACCACCCTTCGTTTGTGGGTGACTGTGATAAGCCCACAATCATTCTGTCGCCGGCCCCAGGCACGCACTGGCTTTGGTGGAAGGGCTACTTCCTAATCGTGAAGCGCGATCGCAAAGAACCCCAGAGCGGTGGAGGCGTTGGTGGAGGGGGCAGTGGCCTTAGTGCCATTGTTGAACGCGAGGTTTACAACGTCAGCGTGCTGACTTGGCGTCGGGACATCATCCTCCGCCTGATGGAAGAGGCTCGCGACGTATCTGAGCCGCCGGAAGACAACCGGGTCAAGATTTACACACCGCATTATGGCGAATGGTCCAACGACATCAAACGTCGGCCACGCCCAATGGAGTCTGTGATCCTGCCGGAAGGCGTGCTCGAAGCCTTGAAGGCCGACATGGAACGCTTCCTAGGTCGCGAGGATTGGTACGTCGAGCGGGGCATTCCTTATCGCCGTGGCTACCTGTTGAACGGCCCTCCCGGTAATGGCAAGTCGTCACTGCTACTCGCCCTGGCGTCTTCGCTCAAGCTAGACATCTGCATTCTCAACCTGAACAGTGCGGGCGTTGGCGACGACGAGCTTCGGAAAATGCTCTCGAACGTGCCTGAGAATGCAGTGGTGCTGATCGAGGACATCGACTGTGCCTACGAGCAGCGCCAGAAGGACAACGACAACAAAGACAGCAAGATTACCTTCTCCGGTTTGCTGAATGCGATTGATGGAGTGGTCGCGGCCGAACGCCGAATTCTTGTAATGACCACTAACTTCCCGGAGAAGCTGGACGCCGCCCTGATCCGACCAGGCCGCTGCGACGTGAAGCTCGTCATCGGCAACGCGGACCTAGATCAAGCTCGTCGCCTGTTCCTGCGGTTCTACCCAGGGCGCGACGAACAAGCCGTCCAATTCGGCCAACTGGTCGGCGACGATCGCTTCAGCATGGCCACTCTGCAAGGGCACCTGCTGAAGCACTCCGACAACAGTGCCGACGCCCTACACAATATCACGGAGATTCTGAATGAGCCGCAAGCGGAGGGGCCAGTGGATTGTAGTCACCAACCACCTACCCATCGGTGTAGCACTCACGGCTGAGAAGCTCGCTCCTTCATGGGAACCATAATGTTCAACCTCAACACCACGACCAGCCGACTTGTCTGGGACATCTACGCCGAGATCGCGGCGGCCGGGATTTCGGCCTCCGGCCGGATTCTCGGGCCGATCGAGGCCGCCGAATGGGCGGCCAAGTTCGCTGACGAGATGTGTACTCAGCGAGCAGCACGCATTCCACCTGAAGACACCAAGAAGAAATGAGCAAGCCCTTCGGCTACAGCTACCTGCTTGATATGTACGACTGCCGCGAGGGTGCGGCGGACGATCTCGAACTCCACTATAGGTTCCTTGAGGAACTGGTGGACAAGCTCGGGATGACCCGCATGTCGCAGCCGTTCGTTATCCACGGGCCTCGCAACGAGTTCGGCGAGGAAAAGTACCCGGACAAGGCAGGTGTCTCGGGCTGGGTTCCGCTCATCGAGTCGGGCATCCAGATTCACAGCATCGAACCCACGCACTTCATCACACTCGACGTGTATTCCTGCAAGCCGTTCAGCCCCAGCATCGTGTTCAACGCTGCTCGGGAAGCGTTCGGCTTCAACCGACACGAAGAGCATAACATCGAACGGGGCAGCAAGTATGCAGGTTAGTGAGTACCAGCGGGCCGCTCGGACGACGGCCATCTACCCAGCGTCGGCAAGCGTGTACTACACGGCTCTGGGACTCTGCGGCGAAGTGGGCGAACTCGCCAACAAGGTCAAGAAAATCCTTCGCGGCGATGTGACGCTGGAGCAGCGGCGCGACGATCTGCGGGCCGAGCTTGGCGACGTGCTTTGGTACGTCTCGGGCTTGGCGAGTGACCTGGGATTGGAGCTTCGGCCGATTGCCGTCGAAGCCCTGGAGAACATGAGCTTCACCGAACGCCGGGACATCTTCGGGCTGATCCTGCTGCTCAACAACCGGGCCGGGATGATCGCGGACATCGCGGATGATTGGCGAACCCACGGTGGGACCGAGGATCGGCGTCAGTGCATCGCTGGCTTCCTGAGAACGATCATTTCGATCTGCGCCGCTCTGGCTGTGAAGCTGGGCACCACGCTCGAAGACGTGTGCCACGACAACATCAAGAAGCTCTTCACCCGCAAGCAAGCCGGCACCATCAAGGGTGACGGCGACAACAGATAAAGAACGCTGATGGCCTCGGGACGCCCTGGCCATTGACCAAGGGAAGTCGGGAGCAGGTGTGCCTTGGCCTCAGTACGGGCATTAACCCGTGCGAAGGGGACTCCGACCAGCGTTAGGAACAACAAACCATGCTTGACGGACTCGAAATCATTGTGGGTTGTGCCCTCATTGCCATCTTCCTTGGTGGCATGTTCGTGGCCTGCGTCGTGCTTCTGATCCTGCGAGCGTTGGGAATTGTATGATCTACGACATTATTCCGGCCGCAATCATGCTGGCTATGGTCGCGTTTTTGGCCTATGCCCGCGCCACGCTGATCGAGACCAAACGAAAGTTGCAGACGGTCGAAGATGAACGTGATAGTCACCTGGCGCGGGCCGACTTGCTCAAGAAGGAACAGGACCATAAGGCCAACGCCGTCCGACGCGAGTGCGAAGACAAGCTCGCCGAGAAGGACGCCCGAGTCGAGAAGATCGTCGGCGAACTGTCTCACGTTCGATGGCGTCGTGACCTAAGTGGCAGTGAACATTACGAGGTCACGATCCGGGTCTGCCCGCGACTCTTTGGCGGCCATCGCGACCGAAAAGACCTGATGTACCTGGCCCAGCACATTGGCGATCAGGTCGCCTACGAACTCGCGTCCTACAAGTACATCCAGAAGGCCGAAGAGTACGAAAGGAATCCTTTCGGCCGATGAACTGCACACGCTGCTCTGGCACGGGCTTCCTCAACCTGGATCAGGTTGAGGATGAAGTTCGGCAAAGATTTGACACCACGGGCGACCACAACGTCGTGCTGGACTGGATCGGCGCACGGAACGCGACCATCGAACGACTGCACTGCGCCTGCAACATCTCAACACCGTGCCCACGCTGCGAGTTGTACCACGAAGTTCAAGTCTGCGACTGCTGCGGTGATGGAACCGAATGGTACGGCGAACCGGGTGAGCACCGCATCCGCCCAACAGGCTGGGACCATCCATACCCTGCACTCCCGGATTGCTACTGATGAACGCCAAAGAAGCCAAGAAGCTGACCAAGAAGTCGAAGCCGGCTGCCGACGCCAAACGGAAGGCAGACACCATCTCCTGGGCCGTCCGAACCGTCGCGGAGTCCAAAGCCAAGAAGGCGGCGAAGAAGGCCATCTTCGACAAGCGATATGGCTTGGTCGAAGAACAGATCAGGCGAGCCTGCGAGCGAGGCGAGACGACGTGCGATGAGCGCACGCAGTACGAGGATAGAGACATCAAGGCCGACCTTCTCGCTAAGCTGCACAGCGCGGGCTTTACTGCCGAACTCGCTGGGCGTGGGCACATGGACTGGCGAACCACCGCTGATGGCGGAATGGGCGACGAGTTCTGGAACGAATACGAGGTCATCGCAATCTCATGGTGAACAAGCCGGCGACCACGACGAAATACATTCTGTCTCTTGAGGCGCGTACACGCAGCCCGGACAGCTATGTGGCGATAAAGCTCTTCGACACCAAGGAAGATGCCCGTCGATACCTGGAAGGCAACTTCACCCTGGATGAGTGGCACGAGCAGTATGGCCAGACGCATGGGACCGTCCGAGGGGAACGGCGTCTCTACTTCTCTATCAAGCCGATCGAGGTTCTGGAGTGATCCACGGCCCTCTGCCGGCCGCGAGCGGCGAGGACTACCGGGCCTCCAAGGACTGCATCTGCACTTGTGGTCTGGAGTTCTGGCGACATCCGCTGGACTTCTGGGAACTGAGCTACGCCGACGAACCCTTCCTGCACGTCCTGTGCAACGGAGACCGCGTGAAGTTATGAACGACGAACAATTCCAAAGTCACCTGAACGAAATCTTGGCGAACCCCGAGGCCGCAGGTCTCCGGGCCGCTCTCCGTCTCAAGGACATCGAGATCGCACGGGCCAATCTGGAATCCGCCCGAAATCTTTACAACCACGCCGGCCTGCTGATGGATAAGTGGGATCGCAAGCTCAAAGAAGCTGAAGCAATCAGCAGAGGCATCAGTGAAGCACCGACTGTTTAACGGCGACTGCCTGGAAGTGCTCAAGAAGCTCGACCCGGTGGACGCCATCTTCGCCGATCCGCCGGACAACATCGGCCTGGGCTACGACCACTACGACGACCGGCTATCTGAGACCGCCTACCGCAACCTGCTCCACGACTGGACCATCGCGTTCATGCGTACTGCACCCGTTGTGTGGATGAGCTTTAATTCGCGGTGGACGTTGGCCTACGGGGCAGTCGTCGATCACATCTTGTCGCTCAACCCCGAGTGGGAAGCCAAGCCGTGCGTCCAGGTCTTCACCTTCGGCCAGCACAACAAGAACGACCTAGGTAACAACCATCGCCCGCTCTGGCGATTGAAGCACAAGGACGCCCCGCTGTATCCCGACGCCATTAAGGTGCCGTCGTGGCGTGAGCGGCACGGCGACAAGCGGGCGAAACCGGGTGGCCGAGTCCCTGGGGATGTTTTTGGTAACGACTCGGCGAACGATGGGGCCGCAATCGACCTCGACGCTGGACCGTTCCCCGGTGATGTTTTTGACTTTCCACGAGTCACAGGTAACAGCAAACAACGTCGTGCCTACCACCCGACGCAGCTTCACGAGGAACTCGTGGAGCGATGCATCAAGCTGAGTACGCCGGAAGGCGGCAGTGTTCTTGATCCATTTGGCGGCACTGGCACAACCCTGAGAGTGTGCAAGCGGATCAATCGAGACTGCACGCTGATCGAACTTGACTCAATGTACTGCCAGAAGATCGCTGATGAGCACAAGATCAAACTCCAACCTCGGCAAAGAAATTCCGCAGCCTAGTCCCACGCGACTTGCGGCCTTCTATGCGATGGTTGACCGACGCGGAAGAGACGACTGCTGGGAATGGGAAGGTTACTTGCTTGATTCCGGGTACGGTCAATTCAAACTTCGCTCGAAGAATTATCGCGCTCATCGTATCGCGTACTTCCTGGCAACAGGCCGGCAACCGGGACGGAGGCTGGTTTGCCACACCTGCGACAACTACCGCTGTTGTAATCCTAAGCATCTCTTCCTTGGATCAAACGCCGACAACTCGGAAGACATGGTTGCCAAGGGACGCTCTGCAAAAGTCGGCGGCGAAGACCATAACTGCGCAAAGCTCCGTGAGCGAGATGTCATCTCAATCCTCACAAGCCGCGAAACAGGTGTAACCCTTGCAACCAGACACGGCGTCTCACCGTCGCTGATCTCCGCTATACGCCACCGGAAAATCTGGAAGTACGTCCATCTAAAGAAATTCGCCGCCTGAGTTGCCCACCAAGGCAAGGTCGGTGTAGCACCCGTGACCCATATGAGAGAAACCATGAACGCGACCGAGACCTCGACTCCCACCGTCACCGCCACGCTCGACTTCGTTGGCCAAGCCATCAACGTCGGTAACACCGTTGTTTACGCCGTTCGTGGCGGCAGCCAACTGTGGCTAGACAAGATCGTCGTCACCCAGGTCCACGTCAACAGGATCATCGGCTACAAGCCTGGTGACACCATGCAGCGACGGATCACGCTGAAGAATCTGCACACCTGCGTTGTGGTCAAGAAATAGAACACGCGCCCAGTCGTCGGCTGTAGCCCGGCCCACGCACTGCGAACATCCGGGCTTGCAAGAGACCGAACCATGAACACGAAGATCGTAACCCTTCAGGCTGAGATCGCCACGCTCCAAGCTCGTATCAACGCCTTAGAGCAAGAGAATCTCGTCGCCAATAGCAACGTCGCCGATCTGTTGGCGTCTCTCGACTCGATTCGATTGCAGGCCGCCCGCGCCATAAAGTCGTAATGGACTTCAAACGTAAGAAGCCAAAAGGGTCGGAGACCCGACGATGGGTCTCCGAATGCAAGAACTATTGCATAACCCTCCGTCACACATACTGTGCCACAGTCCTGGTGGAGAAGGGCGACGGCAGGTGGTGGAACTTCGTCCAAGGAAATCCACCGCACAAGTCGATTGGAAAGTTCAAGCGCGCCGCCCAGGCATGCGAGAGGCATAAGCGGCTTTGGGACGCCTTCGTCAAGCTCAGCCATTCTGACGGCCGCCGGGACTCGCGCCTCGCCACGCTACGGATTCGTGCGCCCGAGGTCTTTTGGTACATCCCGTTGTGGGTCCGCCGCGAGGCGGACCCCTCTTTGATCCTAATGCTATGCCCGAGACCCGCCGACCCGAGCGACGATACCGAAGTCTCCGAGACTTCCTCGTCAAGCAATGGGGATGGTCACTGCGAGAAGCAAAGCTCAACGACCCCACCTTCTGGCCCTGCATCCCTTGCAGCGGAAGAGGCTGGTATTACGACCCCGCCGACCGAGATGTCGTCGAAGGCTACAAGCTCGCGCCGCGCTACCACTGCAAAGCCTGCGCCGGCACCGGCCGAGGCACCAAGGAAGCGGTCAAAGCGATCTACGACGAAATCGTCGCCAAGTTCCGAGCCGATCTCGCTGCCTGGAAAGAAGCCGAAGGCTACCGCCAAGCCGGCCTCAGCAAGCTCACGGATAAAGAGAAAGTAGCACTAGGATTATGAGCAAGGCAGTCTCCATCCTGAAGAAGGCTCAAGCCCTGCTCGCTGCGAGGCTGTCCGAGTACGTCATCGAGAATGAAGAGGGCTTCCTGGAGTCGTCCAGCGGCGCTGACCTTGGCCTGCACAACGAGGTTTATGACCTCGCCGACAAGCTCCGCGATCTGAGCATCATCCTAAGCGTCATGCCTGATGTGTCCGAGCCAGTGAAAGCTGATCCCTCCAAGGTCCAGGTCGTTCAGTCCGAGGGCGGAACGGTTGTGCAGACGCCACCGGCCATGACCTATGAGACGTTTATCTCATCCGTCCAGGCGGGATATTTCCGCGAAGCCGCGATTGTCCTGGCCCACCTGTTCCAGGTCAGTGTAGTCAGAGCGGAGGACTGCACGAGGCACCTTGCCGACAAGCTGTCCACTGATCCTGACGCCTACTTCAAGGCACTCACAGTGCCTGACGCGATCAGAACACCAAACGACCAGTCTCTCCGCTTGCTGCACGAACTGTTCGGGCTGCAAGGCATGGAGATCGCCCACGTCTTCCGTCACCAAACAATTGGACCGCCGAAATGATCTGGTACGCCTTCGAGACTCTTCTTTTCCTTGCCCTGTTGTCCATCGCCTTCTTCGTTTACCGGGCGTTAGTGAATAGCGCGGCATTCACTCGCTTCATCGAGCGGACGAAGGGCACCAGCGAGGTCGGCGACATGAACATACGAATCCATGTCGCTGAGGAACAAACGGAAGAGGCACGCGAAACGGCTAAGGATCAGGCGCGGCGGATTATGAAAGAAATCCGTGCAGCCAAACGCCGTCGCGGTTCGTAGTTGCCAGTCTCAATTCAAGTCGTGAGTTACACCCTATCCCATAGAAGAGGTTCCGAATGAATGTGAAGTTTGCAGCGGCGGGCATTGTCGCCGCGATGGTTCTCATTGTTGGTTGTATCCTGGGCCTTGGCCTTCTGGGTCACAACAACAGCACCGACTTTCAGATTTTGCAAGGCGTCACCGGCACCACGACGGTCATTGACCGAGCGGGCTACTACTACAAAGGCTTCGGCACCGTCTGGACCTATCCGCGTGTTATGGAAGCCAAGTTCGAGCACACGGTTGACAAGACGAAAGACCAAAGCATCCGAGTCACGTTCAATGACAGCGGCAATGCCGACATCGGTGCCTACGTCCGCGTACAACTTCCGACGACGACCGACAAGCGACTGCTGCTGCACCAGGACTTCCAAGGCAACCCGGAGAACATCAAGACGGCCATTCGCGCCCACTTGGTCAACTGCGTGAAGGCCAGCGGCCCAGTGATGTCGGCGAGCGAGAATCAGTCGAGCCGCAAGGCCGAGTTCAACCAGATCGTCGAAGAGCAGTTGGTGAAGGGTCTGTTCAAGATGCGTCGGACGACCATCGAACTGGACGACTTATCCGAGATCGAAGACGGCGGCGTTGACGCCCAAGGGAACAAGATCACGAAGGAAAAGAAGGCCCGAGTCCAAGCCACCGAAATCGTGCTGGACAAAGATGGCAAGTCGATCGTGGTTCAGTTCTCACCCTTGGCTCACTACGACTTGGGCATCAACCAGTTCTCTATCACAGAGACCGAGTACGACGAAGCCACACTGCGTCAGTTCGCCGCCAAGAAGGAATCGTACCTGAACGCCGAGAAGTCGAAAGCGCAGCGACAGGAAGAAGTCCAGCAGCGTTTGATGGTCGAAGAGAAGGGCCGCCGTCTGGTCGCCGAAGTGCAAGCTGACGAGAACCAGAAGAAGGAACGAGCCGTTATCCAGGCTCAGCAGCAAGCCGAAGTCGCTGTCATCGAGAAGGACCGTGCCGTGACCGCCGCCCGCCAGAAGGTGGAAGTCGCCGGCCAGCTTCAACAAGAGAGCGAGATGCTGAACAAGGTCGCGGCCGTCAAGGCGTCCACGGCTGAACTGGACAAGAAGGCCACCATCTCGGCGGCTGAAGCTCAACAGAAGGCGATCGAGCTTGGCGGCGGCATCTCGGAAGAGAAGCGCGTGCTCGCGGAGATCGAAGCCAAGGCCAAGGTCGGAATCGCCCAGGCGATCGCCCAGATGCCCGGCCCCGGAACCGTCATCGTTAGTGGTGGAGGCCCTGGTGATGGTGGCGGCGGCCTGACTGGCAGCCTTATCAACTACCGGTTGATGGAAGCCAGCGGACTCATCAAGTCTCTGCAACCTGCCGTGACAAAGTAAGCCGGCTGATAACCGTCTGACCAAGATCGCTGAGTCAAGCCATCGGCCCAGCAATCAAGTGATCGTAGCTCAGCGGTAGAGCGCTGGTCTCCATAAATCCAGGTCCGTCACGGGTTCGAGTCCCGTCGATCACTCTCAAGCGACAACCTCTAGTGTGGGACCGAAAGGCCGCGCCGGATCGCCCAGCGTCAATAAACGTCAACCACGCCGATGCAGCCGGATCATGGTTGTACGGGCTTAGCAGAAGGTAGTGGCTGTCGCTTGTTCAACTTGGAGTACGAAATGACCGTCTCACGAAAGACCCTGAAGCGTTACCTGCCGTCGCTGCTGAAGCGGCATCGTCGGCGACTGAACGACCTGGCCGTCATGCGGAAGCGCAACCCGCATAACCCCAGGCTGCCGGAGGTTCAGGAAGAGAAGCGAATGGCTGAGATGCGCGAGTTGGCCGCCAAGGCGTTCGAGGAACGACAGGCCGCCACTGCAAAGGCGGCCAAAGAGTTCGAGCAGGGGACCGCACCGGCGGCTGCCTGATTCGGCCTCGTCGTTTAACGGACAGGACACCAGACCTTCAATCTGGATACGCGGGTTCGATTCCCGCCGAGGCTACTCACATGATCTACGCCATCGACCTCCATCGAGTCACGATTACGCCCGCTTGCCGGCCGCGAGAGCCATACAAGCTGGCCTTCGCAAAGACGACGCCACACCGAGCGTTCGTCATCGAAGCACTGACGATGACGATCAGTGAGCTAAACGGGCGCATCGGCCGGATGACCGACCTAGTGGACGAACCCGAGCTTGGCAGTCTCCAGCATGACCTGGACTGCGCCAAGTTGGCCCGAGAGATCATCTCGGCCGCGCCCGATTACGGAACACCGTCTTCACCCGTCGCTGTCATAGTCGCCGGCACCCAGATCGGCACTCTCAAGTTCGAGAAGGAAGAGGTCTGGGAAGTCGAGATTTAGCACCGTCGTCTAGTGGCCAGGACGCCTTTTCGAAAGGGATACCTGGGTTCGAGTCCCAGCGGTGCGACTGTGATCGTAGCTCAATTGGTGTCGCAAGACGAGAGCGCCGGCCTGTGAAGCCGGAGGCTGCGGGTTCGAGTCCCGTCGATCACCCTTAACCCTACTGGAGAAACGATGTCGATGAGTCCTTTCCTTCTCAATGATCCCCGTGTGTTCAGCGGATGCGAACGTCCTCCCAAGCGTCCGATTCTTCGGGCGTTGGTGAACATCGCTCTGGGTGCTTTGGCAGCCTTCGCCATCGTTGGTGCGGCGGCTCTGGCCATCCGTTTGATCCTCTGCTAGTTCCATGACGATCTGCTATTACGCGCACCCAGCAACCCAGCAAGACCGCTGGGTCATCGAGAAGACCAACGGTCGCCGCAAGGGCTACTTCGTCGAGATCGGTGCGCACAACGGCGTCCATCACAGCAACACGCTGACCCTGGAGGCACACTACGGCTGGAACGGCATCCTGGTCGAACCGGACCCGATGCTATTCGCCCAGCTTCACCACAATCGCCCGCAGTGCATGTCGATCCGGGCGACCGTAGATTCCGAATTATGCGAAGGTAAGGAATTTCTCTTTGGTAACTCTTATGGCGGCCTTGTCCAGCACATGCCGCCGGATTGGCTAGAAGAACACAAGCACCGGGAAACTCGGGTCGGTGTAGTACCTACGACCACGCTCTACAGGTTGCTCGATGCGGTCAACTGTCCGCACGTCGTTGACTTCCTCACGTTGGATGTCGAAGGCGCTGAGCTTCCGATCCTGGATACGTTCTTCCAGGAATGCCAAGAGTTCGATCGCACCTACGTCTTCCGGTTCCTGACCGTGGAGTTCAGGTACGACCAACTCTTGCTGGACAAGCTCACCGATCGTCTGGTGTCGAAGGGCTACGAGCTTGACTGTGTGCGTGGATTCGATGCGTGCTTCCGTCACCGAATTCACGGAGTTTAGATGAGCAACGTCCTGAAAGTAAAAGTCCCGATCGTCCTGTCCCGCGATAACGAGGGTTTCTGGCTGCACGCTGAGATCAAGAACGGCAACGCCGCCATGATCTTCCTAGGTGCCCTGGCCGAGGGTCTTATCCGAGACGTGTTCAACGGCTGGGCCGCCGAACAGATCATCGCCGCTTATGTCCACAAGCGCCGCAAGACGGGCCGAAAGGACACCGCCGGACAAGACATCTACGAAGGCGACATCATCCGCCGCGACTACAACGCGCACTACGGCACGGTCGTCGGTGCGATTAAGTGGGACGACGAGAAGGCCGCCTTCATCGCCCAGGGAGCCTTCGAGGACGGCGGCGGCTGGGGCACGCTTAACCTAGAACAAGCCGACCAATGGGTAGTTATCGGAAACATCTTTGTCACCCCTGAGCTTCTCCAGCCGGCCAAGCAGGTCGCATGAAAACAGCAATCGACCTGTTTGCAGGTGGCGGCGGATTCTCGACCGGAGCGGTTCAAGCGGGGCTTAGTGTACGTTGGGCGGCCAACCATTCACCGAGGGCCGTCGCCTGCCACGCGAATAACCATCCCGACACTGAGCACGCCTGCCAGGACTTGCACCAAGCTAACTGGAGCCAGGTTCCTCGTGCCGACATCGTGCTCGCCTCCCCGTGCTGCCAAGGTCACACCAAGGCCCGAGGCAAGGACGGCCCACATCACGACGCCTCCCGCTCCACCGCCTGGGCCGTCGTGTCGTGCTGCGAATACCATCGACCGAAGGCGTTCATAGTCGAGAACGTGCCAGAGTTCCTGGACTGGTCCCTGTACCCAGCGTGGCGAGACGCCATGAGTCGTCTGGGCTACCGGATGACGACGAACGTCCTGGACGCCGCCGATGCGGGCGTACCACAGAATCGGGTCCGACTGTTCATCGTTGGCTCTCGACATGAGATCACCATACCGGCTGGCGGCCGAAGACCCAAGTCGGCCGGCGAAATAATCGACTTCTCTGACGGCAAATGGTCCCCGGTAAATAAGCCGGGACGTGCCGAAGCCACACTCAGCCGAGTCGCTAACGGTCGCCGGCAATTCGGCCGTCGATTCGTGATGCCCTATTACAGTTCCGGCTCCGGCCTCACAGGTCGGTCTCTTGACCGACCTCTCGGGACGGTCCGCACAAGGGATAGCTGGGCCGTCGTTGACGGAGACCAGATGCGGATGCTCACCATAGGGGAATACAGCCGCGCGATGGGCTTCCCGAAGTCGTACAAGTTGCCCGACGCTAAATCCCACGCCGTTCATCTTCTTGGAAATGCGGTGCCGCCCCCATTGGCCAAGCACGTCATCAACTGTGTCTGCCAAGCTCTATGAATAACCACTTCACCGCCGATCTGCACCTGGATCACGAGAATGTGCTGGCCATGTCTGGCCGCTTGTTCCCAAACATCCTGGAGCACGACAACCACATGATCGCCCAGATCAACCGGTTCGTGCCTCGCGGCGACCGGTTGTTCATCCTCGGGGACGTGTCTTGGTTCTCGGTCGAGAATTATCTGGCCCGGCTGCACTGCAAAGACGTGCATCTGATCTGGGGCAACCACGACCGAAACAAGTTCGGCGCGAGTTTCAAGACGGCTGAGGACGTGACCGAGATCAAGATTCAAGGACACAAGGTCTTCCTGTCTCACTATCCGCACGCCTACTGGCCCTCCAGCCATCACGGCAGCTTCCACCTGTATGGCCACTGCCACCGGCAGCGAGAAGCCACGCTGGATGCCGCCTTTCCTGGTCGCCGGTCGCTCGATGTCGGTGTAGATAATGCGCTTCACCTACTTGGTGAGTACCGACCGTTCACGGAGGACGAGATCGTCGCGATACTCGGCAACCGGCCGGGCCACGACCTGCTCCCTTTCTACGCGGACTTCCAAGCGAAGCTGCCGAAGTACGGGGCTTCCTGTGGCTTTGTGCCGCCGACTACCGATTACGCCGGCTGTACTCGCGAGAAGGGGCACACCGGTCCTTGTGCTCACGAGTTCGTCCAGGAACACGACAACCTGCTGCCGACGCACCACAAGCGGCCCAGGCCGCTGCGGGACAACGACGAGCTAAAGGCCCAGGCGATCCGTGAGGCCGTTATCAAAGGCGGCGAGATGTACCCTACCAACGTGATCCGCGACATCATCGGTAAGCTACGCGACATGGAAGAGGCGGAAGATTACGAGCGGGTGCAACAGATCAAACGCAACCGACCCAATCCGCCCGAGATGTTGGAATTTGGAGGTCAAAGCCGACCATGAGTGAGCTACCCCGAGACGTTCAAGACCTTGCCGCCGCCGTGGCAGCACTGCCGGCCGACCATCGAACCAAGCTGGAACACCTGATGTCCCAGGTAATCGCGAACACCATTCGCCGCCGAAAAGTCCTGAACCTCGTGCAGGACGCTCTCAGCCAACTGCGGCTCGACCTGAAGTACCTCGTATTTGACCTGGAGGCCACCCGCCGCGAGCGGGACGCCGCGAAGAGCTAATGAAGAGTGACCCCGAAGAGTCGAACAACACAATCGACGACCGCCAGCGTCGGCTCGATCTCAACTGCTCTCGGTGTCCGCCGAACCGCAAAGAGAACGCCAAACGCAAGGGCAAACACGGCACCAAGAAACGCAAGTACAAGCAGAAACGCCGATGAAGAAGACCATTGCCTCGATCTGGTTGTTAATCCTCGGTGCGTTCGTTGCTTACTTCGCCCTGGTCGTGACCGTAAATCTCTTCCGCCGAGGGGTCATTGACTGGACGTTGGTTTGGCACGGTGTCGCCATCCTAGGCGTGGGTGCTGTTACGTGTTGGGCCGTGGAAACCTTACTGGCGGAGTGAAACGCAAATGAGCTACAAGACCTGGGGCACCGACATCGACCAGAAGTCGCACGCCCAGATGGCTAAGGCGATGGAGCTTCCTGTGGCCGTCGCCGGCGCACTGATGCCGGACGCTCACCTAGGCTACGGCCTGCCGATCGGCGGCGTGCTCGCCCTGGACAACGCCGTCTGCCCGTATGCGGTCGGCGTGGACATCGCCTGCCGGATGAAGATGTCGATCTTCCCGTTCGACGCCGACATCCTGGACGCCAACTTCAACCGCTTCTGCGAAATCCTGGAGCGGGACACCTACTTCGGCGTCGGCGTCCAGCACAAGGGCGACAACCGACATGACGTGATGCTGAAGGATTGGGGAGTCTCGCCTGTCACACGCGATAACAAAGAGAAGGCCAGCAAGCAGCTTGGCACCAGCGGGTCGGGCAACCACTTCGTTGAGTTCGGCCTGATCGAAGTGTGGCCAACTGAGGACCAGTATTGCATCTCCGGCGGGCCTTTCAATCTGCGTTTGCACGGCATCAAGTGCGGAACCTACGTCGCCCTGATGTCGCACTCTGGCTCTCGTGGTACGGGCGCAGCCGTCTGCAATCACTACAGCAAACTGGCCAAGCAGAAGCGGCCGGAGTTCGGTGATCTCGCGTGGCTGGACCTGGGCACGCCGGAAGGGGACGAGTATTGGGCCGCCATGAACCTTATGGGCGATTATGCGTCGGCCAATCACGACGTAATACACCGTGAGATTGGTCTGTCGCTGGGCGTCCGCCCGATGCACAGCATCGAGAACCACCACAACTTCGCCTGGAAGGAAACCCACGGCGGCCGAGAAGTCATCGTCCATCGCAAGGGTGCCACGCCGGCTGGCAAAGGCGCGATGGGGATCATCCCCGGCTCGATGGGCACGCCGGCCTTCGTCGTAGAGGGCCTCGGGCAGCCTGAATCCCTTTGCTCGGCCAGTCACGGTGCGGGCCGCCTGATGTCCCGCACTCAAGCGAAGAAGACGTTCGATCGAACAGCCGAGCTTGAGAAGCTCAAGGCCCAGGGCGTGACGGTTCTGTCATGCGGCGCTGACGAAGTGCCCGGCGTTTACAAGGACATCAATCGGGTCATGTCGTACCAGACTGATCTGGTGAAGCCAACCGCTGTGTTTCATCCCCGAATTGTCAAGATGGCTCCCGGCAGTGAAAGGGCTGAAGACTGATGCGTGACTACCACGGTGAGATGCTCCTACCGGACGGCCGTATGACGCAATTCCGCTATGGACTTGACGCGGAAACGGAAGAGGAAGCTGTCGTCGAGATCGAGACAGAGACATACACGGGAGCGACAGTCCTGTGGGTCGCCTCGGGCTTCATTCCCGAAGACAAGAAAGGCTGGGAGCAGTGGTCGATGGACGCTGACAACTTCGCCGCTGAAAACCTGCCGATTCGTGATCCGAGACGGTTAGTCGTGAAGCAGTTGCCGCCGACCTAGCTAGGAATCCAATGGAACGCATCGTCAAGTTCACCACGACAACCGGCCCGCTGTGGATCGACCTCGAAGAGGTAGCCCTGGTCACGCACGGAAAGACCGACTGCGAGGGTAAGCCCACCATCGTCCTGAAGTGCGGGCAGAACTGGACGCTCAACCAGTCGTTCAAAGCCGACATCGAGCGGTACATGGACGCTTGGATGTCCCACAAGAATAGCCTGCATGGTGCCCGAAGCTGAAGTGGCGTCAGCGCCCGCCTGTGTGGCGGAAGGTCGTAGGTTCGATTCCTACCGGACACCCTTGGAGAACACATGGACCAACAACTGATTGAACAACTCGGCTGCTACCTGGGAGATCGTGTCGCCGCAGAAACACTCGGTGATCCACCGGATAAGGACGCCATCACAGGTATGATCGCCGACTTCTTCACGGAGTCGGGCGTCCCGCACCAGCACGCGATGGTGGACAAGCTCCGGTCCTACGATCCGGTCGAGCACAGCGACGAGTGGAACCCATACGAAGCCTTCGCAGGGAACATGGATGACGCCTACTACGGTGGCATCCGCGACGGTGAGGCTCAGCTTGCCGCCGAGCTTCGCGACTTGCTGGGGATCGAACTCAAATGAAGTCTTGGTTTTCAACCTGTGCGTTTGACTGGCAACGGAAGATCGGCCGATTGTCGATCCGTTACTCACAACGCCGATCGGACGGTCTCATGGGCCGCTTCGGCGGCGGATGGAATTGGAAGGTGGGCATCCAGGTGGGTGGAAAGACTGTTCTGATTTCCTTGCTGGTCGCTCAACTAACCCTGACCTGGGACAAATGACGCCCATCGAGTTCCCCGAGCACACGATAGTTCTGGCGAAGGATCAGCCCGAGTATCAACCCCTGCCCGTCTTCAATGACGGTCAGCAGATGATCTCGTGCTGGAAGCTGACGCTTCGCGAGAGGCTGACGCTGCTCTTCACCGGTAAGCTCTGGCTCCGGCAACTGACGTTCGGCGGCCCGTTGCAGCCCCAGCTTCCTCAGACCGAGTACCCCTTCGAGAGTTAGTGATGTTTGGAATCGGACATTGGGAACTGCTTATCGGCCTCGGGGTCGCGCTCCTGCTGTTCGGCAATCGGCTGCCCGGCGTGCTGCGATCCCTCGGGACCAGCATCAAAGAATTCAAGAAAGGGATCGACGAATGATCTTCGCGTACCTCGAACAGATCGACGACACGGAAGTCACCGACCGACAGCTACGCGATGCGATCATCACGGCCGTGCGTCCACTCGGGTACAAGCTGCACGCCACGATGGACGCCGGGCAAGTCACGAAGCTGATCGAGGGTGTGAAGGGAATCCTCGATTCATATTCACTCGGGCCAAATGAGCACGAGGAACTGAGTCGTCTAATTCAACCAATCGCGGAACCAAAATGAATAGAAGACTCTTCCTGGCCGGCACCGCTGCCGGCACCGCTGCCGGCGTCGGCGCTCTGACTCTGCCCGCCCTGGCCGACCCGAGCAACCCGGCCTTCATGCTCCATCGTGAGCTTGTGAAGCGTGGCGCTAAGTTTGAGCGTCCTGTTAGACAGGATGCAGGGGACTTGGAGATGTACGCCGCTGATGACATACGCCGATTCGTTATGGACGAAGCCGTCGTCCATCTCGCTGATAAACTGTTCGAGCTTTACAGGTTCGAGCGTCAGAACTGGTCCTTTCAGTTCAAGTCGGGTCGATTCGAGCGTTGGGGTGACTCCGACAAAGATCGCGGAGCCACATACCACTACAAAAATGTCGTGGTGAATGTGTTCGAGTTCCGGGCGGCTAACACGAACGACATGGTAACTGTTCTGCGTTGCGGACTGATCTAACACCTTGATCGAACAACTTTGGAGTTTGTGATTTGCCTTTCTTCTTTGGCGTCCTGGTGGGCGCACTATTGATGGCATTTGCTTGGTTCTTGCACGAAAGTGAGAAATGAAATACTTCCTCGACTGCGAGTTCCACGAAGACGGCCACACGATCGACCTGATCTCGATCGGCATCGTCGCCGAGGACGGCCGCGAGTTCTACGCCGTCAACGCCGACTGCAACTGGGATCGCATCTGGGGTGGCGTGACCCAGCACGATCGGGAGCGGACGGCTTGGCTGCGAGACAACGTAATGCCGCAGATCGACCGCTCGATCGCCATCCCTCGCACCGACATCCGGGATCAGGTCCGGGACTTCGTGCTCTTCCAGCCCAAGCACGTTCCCTCGTGGTGTCCGGTGGAGTTCTGGGGCTACTACGCCGCGACTGACTGGGTGGCCCTATACCAACTCTGGGGCCGGCTGATTGACATCCCGCCACACTTCCCCAAGTGGTGCCGCGATATCAAGCAATTCGCGGCGTCCGTTGGCAATCCGACACTGCCCTACGATCCCAAGATTCACCACGCCCTGGAAGACGCCCGCTGGCAAAAGCTGGCGTATGACTTCATGGTCGAGCACGCCAAGCAGAAGGCGGACGAAGAACGTGTTCGGCTGCCACTCCAAATGTTAGGCATCAAATGACACTCGGCGAATTCCGCAAATTGACCGAACACCTTCCAGATGATGCTCCTATCGTCTGGGAAACACGTCGAAGGCTACGCGAACTCGATTGCTGCACTGACATCACGGTCAAGGCCGGTAAGGTCGTGATCGACGCCGCGCAGTTTCAGGAAGAGCCGGAGTAGTTATGAGAGGCGACGACATAAAGTCAGTTACGATCTACGTCAAGTTCCGTGTTGGCGACATCGTGTACATCAAGACGAACACGAACAGGTGGCCCGGCATGTTGCTTGGCTATGACATTCGGCCAACGGGAACTACCTACCTAGTGGGCTGGCCGGACAACACTAGCAGTTACCACTACGACATCGAACTCACCAAAGAGTTCATCAAGGACTTCTCATCCGAGAACTGCGACGACTAATGACACCGCATCGACAAGCCGCCGAAGACCTCTTGAAGTACCTCGCTGGCGACCAGGACGTTTGGGACGGCTACGACGGGCACACGGTCGCCACGATCCTGGAGCCGCTCGCCCAATACTATCTTGCCAACAACCCCGAGCCTGTGCCCTCCGCGCACGTCTGCGGCATTTCTGGCTACGACGGGATGCTTGATCCGCCTTGCCCTGGCTGCGAGATGCCGCCGGATCACAAACCAACCGCAAAGCAAGTCGCCCAGGCACTATCTGAGCACTTCCGCAAGAACAAGCAATTCACAGGACAGAAATGAACGACAAGTTTGACGCCGCGAAGATCAACCTGCCTGACGGCCGCGAGGCATACGACTGCCTGAAACTGGCCGCCATCCCGACCGAAGGCATCTTCCTGAAGGATCATCCCGACCACCTAATCGTGGTCCAGACTCAGAACACCCGTTACGAGTTCATCTCGGAAGGCGGCAAGGTTCTGGGCCGGGCAATCAAGCCGGACGGCAGCACGCCTCGCTATCTGCCCGAGCAAGTGCCGGTCAACATCCACGGGTCCACCTGGGGTGGGTCGATGCTCAAGATCGGGTACATCGGCGTCGAGATGTACCTGGAGTTCTCAACGGAGGGAGTCCCAGGCACCATTACCACGAGCGCCATCGTGAGCGTCCAGGTCGCGGCCCTGGCTGATTGCAGGCTCGCCGCATGAAGATCGCAGTTGACTTCGACGGAACGATCGCCAAGCACGAATTCCCCAAGATCGGCGAGCCGGTCCCGCTGGCCTTCGCATGGATGAAGGCGTTCCAAGCGTTGGGCGCTAAGCTGATCCTGTACACGATGCGGAGCGACGGCCAGCAGCATGGTGACGTGCTGACGGAAGCCGTCGAGTTCTGCCGCCGGCATGGCATCGAGTTCTACGGGATCAACCGCGACCCCGACCAGGACGAGTGGACAAGCTCTCCGAAGGCTTACGCGAACATCTACATCGACGACGCCGCCGCTGGCTGCCCGTTGATTGTCAACCCGGCCGGTCGCCCATACGTGGATTGGTCGAGAGTCGGCCCAGAAGTCAGGGACATGCTGATCGCATGAAGATCGTTGCCATCTCCGATTTGCACGGCCAGCTTCCGACGATACCGGAGTGCGACCTGCTACTCATCGCGGGCGACATCTGCCCCGTGGACAACCATGACGTGTTCTACCAGGACATTTGGTTGCGTCGAGTATTCAATCCCTGGCTGAAAGAACAGCCGGCTAACTGGATCATCGCCTGCTTTGGAAACCACGACTGGATCGGGGTCGAGAATAGGAACCCTGATGTAGATTGCACGTTCCTCACGGACGCCGGCTCGATCATCTATCACGGCGACAAGAGCTACCGCATCTACGGTCTGCCCTGGCAGCGTCGGTTCCACGACTGGGCGTTCAACCTGGACGAGCCAGAGTTGAACCTGAAGTACGAAGCCATCCCCGAGTGCGACATCATCATCTCTCACGGGCCAGCTTACGGCTACGGTGATCGCGCTCCGAGGCGGGGAGGGTCCGAGCGAGTCGGCTCAATGGCGTTCACGAAGCGCATCAACGAGATCAAACCGAAGCTCGTCGTCACCGGACACATCCACAGCGACCCAGGCACCTGGACTCGCGGCGAGACAATCATCACCAACGCCACGATGGTCAACGAGCGATACGAGATGGTCTATGAGCCGAGGGTCTTCGAGATATGAAGTTTCCCGATGAGGTTAGGGCCGAGGCCGAACGCACAGCGAGCCACTCGCTCACTGCTACGGCCATGACCCTATGCGTGTCGTGTTACTCCAAGCTGCCCCTGGGCGGCCAGTTCTACACAGTGATCGTAAATCACCACATCAGGCGCGCCTGTGTCGCCTGCTTTGCTTCCAAACCCGAACTTAAACAAGCGTGGATGGGATGAGCTTTCTCGACGAGGTGATAGAAGAAGCGGAAGCGGCCGTGAAGAAGCACGGGCAGTACAACAGCCTTCACGAAGCCTTCGGCGTCATGCTGGAGGAAGTGGAAGAGTTCTGGGATGAGGTCAAGCTGAAGCGGTCCAAGCGGAGCAAGAAACGCATCCGCGCCGAACTCAAGCAGATCGCCGCCGTGTGTCTGAAGACGGCCGAGAAGTTCACCTGAGATTGGCCTGGGCTTTCCTGACAACCTTACCTTCCTCGAACGTGATGAGTACCAAGACATACTGAGGCTTAGTCCATTCCAGGCACTTGCTGTCTGCTGACTCCCACTTAGAACCAGTCGCCGGACCGAGACATCGTGTTACCCAAGTTTCCGTGTCGCCGAGCTTAATTTTGTTGAAGTTCTGCATCGTTATGCGTGACGGGCCAGCCGCCATCGCCGCCGAGCAAACAAGAATCAACATTAGCCCGATCAGATTCCTCATAGGTTCCTCCCGGCAAAGATAGAACGCCCTGGTCGAGTGTCAAATCTAATGAGCGACAAGCTACTGACCATGAAAGACGTAGCGGACCGATTGTCGATCGGCCGCACGACCGCCTACAAGCTCGTCGAAGACGGCGACCTGAAGGCCAAGCGGATCGGCACCGGCCGAGGCACGCTCCGTGTGCGCCCGGTCGATCTCGAACGCTACATCAACCAGCCCTCGCCGCAGTCGGTTGAGATTCTGGAAAGGCTATGAGGTTAGCCTGGGCGGCCATGAAGCCACTGTTCTTCTCGATGTGCCCGTAGCGAGTCGCCAGCATCCGACCGTCAACGTGACCCATGAGCTTGCTTACATACATGGGGTCTTGCCCGCTAATCAGTCGGTTGTGGGCATACGAGTGTCGCAACGTCGTCGCCGTGAGCTTGGGTTCGCTCAGCAGAGTCTTCAGCCGGCGAAACCGGCAACGCACTGAGTTCTTATTCCACGGGTTGCCCTTCCGATTCCTGAAGAGCTTCCCGGTCGAATACTTCTTCGCAAGGGCGGCCACAATCTTGAAGGCCGTGTCCGGTAGCCAGATCACTCGGCTCCGCTTCTTACCCTTGCTGTTTTTGATCTCGAACGTGATCTGTCGGCCGTCCAGGTGTCGGGCCTCGATCTTGAACATCTCCTGGACCCGAGCGCCGCTGTCCAGCATGAAGGTCAAGAATTCCTTGAACTGGGCATCCGTCGCCGAGGCGATCACCTGGGGCCAAATGTCGGCATGGAGGAATTCCTGCCGGATCGCCGGCTCGGGCTTCTTCATGTTGGCGATCGGGCTGACTTCAATATAGCCCTCGGTCGCCGCCCAGCCGAAGACGCCCTTGACGTGGGTGATGAGGGTGTGGCGGCGGGTGTCGCCGACGTGGGGGTACTTCTCGTCGATCCAGTTCGTGACATGGAACGGCTTCAGCTTGCGGACCTTCAGCTTGGTCCCGATGAACGCCTTGAACGAGGTCAGCACCGGCTTCATCCGGTCGGCCGTGGTCTCGGACAGATTGTTCTTGACCCAGGTCCAGCGGCGGTCAACCAGGGTCGCCACCGAGTCGTCGGCCGTGACCGTTTCCTGCCGGCGCTTCGCCATGATCTCGTAGTATTCCTCCCACGCTTCGGTCTCGTCCTTGCCCAGGTTGATGAACTCTTTCCCGAGCTTCAGGTAATAGGACTGGGTTTGCTTACGAAAGAAGGGTTCCGGCTTGCGCATGGTGCTCTCCACAGGAAGAATAGGTCACTGTGGAGAGCCGGGCGGATCGTTGCACTTTTCGATTGCATTGTGCAACGATTCCACTTGGGCGGTCGCCGTAAGTCCTTGGCAAAAACAGAGCCAGCGGTGGGAGTCGAACCCACAACCCCCGCATTACGAATGCAGAGTTGGCAACTGGCTGATCCGCGTAAATCCCGGCTCTCCAACAACTTATGTCATCGTATTTTGTTCGGCGAATAACGTCAAGTCCCAGGAATCCGGGCCAATCGTTGCACGGATCGTTGCACGGATCGCCTATCAGGTCGGGTTGTGCGGCCCAATTAGGTGTCTTGTCGCGGTCAGCCGCCAAAGTGCCTTTATGCAAGTTGACTTATGGGAATTAGGAAGCATTCTTGAGTGTAGCAAGAAACTTGATACGAACTGGATAGGTGCTCGTCCCACACCCGGTTTGGATTTGATTCTGCGAAAAGATTTTTGCACAACCTACCTGTGTGGGGGTGCGCCAGTCTGCAAGGCTGGTGCGCTCTTGGAGCCTTCCATTGATGTTTTCCTTAGTGCAGCCCGTTCGTTTTGACCCGGCAACTATCCGTAATTCGAGTGACCAGCCTTCCGAGATCGGTGTAGTACCTTTCGGTCACACCAACCTTGGAGGACGCAGGATGAACCTTGCAAAGCGGACCGATGAAGAATTGATGCAGGCGTTCCAATCAGGAAACTCGGACGCCTTCGACACCCTCTTCAATCGGTACTACACACCCCTTCAGCGTTACCTGGAGAGCCGCATCCGTCAAGACACGGATAATGCGGACGACGTGTGCCAAGCTGTCTTCATGCGGGTTCACAAGCACGCTGGGGGGTTCCAGACGGGTCAGCTATTTCGCCCCTGGCTGTACGCGATGGCGGACCGCCTCGCGAAGAACGCCAACCGGGACTATCACCGTCGCAAGAAGCATACCATGCGGTTCTCCGATTTTGACAAAGAGTCCGACCATGCGGGTGATGTCGCTTGGTCCTTCAACCAGGAAGGCATCAATTTTACCGAGATCATCGGTGATGGGCCAATCAACGAGGCCGAAGTCAGCCACCAGCGAGACATCCGCGAGGCCCTGCCCAAGATCGTTCTGAGCTTGCCCGTCCACCTACGACAGATCGTGCAGTTCGTCTTGACCAACGGAGCCTCGCTCCGCAGGGCCGAGGCCGTCCTATGCGTCGGCCGTCGCACACTTAGCAAGCGTCTCGACGAAGCGTGCGCCATAATCCGCTCCCGGTGTAACCACGGAGAGATGCCAGAAGGCAGTGCGACCCTCTCGGATGTCGAACTCGCTACCGTTCGCGATCTAATCGACCTGCTCCCACCGGATCAGTGTGACGCGCTGTCTCGGGTCGTGCTCGAAGACAGCGAGGATGAAGCGGACCTGTCGTCGCTCTGCGCCATGCTTAACAAATTGATCGGCAACGTCTCCACAGAGGTCGCCTTGGTGTAGCACCCACGTCCTGATCGATCAACTTATCAGAGTGTGGCGGAATTGGCAGACGCGCCCGTGAAAAATGGTTCCCGATCAACTTGTTCGTCTTAGGCGAGCCGGCCGGAAACTGTTCTCAAGGGACGGGTTCATTCCAGGTTCGACTCCTGGCACTCTGACTTCCGTGAGCCGACAGTTGAGGGTTATCGGCTTAATATACCCCTCAGCACCAACTTGTTCACGGACTTGTATTGAAGCGCATGGGTGAGCCGCTTGGCCCAGGGTTATCCTTTTAAGATTTCCCCCTAGGCCGCACAACTTGTTCGCCCGCTTTTCAACCTGGAGCAGCACCGATGGGTTACGCCAAGCACCTTGCCAGCCCGCCGCAGACGGAGGCCCTGCCGGGCCAAGTCGCCAACTCGGCCGGCGGCTACTCCTACGGAGTGGACTGCTGGACCCGCCTCGACCGCTTCCTCGTCCTCGGCTGCGAGGGCGGCAGCTACTACGCCAGCGAGCGTAAGCTGACCCGCGAGAACGCTGCGGCCGTGCTGGAATGTGCGAGTCTGGACGCCAACCGCGCAGTGCAACGTATCGTCGAGATCAGCGCGGCTGGCCGCGCTCCTAAGAACGACCCGGCGATCTTCGCCCTGGCCCTTCTGGCAAGCTGCCAAGACAAGGCGGTCTATGGAGGCCGGTCAGCCGTGTTCGCAGAACATTACGGCCGCAAAGACGTTTCGCGCCCGAACACGATCGCCGATGTCGCGCTGGCCCATCTGAACGATGTCTGCCGGACCGGCACGCATCTCTTTCAGTTTGTGGAGTCTGTCACCCAGTTCCGTGGCTGGGGCCGGGCGCTCAAGAACGCCGTCGCGAACTGGTATCAGTCTAAGGACGCCGACCGGCTGGCCTACCAAGTCACCAAGTATCCGTCGCGTAACGGCTACACGCACCGCGACCTGCTCCGTCTGACCCACGCCGTCCCCGCCCGTGGACAGGCGGACGTGTACCAGTACGTCGCCCAGAAGGACAAGTGGCTCGCCTCCGCGAAGCCCGGCACCCGGACGCTGGTGTTCGTGGAGGAAGCTCGCACCGCGAGCACCAAGAGGATTTGCAAGCTGATCGAGGAAGAGGGCCTCGTCCGTGAGCACATCCCGACCGAGAAGCTCAACGAGCCAGAAATCTGGGAGGCGCTCGCCCAAGGTATGCCGATCACCGCCATGATCCGCAACCTGAACAAGATGACGATGGTGGGCGTCCTGAAGCCGCTGTCCCTCGGGACCAAGAAGGTTTGTCAGGCACTCACCGACGCTGTGATGCTGAAGGACGGTCGCGTCCACCCATTCAACCTGCTCGTCGCCCTCAAGACCTACGCCTCGGGCCACGGCTTCCGTGGGTCCAACTCGTGGACGCCGGTGCCCCAGGTCGTCGCCGCCCTGGAGGATGCCTTCTACCTCGCGTTCGGCACGATCGAGCCGACCGGGAAGAACCACCTGTTCGGGATCGACGTGTCCGGGTCAATGTCGGCCCTAATCAACAACACGAACATCTCCTGCCGGTCTGCGGCGGCTTGCTTGGCGATGGTTGGAATGCGGACCGAGCCGGCGTCCTACGCCTTCGGCTTCACGAGCCACTTCCAAGACCTGCGGATCACCGCCCGCGACCGCCTCGACGACGTGGAGAAGAAGGTTTACCACACCAACTTCGGCTCGACCGACTGTGCCGTGCCGATGATCCACGCTTTGCAGAACCGGCTGGTCGTGGATGCCTTCGTGGTGCTGACCGACAGCGAGACCTACGTGGGCCGCAAGCACCCGACCGTCGCCCTCGAAGAGTATCGTCAGAAGATGGGCCGTGATGCCAAGTTGATCGTCGTCGGGATGACCTCGAACGACTTCACGATCGCCGACCCGAAAGACCCCGGCCAGATGGATATGGTCGGCTTTGACACGAACGCTCCCGCCATCATGGCGGACTTCGTTCGGGAGGAAGCTCCCGGCCGTCACAAGGCCGCCGCCCGCAAGACGAAGGCGGCCTAACCGCTACAAACCTTGTTAGCTCCAGGTGCCCGGCGTAGTCGCAAGATTACGCCGGGCATTTTCATGCGCCCAGGGTGATGTCAGCGGTGTAGCCACTGTGGACATATACCTCAACGGAGAACTACCTTGTTCCGCGTCTTCAATGCCTTCCAGCTTGTCACCCTATTCGCCGCGCTGCCCTTTGGCATCGGCTGGCTGCACAGTGACCCGTTCCCGTACAGCACGGCCGCCTTCTACACGGCGATCTGCGTGTATCTGATCCTCTTCTGGGTCCAGGTCGCCGCCCTGGCGTGCTTCGTGGACACGAACAAGTGGTAGTCCAAGCCCTCTGCTTTGTCCTCGGCGTCCTTCTCTACTTCGGCCTGGGCACCCTCACCGTGTACAAGATCGGCAATGGCTAAGACCGTCACCACGACTGTCCGAGAAGAGCACATCGTCACACGCACTGACATCCTCTGCGCGATGCGTGCCAAGGGCATCAACGTACCCGACGACGCTGATGTCATAGTGCGAGTCCCTGGCGGCGGCGGCGACTGGTCCAACATGGACCTGCACGTCCACGAAGCCCCGGTCATCGTTCGGTTCTCCGAGACAAAAACGACGAACGAATGAGCTTCCTCCGATCCATCTGGCTGTGGCTCATCGGCCGCAAGGCCCTAGCTCCGCTGCCAGTGATCGAAGTCCGCGCCATGATCTGCGAGTCTTGCTCGGCCCGACGCCGAAGCTGGTGGCGTTGGTTCTGTCAACTGTGCGGCTGCACGATCAGCCGACACCGGCATCCGTTCAACAAGCTGGCGATGCCGCACGAAGAGTGCCCACTGAAACGCTGGGGAAAAGTATGACCGACGAACTGGCTGCCACATACACGTTGAAGCTCGTCTGGGTCGACTAGAAGGAACGCGACCTGGAGAAGCTCTACCACTCCAGCCCGCTTCCGTATTCGCCCGACGAACCCAAGATCAAGCAACTGCTCATCGACTGTCTCGAAGAGCACTACGGCGACCTGTCGTCGCGCGTCGTCAACCCAGACGCCATGTCCACGGCGTTCCGCGAGATTGCTGCGGTCGTCCACAAGCACGAACGTCTCGT
>Ga0180104_1000015_pt1 | contig 59899 bp, 54 predicted proteins | sample EasRiv730_16_1Da_FD_121791 | JGI IMG/M metagenome (GOLD analysis project Ga0180104, IMG submission 121791) | Soil microbial communities from meander-bound floodplain in the East River, Colorado, USA - East River metaG ERMLT730_16_1Da | ecosystem: Environmental > Terrestrial > Soil > Floodplain ... | reverse complement strand
GCGCCGTTGTCGGGCGGCAACCCGGTCGGTTGCAGACTGCGAATCGGTCGCTGCGGGTAGCGCCATGGGTCGGGGATTGTAGCCGCCCGTCAATCCGACCGTTCGGCCCGTTCGAGGGCCTCGCTCAGGGAAATCCAGCGGGATTCGGCTTCAGCCAGCGCGCGTGACAGCCCCACGCGCTGAGCGAGCGCTCGCTTGAGCTCCTCCTGCATGCCGTCCTGGTACAGGGCAGGGTCGGCGAGACTCGACTCATTGGCACAGCGCTCGTGCTCCAGCCGGGCGATCTCCTCCTCTTGCTCGCTAACCGCCTGCTTTAGCGGGCTCAACCGGTTGCGCCGCTCAGCCTCTGCACGCTTCTGTGCCCGCCGCGAATCGGCGCCGTTGGTGCCGTCGTCGGTCGATGCTTGGTCTGCGTGAGGGACCGATTGCATCAACAGGCGCGCGTAGTCCTCGAGATCGCCATCGAACTCCGTGACGCGTCCACCGGCCAGCATCCACAGAGTATCGGCGACACTGCGAATGAGATGCCGGTCATGCGACACGACGACCAGCGCGCCACCGTAGTCCTGCAGAGCCATGCCCAGCGCGTGACGCATCTCGAGATCGAGATGGTTGGTGGGTTCGTCGAGAAGCAGCAGGTTGGGGCGCTGCGCCACGAGCAATGCGAGCACCAGCCTGGCTTTCTCGCCGCCGGAGAACGGTGCCACCGGTTCGAAGACACGGTCGCCACGAAAGCCCAGTCCGGCGAGGTGATCGCGCAGCACCTGCTCGGGTGCGGCCTGCATGGCGGAACCGCCGTGGCGGCGCAGATGCTCGAACGGGCTCGCGTTGGGATCGAGTTGTTCGAGCTGATGTTGCGCGAAGTAGCCAACCCGCAGATCGGCGGCTTCAATGCGCTGGCCGCTGCTGCCGGTGAGCGTGCCGGCGAGCAGTTTCATCAGGGTGGACTTGCCGGCGCCGTTGCGTCCGAGTATCGCGATCCGGTCGCCGGGGTTAAGCACCAGGCTGACGTCGCTCAACACCGGTCTGTGCGCGTAGCCGGCCGACTGGTCCTCAAGCGCCAGCAGCGGGCGGGGCAGCTTCTCGGGCGGAATAAAGGCGAACTCGAACGGCGCATCGACGTGCGCGGGCGCAATGCGCTGCATGCGTTCCAGGAGCTTCATCCGGCTCTGCGCCTGGCGGGCCTTACTCGCCTTGGCGCGGAAACGCTCGACGAACTGCGTCACGTGGCGAATCTCGCGCTGCTGCTTGTCGTACATCGACTGTTGCAGGGCCAAGTCCGCCGCACGCTGCGTCTCGAACGCGGAATAGTTGCCCGCATACGCGCGGATCGACTGACGTTCCAGGTGCGCGATCCTTGACACCACGCGGTCTAGGAACTCGCGGTCGTGCGCGATCAGGAGCAGGGTGCCGCGGTACTCATTGAGCCAGGACTCGAGCCAGATGATGGCGTCGAGGTCGAGATGGTTGGTGGGTTCGTCGAGGAGCAGGAGATCGGAACGGCACATCAAGGCGCGCGCGAGATTGAGCCGCATGCGCCAGCCGCCCGAGAAGCTCGCGACCGGGCGCTCGAGTTCCGCCGTCGTGAATCCGACGCCCGCCAGCAAACGCGCGGCGCGGCTCGGCGCCGCGTAACCGTCGAGCGCCGCGTAACGGCCGTGCAGGTCGGCGAGTCGCGTTCCGTCGTGATCGGCCTGCGACGCGGCGATCGCGAGCTCCACCGCGCGCAACTCGGTATCACCATCCATTACATAGTCGATGGCGCTTCGCGTCGAAGCGGGCGTCTCCTGCTCGACCGATGCGATGCTGAGTCCGGCCGGGCGGCTGAAGTCGCCGGCATCCGCGTGCAGCTCGCCGCGGATCAGCGCCAGCAGGCTCGATTTGCCGCTGCCATTGGCGCCGGTGATGCCGACCTTCTCGCCGCGATAGATCGTGAAGGTCGCGCTCTCGAAGAGCACGCGCGTGCCGCGGCGGAGCTGGACGTTCCGGAAGTTGAGCATCGTATGTCAAACCCGAACGGTTTCAGGCCGCGTTTCACCGGGAGAGCGCTGATAGTGTCACCGGTCGGCGGGAGGTGCGGCAATGCGTCTGGTCATGCGGATGGATTCTCGAGTCTTGGGTTTGTTACTGGCCGTGATCCTGCTTGCTGCCGCGACGGGGGCGCAGGCGCGGCATTGGGGCGGCGATGTCGAGGTCGAGGTCATCGGCGACGGCGGCCAGACGTTTGCGACGTATCCCCTCGAGCGTCGCTCGAGGGGATACGTCTATCGCGCGTATCTCGAGGCGCGGAACCAGACGCCTTACCGGATTCGGGTGCACAATCGCGGCAGTGGCCGTGTCGGCCTCGTCATGGCCGTTGACGGCCGCAACATCATTTCCGGCGAAAAGTCCCAGCTCGCCCGGGGCGAGTCGATGTACATCCTCGATGGCTGGGAGAGCGCAACCTACGAGGGGTGGCGCACCAGCAAGGAACACGTGAACGAGTTCTACTTTACGCGCTGGAAGGACTCCTATGCCGAAGCGTTCGGTGATCGCTCGGCACGCGGCGTGATCGCGGTGGCCGTCTACAGGGAGCGCGCGCCGGACCTGCAGTCCCTGCGAAAAGATGCCCCAGCCGCTGCCGAACGCAGTGCACAGGCGCCGGCATCGCCGGGCGTCCAGGATGAAGTCGCGAAAAATCAGCCCGGCACCGGCTTCGGTGAAGAGATCCATTCGCCGGCACGAGTCGTCGCTTTCGAGGCCCAACGAGCACCCGCCTTGAAATACTTCATCAAATATGAATGGCGTGACACGCTGTGCCGGAAGGGTGTGATCGACTGCGAGCCCCACGAGCGCAATCGATTCTGGGACGAGGATGAGGATCGGCTGGGGTTTGCGCCGTATCCGCCGGGGAAGTGAGGAGGGTTGGCAGTTGTCAGTTGGCAGTAAGATTAAGGGTCGCCGAGAATATTGACCGTCAACCGTCAACCGTCAACCGTCAACCTCTTCTCGCCCTCACGCAAACAACCTCACTATGTTACTGCTGCCCGCCTGTTGCGCGACCAGCATCGCCAGGAATTCCTCGGCGCTCATCGCATCCCCGAACAGCCGGCCCTGAGCGTAATGGCAGTTGTGGAGCCGCAGGAATGCCAGCTGTTCCTCGGACTCCACGCCCTCGGCGACCACGTCCATCTCGAGGCTGCGACCCATGTCGATGATGGTGCGCACGATGGTGGCGTTGTCGTTGTCGATCGATGCATCGCGCACGAATGACTGGTCGATCTTGAGCGTGCCGATGGGAAACTGCTTGAGCGCGCTCAAGCTCGAATAGCCAGTGCCGAAATCGTCGATCGAGAGGTGCAGTCCCATCGAGTAGAGCTCGTTGAGAAGCCTCACCGTGCGTTTGGCATCCGCCATCAGGGTCGTTTCGGTGATCTCGAGCTCGAAACAGGTGGGCGACACGCCGTGTTTCTTGAACACGGAACGGAAGCGCGTGATGAAGCTCGCCTGCCTGAGCTGCTTGAGCGACAGATTGATCGAGACCCGGCCCGGATCCGTGAGCTGATCCTGCCAGCGACGGTAATCGTCACACACGCGGTTGAGCACCCATTCGCCGATGTCGAGAATCAGGTTTGTTTCCTCGGCCAGCGGGATGAATTGCGAAGGCGGGATGTCGCCGTGGCCTGGCAGCCGCCAGCGCAGCAGCGCCTCGGCCCCGACGATGTGACCGTTGTGCAGGTTGATCTTGGGTTGATACTGGATCACCAGCTCGTCGCGCTCGAGTGCGCGCCGGAGCTTGCTCTTGAGCATCAACCGCTCGACCGCGGCCGCGTTCATCTCGGGCGAATAGAACGCGAACGTATTGCCACCGTTCTGCTTCGCGTAGTACATGGCGGCATCCGCATTGCGGATGAGATCGATGACGTTCTCCGCGTCCATGGGGCAGAAAGCCACGCCGACGCTCGCGGTCAGGAACACCTCCTGCTGCTCCAGGTAGAACGCCTTGCTGATCTCGTTCAGGATGATGCGCGCGAGGTTGGCGATGGGACCGCGGTGGTCGGTCTCGGGATCGCGCGGCAGGCTCTCGATGAACAGCGCGAACTCGTCGCCCGCCAGCCGGCCGAGCACCGTTTCCTTCGGCAGCGCGTGAGACAGCCGCTCGGTGAGGATCTCGAGCGTGCGATCCCCGGCGGAGTGACCAAAGGTGTCGTTCACTTCCTTGAAGTGATCCATGTCGAGGTAGAGCAGGGCCAGGCCAGCGCCGCTGCGCGCAGCGCGCGCAATCGCCTGCTGCAGCAGGTGCTGGAACTGCATGCGATTCGGGATCTTGGTGAGCGTGTCGTAGCGCGCCAGATAGCGGATGCGGCGTTCGGCGCGCTTGCGCTCGGTGATGTTGTGCGCGACGAAGATGTTGCCCTGGAACTGCGGGTCCTCGGTGGTGATCTGCGAGCCCGAGAAGGACACCGGGATCGTCTGTCCGCTGCGCGTGCACACCACCGTCTCACGCGTGTCCTGCGACTGCGCGGCCTCGTCGATCGAGAAAGTGGCGCGTTCGTTCTCCGCGATGATGAAGAGCAACGACTTGCCGATGAGGTCCTCCTCGCCGTAGCCGAGGAGCCGGCGGGCTGCATCGTTCGCGCCCTTGATGGTGCCGTCCGGCGAGGTGACCAGCACCGCATCGCTCATGCTGTTGAGCACGATGTTGAGGTAGTTCTTGGTGATGGTCGTCTGGCGCAGCTTGACGCGCATGCGTTCGAGCGCCTGCTGCAGGTCGCCGAGCTCGTCGTGCCGCGCGACGCTGAAGGGACGCGTGTAGTCGCCTTGGCCGATGCGATCGGCGCTGCGGATGAGCGCGCTGATCGGCCGCTCGATGCGTCGCGCCAGAATCCAGGCGCCGACCAGCCCGAGCCCGATGAGCAATGCGCAGATGGTGCCGATGAGTGCAAGCAGGTTCACCAAATGCCGTTGCTGCGAGCTGTCGACGTCGTTGGTGAGCTGTGCGAGCGTGCTGTCGATCATCGCCGGCGACATCGACACCGTCAGCACGCCGTCTCGTTGCTTCTGTTCCTGATCCTTGCCGGGCGCCGGGCTCTGAATCACGCGCGACACGACGACCGGTTCGCGCCTGGATGCCGGGGTGGGATTGGTTACGGAGAATACGGACGTGCCGAGACCATCCTGCAGCTCGATCGCCGCCACGTCCTTGAGCGTCAGCATCTCATTCGCGATCGCGGACGCCGCCGACCAGTCGTTCGCGGCGAGTGCCGGTGCCAACCTGCGGAGCGCCGTGTCGGCGATGGCGGCCGCGCGCGCCTCGAGCTCACTGCCGAGCCGCGAGTCGACGGCGCGGTAGGCGAGCACGTTGAGTCGCGTCGCATCGAGGCGGTACTGCCAGAACAGAACGCCCGCTAGCAACAGCGCAACGAATGCGCCGATCCCGAGCGCGCTCAGGACGTATTTGGTCTTCAGGCTATGCGCGGTCACCACAATTCTATTGCCTGTCGGGCCTTGCCACGCCTGTCAGGCGCGGGATGCCCATGGGGCATTAAAGCTGGCTTCTGGGCTCTTCAGTCCCCGGCTTGCCGGGGTCTGGGCTTCGCGTATCCCTTTGTGGCCCAGTTATTTATTGGCTGAATCATACTATCAATGTGAGATTGGAATGAATGGAAATCACTTCGCTGCACTGCGATCAGCGAATCCGGGCGCGGCGCCGCCCTCTACAATCGGGGCCCGCGGAGGACTGCCCCATGAGAGTCGCGATCGGTTCCGACACCGTGTGCCCGTGGTGTTACGCCGGAAAGAAACGCCTCGAGTTCGCAGTTCACGCGCTACGCCCGCCCGGCTGGCCCATGCGGCAGCGAAGGGGAATCGGACTGCAATATGTTAAATGCTCTGCGAGGCGTACTTCGAGGCAGGCCAAAACCCCGGCAATCCTGCAGGTGTTCGAGCGCTTGCAGCGCCCGGCCCGTGCGTTCTGAATAGTGGATGGCTTGCTTGCAGCTCACCGGCCAATGTCATTGCGGGGCGCTTGCAGTGGAGTTCGACACCGAGCTGCCACCGGAACAGATCCAGGTGCGCGCGTGTCAATGCGGATTCTGCCGCGCGCACGGCGCGCTGAGTGTCACTGACCCGGCCGGGCTGCTGACTTTCCGGGCCAGGGATTCCTCGCTGCTGGTACGTTATCGCTTCGGCCTGAAGCTTGCCGATTTCCTGCTGTGTTCACGTTGCGGGACGTACATCGGCGCATTCATGCAGGAAGAGGCTCGCAGCTTCGGCGTGCTGAACATCTGCGTCCTCGTCGAGCGCGATCGCTTTGGCACGCCGACCTTGATGCACTACGACGGCGAGACGCCCGAATCGCGACTGCAGCGTCGACGCGAGCGCTGGACGCCAGCGCGACTCGTGACCTGATGAACGAACTCGAACTGACCGGGCGCGCACGCACTCACATCGTCGACGTCATCGACCCGCGTTGCCTCCTGCATCGCGATGCCGTGCAGCCCTTCCTCGACATGCGCGCTACCGCCGCAGTCGCCGGCATCGATCTCGTGCCGGTGAGCAGCTTCCGCGACTTCGACGCACAGCTGAAGATCTGGAACGAGAAGTATCGCGGCGAGCGCCAGCTCTACGATCGCGAAGGACGCCCGCTCGAGCGCTCGGGCTTGAGTGAGCCGGAGCTGATCGAGGCGCTCCTGTGCTGGTCGGCCGTGCCTGGCGCGAGCCGCCATCACTGGGGCACCGAGATCGATGTCATCGATCGGCACGCGCTGCCCGCCGGCCAGGGAGTGAAACTTTTGCCGGTCGAATTCGGGCCCATGGGGCCGTTCTCGCGCTTGAACCGCTGGCTGGATGAGCACATGGGCGCCTATGGATTCTTCCGGCCCTATCGCATCGCTCGCGGGGGCGTTTCTCCGGAGCCTTGGCACCTGAGCTACGGCCCGGTGGCCGAGGTGGCGCTCGAACGGATGACGGTGTCCGTCTTGAGGAGCGCGCTGGAAGAGCGGGAGGTCGAGGGGAAAGCGACCGTCTTAAGCCGGCTGGTGGAGATCCATCGACGCTACGTTGCGAGCGTCGATGTCCCCGAGCGGTCGTCACCGGCCTGAAGCATCCGCGCGGCGTCGCTGCATCGACGCGACAAGCTGCTCTCGCAGCAGCGGGAAGGCGCGCATGAAGCGCACCGGGAAGAAGCGTTTGAAGCGCCACAGTTTCAGGTAGCGGCGCGGCAGTACGGCATAAAACTGGCCTGCGGCAGCGAGCTGAGCGGCATTCACATCGAGCATGCCGACGTTCCAGCCACCCGCGGCAAGCCGGCGCGCGATCTCGAGGCCTAGGCCACTGGCCGCGCCGGTGATGAAGGCGCGCTTGGCGGGCAATCGGCGACTCAGGCGCTCAACCGCGGTCGTCACGCCCTCGACCAGACTTCTTTGAGGTGTCCAAGCATCAGCGAGCGGATGTTCTGCAGCGGCGCGTCGTGGGACGTGAAGCAGGGTGGATTGCGGCGGAGCAGCGGCCAACTCTCGGTTCGCAGGATCTCGGCGAGATAGGCGAGGTTCTGCTGGATCGCTTCCATGTACGGATTGCGCCCGCCGAACAACGGCTCGATGTATCGATAGGCGCCACCGAATTCGCCGTCGAGCCGCTTCGAACGCACTTCCTCGAAAAACTTTGGCGTCTGGCGGAGCAAGTCGAGGCCCGAGCTGTAACGGATGTTCAAGCCACCCGTCTGGACGTACGGCGTCGCCACGCCGCCCATCACGAACTCGGGATAGAGACGGTCGCGGCATTTCTCCAGGTAACAGCGATCCGCCATCTGCGCTATCATGTCCGCGGTGCCGATCAGGTGGCCGACCTTGCGATCGCGCTCGTCGGCCAGGTGGATCTGGTCGAACTGCACCTCGTAGCCGGTGAAGTGAACGATGCGCGTGGCCACCGGCACCCAGTCCTCCATGCCGATCGTCGGCAGATAGCGTGCGAGGAAACGCGCGCTGCGAGTGACGTGGTTGAGAGTGAACTCTGCGCCGTTGCGGTGAGCATGATCCGCGGTTTCGCGGATATAACCCGAATCGTGGAACAGCGCGGTCACCACGCCCATCGTGGCGCGATCAGCCTCGAGCCGCGATTCGCCGCCGTGCTCGTGCTCGTAGCCGGCGAGCAGGCGCGCCATGGCGAGCGTCATGTCGAGGGTGTGCTGGCGATCGTGATAGACGGTGTCGACGCCGTGAAAGCCGGGCATGTTGCCCGAGAAGAGCTTCTCGAAATCCTCGAAAGCCTGCGCGGCGCGCTCGAACGAAGCGCCGGGCCAGGAAGCATGAAAGAGCTGCTCGACGGCGTCCGAGACCGCGGGCACCGAGCTCACCTGCACGGTGTTGCTGACGTCGTAATCGTTGCGTCGCGTTCTGGACATCATCGCTGGTGCGCGCATTGGCGCACAGCGTCCCCCCTCGTTGATTGCAATCAGTCTAGGGGCAATTCGACCGAAAAACTATGCGTCAGGTAACCCCTCGGCTAGCCTGGATGCGACATAAGCGCTGGGAGATCGAATGCCGCCAGCACCGGGGCGTGGTCCGACGGCCGTTCCCAGGTCCGCGGTTCGCGATCGATGCGGCACGCCGTACAACGCGCGGCGAGCGTCGGATTGGCGAGCACCAGATCGATGCGCAGGCCGTGGTTGCGGCGAAACGCCGCAGCGCGATAGTCCCACCAGCTGTAAGTGCCGGCGGGTTGTTCGAAGCGGCGGAACACATCCTCGAGTCCGAGCCTGAGCAGCGATCGCAGCGCCTCGCGCTCCGGCGCGCTCACGTGGACGGATCCTTCCCACGCCTGCGGATCGTGCACGTCGCGATCCTCGGGCGCGATGTTGCAGTCGCCGAGCACGACCAGATACGGATGCAGTTTGAGTTCCGCAGCGAGCCAGTCGCGCAGTGCCCCGAGCCACTTGAGCTTGTAAGCGTACTTCTCCGAGCCGACTTCCTGTCCGTTGGGGACATAGACGTTGATGACGCGCAGATCGCCAAACGTCGCGGCGAGCACGCGCCGCTGTGGATCCTCGAACTCCGGGATGTCTCGCGCGATGTCGCGGCCCTGGGCGCGCGCCAGGATCGCCACGCCGTTGTAGGTCTTCTGGCCGTTGAAGATCACGTGCCAGCCGGCTTGCTCGATCTCCGCCTTGGGGAAATCCGCATCCGGCAGTTTCAATTCCTGTAGAGCGACCAGGTCGAGAGCGTTGCCATTGAGCCAGGTCAAAAGGTGCGGCATGCGCACGCGCAAACTGTTGACGTTCCAGGTCGCCAGCTGCATGGCTCGCGTGTCCTCAGTACACCTTGAGGCCGCCGTACTTGCGTCGTACTCGCTGCTCCAGCGAGCGATATCCCCACCAGAATCCGAGCGCGAGCGCGAGTGCGATGCCACCGGTGAACCACAATGCGAGAACGACACGCGAGTTCCTGGCGGGCTGCGCCGCTTCGACCGGAATCTCATCCTCTGGTCTCGCTGCAGGGGCGACTGTTCTTGCCTGCAGCGCGGCGACCTCGCGGCGTGCGCTCGCCAACTCGCTCTCGAGCTGCGAGTTGCGACCCTGCAAATTCTTGAGATCCGCGCTGGCGCCAGCCTGCGTGCGTGCCGCCGAGCGCAGCTGCTCGTTCTCCGCGGTGAGCGCCTCGAGTCGAGCGGCGAGCGGCAGATTGACCTCGAGATAGGCCGCGCTGATCCATCCCTCGCTGCCATCACTCAAGCGCACCATCGCCGCCTCGCCCTCGCGGTTGATCAGTTCCACGGCATCGGCGCTGTGCACGGTCGAGATGCGATCGCCGTCGAGCGAGGGCTGGGCGTACACGCCAACCTCGAGCTTTTCGGTCACGTAATACGTTTGCGCTGCCACCGGGAAGGCGGCGAGCGCGAGCAGCGGTGCGTAAAGTGCTTTCATGCGGCGATTCCAATCTGCCTGAGCAGTGGCTTGATGTCGGGCTTGCGGCCGCGGAACTCGACGAAGGCTTCGAGCGCGTCGCGGCTGCCGCCGCGGGAGAGGATCGTTTCGAGGAAGCGGCGGGCCACGCCGTCGTTGAAGACACCGGCCTCCTCGAACGCGGCGAAGGCATCGGCCGCGAGCACTTCGGCCCACTTATAGCTGTAATAACCGGCCGCGTAACCGCCCGCGAAGATGTGTCCGAAGCTGTGGGCGAACCGATTGAACTCCGGGACCGGGACGACGGCGACCTGCGCGCGGACCTCGCGCAGCGTTTCGGCGACCCGTGCGCCGCGCTCCGGCTGGTACTCGCTGTGCAGGCGAAGGTCGAAGAGCGCGAACTCGATTTGCCGCACGGCCTTGAGCACGGCATGGAACGTGCGCGACCCCTTGAGCCGCTCGATCATCTGCCGCGGCAGCGGCGCTCCGGTATCGACGTGACCCGAGATCAGCGGCAGCACGTCGGGATGCCAGGCGTAGTTCTCCATGAACTGGCTCGGCAGCTCCACCGCGTCCCACGGTACCCCGTTGATTCCTGCCAGGCTCGGATAGCGCACGCGCGTCAGCATGTGATGCAGCCCATGGCCGAACTCGTGGAACAGCGTCACCACCTCGTCGTGAGTCAGGAGCGCCGGTCGCGCGCTGGCCGGCGGTAGAAAATTGCACACCAGGTAGGCGACCGGTAGCTCGCGGCGCGAGCCGAGTTCGAGACGGCCGAGACATTCATCCATCCAGGCGCCGCTGCGCTTGTGAGGCCGCGCGTAAGGATCGAGATAGAAACCGCCGACCAGTTCCCCCTGCGCGTCACAGATGTCGAAGAAATGCACGTCGGCGTGCCAGGTGGTCACGTCATGACGTTCGCTCAAGTGGATCCCATAGAGGCGCGCGGCCACCTGGAACAGGCCCTCAAGGACCCGCGGCAACGGGAAGTAGGGTCGCAGTTCCTCGGCGGAGATTGCGAAGCGCTCGCGCTGCAGCCGCTCCGCATGAAACGGTACGTCCCACGCCTCGAGTTTCGTGCCCGCGAAGGTCTCGAGCTCTTCGAGCTCGCGGCGCGCCGCCGGCACACAGTGAGCGGCGAGGCTCTCGAGGAACGTGCGCACCTCCTCGGCGGATCGCGCCATCTTGGTGGCGAGCGAGTATTCGGTGTAGTGGGCAAAGCCGACGAGCTGCGCAGCCTCGTGACGCCAGCGCAGGATGCTCTCGACCACCGGCGAGTTGTCCCAGCGCCCGGCGAGCGGGCCTCGGTCCGATGCGCGCGTATTCCAGGCCTGGTAGAACTCGCGCCGCAGCTCGGAGCTTTCGGCATGCGTCAGGACGGCGAGATAGGTGGGCTGGTCGAGCGTCAACAGCCAGCCCGCGGTCCCTTTCTCGCGTGCGAGCGCTTGGGCGCGCGCCACGACCGCTGCGGGCAATCCGCGCAGTTGCGCGGCATCGGTCACTGCGCGGGACCATGCGTTGGCCGAGTCCAGCACATTCTCTTCGAACCTGGCCTGCTCCCGCGCGAGCTTCTGCATCAATTCCTTGAAGCGCGACTTGCGTTCCACATCGAGCGCAACGCCCGCGAGCCGGAAATCGCGCAGCGCGTTCTCGAGGAGCTTGCGTTGTGCGGCGTCGAGCGTGGCGCCTTCGCTCTCGAGGATGCGCGCGTACGCTCGTTGCAGCGTCTCGTTCTGGCCGATCTCCGTCTGATACTCACTGAGGAGCGGCAGGCAGGCGTTGTACGCTCGGCGCAGCGGCTCGGAATTCATCACGCCGTTGAGATGGCCGACCGGAGACCAGGTGCGATTCAACCGGTGCTGCAGGGCTTCGATCGGTTCGACCAGCGCCGCGAACGTCTGGGCGCTGGACGCAAGCAGATCCTGCAACTGCCGACGATTGCTCTCGAGCTGGGTGCGCAAGGCGGGCTCGACGTGTTCCGGGCGGATCGCGTCGAACGCCGGCAGACCCTTCTCGACCAGAAGAGGATTCAGCATGACTTTGAGAACCGGGCGAAAGCTGCTGGAATTGTAGCAGCACCGGTCATGACCACCGGGGAGCGACCACTGAGAGGCTTACTCATGGCTGATTCATTCGACCTTATCGTCATTGGCGGCGGCAGTGGCGGGCTGGCCTGCGCGCAGCGGGCGGCGGAGCATGGAGCACGAGCCGCCATCGTCGAGTCGCATCGGCTCGGCGGCACCTGCGTCAACGTCGGCTGCATCCCCAAGAAGATGATGTGGAACGCTGCCAGCGTCGCCGAGGCGCTGCACGATGCCGCCGACTACGGGTTCGACGTCGAGGTCCGGGGACACAATTGGGCCGCGCTCAAGCGCAAGCGCGACGCGTACATCGTCAAGCTCAATGGCATCTACGAGTCCAATCTCGCCAAGCGTGGCGTCACCCTCGTGCGTGGCCACGCGCGTTTCACGTCCGCGCACGACCTGGATGTGGGAGGCCGCAACCTGCGCGCCGAACGGATCGTCATTGCCACCGGAGGCCGGCCAATCATCCCCAATGTACCTGGTGCCGCCCGCGGCATCAGTTCGGATGGGTTCTTCGAGCTCGAGTCGCGGCCGCCGCGCATCGCCGTCGTCGGCAGCGGCTATGTCGCCGCGGAGCTTTCGGGCGTATTCAGCGCGCTGGGATCGGGCGTTTCAGTGTTCGTCCGCGGCGACCGGTTGTTGCGTCACTTCGACGTGATGCTGGGTGAGGCGCTGATGAAAGAAATGCGCAATGCGGGAATTGAGATCGTGACCCAAGCCGCGCCCGCGGCAATCGAGGATGAAGGGCCGCTGACGCTCCGGTTGAGCGACGGGCGTCGCTTCGGAGATCTTGACTGCGTCCTCTGGGCGATCGGACGCTCAGCGAACACGCACGATCTCGGGCTCGAGCGCTGCGGCGTGCAGGTCGATGGGAACGGATCCATTCCCACCGACTGCTTCCAGAACACCAAGGTGGCGAACATCCATGCCATTGGCGATGTAACTGGTCGCGAGGCGCTCACTCCGGTGGCCATCGCGGCGGGCCGGCGACTCAGCGACCGGCTATATGGCGGCCGGCCCGAGCGCCACCTTGACTACGAGCTGATTCCAACCGTGATTTTCAGTCATCCACCGATCGGCACGGTGGGCCTCACGGAGGAGCAGGCGCGAGCGCAATATGGCGCCGAGGTGCAGGTATTCACTTCGGGATTCGTTCCCCTTTATCACGCGCTCACCACGCGCAAGCCGCGCGCCGAGATGAAGCTCATTACGGGCGGTGGCGAGCGGCGCATCGTCGGCTGCCATGTCATTGGTGCCGGTGCGGATGAGATGTTGCAGGGATTCGCGGTGGCCATCCGCATGGGCGCGACCAAGGCGGATTTCGACGACACCGTCGCCATCCACCCGACCAGCGCCGAAGAGATCGTGACGATGCGCTAAGAAGGGACAGATCTGTGGACCTGTCCCCTCTTGTTACGCTGCGAGAGCTTCGAGGATCGGGCGGGTGTCCGGGCGCACGCCGCGCCACAATTGAAACGATTCCGCCGCCTGTTCGACCAGCATGCCCCATCCCTTGAACGCCTGGCCCGCGTTGTGCTCGCGTGCCCAGCGCGTGAAGCTGGTATCGCCTTTGCCGTAGGCCATGTCGTAACAGATCGTGTGCTTGCCGATGATCCGTGACGGCACCAGCGGCACTTCGCCGTGCAGGCTCGCAGCGGTCGCGTTGATGATCAGATCGAAGGCTATCGATTCGAGCTCGTCAAACGCGCAGGCGGAGACCTGTCCCAGGTCGGCGAATTCCGCTGCCAGATCCTTGGCACGCTGCGCCGTCCGGTTCGCGATCACGACGGCTGCCGGATGCGCCTCGAGCAGCGGCGCGAGCACTCCGCGCGTGGCGCCACCCGCACCGAGGATCAGGATCAGGCGCGAGGCGAGCTCGATTTCGAGGTTGACCGTGAGATCCGTGAGAAGCCCCGCGCCGTCCGTGTTGTCACCGAGCAGCTCGTTGCCCTTGTCCATCATGATGGTGTTGACAGCTGACGCCTGTTCCGCACGCGCCGTGAGGCGGTTCACCAGCTCGGCGGCCGCCGGCTTGTGCGGCACGGTGATATTGAGGCCCCGGCCACCTTGCGTGAAGAACGCGAGCGCGCTGGAGCGGAACTCCTCCGGGGGAACGTCGAACAGACGGTAGCTCAGGTTCTGGCCGGTCTGCTTGGCAAACAGGCCATGGATGAAGGGCGACCAGCTGTGGTCGATCGGATGTCCCATCACTCCATAACGGTCTCGCGCCGCGTTCGAGTCGCCCATACCTTGAGGTCACATCGGGGCTGATCGGGTAGATTGCGTGGGCTGAAATGGGGTAGCGATGATGCCGGTCTTTATACATGAATCTGTCCACTGACGGGAGAGAGCGGCGCGAGCGGTTCACCGAGCTCTGCCGGGCGCTGCGCCCGGACCTGTTCCGTTTCGCTTTCTGGCTGAGCCGGGACCGAACGCTGGCCGAGGACGTCGTGCAGGAGACGCTGTTGCGCGCCTGGCGCGCACGGGATGAGCTGCGGGACGAGAGGGCACTGCGGGCCTGGCTGTGCACCATTGCCAGGCGTGAGCACGCGCGTCTTTACGAGCGCAAGCGCTTGCCGGTGGTGGATATCGATGGGTTGATCGAGCGCGAGGCGGCGATGCTGGCGGTCGCCGATGACACCGAGCTCGAGGATCTGCGCCGCGCGATCTTCCGGCTGGATGACGGTTATCGAGAACCGCTCGTGTTGCAGGTTCTCATGGGATATTCAACCGAGGAGATCGCGCAGCACATGGGACTGAGCACCGCCGCGGTATTGACGCGCCTCTTCCGTGCACGCAATCGCCTGCGCAAGATCGTGGCCGGCGAGCAGGAAGTCGTCGCCTCCGGCCAGGGGATCGAATCCGGATGAACTGCCTCGAGTTCAGACGAATCATTGCCGCCGATCCGGCGCGCCAGAGCGCGGAGCTGGATGAGCATGCGCACGGGTGCGCGCCGTGCGCGGAGTTCGCGCTCGAGATGCGTTCGCTCGACCGCAGGATCGGGGTGGCTCTGCGTGTCCCCGTACCCGACCGAGGCATGCGCGTTCCGTCAGTGATGTCGGCAGCATCGGCACAGAAGCGGTGGGCGCTGGCTGCAAGCATGCTGGTGGCAGTCGTCGCGGCTTCCCTCGTGTGGCTGTCGTTTCCCAGGGCTGCTCTCGCGCACGACGTGGTCGACCATGCTCGCCACGAACCCGAGTCATGGGCCGCAGCCGATGCGGGCGTTCCACCCTCCGCGCTTGCCGACGCGCTGCGCGACTCCGGCATCGCAGCCGAGTCGCGACTGGGCCGCGTGTCCTACGCGCGCAGCTGCTGGTTCCGCGGACACTTCGTGCCCCACCTGGTGGTGCAGGACGAAGGCGGACCGGTGATGGTGCTGGTGATGACGGAGGAAGCCGTGAACGGCAGGCTCACGTTTGCCGAGGAGGGCTATTCAGGGGTGATCCTGCCCGCACGCCGCGGCAGCATCGCGGTGCTCGCGCCTGAAGGTGCGCGGGTGGACACCGTCGCCGCGCGCGTGTTGCAGGCGCTGCAGTGAAAAGGGGTGCCTGTCCCGACGATGGCCGCATTCGCTGTAGCTGGGCGCTTGGCGGCAACGAGCTTTACTACGCCTACCACGACAGCGAGTGGGGTGTTCCCGTGCGGGATGACCGGCGCCACTTCGAGTTTCTAGTTCTCGAAGCAGCCCAGGCGGGGTTGAGCTGGTCGATCGTGCTCAACAAGCGCGACGGCTATCGCCGCGCCTTCGCCGGATTCGATCCCGAGCGCGTCGCCCGCTTCAACAGACGCCGTATCGCCAGACTTCTCGCCAACCCGGCCATCATTCGCAATCGCCTCAAGATCGAGGCTGCGGTCAACAATGCGCGCCGCTTCCTCGAATTGCAGGAAAAGTTCGCCAGTTTCGATCGCTACGTGTGGCAGTTCGTCGGTGGCGCGCCGATACAGAATCGCCACCGGCGCCAGCGGCAGGTGCCTGCAACGAGCCGCGAGTCCGAAGCTCTGTCCAAGGATCTCAAGGACCGGGGTTTTCGCTTTGTGGGCTCGACGGTGATTTATGCGCACATGCAGGCCGTCGGCATGGTGAACGATCATCTGATCGACTGTTTCCGCCATCGCGATTGCGCGGCCCTCTCCTGGTGACGGGTCACTCGGGAACCAGCCAGAAGGATCCGGCCCGCGTACCCGGTCTTGCGCCCAACGCTGCGTGCAGTGCCGGCAATGCCTCGTCGAGCGAGTCCTTGAGCCGGAAGGGCGGGTTCACGATCACCATGCCGCAGCCATTCAGGCTGACTCGCGAATCGTCCGGATAGATGCCGAGCTCGGCGCACAGGATCTTGCGCACGCTGGTGGCTCTTAGACGGGCGTGAAAGGCCTGAATGGCGGCGCGGCGCTTGATCGGATACCAGAGCGCGTAGATGCCCGTCGGCCAACGCTTATGCGCTTCCTCCAGCGCGGCCAGTGCGTGCACGAATTCCTGCTGCGGGTCCTCGTATGGCGGGTCGATGAGGACCACGCCGCGCCTCTCCCTGGGCGGCAGCTGGGCATGCAACCCGGCGTAACCGTCGGCGCAATGCACTCGAGCATTGCGGCGATGGCCGAGGCGTCGCGCGAGCTCGCGTGCGGCTGGGGGATGCAGTTCGTAAAACACAGCGCGATCCTGCGCGCGCAGCACCGCAACAGCGAGCATTGGCGAACCAGGATACATGCGGAGCATCGCGGGCCTGCCGGGATTGCTGCCCAGCCGGCTGATGACGTCGACATAGGCGCGCACTGAATCGGGCAGATCGCGCGCGCTGCGTAATCGGTCAATCCCCGAGCCGTGCTCTTGCGCGACACCCTGTTCGGACCCCTCAAGCTCGTAGCCACCCTGCCCGGCATGCGTCTCGAGGAACAGGATCGGTGTCGGCTTGCGTAGCGCATGCTTGAGCAGCTCGAGCAACACGATGTGCTTGAAGCAATCCGCGAAATTGCCGGCGTGATAGCTGTGGCGGTACTTCATTCGCGGTAACACTTCAACAGTGGTTGGACGTGTGGGTGGCGGATGCCGACCCGCTGGCCGGTTCGCAGCGTTTACAGCATAGTAACCGGCGCGCGGTGCGCCAGCGTTTACCACCGGTAGTGGACTCAAGCTCGAGGAATACGGCATGTCAAAGCACCTGTCGATTACCAGCAGCTTGGCGGGCTGGGCGATTCTGCTTGTGGCCTGTTCGGGAGCAGCCGGGACCAAGCCGACCGCAGCAGCAGCTGATGAGCGGCCCGCCGCAAATGCCGCCGCCGACATGGCAGCGGAGCAGGTGGATGAGGCGGTTGTTGCCCGCGGTCGGCAGGCTTTGCGGGATGCCGGCATCAGCGGTGATGTCACGCTGCTCGCGAGTGAACCAGCGCGGTGGACCGACTCGAGTCTGGGATGTCGTCGCCCCGGGGAAAGCTATCTGCAGGTCATCACGACAGGGTATGTCCTGTACTTTTCCGTTGATGCCAAGAGGCATGAAGTGCACGTCGCGGGGGCAGCCGCCACGGTCTGTTCACCAGCTCTCGGCGGTGTTCCCAAGCGTGCACCACCAGCCGTCCGCGCGCGCGTTCTCGAACCGCTGATCGCACGCGCGCGGTCCGACCTGGCCGGAAAACTCGGCCGAAATACCGGTGAAGTCACCCTGAAGAACGCGGTCCCGTTTACCTGGACGGACGGCATGTTTGCCTGCGGCGGGGAAATCGCAGCGGATCCTCGCGCGCCGGTGTTTGGATACAAATTTCTGCTGCGCAGCGGCGATCAGGACTACGTCTATCACACAGACCTGTCGGCCGTGTTTCCCTGCCCGCCTCTTGAGACCGAATAGTCCGCGGACTTGCCCGCGCGGCGGCGGAAAAAATGAGGGCCACGTTGCCGTGGCCCTGCGAAGTGTCAAACTTGATGACTAGCGACCGGGCTGTCAGTGTGCGCCGCCCGGCGTAGTGAAGGCGGTGGAGTCCTGATACCACTCGTTGTTGGTCGGGAACAGCCACAGCATCTGGCCTTCGCCACCCGACACGTTCACGTGCACGGAGTCGCCGGCTTCGAGACCAAAGCTGTTGAGATCCGGCACGATCTCGTCCGCGAGATCCACAGTGCCGGTCTGGGTGCTCTGATTACCCTGTCGATCCGATAGCACCAGCCGGTAGCTGAAGCTGTCCGGTACCAAACCGGCGAACGGTGCCGGATATGTCTTGAGGGAGAACGGCAGCACCAGCGCGCGGTCGTTGAAGTCCCAACCGCTCACGATCCAGTCGATGAATCCGGTGCCACCTAGAACGAATTGCGCCGTGACATACGTGCCGAGCACGCCCGTCGATTGCAGCGAGGTCCAGTCGCGCGCCACGAGGCGCGTGTCCTCCGTGCCGTCGCCGTTGGTGTCGAGGAACACGTCGACTTCCAGGTTGGAGATATGCTCGTACGGCAGATCGACCGAGATGCCGAACTCGATCACATCGCCACCATAAACGTCGGGATCACCGCGGCGGACGCCCACCTTGGAGATCGACGAGTAGGAGTTCTCTGCACCGGTATGGCCGCTGCCGACGAGCGTAAAGCCCTCAGCGAAGCCGATTGCCGGACCGTTGTTCTTCACGTCGACTCCCTGTGAACCGGCGCCGGGCGCCGCCACCATGGTTGAGGCAGCATCGACGACGGCCAGGTAGCCCACGCGCAGCGTGTCGGTGCCGTCGCTGAAAATGCACCAGCCGTCGACTTCGGTCTGACTGATCGACGCATTGTCGAACGCACCAGCCGCGGCGCTCGCCTTGGGATCAAACCTGAGCCTGATGCTCGTGGTCTTGGTCTTGAACGAGCCGAGGGTCACTGCGCTCGGGCAAGTGACCGTCACGCCGGGGTAGGTCTTCTGCGGCACGTGGGTGACGGCAAACGTTCGCGAGCCGCTGTTCCAATTCTCAAGCAGAACGTCTTCCTTGCGGTTGACGAGTGCGGTCGGGTTGATCCGCCCGAACGACACGCCGCCCGGCAGCGCGAAGCTCGTCAACGCCGCTGCGCTATCTACTCGGATCGCACCGACGCCATGGCGCGCCAGGCTGGTGTCACCCGATGCATTGCCGTTGACGCTCGAGTTCTGCAACAGCGACTTGATGACATACGGTGGTACATGCGGATGCTCCTGGTGCAGCAACGCGGCCGCGCCCGCAGCGTGCGGTGAGGCCATCGACGTACCCTGCAGGGTCGCCGCCGCTGTTCCTGACCCAGCTCGCGTCGAGACGATCGCGAGACCCGGCGCCGACACGTCCGGCTTGAAGCCAGAACCGTCATGACCCGGACCGCGCGACGAGAACGCTGCGATGCGGTCGTCCTTCGACGGATCCAGTCCGACGTCCAGAGTGACCTGGACCAGGCTGGCCGTCGTCGTGGTCGTCTGCGCGGCGATCTGGTTGCCGTCCGCGAGGCTGACCATGACAGCCGGAATGGTCGTAGCGGCAAGGCCCATCACGAATGGATCACCGGCCACGTTGTTGTACATGACCACGGCGCGCGCGCCGGCCGCCTGCGCGTTATTCACCTTGACCTGGAACGTGCAGGTGCCGCGCTGCATGAGCACGATGTTGGTGGCCACCGCCGCGGCGTTCGTGAGCGCCGCGCAACCATTCAGCGGGCTGGAGCGGACCAGTGTGTCGGAGAGCGGCGAAACGCTCGCGACGCGCGTGGTGCCCGAGCCTTCCTCGTTGAACTTGAAGCCGGCGATGGACGCCGGGGCCGTCACGTTCACCCGCGCCAGTATGCGACCGCCCGGATGATTGGCGGCGACCGAAATGGCGCCATCCGCCACGGCCGGTGCGCCGGTGACATACGGCAGATCGCCTTCGTTGCCTGCGGACGCAACCACGATGATGCCAGCGTCGGCCGCGTTCTGCGCCGTTATCGCCGACGGATCGTTCTTGGAACCAAAGGGCGAGCCCAGGCTCATGTTGATGACGTCGAGGTGATCGCTCATGTCACCGTCGTCGTTCGGGTCCATCGCCCATTCGATCGCGTCTGACGTCAGGTTGGTCGACCCGGCCGCATCGCTGAAAACCTTGAGAGCATAGAGCTCTGCCTGCGGCGCAACGCCCGACCCGATCGTGCCCGCGACGCCGAAGCCCGCTGCCGAGCCCGCCACGTGGCTGCCATGGCCGTTGCCGTCGAGCGGGTCGCCATCCGGCGCCGGCACGCTGCTTGCGACATTGGCGTTGTAAGTCGGTCCGGCAAAATCGAAACCGCCGACCACCTTCGCCGTTGGGAACGTGCCGGCCTCGACGATATTCTTGTTGTTGGCGGCGTAGTCGGCAGGGTTACCGGCGCCGCCGAAGTTGGCGTGGAGATAGTCGATTCCGGTGTCGATGATGCCGATGGATACGTCTTCGCCCTGCAGTCCGAGACTGCTCCATACATCGGGCGCTCCGATCCACGGAACGCTGTCGATGTTATCGGGCGTATGCAGCTCGACGCGACCCACGGATTTGACGCCGGGCAGAGCTCGCAGCCCGGACAATTCGCTCACTGGCACGCGCAGGCGCAGGCCATTGGCGCCGACGCGCAGGGCTGAAAGCTCGGTTGCGGCATAGTTTGCGAGCAACTGCCGGAAGCCAGCTTGCTGCGCCTCAACGCGAGCAGCTTGTGCCTTCTGTGCCTCGCTGCTCGCGTACTTGCCCGTGGTGCGCAGAGACTGGGTGTTGAGCTCAGCCACCGACGGCGCATCGAGGCGGATGAATACCTCGATCTCGCCGTCCGGGGCGGCGAGTCTCTCGCCGATGCGTTCCGCGCCAATCGCCGGAGCGAGTGCGCCGAAACCCAGCGTCACGCCGAGCGCGGCACTCGCTGCCCTGCGGCAGTAGTCATGAATACTTCGTTTCATTAGCGGCATCCCCTTTAGTTCTGTTGAGCGACAAACAGCGCGAGTCACGCGAGGCGGCGCAGAAGCAAGTGACGGGCGCAAAGCAGGTGGTGAAGATGCTCTGCCGTATCGTTCTTGTTCGTGTCGGCCTCGCTACGATCCGTGCTGGCGACCCGGTCTTCTTCGGCGGAAGTGCTCTTGAGAATCCGAGGTGCGCGTTCCCGCCTCGCGGCGGTTCAGCTTTGTCTGTTGATCCCGCAAGCGAAACTACTCCTCCGTTTCTGTGAATTCAATCCCGTGAGAGGAGGTTGGCCACGCACCAACTCAACATAATGACCGGCTCGATGTTACAGAAATTGCGGCGGCGAACCGCAAATGGATGGCACTGAACGCTTGTGTCGCCGTGACCGAGGTTCAGTGGGTATCAGCGACTTGAGCCGGCTGCGGCCTTGCGCCGCGCAGGCGCCTTCTGAGGAGTTGGAACGCGCGTGCGCTTGGGCGCATGCGCCTTCACGCGCGGTTTTTGCGCACTCTTCTTCTTCGATTTCGATTGAGGCTGCGATTGAGTCGACGCCAATTCCGGCTTCGCTGTCAGAATTGCTGCGGTCTGGGCTGCAGTCGTGGCTGACGGCGCGCCGGGTCGCCCGCGCCGGCCGCGGCGCATCGGCGCCTGCGCCAACAGCTCGCGACAACCCTCCAGCGTGAGCGATTTCGGGTCGCGATCTTTCGGGATCTTGGCGTTGCGCGTTTTGTCGGTGATGTACGGACCGTAGCGGCCGTTCAGCACCTGGATCCCGGCCTCGGTAAAGTCCTGGATGATGCGGTTGGCATCGGCGAGCTTCTTCTGCTCGATGAGATCGAGCGCGCGCGGCAACTCGACCGTGTACGGGTCGTCCTCCTTCAGCGAAACGTACTTGGCTCCGTACTTGATGTACGGGCCGAAGCGGCCGACGTTGGCCTGCACCGGCTCACCGTCCGGTGTCTGCCCAAGATCGCGCGGCAGCTTGAAGAGTTCCATCGCATCCGCGAGGGTGATGCCGTCCATCTTCTGGCCGCGTCGGAGTCCGGCAAATCGCGGCTTGACCGGGTCGTCCTTGGTGCCCATCTGCACGAAGGGTCCGAATCGGCCCATGCGCACGCTCACGGGTTTGCCAGACAGCGGATCCACGCCGAGATCCCGCGCCTGCGCGACTTCCTCGCGCGTCACTGTCTTCTCGGTGTGCTTGACCTGCGAGATGAACGGCTTCCAGAACTGGTGCATCAGCGGCACCCATTCCTCCTCGCCGCGCGATATCGCGTCGAGCGCATCCTCCATGCGGGCGGTGAACCCGTACTCGACGTAACGATGAAAGTTTTTGGTCAGGAAGCGATTGACGATCTTGCCGATGTCGGTCGGTATGAAGCGGCGCGAATCCATCTCCACGTACTCGCGTTCCTTGAGCGTCGAGATGATCGAAGCGTAGGTGGACGGGCGTCCGATGCCGTGCTCTTCGAGCGCTTTCACCAGCGATGCTTCGCTGTAGCGCGGCGGCGGTTCGGTGAAATGCTGCTCGGGATGGATCGCCAGCAGTTTCACGCTGTCGCCGATCTGCATTGCCGGCAGCACGCGGTCGCCCTCCTCAACCGTGCTGTCGTCCGCATCTTCGTGATACACGGCCATGAATCCCGGCTTGACGAGCGTTGAGCCATTGGCGCGCAGCAGATGCCGCTGGGAAGCGTCGGCGCCGGCGAGCATGTCGACAGCCACGGTGTCGTAGAGCGCGTGGCTCATCTGGCACGCGATCGCGCGCCGCCAGATCAGCGTGTAGAGCCGGTGCTGATCGGCATCCATCCGCCCCTCGATGTCGGCCGGTACGACCGATGCCATCGTGGGCCGGATCGCTTCGTGCGCTTCCTGCGCGTTCTTCGACTTGGTCTTGTAGACGCGGACTTCGTCCGCGACCGCCTCCTTGCCGTAGAGCTTCGCAATCGTTACGCGGATCTCCTGCACGGCTTCGGCGGCCAGGCTAAACGAGTCGGTGCGCATATAGGTGATGAGGCCGACGGCGCCATCGCCCGTGTCGACGCCTTCGTACAGCTGCTGCGCGAGGCGCATCGTGCGCTGCGCGCTGAAGCCGAGCTTGCGTGCGGCCTCCTGTTGCAGGGTCGAGGTCGTGAAGGGCGGCGCCGGGTTTCGCCGCCGCGGCTTGCGATCGATCTCCAGCACTTTCAACTGGCCGGCCGCGGCCGACTTGATCGTCTGCTCGACCGCGTGTGCCTGGTCCGTGTTGGTGAAGGAGAACTGCTCGACCTTGCCACCGTCGAATTCGATCAGCTTCAGGGGAAATTGCTGCTCGCTGTGCTCGCCCTCCGCGTCGATCGTCCAGTACTCGCGCGGCGTGAACGCCTGGATCTCTTCCTCGCGCTCGCAGATCAGCCGCAGAGCCGGGCTCTGCACGCGACCCGCCGAGAGGCCGCGGCGCACCTTCTTCCACAGCAACGGCGAAAGATTGAATCCGACCAGGTAGTCGAGCGCGCGGCGGGCCTGTTGTGCGTTGACCAGATCCACAGAAAGCGAACGCGGCTCCTCAATGGCCCGGCGGATCCCGTTGCGAGTGATCTCGTAAAAGGCGACGCGGTGAACCTGCTTGCCGTCGAGATCGCCGCGTTCCTTGAGGATTTCGTGCAGATGCCAGGCGATCGCTTCGCCCTCGCGATCGGGGTCGGTCGCGAGGTAGAGCGCACGCGCCTTCTTGAGCGCGCGCGCGATCGCCTGCACGTGGCGCTCGTTGCGCTCGATGAGCCGGTACTGCATGCGGAAGTCGTGCTCGGGATCGACCGCGCCTTCCTTCGGCACTAGGTCGCGAACGTGCCCATACGAAGCGAGCACCTCGAAGTCCTTGCCCAGATACTTCTTGATGGTCTTCGCCTTGGCGGGCGATTCGACGATAACGAGATTTGCGCTCATGCGCCGCGCGCGTAAGCCAGGTTGCCCGGATGATCAGTGTGCGACGCCGGCCGGAGCTGGCGGCATGCGAATGTCATGCTCAATGGATCGCGTCGGCGCGCTCTTCGAACACCAGGTCTTCCATGCGTGCGAACGCCAGTTCCTGACCCGGCTGGCTGAACAGCGCCATCAGCACGACCCATTTCACCTGCTCGATATCGATGTCCTCGGCTTCGAGCGCCATCAGGCGGTCGATGACCAGCTCGCGCTGGGCGGCGGACAGGATGCCGATGTTTTCCAGGTGGAGCAGATAGCCACGGCAGTCGGTATCGAGCCGTTGTTGCTCGGCGCCGGTGAAGACGCGCACCGCGCGCACGCTTGCGCTCGGCGCAGCCGTTGCTTCCTCCGTCGAACTCAGGCTGTCCAGCCACGCGAGTGCGCGATTGACGTCGTCGGCCTCGAATCCGGCGCGTTCCAGCTCGTCCTTGAGGAGTTCGCGGTCCGGCTGCGGATGATCCTCGGTTGCGTCCATGTAGTTCTCGAACAGATAGATGAGGATGTCCAGCACGCTTTCTTTCATTTCATCGCCTGGTAGGACTTCGGCAGTAGCGGCCGCCGGGACGGGCTTCGACCTGGCCCCTGAGCTCGAGGATGAGCAGCATCGAAGCGACCGCATCGGGCTTGAGGCCGCTGCGCTCGATGAGCGCGTCAACACCCAGGGCATCGAAGCCGAGCGCATCTAACAGGATTTCGTATTCCTTGTCCAATCGTTCAGCTAGGCGCGCCGGCTGCTTTGATGGCGCCGTGCCGAGTGCGGCGGCCGCCGCGGTGAGTGGGATCTTGAGTTCCGAGAGGATGTCGTTGGCCTCTTCGACCAGTTTCGCGCCGTCGCGGAGCAGCCGATGACAGCCGCGCGAGAGTGGGCTGTGGATTGAACCAGGAATGGCGAAGACTTCCCGTCCCTGCTCGCTGGCGCAGCGGGCCGTGATGAGCGAACCGCTCTGGCGTGCTGCCTCGACGACCAGCGTCCCGAGGCTGAGACCGCTGATGATGCGGTTGCGCTGGGGAAAGTACTCCTTGCGTGGCGGGGTGTGCGGCGGGAACTCCGATACCAGCGCACCACTGGCCGTGATCGCTCGGGCAAGCTCGGCATGCTGCTCCGGATACACGCGGTCGAGGCCGGTGCCGCACACGGCAATCGTCAAGCCACCGGCCGCGAGTGCGCCGCGGTGACTCGCGCCATCGATGCCTTCGGCCAGGCCGCTCGTGATCGTCAGCCCGCAACCTGCGAGGTGAGCCGCAAATTCAAACGCCGTCTCGCGCCCACTCGCGGTTGGGTTGCGGCTGCCGACCATCGCGAGTTGCGGCGTCGACAATGCCTCGGTGGAGCCTTGAACGTAGAGCGCCGCCGGCGCGCCGGTGGTGTTGGCGAGTAACGGCGGAAACTGCGTCGAGGTGAGAGGCAGCAAATGATGGCCAGGCGCGTCGAGCCACTCGAGATCGGCATCGAGCGCCACCACGTCCGGATTTCGCAGTGCCAGGCGCGCTTGGTCCGGGATCCCGAGCCTGGCAAGCGTCGCGTCGGAAGCGCGGACCAGCTCCGTCGCGCTCGCGACCGAATGCAGGGCCTGTGCGACTCGCTCGCGGTTGATTCCTGGAGTTCTCAGTAGCAACGCCCAGGCGCGCTGTTCTTCGCGATCGCCGTCCATGAACGCAATCTCAGCGGCCACCTCCCTGTCGCCGCGTAACGAGGATCAGGGGTTCCTGACGTTATCGAGCGCGCGCAGCGGAACGACCGATTCCATCACGAGACCGTAGCTGATGCGGTCGTAAGTCTTGAACACCATAAACGTGCCGCCCTTCCAGTTCGGAAGCTTTATGTTGGGGCCGAGCCCGCCCTCGCGGCTGATGCCGCGCGACTTCGGATCCCTGACGCGTGTTCCCGTGACGTAAACGCCGAGCACGTGTCCGGGCTCCAGCCCATGCCGGCTGCCGCGGTTAATCACGAGGACCTGATACTGGCCGGCCAGGTACAAGCCGTTGATGATCGCAATGACGCGGCCATCGACTTTCTCGCTGGGCGCGCGCGGGATGAAATCGAGAGGCACGTCGAAGCTGCCCGGAAGGACGAGATCGCCGTCGATCGTCTCGCGCGTCGACTCAAACATTTCGAGCGTCGCCGGATCGCCGTTTTGCAGCAGACGCGCAGCGCCCGTATAAGCGCCATGGTAGCCGATGAGGTCGTTGTCGTCGGGGTCGCGCAACTCATCGCCCACATGAACGATGTTGTAGCGCGTGTTGATCTCGCCCTCGAGATCTCCGTCGGGCGCGCGCGCATAGATCACGTTGCCGGCGGCGGCGACCAGATGCGCTTCGCGTGTAGAAACGACATACGGGCTGTTCTTGATCTCGCTCCTTTCCAGCACGCTGGGTTTGGACATGAACGACGCCACGACCTCATACGGGATGGCGGTGATCGCACCTTCCAGCGGTTCGCTGCGCACGCGCGGGCTCAACCGTGTCGCGCCCCCGCGCTCGAGCGTCACCTGCGGCGAACCGTCCGCGCCGTATGCCAGGGCCAGCACGTCGCCCGGGTAAATCAAGTGCGGGTTCTCGACCTGCGGATTGACGTGCCAGATCTCCGGCCACAACCATGGGTCGCGGAGGAATGCCGAGGCGATGTCCCAAAGCGTATCGCCGGGTCGCACCGTGTAGTTGCGCGGAGGGGTCGGTACCAGCACCGGACCGGTCGCCGCCGCCGCAGGTTCCGCAGCGCTCGCCGTGGATGCCGAATCGATGACATACGTATCCGTCGTTGCAGCTTCTGCTGCCGGGGCCTCTGCCGCCGGAGAACTGGGCGCGGCACCCGCGGGTGACGGCTCTTCCCCTTTCTGGGGTCCTGACCCGGAACAGGCTGCGACCAAGCTGGTCAACAACACGAGGGTTGTCGCCCCCGAGCGTGTGTTCCGAAGCATCTGCGAAGGCATCAGGACCATCCCAAGGCTCCTCTGGTAGGGGGCGGGCTGTCGAAGGCCCCGCTGTTATAATCTCAGGGGACTAGCGTCGCAATCCTGAGAGATTGGATTAAGAGATGTGTCGCATTTTGTCACATCGGATCGGGCTCAGGCCGCCTCGCACTGAGCCTAACGCAAGCCCGTCCGGCCGATTAGCTGTGTTTATGTGCTAGATGCCCGAAATGACGGTCCCACAACCGATGTCAAAGCTCACCATCCTCGAATTTCCAGACCCCCGGCTTCGGACCCGGGCCAAACCGGTCACCGTGTTCGGCGCCGCACTGCAGCAATTGGCGGCGGACATGTTGGAGACGATGTACGCGGCACCCGGTGTCGGGCTCGCAGCGACGCAGGTCAACGTCCACGAGCGGCTGCTGGTCGCCGACGTCTCGGAGGAGCACGATCAGCCGCTCGTGCTGACCAACCCCGAAATCCTCTCCAGAGAAGGGGTGGCTGCGCGCGAGGAGGGATGCCTCTCCGTTCCAGGCGTGTTCGAGGAAGTGGAGCGCGCGGCACGCATCAGGGTGCGCGCGGTCGATGTCCGTGGCAAGGCGTTCGAGTTCGACGCCGACGGCCTGCTGGCGGTGTGCGTCCAGCACGAGATCGATCACCTGGAAGGGAAACTGTTCGTCGACTACCTGTCCGAACTCAAGCGCCAGCGCATTCGCAAGAAGCTCGAGAAGGATCGCAAGCTGCGCATCGCTGACGGCCCCGTACCCCGGCGACCGACCGTTCCAGTGATCTGAAGCGAAACTTTCGCCTGCGTGTCTAAGTCGCTGCGTGTCGTCTTCGCGGGTACACCCGAGTTCGCGGTGCCCGCGCTCAAGGCGCTGGCGCAGTCACGCCATCCGGTCGTAGCCGTTTACACGCAACCCGATCGGCCCGCGGGCCGCGGCCGCAAGCTGACGGCCAGCGCGGTGAAGAGCGCGGCGCAACGGCTTGACCTGCCGATCGAACAGCCCGCGACTCTCAAGGACGCCGCCATTGCACAGTCCTTGGAGGCATACGCGCCCGACGTCATGGTCGTCGTTGCCTACGGGCTGATCCTGCCGCAGGCGGTTCTGGAACTGCCGCCAAAGGGTTGCGTCAACGTGCATGCCTCGCTGCTGCCGCGCTGGCGCGGTGCGGCGCCGATCGAGCGCGCCCTGCTCGCCGGCGAGCGCGAGACGGGAATCTCGATCATGCGGATGGAGGCGGGGCTCGACACGGGTCCAGTGTTCGCACGCTTCCCGATCGTGATCTGCAGCGATGATACGGCCGGCGGCTTGCGTGACCGGCTTGCGGCTCTCGGTGCGCGGGCGATCGTCGAGGTGATCGAGAGCATCTGCGCCGGAACGGCGCGGGCGGAACCCCAGGATTCCGCCGCTGCAACCTATGCGAACAAGCTCGAGAAGACCGAAGCCCGTATCGTCTGGCGACTGCCTGCAGAGGAGATCGAACGGCGCGTACGGGCGTTCAACCCCTGGCCGGTCGCCGAAAGTCGCTGGAAAGGCGAGCAGCTGCGCGTGTGGGCTGCGCACGTGGTGGAACGCGAGGTCGCCGCGCGGCCCGGCACGATCGTCGAATCTGCCGGCGCCGTGCTCGCAGTGGCGTGCGGGATCAACGCGCTGGCACTTGATGTCGTGCAGCTTGCCGGACGGCGCGTGATGCCGGCAGAAAAATTCCTGGCTGGACACGACCCGTCGGGAGTAGTGCTGGAATGAAACGCACGTCAGCTCGCCGAGTGCCCGCACCGACGACCGCGGCGCGTGGCCAGAGTACCGGCGAACGCTTGGCTCATGCGGCGCGCGTCGTTGCCGCAGTTGTCGATCGAGGCACTGCGCTCGATGAGGCCTTGATTTCGGTTGCATCGGGGATCAATGCGGCCGATCGCCGGGCGGTGCAGGCCGTCGCATTCGGGACCGTGCGCTGGCATTTCCGCATCGAGCGCTGGATGACGTTGCTGCTGGCGCGGCCCACACAGGCGCCACAACCCCTCATCCGTGCGCTGTTGCGTGTCGGCCTGCATCAACTCGGATATTCGTCCCATCCACCACATGCCATCGTCAATGAATCGGTGGAGGCAGCGCGACTGCTGCGTCAACCGCGCGCCGCAGGCCTGATCAATGCGGTCCTGCGGCGCTTTGGACGCGAAAGGGAAGCGATCTGTGCCCGCGCCGATGAGGATCCTGAGAGCCGCTACGCGCATCCCGCCTGGCTCATCGAACGGATTCGTGCCGATTGGCCGGTGGATGCGGAACGAATATTCGCGGCTAACAATGAGCCGGCCCCGATGTGGCTCCGCGTGAACAGCCGCCGACTCACGCGCGCGGCCTATCTCAATTTGCTGGCAGCGAAAGGCCTCGGTGCGACGGCGGGTGAACCATGCCCCGACGCCGTGCGGCTCGCCGCACCGATGGAAATCGATCAGCTTCCGGGATTTGCCGCCGGTGACGTCTCGGTGCAGGACGCCGCGGCGCAACTCGCCGCGCCGCTACTCGATGCCCGCAGTGGCATGCGCGTTCTCGACGCGTGCGCAGCGCCTGGAGGGAAAACCTGCCACATCCTCGAGCGGACAGCGGATGTGTGCGAGCTGCTGGCGCTCGATCGTTCACGAGAGCGGCTGGTACAGGTCGACGAGAATCTGCGGCGGCTTGGTCTCAAGGCGAAGGTCATTGCGGGCGAGGCGGCCCGGCCCTTGGACTGGTGGGATGGAGTCGCCTTCGACCGCATCCTGCTCGATGTCTCCTGTTCGGCAACCGGCGTGATCCGGCGCCATCCGGACATCAAGCTCCTGCGACGTGCGTCCGATGTCGACTCGCTCAGCCGCGAGCAGGCCTCGTTGCTCGTGACACTTTGGCCGTTGCTCGCGCCCGGCGGACGCTTGCTGTACGCGACATGCTCGATCTTGCGCGACGAGAATCAGCGCGTGATCGGCGCATTCCTTAAGGAGCGGAGCGACGCGTTCGAAGCCGCCGTGCCGCGAGACCTGGAAACGACCGGAATTCGCTCCCCGGGCGAGCCCGGGCTGCAGATCCTTCCCGGAGCGGCAGGCATGGACGGCTTCTATTATGCTTGCCTCGAAAGGCTCTAAGCGCCGCGAATGGCCCCAGGTCCATCGGCGAACAAACCAATCCATGCGTTGTCCGCTTTCCTTGAGTTTCATCGTCCGGCGAATCACGCTCGTCTGTGCCGCGACGTGCGCGCTGCCGCTGTCTGGCGGGCCGGCTGCGGCCGAGACCGACCCGCCGTTCGGAATCCGAACGGCTTACGTGCAGCTCGTGGAGGGCGTTTATCTGCTTAGCACGCGCCTGTATTTGCCATTGAACGAGCGGCTTCGAGGGGCGCTGAACGATGGCGTGCCGCTCACGCTCGATCTTGAGCTCGAGGTCACGAGTACCCGCCGCTACTGGCTGGACGAAGGAGTCGCCTCGCTGCGGCAGCTGTTCCAGCTGCAGTACCACGCGGTGAGTGGCCGCTACCTCGTGCGCAATCTCAACAGCGGCGAGCAAACCTCGTTTCCGACACTCGATGCTGCCGTCGAACAGCTGTCGCACATCAGCGGCCTGCCGGTGCTCGACCAGGCATTGATCGAGGGCGAACGGCGTTACGAATTCAACCTGCGCGTGACGCTCGATCTGGGCGATATGCCGGATGCGCTGCGCGTGCTCATGTTCTGGACCGATGACTGGCACCGCGTAAGCGAGTGGTACACGTGGCCATTGCTGCGATAAAGCGCTACGGCGGCTATGTCCTGATCGCGCTCGGCGCGGGGCTGTGGCTTTCTGCCCTTTTCATGCTGGCCAAGACCGCGCAGAACTCCGCCGAGTTCAGCCAGCTGCACCCGTGGATCCTCCTGATCAATGCTCTCGGCGTGGTGGTACTGCTGGTTCTGCTGGCGGCGAAGCTCACGCAGCTGGTGCGCGACTACCGGCGTCACGTCATCGGTTCGCGGCTCAAGGCACGCACGGTCGCGATCTTCGGCGTGCTGGTAATCGTTCCGCTCTTGATCGTCTACTACTTCGCGCTCGAGTTTCTCAACCGCGGTATCGACAGCTGGTTCGACGTGGAGGTTCGGCAGGAACTGAGCGTGGCGCTGCGACAGAGCCGCGCCGTGCTCGAGCTCAACCGCCGCGAGTACCTCGAACGCAGCGAAGTCCTGGCGCAGGAAGTTGCCGTGGCCGACGACCGCGATGCGGTACGATTGCTCGACGCCGAACGGCGGAGTGGCGGCGCCACTGAGATCACGCTCATCGGCGCACACGGACGCATCATCGCCACCAGCTCCGAGCGATTCATCGACGCCGTGCCACAGCGTCCGCTGGAGGAGGCGATGTTGCAGGTGAGGCAGGGACGCCAGTTCGTGAGCCTCGAACCGGTGGCGGGCGGCGGCTATCTCATCCGCACTGCCGTACCCGTGGCGCAGACCCGCCCGGGCGAGGAGCAGCGCGTGCTGCTTGCGGTCTATCCCGTCTCCGAGCGCTTCGCCGAGCTGGCCAATACCGTGCAGCGCGCTCACACCCGGTATGGAGAATTGTCGTACCTGCGCGAGCCACTGAAGTACAGTTTCGTCCTCACGCTGACCCTGGTATTGCTGCTATCCCTGCTGGCAGCGGTGTACGGCGCATTCTTTTCCGCGCAGCGCCTGGTGCGGCCAATCCAGGATCTTGCCGCAGGCACGCGCGCGGTCGGCAAGGGTGACTTTGACACGCGTCTGCCGCTGTCGACGCGTGACGAGATGGGCTTTCTGGTGCACTCGTTCAATGACATGACCAAACGCCTGGCGCGCGCACGCGAAGAGACGCGCCGCAGCCAGCAGGCGGTCGAGGCAGAACGGGCAAATCTGGCGGTGATTCTCGCGCGGCTGTCCACCGGCGTGCTGTCGCTCGAACCGGATCTCAGGATCCGCGTCGCCAACCAGGCGGCCGGCGACATCCTCGGCGCCGATCTCGAGGCGTGCGAGGGCAAGGCGCTGGAGGAATTGGCGGCTGACGGTGGGATGCTGGCGCAGTTCGTCGAGGCCACGCGGGATCATTTCAGCGCTGGACAGAAGGAATGGCGCGAGCAGCTCGAGCTGCGCGGCGAGAGTGGCCGGCGCGTGCTCATGTGCGCGTGTACGGCGCTGCCCGGCGAACAGGGACAGCCCGGCGGCTACGTGATCGTGTTCGACGACATCACCGTCATGCTGCGGGCACAGCGCGATGCCGCATGGGGCGAGGTGGCACGCCGCCTGGCGCATGAGATCAAGAACCCGCTCACGCCGATCCAGCTGTCCGCCGAGCGCATGCGCCGGCGCTTTCTAGGCAACATGAGCGAGCAGGACGCGCAGGTGATGGAGCGCGCCACCCACACCATCGTGCAGCAGGTCGAAGCGATGAAGCAGATGGTGAACGCCTTCAGCGAATACGCCCGCGCCCCGGAAATGACGTTGTCGCCATTCGATCTCAACCAGCTCGTCACGGAGGTCGCGGATTTGTACCGTTCACAGGACAATCGTGTAAACGTGAAACTGGACCTCGACCCGGCGCTCACCGCGCTCGAGGCAGACCGCGGACGTGTGCGCCAGATCCTCAACAATCTGATGACCAATTCGATGGAAGCGCTCGAGAACCAGTCGAATCCCCAGGTCGAGATCGTCACCCGCCTCAACCTCGAATCAGGAGGGCCGCTCGCGGAGATCACGGTAGCGGATAATGGCCCCGGGTTCGCGAACGAGATCATCGGCCAGGTATTCGACCCGTACGTGACCAGCAAGACCAAGGGCACGGGCCTGGGGCTCGCAATCGTGAAGAAAATCGTGGAGGAACATGGTGGCTGGATCGAGGCCGAGAACGGGCGCAGCGGCGGCGCGCGCGTGCGCGTGACGTTGCCGCTGGACGAACGTGCCCGGGCGCACCCGGCGTCGCGCGACCCACGCAAGAATGAACCGAGGAGGGAGCGTGCATGAGCTCACCCCGAATACTCATCGTCGATGATGAAGCCGACATCCGCAGCCTGCTGCGCGAAATCCTCTCCGAAGAGGGTTACGAGGTGGAGGTTGCCGCCGACGCGCAACAGGCACGCGCCTCGCGCGCCCGGCAGAGTCCGGACCTGGTGCTGCTCGATATCTGGATGCCGGATACCGACGGCATCACGCTGTTGCGTGAGTGGTCGCACACACCGAACGCGGATTGCCCGGTGGTGATGATGTCCGGTCACGGAACCGTCGAAACGGCCGTCGAGGCGACACGGCTCGGCGCATTCGATTTCGTCGAGAAGCCGCTGTCGCTTGCCAAATTGCTGCGAACCGTCGAGCGTGCGCTGGACGCAGGCCGGCAGAAGCGCCAGAGCGTGCGCTCCCTGCTGCCGCCGCCGATCGCGCCGGTGGGCCGCAGCCGCGCGATGCAGACCGTACGCGAACAGGTTCAACAGGTTGCGCCGCACGACGCACCAGTTCTGCTTCTCGGCGAGCCGGGCACGGGCCGCGAGGCATTTGCCCGCTTCCTGCACAGCCTGAGCCCGCGGGCCGGAAAACCGTTCGTCGTGGCCGTCGCCGGCGGAATTACCGATGACGGAGCCGCCGCTCAGTTGCGCGGCTCGGAAGCGGCGGGCGCGGTCAAGCGCGGTCTCTATGAGGAAGCCGAGGGTGGGAGTCTCTTCATCAACGGCCTCGACGATCTCACGCCGGCCGTGCAACGCATGTTGCTCGCCGACATCGAGAACGGTCACTTCACGCGCGTCGGCGGCACGCAGACGCGGGCACTCGACCTGCGCTTCCTGACCTCGGCGCAGCCGGGGTTCGAAACGCGCACGATCGGCGAGCCGTTCCGGCGCGATCTGCTCTCGCAGCTCAACGTCATCACGCTGCGGGTGCCGCCGTTGCGCGAATACGCCGAGGACGTTCCGGAACTCCTGCGCTACTACGTCGATCGCCTGATGGACGATGCCGGTCTGCCGTTCCGCCGCTTTAGCGTCGCGGCGCAGAATCGGCTGCGCAACTATCCGTGGCCGGGAAACATCCACGAATTGAAAAACCTCGTACATCGGCTGCTGATCCTCAAGGGCGGGGAGGAGATCGGGCTCGACGAGATCGAGCGTGAGCTCGCCACCCAGCAGCCCGGCGATGAGCCCCTCGTGAAGCAGGATCTGCTGGCGTTGCCGCTGCGCGAAGCGCGTGAGCAGTTCGAGCGCGCCTACCTCCAGCAACAACTGCTCATCTGCAATGGTAAGGTCGGGCAGATCGCCAAACGCGTCGGCATGGAGCGTACCCACCTGTATCGCAAGCTCCGATCGCTGGGCGTCGATTTCCGCAGCATCGGCGATGATTAGCCCTCACCCCGGCCCTCTCCCGCTTGCGGGAGAGGGAGCGGAACCTCGCCCCGGCCCTCTCCGGCAAGCGGGAGAGGGAGTGAATGGCCCGGTCGCGATCACCGCGCTGCACAGCTACCCAGTGAAGTCCTGCCGCGGCCTGAGCCATGCGGAGAGCGTAGTGCGTCCCACCGGGCTCGAGTGGGACCGCAACTGGATGTTCGTCACGGACGCCGGCCGGTTCATAACGCAGCGCGAATGTGCCGCGCTGGCCCGCATCGAGGTTGCGGTCGAGAACTCCAGCGTGGTGTTGCGTGCGCCCGGCCATCCCGAGCTCCGTTGCCCGATAGCGGATTTGGCGCCCGAGATGCGCGTTCGCATCTGGCGCGACGATTGCGTGGCGCAACCGAGCAACGTCGACACGCGCAACTGGCTCGAAGCCGCTGCGGGAATCCGCGCACAACTCGTGCGCGCCGCGCCGGGCCACACTCGACTGAGCGATGTGCAGTTTACGGGTCGGGACGAGGGGCGCCTTCACTTTGCCGATGCCTATGCGTTCCTGCTCCTGAGCGAGGCCTCGCTCGAGGATCTGAACTCACGCCTCCCGCGCAAGCTGGCGATGGCGCGTTTCCGCCCCAACATTGTCCTTCAGGGTCTCAAACCCTATGCCGAGGACGACATCGACCGGATCGTGTTCGGCAACGTCGAGCTCAAGTGCGTGAAGCCCTGCATCCGCTGCATCACGACCACGACCGACCAGGTGACCGGCGAGCGCGATGGCGAGGAGCCGTTGCGGACTCTTCGGACCTATCGCCGCCTGGCGCCGCTCAAAGGCGTGGCCTTCGGCGTTAACGCCATCCTGATCCGCGGCGCGGGTAGCCGCCTGGCGGTGGGCGATCCGGCGGAGGTCGTCTGGCGGCAGCCCGGTGCGCCGCGCCCGTGGTGAATACCCTGCTGACGCGGAGATAAATAAGGAATGGATGAAGCGCCGTTTCAGTGCCAGTTCCGCGTGGGCTGGGCCCACGTGGATTTCAACCAGCACATGAGCAACACCGCCTATCTGGATCTCGCGGTCGATACGCGGTTCATGTATTTCGAGAGCAGGGGCGTACCCTTCAGCGATCTGATGAAACGTCAGATCGGGCCCGTGGTGCTTCGCGACGAGCTCGACTACTCCGCGGAGCTCAAGCTGCTCGACCGGGTCACGGTGACGCTCGAGCTCGAGGGCCTGAGCGCCGATGGCGGACAGATGAAGCTGCGCAACGAGTTCTTCCGCGCCGACGGCAAGCGTTCCGCACGCCTGGTCAGCTACGGGTTGTGGATGAATCTCGCGACGCGCCGGCCGACCATTCCTCCCGAGCCGATGATCGCAGCGCTGCGCAGCTTGACCCGCACGGCCGAGTACCAGGAATTGCCGCCGCGCGGCCGAGGCGTGGCGCCACGGTAGATCGGCCTTCAGCCCACGCGCCTACCGAGTTCCTGCGGCGGTATCAACCATGGAGCCGAAAGCCTGCGCCGACGCTGCAGAGCTGATCAGCGCCTGATTCTCCTTGAGCCAGCGCATCGACATCTCGACCCGCCGCTTGCCGCTCGGATGGTCATAGAACAGGAACTCCTCCAACGGCGACGGCTCTAGTTTCCGATTCGCGCCGAGGCGCATCGCAACCGTGGCGAAACCATGCGGTTCGCGAGCGGCGTTCAGACCATAGAGGTCGGCCGCAATCTCGCCCGAGTAGATGTATCGATTGATGAGTGGCGTCGCCAGGAACAGGTACGCGCTCATGATCGCCAGCGCGAGCGGCAGTCCGGCCGGATCAGCGCGTTCACGGACGCCAAAGCGCTCGCCCAAGCGTCTGCGCGCGATCTCGAACACCCGGTCGAGAATCAGGAAACCGAGGCCAAACAGCAAGGTGAAGAAGACCGCAGCCTGCAGCGGATGATTGAGCACGTAATGACCCATCTCATGACCCATCACCGACTTGATCTCGGGCAGCGAGGTGCGCTTCAGGAGGTTGTCATTCAGGCTCACCCGGGTCGTGCCGAACAGGCCGGTGACGTTGGCACTGATGCGCTTCGTCTGTTTCGACGCGTCGAACCACATCACGTTGTCGGCCGGGATCTCGTTGGCCCGCGCAAGCGACAGCACGACGCTCCGGACCGGCCCATCATCGAGTGGCTGGTAAGTGTTGAAGATAGGGTTGAGAAACACCGGTGTGATCAGATACACGAACAGCAAGAAGGCAAACATGAATCCGGTCGCCCAGGCCCACCAGCTCGCGCGCGCACGGCGTATGAAGGCATAAATGCTGACGATCGCGATTGCCGCGAGGATGGTGACCATGAGCATCCCCTTGAACTCGTCCCACAGCCAGCCGCCGAACGTATGGTTCGAAAGTCCGTACGCGTGCTCGCGGGCAAAGCCGGCGTACCACGCGAGCGGCAGCGAGAGCAGCCACACCAGCGGCGTATAGATGAGCGCGTAGAGCGCGGTCTGCAACCAGCGGCGCGACGTGACGCGCTGCGCCCAATCCCGCATTCGCGCCGACCAGCGCAGAGCGAGGATCGCGAGCAGTACGGCGAGCCCGTAGAGTAACCCCCACAGCTGCAGCCAGTAGCCGCCCTCGAAGAACTCGTTCGAGCGCTCACGCTGCTCGGGCGAAAGCAAGCCGAGGTAAGCCTGTGTGGCTTGTTCAATGTCGAACTCGGGACCGGGCATTGCGGCCTCGGGAGTCTGCAGTCCCGGCGGCAAGTCGACAGCCAGTTCGGTCGCAGACCCGTCATGCCAGAATCCAAGGACAAGTACGGCAAGCAGCGCGCATCGGCCGACTCGAACATGCATGAGCGTTCTCCGTGACGGGCAGTACCACCAGTATGGAGAAGTCGCCATCCGGCGACAGCCTGGCGTGTCCGTTGCTTCTTTCGCGGCGCAAGCAAACCCGTGTGCAACAATACGCGGCGAACACCGGTCTATTGGCAGGCGGAATACGGCGCCCTGGGTGCCGGTTCCGTCAACTGGAAACTATCAATACGGGGGTTAGCTGATGATTATTCGCAAATTGTCCAGCATGGCGCTTGCCACTGCGGCGGCCCTGGCGTTCTCCACGGTCGCGGTGACGACGGCGGCTGCGGAGGAGGCCAAGGTCAAGTGCGAAGGCGTGAACAGCTGTAAGGGCACATCCGCGTGCGCCACTGCCGACAACAGCTGCGCGGGCCAGAACAAGTGCAAGGGCCATGGCTTCCTTCAGCTCGCCAAGGCCGAGTGCGATGCGGCCAAGGCGAAGCTGGAAAAGGAAAAGGCCACCCAATAATCGGCAAACGTCGGACAGGAGGGTCGGGGGCGATGAAGTCCCCGGCCCTCCTGGCATTACTGTCTTGAGCCTTCTGACTCAAACCGCGCTCGGCTTTGGTCTCGGCCTGCGTCCCGATCACTACGAGACCGTGCTGGCCGAAAGACCGGCAGTCGACTGGTTCGAGGTGATCACCGAGAACTACCTGGTACCGGGCGGCAAGCCGCTGCACTACCTGACACGCGTTCGCGAGTACTATCCGCTCGTCATGCACGGCGTATCGCTGTCGGTCGGCAGCAGCGCGCCGCTCGACCTGGACTACGTTCGCCGGGTCAGGTCGCTGGCGGCGCGGATAGAGCCCGCGTGGATTTCGGATCACCTGTGCTGGACCGGCGTCGGCGGCGCGAATCTGCACGACCTGCTGCCGCTGCCGTATACCGAGGAGGCGTTGCGCCACGTCGTCGAGCGCGTGCAGCGCGTGCAGGACATGCTCGGACGGCGCCTGCTGCTCGAAAACGTCTCGAGCTACGTGAGCTTTCGCGACTCCGAGCTGACCGAATGGCAGTTCCTGCGGGAGGTTGCGGCGCGCGCGGACTGCCTGATCTTGCTCGACGTCAACAACGTGTACGTGAGCAGCATCAATCACGAGTTCGATCCGCGGGCCTACCTGGATGCCATCCCGGTCGAACGCGTACAGCAGATCCATCTCGCCGGTCACCAGGACCACGGCGATTATCTCATCGACACTCACGACCATCCGGTTTCTGACCCGGTGTGGAACCTGTATCGTGCCGCCGTGCGCCGGTTTGGCGCGGTGTCCACGATGATCGAGCGCGATGCCAACATTCCGCCGCTCGACGACTTGCTCATGGAACTCGCTGCTGCGCGCGCGGTCGCGGCCAGCGCCGTGGCGGAGGCGGCATGACACTGCCCGCCATCCAGCAACGGCTCCAGGCATTCCTGCTCGAGGGCGAACGCGGAATCGAGCAACACGTGATCGGCACCGCGCGCGTGCCGGTTTCGACACGCCTCGCCATCTATGGCGATGCGTACCGGGTGCGCCTCACTGAAGCGCTGGCAAGCAACTATCCGGCGCTCGCCAGGCTTCTCGGTGACGCGGACTTCGCCTCGCTCGCCGCGTCCTACATCGCGAAGCACGTGTCGCGCTGGCCATCGATCCGCTACTACGGCGCCGAGCTGCCGCTATTCCTGACAACCGCTGAACCGTATCGGGATGCGCCTGTGCTCACCGAGCTGGCTGCGTGGGAATGGGCCATGACCGAAGTCTTCGACGCGCAGGATCTGAACGCACTCGACGTCGAGACGCTGGCGCGCACGCCACCGCAGCAATGGTCCGTGCTCAAGTTCGATTTCCATCCCGCCATTCGCCGGCTCGACCTTGATTGGAATGCGCCGCAGATCTGGAAGGCCCTTACAGAGGGTAGCGAGCGCCCGGCGCCGGAGCTGGCAGGGCAAAGTCGGTCCTGGCTCCTGTGGCGCACCGGTCTGCAAATCCTGTTTCGCTCGCTCGGCCGCGACGAAGCGGTGGCGTTCGACACGCTGCGTGCCGGCGCGACATTTGGCGATGTGTGTCTGACACTCTGCGGACACACCAGCGAAGAACAGGCTCCGATTCGAGCCGCAACCTGTCTGCGCAGCTGGACGGAATCGGGTCTGATCGTCGCCACGCGGCGACGCAGCGTGAAGATGTGACCGCCGTCATGCGCATCTAGCTTGTGCCTCGGCTTGCGGGGACTACACTTCTTCGCAAGCGGAGCACGGCCCTTGAGAAGTTTCCTTTTCCGATTGACCGTAACGCTGGCCTTGTTCGCCAGCTCAACGTCATTGGCTGGCGAATACAATGGTACGTTTGCCCGCCATGAAATGGCGGCGACCGATCGCGTCATCATCAAGTGGCGAGCCACGACGGAGGCCTCGATCGCTGGCGAGGACGTGCGAGACCGAGTGACCCGCCTCGCGACTGCGACCGGCGTGAGACTGCGGGCAATTCGCGAAGTCGCGCCGAGGCTCGAGCTCCTGCGTCTTGATCAACCGCTTTCCGCCGCCGCACTCGAGCAGACGCTTGCCGAGCTTGCCGGCGATCCGGCAGTCGAGTACGCGGTCGCCGATCAACGGCGCTGGCCGCACGCGATCCCGAGCGATGCGCTGTTCAGCGGCCAGTGGTTCCTGCAAACCGATCAACCCGCGGCAATCAGGGCCAGCACCGCGTGGGACACGACCACCGGCAGCAATGGCTCGGTGGTCGCCGTTCTCGACACCGGAGTTCGATTCGAACATCCTGATTTGGCGCGCGCCGAGCAGGCGGGCAAGCTGCTGCCCGGTTACGATTTCATCGCCGATAACGCCGGCAGCGTTGCCATCGCCAACGATGGTGACGGTCGCGATGCGGATCCGTCGGATCCCGGCGACTGGGTCGACTCCAACGACATCCAGGACCCGGAGTTCATTGACTGTGCTCTGACGGACAGCTCGTGGCACGGCACGCGGGTATCGGGAATCATCGGCGCGCGCACCAACAACGGCATCGGTGTTGCGGGCGAAGCGTGGGATGCCTGGATCCTGCCCATGCGCGTGCTCGGCAAGTGCGGCGGGTTCGACTCCGACATCATCAGTGCGATGCGCTGGGCGGCGGGCCTGACGGTGAACGGGGCACCCGCCAATCCATATCCGGCGAAGGTTCTGAACTTAAGTCTCGGCTCCGCCTCGGCTTGCCCGCAGAGCTATGCGGACGTGGTTGCCGAGCTTGCGAATCGCGGTGTGCTGGTGGTGGCCTCCGCCGGCAACGACGGCAGCGTTGTAAATGCGCCGGCAAACTGTCCGGGCGTGCTTGCAGTTGGCGCGATCCGCCACGTCGGCACGAAGGTCGGCTTCAGCAGCCTGGGCCCGCTCGTCGGCATCAGCGCGCCGGGTGGCAACTGCGTAACCGTCCAGCCCGGCGATCCGTGCCAGTTCTCGATTGACACCACCATCAACACGGGTTCCACCGGGCCGTTGAACTCGTCGTATACGGATCAGTTCAACTTCAACGTCGGCACCAGCTTCTCGGCTCCAATCGTTGCCGGCGCCGCAGCGCTGATGCACGCGGTGAACGCCCGGCTCGGACCCGCGCTTCTGATCGCGCGACTCAAGAGTGCGGCGGCCGCGTTTCCGGTGCCAGCGACTCCCCCGACTGGCGGTACCTGTCACGTGCCTACGGGGCCGAGCGACATTCAGATCGCGGAATGCGCCTGCACCACCAGCACGTGTGGCGCCGGAATGCTGGATGCGTCCGCGGCGGTCGCCGCGGCATTGCGGCCGATCGTTAACATCGCGCTGCCCGCGACGGTGACCCCGGGGCAGAATGTTTCACTGGACGGCAACGCGAGTGCCGCTGCGTGCAACCGAACCGTAAGCAGTTTCGCGTGGACCATTGCTCCTGGCAGCGGCGGTTCGCCGGTCATCATGGGAGCGAATCAGCCGGTGGCTACCGTGCAGGCGCCGACCAGCGGGAGCTTCACGCTGCGCCTCACCGTCACCGACAGCTCCGGTGCGCAGGACTTCGCCGATGTGACCGTTACCCCCTCGAGTGCCGCCACTACCGCTATTGCTCCCCTCGCGGGCAATGCCTGTCCCACGCCAATCACCGTGCAACAGTCGCCAACCGGTGGCGGCGGTGGTGGAGGTGGAAGTGGCGGTGGCGGCGGTGGAACGTTGGCACTCGAACTCTTCGCGCTCGTCGTCATGCTCGCCCGGCGTCGGCAATCGCAGGCCCGTTGAAGCCTCGCTTACTCTGCGTTCAAGTCAAGGTGGCCCGAATCCGCCGTCGTCCGCGAACTTAAGCTCATCCGGTCCAAACGCCTTCACCGTCAGCTCGCGCATGCTGTGGAATGCAGTGCGCGCCGGGTCGGGCTGCGGACCCCCTGGGCGGATCTGGATGGTGGATTCGATTCGCCCGCGCACCAGACGGCCGGTGGCATCGAGTTCCGCCAGCAGGATCGGTGCCTGGCCCTTCATGCCCTCGACACTGATTCCGTAGTAAGTCGCGAAGTTGCCGAGGCTGTAGGCGATCAGCCGCTCGCGGTACGATTCGAGCGCGCGTGGCACGTGCGGACCATGACCGATGACGAGGTCGGCACCCGCGTCGATCACCGTGTGGGCAAACGTGACGACGTTGCCGCGCGCCTCGCCGTGATAAACCTCCTCGGCGAACGGCAGCGTGGCGACATCTGCGCCCTCTGCGCCGCCGTGAAACGACACGATCACGATGTCGTGGTCTCGTTCCAGCTCCGCCACGAGCTCCCCGGCGCGCGCGTAATCGTTGAGGGAATGCGCGCCGATGTTCGGGGCAAACGCGATGAGCGCAACCCGCAGGCCTTTCACCTCCCAGCTCGCCACGTCGCCTTCGCGCCCCGAATGGCGGACGCCCACGCTTTCAAGCGCCAGCATGCCGGCGCTGCGACCCTCTTCGCCGAAGTCATGCGCATGATTGTTGGCGAGGCTCATGACATCGAGACCCGCGGCGCTCAGGTACTGGGCATAGCGCGTTGGTGTGCGAAACAGGAAGCACGCTGTCGGGTCGCGGCACTGCTTTACGGGCTCACCGCCATCCATGAGCACGCCCTCGAGGTTGCCGAGTGCGATGTCCGCGGCGCTGAGAATCGGTGTGACGGCCGCGAGAAATCCGACACCGTCATCGTCCGGAAGAATGTTCTTCGGGAAGTCCGTGCCGAGCATGATGTCGCCGACCGCGGCAATCGTCAGTGTCGTCGGCGCGGCAAGCGGCTCCGAAAGCGCTGGCCCGATCGGAACTGTCGGTGCACTCGGCGGCGTCGCCTCCGGCGATGGTGCCGATTCGGACGCTGCGTCCGAAGTTGCGGGTGCCGGTTCGCCCGGCGGCGCGGATGCACATGCAATGAGTACGCATGCGAGCAGAACGGGCAGCGTGCGGAGAACGCGCGAAGCGCTCACGTCTCTCCTCCTGCCGGAGTTACCCACATGTCCCCGTCCTCTTGGACCACGCGAGCGATCACGATCAGGATCGCCTCTCAGATGCAACTCGCAGAACTGCAATTGCGGCGGTATTCCCGGGACATGTGGGTAACTCCGGCAGGAGGAGAGACAGATCACGCTTTCGACCTCGCGCTAGTCGCCGACCCGAATCACCAGCGCCTCGACATCCGCCTGTCGCAGCTTCGCGCGCGTGCGGTTGAGCTCCGCCAGGTCGCTGACCGGGCCGATGCGCACCCGATGCCAGGTGTCGTTGTCGATCGAGACGCGCTGTACCTTCGATTCGATGCCTTGCAGAGCGAGTTGCGCGCGCACGCGGTCGGCGTCGGCAAAGTTGCGATACGAGCCAGCCTGCAACACATACGCACCCGGCCTCTCGATCGGCGTCGTACGCGAATCAGGCCCCTCCGCCTTTTCGCGCTCCGGCACCACCACCTCGAACTTTGGCAGCATCTCGTAGAAGTCGAACTGCCGTCCCGAGTCCTCGCCGTTCTCCTCGTCGCTTGCCGCTCGCTCGGAACGCGCCGCCGGTTCCGGCTTGGCGCTGGAGGGAGCCATGGGTCGCCGGTCGTAGATGTAGATTGCCGCGGCCACGCCCAGGCCGATTGCGAGTCCGAGCATCAGGCCAGCGCTGCCGGACAATCCGCCAGTGGCGCGACGTGTTCGAGAGTGCTTGTAGTCGTGTGGCATTGAGAAATTGTTGGCAGTTGGCGGTTGGCAGTTGTCAGAAACTGACGCGCAGCAGAATTCTTCCCGTCAACCGCCAGCTGTCAACCGTCAACTGGATTTTTCACATCGACTCCGGTGCCGAGACACCGAGCAGCGTCAGCCCGTTGCGCACGACCTGCTGCAGGGCGAGAACCAGCATCAAGCGCGCATTGCGCAATTTCGCGTCCGCCACGATGAACTGGTGGGCGTTGTAGTAGGTGTGAAAGTCGTTGGCGAGATCGCGCAGGTAATGCACCACGAGATGGGGCGCGCGGTTGATCGCGGCCGACTGCAGCAGCTCCGGGTACTGCGTCAGACTCTTGAGCAGCGCCAGCTCCTCCGCGGCATCGAGGAGCCCAAAACTCGCGCCCGCCTCGCCCGGGTCGTACTCGAGATCACGGTCGCGCAACTGCTTCATCACGCTCGCCACGCGCGCGTGCGCGTACTGGATGTAATACACCGGGTTGTCATTGGAGCGCGACTTGGCGAGCTCGAGATCGAAATCGAGGTGCTGGTCGTTGCTGCGCATGACGTAAAAGAAGCGCGCCGCGTCGTTGCCAACCTCGTTGCGCAACTCGCGCAGCGTGATGAACTCACCGGAGCGCGTGGACATCTGCACCTTCTCGCCGCCGCGGTAGAGCGTCACGAACTGGATCAGGCGCACCTCAAGGCTGTCGCCGGGCTCACCCATCGCTTCGAGACCGGCGCGCACCCGTGCGACGTAGCCATGATGGTCGGCGCCGAGAACGTCGATCAGCAGCTCGAAACCGCGCTCGCGCTTGTGCAGGTGGTAAGCGATGTCGGAGGCGAAGTACGTGCGCTGGCCATTCTCGCGCTCGACCACTCGATCCTTCTCGTCGCCAAAGTCGGTGGCCTTGAACCACAGCGCGCCGTCCTTCGAGTACACGTGGCCGCTCGCCTTGAGCCGTTCGAGCGCGCGATCGATGGCGCCGTTCTCCGCAAGGCTGCGCTCCGAGAACCAGCGATCGAAGGTGACGCCGAACTCGGCGAGGTCGTCGCGGATGTCGCCGAGAATGTCGACCAGCGTGACATCCAGCGCTTTGCGGAAGTCATCGGCGCCGAGCTGCGCGCGTGCACGCTCGATCACCGCGTCGATGTATTCGTCCTTGTCGCCCACCGGCGCATCCGGCGGCAGGTCGGTGAACACCTGCGCGGCCGGTCGATGCAGGCGGCGCTGTTCCGTGGCCAGCAGCTTCTCGGCAATCGGGCGCAGGTATTCCCCTCGATAGCCGTTACTCGGGAATGGGAACTGCTCGCCACATAGCTCGAGGTATCGCAACCAGACGCTCGCGGCCAGGATGTCCATCTGGCGCCCGGCGTCGTTCACGTAGTACTCGCGTTCGACTGCAAAGCCGACGGTCTTGAGCAGGCCCGCAAGGCTCGCGCCGTAGGCCGCGTGTCGGCCGTGCCCGACGTGCAGCGGACCGGTCGGGTTGGACGAGACAAACTCCACCAGCACGCGCCGGCCCTGGCCCAGATTCGAACGGCCATAGCCCGCCGCTTCGCGCGCGATGCGTTGCAGCTCGTTCGCGTAAGCCGCGGGTGAGAGGTGAAAGTTGATGAATCCAGCGCCGGCGACTTCGGTGCGGGCGATGAGCGGCGAGGCCGGGAGCGCCGCGACTAGCGCCTGCGCCAACTCGCGCGGCTTGCGCCGCGCCGCCTTGGCCAGCTTGAGCGCGATGCTCGAGGCGAAATCACCGTGCGCGGCATCGCGCGTGCGCTCGAGCTCGATGAGCGGATCACGAACTTCGGCTGACAGGGTCCCGGGCGGAAGCGCCGCAAGGCCGCGCCGGATGAGTTCGACGATCTGGTCCTTCAAAGTCGGCTGCCGGGGAGGATCGAGGCGCGCCAGTCTACCCGATCACATCGGCGTGATCACATGAGATCCTGCGGATCGACATCGAGCGACCAATGCAGTCCGTGGCGTGGCCTGATCGCATCGAGCGCCGTCAACCACCGGGCGAGAAAGCGGTGCAATGCCGCGCGCGAACGGCTCTGTGCGAGCAGCTGCGCATGATGGCGGCCAGCGCGTCGTGCCATCGAGGCGGCCACGGGTCCGAACAGCTGCACCGCCTGGTCGAGGGATACTTCACCGACCGCGCGGGCGGAGTTCAGGAACTCGAACGGGGCCTCGGCATCCCGTGCATCGGCGCGCAGCAGCGCCAAGCGTGAAAACGGCGGCCATTCGGCTTGTGCGCGCTCCTCGAGCGCTGCTGCGGCGAAGCCGTCATAGCCCGAGTGCAGCAGACTCTTGAGCAGCGGATGCTCCGGGAATTCGGTTTGCACCAGCACTTCGCCCGGCCGTGAGGCGCGCCCGGCGCGCCCTGCCACCTGCACGATCGTCTGCGCCAGCCGCTCGCTCGCGCGGAAGTCGGCGCTGAACAGACCCTGATCGGCATTCACGATTACGACCAGCGTGACTTCCGGGAAGTGATGCCCCTTGGTGAGCATCTGCGTTCCCACCAGGATGCGCGCCTCGCCGCTCGTGACCCGCCCCAGGATTGACTGCAGGTCGCCTTTGCGGCGCACGGAATCGCGGTCGAGCCGCGCCAATTGCACATCCGGAAACCGATCGCGCAGCAGGTCCTCGACACGTTCGGTGCCCTGACCCACGGGCTTCACCTCGTGTCCGCACTGCGGGCACGCGAGCGGCATCGCCTCCTGGGAACCACAATGATGGCAGCGCAGCCGCTGCGATCGCAGGTGAACGGTGAGTCGCGCGTCACACGCATGGCAGGGCGCAATCCACCCGCAACCCGGACAGAAGAGCGTCGGCGCGTAGCCGCGGCGATTGAGAAAGACGAGCACCTGTCCGCTCGCTTGCAGGTGACGCGTGATGCTCTCGAAGGTGGGCGTGGCGAGGCCCTCGTGCGCCACGTGATGACGCAGGTCGACGACCGCCACGCGTGGATGGCGTGCTTCACCGGGCCGCTCGGGTAGCAGCAAGCGTGCGTAACGGCCGGCACGCGCGTTCTCGAGCGACTCGAGCGAGGGCGTCGCAGAGCCGAGAATCACCGGAATGCCGAGACGCTGGGCGCGCACGACCGCCAGGTCGCGCGCCGAGTAGCGGAAGCCCTCCTGCTGCTTGTATGAGCCATCGTGCTCCTCGTCAACGATGATCACTCCGGGACGCGCGAGGGGCGTGAATACGGCCGAGCGCGTGCCGATGACGATCCCCGCTTCTCCGCTGCGTGCTCGACGCCACGCGGTGACGCGTTCGCCCTCGCTCAGGCTCGAATGCAGGATTGCGAGCGGTGCCGAGAAGCGTTCATAGAAGCGGCCGACGAGCTGCGGCGTCAGAGCAATTTCGGGGACGAGGACGAGCGCTTGCCGGTTCGCGCGCAAGTACTCTTCCGCGAGCCGCAGGTACACCTCGGTCTTGCCGCTGCCGGTCACGCCGTGCAACAGCGATACCGCAAACTTGCCGGACGCCTCGGTGAGCGAGCGGAGCACGCCAGCCTGCGCAGCCGTGAGATCGGGTCCGCGATTCACGATCGCGGCGGAGAGGGTGTGGATTTCGGGCGGAGTTTCGCTCGATTCCGCCCAACCGCGGGCCACGACCTGGCGCAGCGTTTCACGCCAGCGCGGACCCAGCCTTGCGAGCTCGGCCGGCCCGGCAGCTCCGTGCTCGAGTCGCTCGATGATGGCGTGCTGTCGGGGTGCGCGGCCTTTGAGAACGCCAGCGGCCTGATCGCGACCTGCACGCGTCAGATGCCAGCGTTCGTCGATTGCGTTCGCTGCGGCGCCCTCGCGAAGAGCGACTGGCAGCGCTGCGGCCAGAACTTCACCGACCGGGTGGTGGTAGTACTCAGCTGCCCAGAGCAGAAACTTAAGCAGATGTACGTCGAACACGGACTCGCGATCGATGACTTCCAGCGCGGGCTTGAGCTTTCCCGGGGAGACCGCCGAGCGATCGGTCACCTCGATGAGCACACCCACGAGCGGGCGGCGGCCGAACGGCACGCGCACGCGCATCCCGGCGGTGAGTGCTGGCGCTTCGATGCCCGGAGGCGCGAGGTAATCGAACAGCCGCCTGAGCGGCATCTCGAGCGCGATTCGCAGTATCGGCCGCACTACTGTAAGTTAATGATTCTGGTAGAGTTATGATTCAGGTCGGGCGGTCAACCCGCGCCGGCCCGCGACGTTATAAGCATCATGACACGCCGCGTCGACGGCAACCCGCGCGCGCCGTTCGAGGACACTCGGGAGGGTCCTGTTACGCATGAAAGCCTCTGCTACGCTGCCGGCCGCTCTGGCGATGCTGCTCGCCGAGGACCCGGCGAAAAGCCCGAAGGAGGCCGTCCTGGATCGATCCCGCGACCTGGAGAGATTCCTGGCGAGCGTTGAAAGGCGCGCGTTCAAGATCGCCCAGATCGCGATCCGCGACACCGACGACGCGCTCGACATCGTGCAGGACGCCATGCTCCAGCTCGTCCGTCGCTACGCAGCGCGGCCCAGCGAGGAATGGAAACCGTTGTTCTACCGGATCCTCAATAACCGGATCCGCGACTTTCAGAGACGGCGAGTGGTGCGCTCACGGATCATCGCGTGGTTACCGATTCGCCGTGACGACGAGGATGAGGCGCCGGATCCGGTCGAGAGCGCGCCTGGCAATGAGCTCGCGCCGGGCGAACGCGTGCAGGTCGATGAGACCCTGAAAGCGCTCGAGCAGGCTCTCGGCGAGCTGCCCGCGCGGCAACAGCAGGCATTCCTGCTGCGCACGCTGGAAGGATTCGATGTCGCGGCAACCGCCGCCGCGATGGGTTGCTCGCAGGGCAGCGTGAAGACGCATTATTTTCGCGCCGTGCAGACGCTGCGCGAGCGCCTGGGAGAGTTCTGGTCATGAGCACCAACGACGACAGACTCGAGGCATTCGAACGCCGTGCGCAGGAATTGCTCGAGGAGAGCACCGAGCGGCTGGACGGACGTGTCCGCTCGCGGCTGACGCAAGCCCGCAGCGCCGCCATCGAGGCAGCGCGCAAGTCGCGCCGCGGTGTCGCGTGGCGCACGTGGATTCCGGCTGGTGCGCTCGCGGGCGCGGCCGCGCTGGCGGTGTTTTTGTGGAATGGCGCGCCACAGCCAGCCGCAACGCCGACGCTCGCAGTCCATAGTTCGCTCGACGATCTCGACATCATGGTGACCAACGAGAGCTTTGAATTGCTCGAGGAGCTCGAATTCTACGAGTGGGTCACCGTTGGCGAAGGCGACAGCGCAATCATCGGGTGAGTGGATGGTGCTCAAGTGGGTATCGATGAGTTCTCTGTGTGCGGCGCTGCTCGTGAGTCCGGCGTTCACGTTGGCCGAGGAACCCGCCGTCGAGGCAGATTTCCTCGAGTTCCTGGGCAGCCTCGACAGCGACGACGAGGCCTGGGCCGAGTTGCTCGCCACAGCCGGGACCCGCAAGGTCGAGAGCACCAAGGCCGAGCCAGAGTCGCAGCCGAAGAAGGTGGAGCCATGAGTGGCAAGCTGCAAACCGTCGTTCTCGCAACGTGGCTGGCGCTCACCGCGCCGATCGCCGTCAACGCTGAGGAGCGCGCTCCCGAGACCGCTCCGGGCGTAACCTGGCAATCGCTCGCACCCGAGCAGCAACAGTTGCTCGAGCAATTCGCGACCGAGTGGGACAGCCTGCAACCGGGCAAGCAGCAGGCACTGGCGCGCGGCAGCGAACGCTGGCTCTCGATGACGCCCGAACAGCGCGAGAAGGCGCGCGACCGGTTCCAGAACTGGCGCGAGCTCACCGACGAGCAGCGCGCTCGTATTCGCGATCGCTGGCTGCAATTTAAGGAGCTGCCACCCGATGAGCAGGAACGCGTCCGCAGGAACTTCCAGCGCTTTCGTTCGCTGCCACCGGAGCGGCGCGAGGAGCTGCGCGAACGCTGGCGCCAGTTGACGCCCGAGCAGCGCCAGCAGTTGCGCGAGCGTTTCCGTGCCCGCCCCAAGCCGCGTCCCTCGCAGCCGCCCGGGCGCTGAGCGCGCGTCGTTTCACGACAGCGCATCGAGGATGCGCCGCAGGGCCATCCTCGGGTCGCTCAGCACTTCACTGTCCCACAACCCGAGAACGCGAAATCCCAGCGATTCCAGGAATGACTTGCGCTGCGTGTCGACCGGCAATCCGAGTGCGTGCTGCTGTCCGACGAGCTCGATGATCAGCGCCTCTTCGAAACAGATGTAATCGACGATGAACGGGCCGATGGCGTGCTGGGGCCGGAATCGATAGCCCTTCAGCTGCCGCGCGCGGAGCAGTCCCGATAAGCGGAGCTCGGCATTGTGGCGTCGCGCGTGACGTGCTCGATCCGTGAGCAGCTGCAGTCCCATGACGCGGACAGGCTAGCGCGTTCACGCGCCGGTTGCCGCCGGCAAAACTCGCCGGTTACTCGAGAAAGAGCTGCGCCCTCAGCGCGCGGCGACCGGCGCGTAAGCGATGCACTCGACCTCGACGCGGGCTCCCAGGGCCAAGCCACTGGCACCCAGTGCGCTGCGGGCCGGGTAGGGCTGGCGGAAGTACCGCTTGTAGACCTCGTTGAACGCGCCCCACTCGGCGATATCCGCCAGGAACACCGTGCACTTCACGACGTCCGCGAGCGATGACCCGTGGCGCTCGAGAACCGCCTTGATGTGCTCGAGTGCCTGCCGCGATTCGGCCTGGATCCCTCCGGCAACAGGTCGTCCAGTCGTACGGTCATCGCCGATTTGCCCCGCGAGAATGAGCAGATCCCCGGCCCGCACGGCCTCGGAAAACGGCAGGCCGCGCTCGAGGGCTTGTGGCGTATTCAGAAACTCGGGCTTCGACGGCGTCGGCGCCGTCGCTGCGGCGCAGCCGGCGATCAGTCCCAGGATGAAGACGAGGCAGGGAATCGGGTGCTTCACGGCCAACAACCCGTCGAGATTATGTCGGTGCGAGCTTACGCCCGTTTTCAGGGCTTCAGGCGGTCCTACGAAGGGGGTCGTGCCTCGGCAATGTGAATCTGGCAGTATCCCGCTAGTACCCACTGACGGGAGTTACCCCGTGCGACTCTTAATCTCATCGTGCGCAGCCGCACTGGTTGCGGTATGCGCGAGCCAGACCATTTCAGCCGGACCAGCAGAGGAGCCCACGAGCGCGGCGGCTCCGAGCCAGCCCGCGGGTAAAGACGAGCCGAGTCTGGGCGCGACGTCGGACGCGAACGCAACGCCCGCGCCGGCTGGCGAAGCGAAGCCGGCCACCAAGACCGTCGAAGCTGAACCGACCAAGTCGTCGATTGACAGGAAGCTTGCGGAGGCCAAGAAGGAACGCAGCGTGCTGGAGAAGGACGGCGAGACGCTTTACTGCAAGAAGGAAAAGATGATCGGTAGCCGGCTTCCGAAGTGGCTGTGCATGACCGAAGCCCAGCTGGCGGATCAGATTCGAACCAACGAGGCGATGCAGGATCGGGGCCGCTTGCCCAAGCCTTGCGCTGGCGCAGTCGGCTCAACCGCATGCCAGGGCAGTTGACGGCTGCTTGCGGCCGAGCTCGGTCAGCCGACGGCTTTGACCGCCTGTATGAGTTGACCGGCGGCGGCCTGGCCGTCGCCGTACAGCATGCGGGTATGATCCAGATAGAAGAGCGCGTTCTCGATCCCTGAGAACCCCTGACCCTGGCCGCGCTTGATCACGATGACGTTCTTCGCCTTGTCGGCATTCAGAATCGGCATGCCGTAGATCGGGCTCGACCGGTCGGTGCGCGCCACCGGGTTCACCACGTCGTTGGCGCCGATGATGAGCGCCACGTCGGCGTTCTCGAACTCGGCGTTGATCTCCTCGAGGTCCGCGATCAGGTCGTAGGGCACGCCCGCCTCGGCGAGCAGCACGTTCATGTGACCGGGCATGCGGCCGGCGACCGGGTGAATCGCGAAGCGCACGGTCACGCCACGCTCAATGAGCAATTGGCACAGTTCCCATACCTTGTGCTGGGCCTGTGCGACCGCCATGCCGTAGCCCGGCACGACGATGACTTTCTGCGCAAACGCCATCATCACGCCGACATCCGCCGCTTCGATCGGCTTGAGGCTGCCCTTGATGTCGCCGCCCCCGGCCGCGGCGCTCTCGCCAAAGCCGCTGAAGAGCACGTTGCCGAGCGAGCGGTTCATCGCTCTTGCCATCAATTGCGTGAGCAGCGTGCCCGCGGATCCGACCACGGTGCCAGCGATGATCATCGCGGCGTTGTTGAGCACGAAGCCCTCGAAGGCGACCGCCAGGCCGGTGAGCGCGTTGTAGAGCGAGATCACGACGGGCATGTCCGCGCCGCCGATGGGTAGTGTCATCGTCACGCCGAGGATCAGCGCGAGCACGAAGAAGACGATGATGACGTCGTTGGCGGAGGCCCCGAGCCCCAGCACGATGGCGGCACCGGACGCCAAGGCGCCGACCAGGATCACGAGATTGAGCACCTGCTGGCCGGGGAAACGCAGGCTGCGCTTGATGAGCCCCTGCAGCTTGCCGAACGCGATCAGACTGCCGCTGAACGACACCGCACCGATCACGCCGCCCAGCACGGCGAGGCTTACCGTCGTGATCGCGTGCGTTTCACCGCGGAAGAGTTCGACCGCGGCGATCGCCGCTGCCGCGCCGCCGCCCATGCCGTTGTAGAGCGCGATCATCTGCGGCATGTCGGTCATCGCGACGCGCTTGCCGGTCCACCACGCGAGCACGCCGCCGATCAGGATGGCGGTGATGATCAGGAAGTAGTTGGCCGCGATCTCCGGCGCGAGAAAGGTGATGAGCGTGGCAACCAGCATGCCCCACCCTGCCCAGATGACACCGCTACGCGCGGTGACGGGCGAGCTCATGCGCTTCAGACCCATGATGAACAGGAACGCCGTCAGCAGATAGCTTGCGTTCACGAGCGCCGAGGCGAGTTGCGGCGTGAGGAACGCGCTCATCGCTTCTTCTCCCCGCTCGCCTTGAACATCTCGAGCATGCGCTCGGTCACGACGTAGCCACCCACCGCGTTGCCCGCCGCCAGCACCACGCCGATGAAACCGATCACGATTCCCAGCGTCGAATCGGCCTGGCCGAGCGCGACCATCGCGCCCACCAGCACGATGCCGTGCACGAAGTTCGAGCCCGACATCAGCGGCGTGTGCAGGATCACCGGCACGCGCCCGATCACCTCGTAACCGGTGAATGCGGCCAGCATGAATATGTAGAAAGCAGTGATGCCGTCGATCATGGTGGATGGTGAGCAGTGAGTGGTGAGTGGTGAGCGGTGAGCGGTGAGCGGCCTTAAGCCACTAGCTTTCTGGTCGGTTCGTGCTTGATCGCGCGTTCGTGCGTGAGGCACGACTGCGCGAACACCTCGTCGTTCCAGTCGATCTTAAGCTCGCCCTTGTCGATGGCCGGCTTGAGGAAGTTGAGCAGATTACGCGCGTACATCTCGCTCGCGTGGTAGGCGAGCTGCGCAGGAAGATTCACCGGCCCGACGATGCGCACGCCATTGTGCGCCACAATCTCGCCGGCGCGTGTGAGCTCGCAGTTGCCGCCTGACTCCGCCGCGATATCGACGATCACGGCGCCTGCTTTCATGCGCTCGACCGCGGCACGGGACACGATACGAGGCGCGGTCCGACCGGGTACGGCAGCCGTGGTGATGACGACGTCGGCCACCGCGATGCGCGCGTCGAGGATCTCCTGCTGCTGGCGCTTTTCCTCTTCCGTCAGCTCGCGCGCGTAGCCACCGGTTCCCTCCGCGCTCACCCCGGTGTCGATGAACTTGGCGCCAAGCGATTTCACCTGTTCCCGGGTAGCGCTGCGGACGTCGTAGGCTTCCACGACCGCACCCAGGCGCCGCGCGGTGGCGATCGCCTGCAATCCGGCATCTCCCGCGCCGACCACCAATACCTGGGCCGGGCGGATCGTGCCCGCTGCGGTGGTCAACATCGGAAAGAACTTGTCGAGCGTATTGGCACCGATCAGCACCGCCTTGTAGCCGGCGATCGCGGCCTGCGAGGACAGCGCATCCATGGACTGTGCCCGCGAAATGCGGGGCACAAGCTCCATCGCAAAACTGGTCACGCCACGATCGCGTAGCGCGCGCACCTCGTCGTGGCGCTGATGGGCCAGCATGAAGCTGACGACGACCGCGCTCTGCTTGAGTTGAGCGATTTCGTCGACCGTCGGCGGTTGCACTTTCAGCAGCACGTCCGCAGCGGCGAGAACTGCCGCTGCGGAAGCGGCAAACTCGACGCCTTTGAAAGCGGCGTCCGGGAACTGCGCGCGCGTACCGGCGCCGTTCTCCATCACGACCCTCGCACCGAGGCCGATGAGCTTTCCCGCCACTTCAGGAACCAGGGCCACGCGCGTCTCGTTTGGCGCGATTTCGCGAACCGCGCCAATCAGCACTGGCATGTCGCCTCCTTAAGAACAGGGACATCGATCACAATTCGGCGTGGCTGTGGCCCTCAAGCCACGGGCGCCGAATTTTGTCGTTAACTATGAAAGGCTTGCGCCGTTGAATTATTGCATACACCTGCCTTATCTTACATGCCGCGATGCGAGTCAGAGACCATGAGTAAGGTGGCAGCCAGGTTGATCGAGGGCGATCGGGACGATGATCGGCTGATCGTCGTGCCCGCTGCTGCGCGCGCCTTGTCGCAGCAGGTGCTGCGCACTGACGTGGCCGGCATGCCGCTCGAGTGGATCGATTATCGCGAAGCCGCGCGGCTCTACCACATGGAACAGGTGGCCTATTCGGCGGGCAGTCTGTTGTACAGCCTGTATGGCGGCACCAACGCACGCAGCGGCCGGCGCACCGTGGTCGACGTCAATTCGATCATCGCCACCGTCGGCCACTCGTACAATCCGGGTAACCTGCGCGGCGACTACACGCCGCCGCTCAACAATCAAACACTTTTCCGCCGCGACGGCTATGTCTGCATGTACTGCGGCATGCGCTTTGCGGCCTCGCAGCTGTCGCGCGATCACATCCGCCCGTTCAGCCAGGGCGGCGGCGACACGTGGACCAACGTGGTCGCGGCCTGCCGCCGCTGCAACAACGCCAAGGCGTCACGCACGCCCGAGCAGGCGAAGATGCAGCTGATCGCCGTGCCATTCACGCCGACGTATGCGGAGTACATATTCCTCAAGGGCCGGCGCGTGCTCGCCGATCAGATGGAATACCTGCTGGCGCATTTCCCGCGCTCGAGTCCGATGCACGACCGGCTGCAGCGCTGGCTGGCCTGACGCTGCGCGAATCCCTCGACTGGGCTGCTCTCTCCACTGCACTCTCGAGCGCCATCGGCGCTCGCGCCAGTTCCGCGCCTGCCGCGCGCGTCCACGGCGGCTGCATCAACGACAGCTTTCGCTGGGAAACTGGCGCGAGCCCGCTGTTCGTAAAGGTGGCGCCGGCGAACCGGCTGGCGATGCTCGAAGCCGAGGCGGCAGGGCTCGGTGAGCTGAAGCAGGCCGCGGCGGTGCGCGTTCCCGCCGTGCATGCGTTCGGGGCGACGGCTGCACACGCCTATCTGGCGCTCGAGTGGATCGATTTCGGTGCGTCGTCTCCGGTCGCCGAAACGCGCTTGGGTGAACAGCTGGCCTGGCAACATCGTGTCAACGCGCGTGGCTTCGGCTGGCACCGCGACAACACGATTGGCAGCACGGAACAACCCAACGCGTGGAGCAATGACTGGATCGCGTTCTTCCGCGAGCGGCGCCTGCGTCAACAGCTTGAGCTCGCGAACCGCAATGGGCATGGCGGACGGTTAGCCGACCGCGGCGCAGAGCTTCTCGAGCTGATGGGTGCGTTTTTTGCGAGCCATCACCCCGTGCCGTCGCTGCTGCACGGCGATCTTTGGGGTGGCAACTGGGCGGTCGATTCAGCCGGTCAGCCGGTGCTTTTCGATCCCGCGGTGTACTTCGGCGATCGCGAGGCCGATCTCGCGATGACACGGCTGTTCGGCGGCTTCGGGAATGCTTTCTACACGGCGTATCACGCCACGTGGCCGCTCGATCAAGCCGCCGGAACGCGACGCACGCTCTACAACCTCTACCACGTGCTCAACCACCTCAACCTGTTCGGCGGGGGCTACCTTTCACAAGCGCAATCGATGATCGACCGGCTGCTCGCGGAGCTCGGCCATTAGTAAGCCAATCCCGGCACCGTTTCACTGCCGTTCGGGTGGGATGTTGACGGTACCTTTCACTTCCACCACCTGCACCTCGCCACTGCCCTTGCCGCCGAGCGTGAACGATCCGGTGACTCCGCGGACACTGATGTCGCCCGAGCCATCGCTTTCGATCCGCGCGTCACCCTTCACGTCGACGATGCGGATGTCACCCGAGCCGTCCTGATCGATCGTGACGTTGTGGCCTACACGCACGAGTTCGATGTTGCCGGAGCCGTCGGCTTCCACGTGCACGTCGCCGTGAACGTTTTCCACCCTGACGTCACCGGAACTGTCGCGCAATTTCACGCCGTTGCTGACCTCGTCGATCCACAGATCGCCGGAGCTGTCGCGAACGTCGAGGTCGCCGGCCACGCGGGTGATTCGCAAGTCGCCCGAACTATCCGTCACGTTCAGCGATGCGACACCCGTGATTTCCGTGTCGCCGCTCGAGTCGAGGAGAGTGACGGGAAGGTTGTCCGGCAGGTTGAGAACGAGATCGAGCGAGGCGCTGGCATTCTTAGGGGCGTTGTCGGCGTTGATGTTCGGCATCAGCACGTTCACGCGCAGGACGTCGCCGTCCAGGCGCAGCTCGATCTGGATGAGGTTCAGTAATTTCTCATCGGATGCACAGGCCTTGCCGCGGGCGCCGACCTGAGTTGCGCCTTTCTGCCCGGTGATGGTGAGGTCGCCGGCGCGCGCCGTGATCTCGATGCGCTTGGCACCCGCCACGGCCAGCGTGGCGGCGCGTTCGGCGGTGAACCTGCATTCATCCGCAATGGTGACGTAACAGCCGGCCAGCCATAGCACACCGACCAGAAGCAATTGCAGCGCCTTCGACATGGGGGTCTCCCTGGGGTATCGCCAGCTTGAGATGCCGGCGGGGTCGAAAAGGTTTAGCGGCCAGATTATCCTGCGGTCATGCCTAAGAAGAACATCGAATCGGTCCTTAAGGAAAAGCGGCGTTTCGAACCGAAAGCGGAATTCCGTGCCAGGGCGCGCATCAAGCCGTCCGACCTGGAAGCGCTGCAGCGCCACGCCGCACAAGACCACGTGGGATTCTGGGCGGATCTCGCCCGCCGCGAGCTCAACTGGCATCGCCCGTTCACCATCCCTTTCGACGACCACCATGCGCCCAACTACCGCTGGTTCATCGATGGCGACCTCAACGTCTCCTACAACGTGCTGGACGTCAACCTCGAGGAGCGTGGCCATAAGACCGCCATCATCTTCGAGGGCGAGCCGGGCGATTCACGGCGCCTGAGCTTTCGCGAGCTGCACGCCGAGGTGTGCCGGTTCGCAAATGCGCTCAAATCGCTCGGGATCCACAAGGGCGATCGCGTCGTCATCTACATGCCGCTGGTGCCGGAGATCATCATCGCGATGCATGCCTGCGCGCGCATCGGCGCGGTGCATTCGGTCGTGTTCGGCGGGTTCTCCGCGCTCTCGCTCAAGGACCGCATCGAGGATGCGGGCGCCAGACTCGTGATCACAGCCGACGGCGGCCATCGCGGCGGGCACGTCATTCCGCTCAAGGCGACCACCGACAAGGCGCTCGCCGGCGGTTGTCCGACCATCGAAAAGGTCATCGTGTACCGTCGCATCGGCGAGGCCGTGCCGATGCAGGAAGGCCGCGACCTGTGGTGGCACGACTTGGTGACCGGTCAGTCGCCGGTCTGCGAACCGGAATTCGTCAACGCGGAGCATCCGCTCTTTCTGCTCTACACGTCGGGTTCCACGGGCAAGCCTAAGGGCATCCAGCATTCGAGCGCGGGTTACCTGCTGGGCGTGAAGGTCACGAGCCAATGGGTGTTCGATCTCAACGACTCCGACGTGTTCTGGTGCACGGCGGACGTGGGCTGGGTAACCGGTCACAGCTACGTTGCCTATGGCCCGCTGGCGAATGGCGCGACGGTGGTGATGTACGAAGGCGCGCCTACGATTCCTGACGGCGGGCGGTTCTGGAGGATCTGCGAAACGCACGGCGTCACCGTGTTCTACACGGCCCCGACGGCGATTCGCGCCCTCATGAAGCTGGGTGATGAACTCCCCGCGCGCTACAACCTGAGCCGGTTGCGCCTTCTTGGGTCCGTCGGCGAGCCGATCAATCCGGAAGCGTGGATGTGGTACCACCGCGTGATCGGCCAGGGCCGCTGCCCGATCGTGGACACGTGGTGGCAGACGGAGACCGGCAACATCATGATTTCGCCGGTCCCCGGAGTGACGGCGACCAAGCCCGGTTCCTGCACGCGCCCATTGCCCGGAATCGTTGCCGACATCGTCGACGAGGAAGGCGCACCCGTGATTGAACCGGGCCAGGGTGGATTCCTCGTGATCCGCAAGCCCTGGCCGGGGATGCTCAGAACGATCTGGGGCGACAATCACCGCTACGTCTCGACCTACTGGGAACGTTTCCAGAAGCGCTACTACGTCGCTGGCGACAGCGCGCAGCGCGACGAAGACGGTTACTTCTGGATCATGGGGCGCATCGACGACGTGTTGAATGTTGCCGGGCATCGCCTCGGAACGATGGAAATCGAATCGGCACTGGTGGCGCATGCGCGCGTCGCCGAGGCGGCAGTCGTCGGCCGCCCGCACGAAATCAAGGGTGAGTCAGTATTCGCCTACGTCGTGTGCAGGGGCGAGCGACCGATGGGTGACACTGCGGCGTTCGTGCGCGAGCTGCGTGACTGGGTGGCAGAACAACTCGGCGCGATCGCGAAGCCCGACGACATCCGCTTCGCTGACAATCTTCCCAAGACCCGCTCCGGCAAGATCATGCGCCGGCTGCTCCGTGCGATCGCCCGCGATGAGGAGATTACGCAGGACGTCTCGACGCTCGAGAACCCGGCGATCATCGATCAGCTGCGCGGCGTGGACCGGCCACCGCCGGCCAAGAGTGACCCGGGCAAGAAAGCGGAGGCCGCTCGTCGCAGGAAGGCGAAAGCCGCGCGCAAGCCAGCCGCTCGCCCGAAGAAAAGACGCACTCTGCCGAAGCGCAAGCCGGTCAAGCGGTCGAAACCAGTAAGGCGTCCGCCGCGACGCCGCCCGCGCCGACCGAAGTAGGTTCAGCACACGGCATCGACAAGCGCCGGTGAGCGGCGCCGATAGCACTTTTGTGCTATGCACGCAACAAATGCCGGCGCGCCGCAAGTTCTACTTTTCCCGGCCCCGAATTCGCGGGATACTTCGGCGGTATTGAAAAAAGCAACAGCCGCATCGGCGGCTCCCTGATCGCAGGAGATAACCATGAGACATGTCCGAGCCGTCATTGCCCTGACGTTGGCCGGCGTGCTGCCGATCGCCGCGTATGCGCAACAGACTGAAGATAAGGTCATCCAGGAATTGATCGTGACCGCGACCAAACGCGAGAGCACGTTGCAGGACGTGCCATTCTCGGTGGCCGCGAAGACTGCCGAGGACATTCGCGACTCGGGTTCCAGCAACATCGTCGAGCTCGCACGCAACATCTCCGGTCTCGCCATTACCGATCTCGGACCGGGCCAGAGCCAGGTCGCGATCCGCGGTATCAGCGCCGGGCAGGTCGTGCGCGATCAACCGGGTGTGAAGGAGTCAGTCGGTGTCTACCTCGACGAGTCGCCGATCTCGGTCGCACTGTTCACTCCCGACCTCGAGCTCTTCGACCTCGAGCGCTTCGAGGTGCTGCGTGGCCCGCAGGGCACTCTGTTCGGCGCCGGCTCTTCATCCGGCACGCTGCGCTACATCACGGCCCAGCCGAAGCTCGGGCAGTTCGAAGGCTCGGCCGAAGCGACCGTGCATGACGGAACGGACAGCGATTATGGCGGCGGGCTGAGGGGCGCGGTGAATCTGCCGCTGGGCGACACGGCGGCCCTGCGCATCGTCGGCTACTACACCGAGCTCGCGGGCTTCATTGATTCCGTCTATCCGGGTCGCGGCACAAGCGAGGACGTCAACAGCGGCAGCCGGACCGGCGGGCGAGCCGCGCTCACCTTTCAGCCGAACGACAACATCTCGATCACGCCGCGCATCGTGTATCAAAAGCTCGAAACCGACGGCTATCCGCGCGCCGACTTCTATAACATCCTCGGCAACCAATACACGACAACCGAGCCGCCGGTGACAGTGGGCGAGCGGGACCAGGTCACCCAGCTCGAGGAAGGAATCGACGATGACTTTACGCTCGCCGATCTCACGATGGATTTCGGACTTGGCGACCTCACGCTGACGTCGGTGACCTCTTACACCGACCGCGAGGTCGTGGTGTTGCGAGACGCGAGCCAGCTCACGGGCAGCGTGACGTTCCAGCTCGGCGGCAACTCGGCGCAGGTGCGGTTCAATTCGCCCCTTTACGATACGACCAAGCTCGAGGCGTTCAGCCAGGAAATTCGTCTCTCCTCGGGCGGCGAGGGCGCGCTCCAGTGGCTTGTCGGCGCCTTCTATCAGCAGGTCGATCGCGATTACGGCCAGAACCTGCCGACGCCCGGCTACGATGCGTTCCTGATCAGCCAGGGCATCCCACCGAGCTCGGGCTTCAATGCGCCGCCCGACACGCCATTCTTCTCCGACCTGACGTACGACTTCGAGCAGTTCGCATTGTTCGGTGAAGGCACGATCAGCTTCAACGACCAGTGGAGCCTGACCGGCGGTGTGCGCTACTACGACTTCAGCGAGGATCGACTGCTGACTTTTGCGGGTGTGTTCGCGGACGTGGGGTACACCAATCAACCCGGTTCGACGAGCTCGGACGGATTCTCT
>Ga0180104_1000014_pt1 | contig 60196 bp, 60 predicted proteins | sample EasRiv730_16_1Da_FD_121791 | JGI IMG/M metagenome (GOLD analysis project Ga0180104, IMG submission 121791) | Soil microbial communities from meander-bound floodplain in the East River, Colorado, USA - East River metaG ERMLT730_16_1Da | ecosystem: Environmental > Terrestrial > Soil > Floodplain ... | reverse complement strand
TCGGCGTCTCGCAACGCTTCCGGCAGCGGCAGCTCGTCGAGCACGGCGTCCGGCAGGTCGATGAGCGCTTCGCCGAGGTCCTGCCGTTCCTCGGCGTCGCGTTTGAGCGCGCTCTTGCTGGGGCGTTCGGAGTCATCTATTGGCATCGTCAGCCCGCCGCTGTCGCGGCGCCACGCTGCAGCACTCGATGCTCGACATAATGCATTAAAACGTCTGCTGCGGTCTTGAGCGCGCCGAAGACCAGCAGCACACCCGCCCCATCGCCGCCCAGCGCGCCACCGAGAATGATCGTCAGGTGCATAGGCAGGATCCGCGCATCTGGCAGGAGCATCAGGGTGCGGATGTTCGGCGTGCCACGGCGATCGGCCTCGGCATTCTGCTCGAACGAGAAGCGGTGGTTCCAGCTGAACGAGATCGCCAGTGCCCCCAGCCCGAGGCAGTCCCACGGGCCGATCGTTCATCGTGAGCCCCTCCGTGGAGAACCGGCCGAGCGCGAGGATCCTCTTGCGGCTGAAGTAACGGATCACGATGTTCTGGATCCAGTACGGCCAGATGAGCGCCCAGGCGGGCCAATCGAGACCGAGCGCGACGGCGACGGTCGCGGCATTCACGAGGATCAGGGAGAGGGTGCTCGGTGCACTGGTCATTCGCAAGTTAGTATCCGTAGGGCGTGTGCGTCGTGGCAATCGTGCACGCTAGAATTCGGTCTTGCTATGTACAACGGCAGCCTCACGGCGGTGAACACGCAATCCCCCGCAGGTCCCACGCGGCTCGATCTCGAGCGCCTCGCTGCGCTCGCGCTCGAAGAAGCACGTGCAAACCGGGCGACGCAAGCCGAAGTCGGCGTCAGTGTCGACACAGGCCTGAGTGTCACCGTGCGGCTCGGCGAGGTGGAAACTCTCGAGTACCAGCGCGACCGCGGCCTGGGCATCACGGTCTACATCGAGCGGCGCAAGGGTTCTGCCAGCACCACGGACCTCGGCGCGGACGCCGTTCGCGAGACCGTTCGCAAGGCGTGCAGCATCGCCAGTTTCACCGCCGCGGATGACTGCGCGGGGCTCGCCGATGCCCAGCTGATGGCCCGCGACGTGGCGGATTTATCGTTGTCACACCCGTGGGATGTGACGCCGGAATCCGCCATCGAGATCGCACGCGCATGCGAGGCGGCGGCACTGGCGGTCGATGCACGCGTGCGCAATTCCGAGGGCGCTTCGCTCAACACGCACCGCGGAACCCGTGTCTACGGCAACTCGCACGGTTTCATGGGCGGATTCGAGAGCACCGGTCACAGCCTCAGCTGCGCGGTAGTCGCCTCCGAAGGCGAGGAGATGCAGCGCGACTACTGGTACACGACGGCTCGTGACTGGCGCGAGCTCGAGGACACCGCCGCTGTCGGGCGCAGGAGTGCCGAGCGAACGGCGGCGCGCCTCGGTTCACGCAAGCTGTCCACGCGCCGCGCGCCGGTGCTGTTTGCCCCTGAGTTGGCGCGCGGCTTCTTTGGCCATTTCCTGGCGGCCATCCGTGGCGGCAGCCAGTACCGCAAGTCCTCGTTCCTGCTCGGCGCGGCCGGCCAGGAGATATTCCCGCCGTTCCTGCAGATCCTGGAACGGCCTCACATCCTCAAGGGATTGGCGAGCAGTGCATTCGACAACGAAGGAGTTGCGACTCGCGATCGCGATCTCGTTCGCGACGGCGTGCTGCAGGGCTACGTTCTGAGCGCGTATTCCGCACGCAAGCTCGGGCTGCAGACTACGGGCAACGCGGGCGGGGCGCACAATCTCATCGTTTCGCATGCCGGCGAGGATCAAGCCGCGCTCCTCCGTCGCATGGACACCGGATTGCTGGTTACGGAGCTGATGGGGCAGGGTGTGAACGTGGTGACGGGGGACTACTCGCGCGGCGTTTCAGGATTCTGGGTCGAGCGCGGCGAGATCCGCTATCCGGTGCACGAGATCACCATCGCGGGCAATTTGCGCGACATGATGCGCAACGTCGTTGCCGTCGGAGGCGACGTGGATCTGCGCGGCGCCGTTCGCACCGGCTCAGTGCTGATCGCTGAAATGACGATCGCGGGTGACTAGCAGCCGAACTTGACGTTCGGCGTCGCCGGCTGCTGCAACTCGCTCAGCACCTGCTCGATCGGCTGGGGCTTGCAGATGATGAAGCCCTGGATGTAATCGATGCCGAGCCGGATCAGCTGGTCGCGCACCTGCTCGCTCTCGACCTGACCACCGACCGTGTCCATGCGGCTGGAGCCTGCCCAGCGGGCCAGCGCCTCGACCAGGCGCTGGGCGCGCGGGTCGCTCACGACATCGCGCACCAGCGAACCGTCAAGCTTGATTGAACTCGCACCGTGAGGCTGGAGGCGCCCGATCTCGCCATCCAGGCCGCCCACGTTGTCGATTGCAATGCGCGCCCCGAGCCGCAGCACCTTCTTCGCGAACTTGGCGACGTCACGACGGTGCTGGGCCGCGATGCTTTCGGAGATCTCGAACAGCCACTGCTCCGGCGGCACGACCTGTCGGCGCAGCTGTTCCACCACCCAGTCGTGGAATTCAGCCGTCTGTAGCGATCGACCCGAAATATTGAGCGAGAACTCCGTCGTGCGTGCAGCGGGGTCGCGCTTGTGCGCCATCAGAGCTTCGATTGCCGTGCTCATGACCCAACGATCGAGCTCGGCGAGCTCCTCGGGGTCCATGGCGGGCGACAGGAACTGCGCCGGCGCTATCAGGTTGCCCCTTGCGTCCAGCACGCGCGGCAGGAGCTCGATGCGAACCGGGAGCTGCAAGTCGCGCACGGGCCGCATGGGTTGTGCGAAGAGCTTGAGTCGGCCTTCGCGAATAGCCTCGCGCAGACGCACGGGAACGATCAGGCGCGTCGGCTCGTATGCCGAGGTGCTTGCCGGAGGCGCGGCGACGGCAGCGACCGGCACAACCCGTGGCGTGGCAGCGGCAGCCGGTGACGACGAGACTGCGACAGCATCCTCCTTGCGGGATGCAGCGCGTGCGTGCACCAGCGCATAGCGCAGGCCCGCGACGGTCGAAGTCACTTCAGCGACTCCCGTCTTGACCTTCACGCCCCCTTCCTTCTTCTGGCGCTCGATCAGAGACTTGCGCGCGGCGCGACCGATCTGCCCCGCGATGTATTCCGCCTCGTCCGTGGTCGTGCGCGGCAGCAAGCACGCGAAGTGACCGCCACCGAGTCGGGCGGTGATCGCGTCGGCGGGAACAATCGGCGGGCGCAACAATTTGGATACGCGCCGGATGTGGCGATCCGCGACCGCCGGACCCAGCTCGCGATTGGCGGCACTGAAACCGGCGATGTCGATGAAGATGACGCTCGCAACTGTGCCGACGGTTCCTGTGGCGAGCAGACGGCGGAACGCCCGGTCCAGCCCCGCTGACGAACGCAGCTGCGTCATCGAATCGTAGTCGCGGTCGATGAGGGTCGGGATCAGCGGGCTGACTCGTTCGAGCAGTTTCTGCTCGAGGCTGCCGAATTCCGCTGCGATTGCGGACCGCAATAGCGTGACGTAGCCGATCGGATGATCGGGTCGTTGCAGGATCGGGGCGGCGAGAACGCGGTAAGCCGAAGCTTCGGCCGCCTGTTCGCGGACCTTGTTGGTCACGAACGTGCTCTTTTCAAGCTGTATCCACGTGAGGACTTGGCGATGTGCACGTCGCAGCGCCTCGCGCGCCGGTGCACCGCTCCAGCCGTCCGGCTCGACCACCAGACGCATCGAATTGTCCGGAATGATGATTGCGCCGAGCGCGGCATCGGTGCGATCGACCAGTATATTGAGCAACTCGCGGAGCGGCTCTGTGTGCGTCGCCGAATTGATGAGCGGCAGCGCCTTGTCGATCAGCCATTCCGCCTGCTCGTAGCGTGAATTGAGCTGGTCGTGGCCGGCTCCCGGCACGCGCCGCAGCGTCGACAGTTCACGCCCGATGCATTGCAGCACCGGCTGGAGGGTTTTCTCGATCTCCTCGATTCGGGGCGACGGCAGGCCCTTGCCGTTGGGTTTGCAGCTGATGCCGACGATTCCCAGCTGGTTGGCGCGCTCGTCGCGCAACCACAGTAGATAGGCAGGCGTGATGTCGTTCAGCAGACGCTCGGAGCCGATCTGGCCGGTTTTTTCCGGATCGGATGCATCCCGAATCAATTCCTTGACGGAACCCGCCAGGCTGCGCTCCAGCTCCGGGTCCTTCTGCCACACGGTCGCGCCTTCGCCGTCATAGAAGGCGACAGCTCTTGCGCGCGGACAGAGAATCTGGATCAGCCGCGCGTAAGGCTCAAAAAATGTGCCGTTGCGAGGGCCACGCAGGCTGGAAAAGGCGTCGTGAGTTGCCATGGCTTGAGTTCAGTCGCTGCCGATCCGTAGCATCCGGGGGATCGGCATTGAACAGATTGACGGCATTCACAGCGTCTTATGCTCGATTGCCGCCGCGGCGTGCAGAGCGGTCCATTTGTCGAAATCTGGGAGCGCCATCACCCGCCGCATCGGTGCAACGGCTCGCTGGCTGCATTATGTCTGCTCGAATCGGCTCGCAAGTCGCGCGGACCCCGCGCTGCGCAAGGCGCCATTCTCAAGCGGGACGCAACTCTAGGCGGGGGAATCTACTTCAACGACCTCGCGCAGCGTCCGGCCCTCGAGCCGCTCGCGCAGCGCCAGCTCGATCACCGTCGTGAGCCGTTCGGCTTCGGGCGTTCCGCGGACGAAGAGTGTCGGCTCGCCGGCATGATGGCGGCGGGCCGCATCGACGATCTGGTTGAGATCGATCTCCGACATGTCGCGACCGGGGATGAGACGCTCGTCCTCCGTCGCCACGATGAGACCCGCGGATTCGAGCGAGCGAATCACCGTCGCCAACAGGTTGCTCGGAACTTCGAGCCGCGTGGCGATGCGGCTCGTGGTCCAGCCCGGTTCGCCGGCGCGGTAGCTGCGGCCGATGAGCACCATTACGTTGAGCGCCAGCTGTTCGGCGAGGCTCCCAGTGATGCGAATCTCCCGCTGCCCGCGGCGCAGGTACTGAGGGTTCTGCACGTAGAACGACAGTTGTGCGCCGATCAGCAGCACGAGCCACGCGACGTAAATCCAGATGAGCGCGGTGATGAGAATCGCGAAGCTGGTGTAGACGAGGGTGAGGCGGGTGGCGTAGGTCACGAACGCCGTGAAGGCGGCACCGACGCCGACCCACAACGCCCCGGCCGTCAAACCGCCGACTAGCGCCGGCACCATTCGTACGCGTGTGTTCGGGATGAAGATGTAGAGGAAGGTGAAGAACGCCGTGACCACGGCGTACGACAGGAACCTCCCGGAAAAGCCGAGCATCGTCCCGAACGGCTCGATCTGGCCGAGCCTCTGCATCAGCGAGGAGCTGGCAGCCGTGGCCATTACGCCGAGCACGGCAACGATCACTATCGGCCCCACGACCATCAGGCTGAGATACTCGCTCACGCGGCGCGCAAGGCTGCGGGGCCGTGCGACGCGCCAGACATAATTGAGACTCTCCTCTACCTTCTGGATGGTCGAGATCACGGTGTAGAGCAGGAACGCGAGACCGAGCGAGCCGAGAACGCCGCTGCTGATGTTCTCGACGAATTCCATCACGCGCGTAGTCAGCGCGGTGGCATTTTCGCCCACGGGCCGGAAGAACTCGTACAGGATCGGTTCGAGGTTGCGATGGACTCCCATGCCCTTGAACACTGCAAAGGCGAAAGCCAGCAGCGGCACGATCGACAGGAGGGTGGTGTAAACGAGCCCCATCGCGCGGAGGTTGAGTTCGCCGTGCCACAGGTCGCGCAGCACCGCATAGGGGTAGCGAAGCAGGCGCCAGAACGGTACCCACGCGGTCCTGCCCGGCAGATTCGGGCCTTCGAACAACAGCCGTTCGAGGCGTGCGGCGAGATCGAACATGATCGGAAGCCTTGCACGGCCACGCCGCTGCTGGCAAGAATCCGTTGACATGCCGCCTGAATACCCGGATCGAATCGTCTGCCTGACCGAAGAGACCACCGAGCCGCTGGTGAAGAACCGCATCATCGCGGGCAGGCTCAGGTCGTCAGGCGGCGCAGCGCTTCGCGATACTTCTCGCTGGTCTTCGTGATGATTTCCGGCGGGAGCCGCGGCCCAGGGGCCTTCTTGTTCCAGTCGAGCGTCTCGAGGTAGTCGCGCACGAACTGCTTGTCGAAACTCGGCGGGCTCGATCCCGGCCGCCAGGTGTCGGCCGGCCAGAAGCGTGAAGAGTCCGGTGTCAGCACTTCGTCGATCAACACGACTCGACCCTGGCGGTCGAGGCCGAACTCGAATTTGGTATCCGCGATGATGATGCCGCGCGTGCGCGCGTGCTCAGCGGCGAACTGGTAGATGGCGATCGCCGTGTCACGCACCTGTTCCGCAAGTGCGCGGCCGATCAGGTCGGAGACCGTCTCGAAGCTGATGTTCTCGTCGTGCTCCCCGCCGGGTGCCTTGGTGGCGGGCGTGAAGATCGGCGTCGGCAGCCGGTCGGCCATGCGCAGTCCCGGCGGCAACGCGATTCCGCATACGGCGCCGGTGCGCTGATAGTCCTTCCACCCCGATCCGATCAGGTATCCGCGGACGACCGCCTCCAGCGGCAGTGCCTTGAGCCGACGGACTACCGCCGACCGATTGCGGAGCTGCTCGAGTTCCGCCGGCACCCGAATGACACCCTCGAGCGGCAGATCCGCAAGCTGGTTGGGCACGATATGCCGCGTGCGGCTGAACCAGAAATTCGAGATCTGCGTGAGCACGCGGCCCTTGTCCGGAATTGGATCGGGCAGCACCACATCGAAAGCGGACAGACGGTCCGTGGTCACGATGAGCATGTGGCCGGCATCGATCGCGTAGATGTCGCGCACCTTGCCGCGGTGGATCATCTCCAGCCCGGTGACGGTCGAGTAGAAGACGGTGTCGATCACGGCTGCCAGGCCGGGGGTTTCGGCGTTATTCGCAGTGAGACGCGCATGGCTCACAATACCGCAAGGTGAAACAGCCCCGAAACCCCCGGCCTGGCAGCCAATACATGCAGTGGAAAGGCAAAGTAATCGGTGGCGTGCTTGGCGCGATCGTCGGTGCCGGTCCGATTGGTGCGGCCATCGGTGTATTGCTCGGACATCAGTTCGACAAGCAGACCGAGCAAGATGACGCCGGCCCCACGGGCGGCGATCCAAAGCTCGTCAGCGCCGTATTCTTCCGCAGCACTTTTGCGGTGATGGGTTACGTCGCCAAAGCCGACGGTCGCGTCTCCGACAGCGAGATTCAGGCCGCGCGCGGCGTGATGCAGCACTTGCGCCTCACAGCCGACCAGGTGCAGGAGGCGATCCGCTTCTTCACCGAGGGCAAACAGCCGGAATTCGAGCTCGAGCGCGCGGTGCGGGAGCTCAGGAATGTCTGCGGCAGACGGCACGACCTGCTGCGCTACTTCATCGAGATCCAGATGAGCGCGGCGTTGCAGGGAAGCAATCTCCACGGACCTGCGAGAGTGATCATCCAGCGCGCCGCTCAATGGGTGGGCATTTCGGCGCTCGAGCTGGCTCACCTCGAGGCCGTACTGCGGGTGCAGTCGACCGAACGGCCCGAGGCAGCCCAACGCCCGGCCAAACGCCTGACAGAGGCCTATCAGGTCCTCGAGATCGAGGCTACGGCGACGGACGCTGAGGTCATTAAGGCCTACCGCCGGCAGATGAGCCGCAACCACCCCGACAAGCTGGTCGCCAACGGACTGCCGCAATCGATGATGGAGATCGCCAAGGAAAAGACCCAGCGCATCCGCGAAGCCTACGAACTGATCCGCGAGCGGCGCGCGATGAAGTAAACTTACGCCATGCCGGTTGCCGATTTTCTCATTGCACCATCGATCCTTTCGGCCGACTTTGCGCGTCTCGGCGCGGAAGTGGACCGGGTACTGGCCGCGGGTGCGGACCTGATCCACTTCGACGTGATGGACAACCACTACGTACCCAACCTCACGATTGGGCCGGTGGTATGCGAGGCACTGCGGAAGTACGGCACCACCGCACCGATCGACGTGCACCTGATGGTGAAGCCGGTGGATCGAATCGTGCCGGAGTTCGCCAGGGCCGGGGCCACCTACATCACGTTTCATCCGGAGGCAAGCGACCACGTCGACCGCACCATCGGGCTGATCCGCGAGCACGGCTGCCGGCCGGGTCTCGTATTCAACCCCGCCACGCCGCTCGACTGGCTCGATCACGTGCTCGACAAGATCGACATGGTCCTGATCATGTCCGTCAATCCGGGCTTCGGCGGCCAACAATTCATCAGCTCGGCGCTGCCGAAACTCGCCGCCGCGCGCGCGCGGATTGCGGCGAGCGGCCGCGCCGTGCGTCTCGAGATCGATGGTGGCGTGAAGATCGACAACGTCGCCGCCATCGCACGCGCTGGCGCCGACACGTTCGTGGCTGGTTCCGCGATCTTCGGCAGCGGCGATTACGCGGCGACGATCAGAAAGCTGAGGGAAGAGATTGCGCGGGGAGTGGCAGAGAGGGGCAGGTGAGCAGTGAGTGGTGAGCAGCAGGATCAGGTCACGCGCGGCGTTCCGACTATTCACTACTCACTACTCACCCCTCACTCTTCGTCTTCGTCCAGATCGTCATCATCATCGTCGTCGACCGGGGCACCCACCTTGTCGCGCATCATTGGCTTCGTCGGCACGATCACCGGTCTGGTTTTCATCTTCGGGCGTGCGTTGTAGACCACGATCGTCTTGCCGGTGGCCTTGAGCAGGCCCTGTTCCTCGAGCACCTTGAGCACGCGACCGGCCATCTCGCGCGAGCAGCCGACGAGCCGGCTGAGTTCCTGGCGGCTCACCTTGATCTGCATTCCTTCCGGATGAGTCATCGCATCGGGCTCACCACACAGGTCCATGATGGCGTGCGCGACGCGGCCGGTGACGTCGACGAACGCGAGATCACCGAGCTTGCGGTTGGTGCGATCGAGGCGCGTGGCCAGCTGCGTGGCGAGCTCGAAGATCAACCCGGGACTTTCCGCGGCGATCTGGCGGAAACGCGGATACGTCATTTCGGCCAGCTCGCACTGTTGTCTCGTGCGCACCCAGGCGCTGCGTGTCGGCTGCTCGTGGAACAGGCCCATTTCACCGAAGAACTGCCCCTTGTTGAGGTAGGCGAGCACCATCTCGTTGCCATCCTCGTCCTCGATCATGACTTCGACCGAGCCGCTGATGATGTAGTAGAGGATGTCGGGAAGGTCGCCGGCGTGAATCACGACGGTCTTGGACGGGACGGTACGGATCCTGCAATAGCTCAGGAATCGATTGATCGCTGGAATATCGCTTAACGGCTTGGCGCCTTCTTCCATAGCATCCCCCAGGCGATGAGTCATCGCTTAGCCCGCGTTTGTATTACAACGAGTTCACGACCGCAAGCGACAGACGCATCACAGCCAGTAAGCCGTGCGCGTCATGACCCTCGAAGTCAGCTTCATGAGCAGCTTGATCGGCGCCGACAGTTCCGCCGCACCCGCGGCCTCCGCCGTGTCAGCGTGGCGAATCTCGTCATGCCTCATCTGCTCGAGAACACGGCGGCTGCGTGCATCATCGCGCGGCAACCGACGCAGGTGATCGTCGAGATGACCCTCGACCTGGCGTTCGGTTTCGGCGAGGAAGCCGAGACTCACACGATCGCCCATAGCGCCGGCCAGCGCGCCGATCGCGAATGACCCCGCGTACCAGATCGGGTTGAGCAGGCTCGGCCGACTATCGAGTTCGCGCAGTCGTTGATCGCACCACGCCAGGTGATCACCTTCCTCGTCGGCCGCCTGCCGCATGGTCTCGCGGACGCGCAGGCTGCGCGCAGTGAATGCCTGGCCTTGATACAACGCCTGCGCCGCCACCTCGCCAGCATGGTTGACCCGCATCAACCCGGCGACATGGCGGCGTTCATCTTCCGCAAGGGTGGCGGCGTCCTCGGCATCCGCGGGACTCGGGCGGCCCGCAGTCGGCACCGCCGCCAGCGTATGCAGCGCGCGGTCCACAGCCGCGAGGAGCAGATCCAATCCAGTCAATGACTTACGGGCCATGCACACATTATATATGGCGCGTGCTGCAAACTGCTCGCAGCGTGTGTCGGGACCCCCGTGCTTCTTTGCAAACCGGGGGGGCGTTCAGTAAACTTCCGGCCTTTTTCGCATACCACCAGCGCGCTTGCAGCGCAATTCATGGAGTTCGATTGTCATGAGCACGGTTTTCGCCAAGCCGGGTCTGGTCCGCGGCGACTGGTATGTCGTCGATGCGGCCGGCAGGACGCTCGGCCGGCTGGCGTCACAACTTGCCCACCGCCTGAAGGGCAAGCACAAGGCCGACTACTCGCCGCACGTCGACATGGGTGATCACCTGATCGTCATCAATGCCGAGAAAGTACGCGTGACCGGCGCCAAGCTCGAGGACAAGTTCTATCACCACCACAAGGGCTACCTCGGCAACCTCAAGTCGATCGCGCTCGGCAAGTTGTTGCAGGAACACCCGGAGCGGGCAATCGAGTTCGCCGTCAAAGGCATGCTGCCAAAGAATCCGCTGGGCCGGAAAATGTTCCGCAAGCTGCATGTATTCGCGGGCGACAAGCACCCGCACTCCGCCCAGCAGCCAAAGGCGCTGAGCCTGTAATCCACGCAACCGATCCACCGAAGAGAGAGCATGGCAACCACTTCTTACTACGGCACCGGACGCCGCAAGACCTCCACGGCCCGCGTGTACATCACGCCTGGCAGCGGTAAGTTTTCGATCAACGACCGCACTCTCGATGAGTTCTTCGGTCGCGAGACCGGGCGCATGATCGTGCGTCAGCCGCTCGAGCTGGCGCAGCTATCGAACAAGTTCGACGTTTCGGTGCAGGTTGAGGGCGGCGGTATCACCGGACAGGCAGGCGCGATCCGGCACGGCATCACGCGTGCGCTGATCGCCTACGACGAGGCGCTGCGCAAGCCGCTGCGGCAGGCGGGCTTCGTAACCCGCGACGCGCGGGAAGTCGAGCGCAAGAAGGTCGGTCGCCGCAAGGCACGGCGCGGTACGCAGTACTCGAAGCGCTAGTGATTTCTCTCTGCTCCCCCTCCCGTGCGCGGGAGAGGGCGGGGTGAGGGCTTCGACAGTCCGATTCCTGGGGGATCGTCTAGCGGTAGGACTACGGACTCTGACTCCGTCAACCTAGGTTCGAATCCTAGTCCCCCAGCCAATTCACCCAGGCCCGTCACTCGACGGGCCTTTCTGCTTTGCTCTTCAAGTAGCGGCCGAATCGCAGTTGCGCTAGATTTCTGTCGCCCGCTCGTCCCGCTTGCAAGAATCACTATAAACAACGAAGCCGCATCGGGGGTCGCCAATGAACTGGAAAATCATTTTGATCGGCGGATTGATCTTCTACGTAGTCCTGTTCGCGTTGTCGTTCGTGACCGGACCGGTGGTGCACAACAACATTCTGCTGCCGACTTATCAGGCTACGGCGCAGTTCTGGCGTCCGGAGTTGATGTCCGATCCTCCGGACATGGCGGCATTGCTGCCACGCTGGATCACCACCGGACTCATCGGCTCGTTCGTCATGGCCGGTATCTACGATCATGTGCGCTCCTCGTTCGCGGGGTCGGGCTGGCAGCGTGGCCTGAAGTACGGGTTTGTCCTGGCGCTGTTGTCGGCGGTGTTTGGCGCCAGCATGAGCGGTGTGTTCAACCTGCCCGATCGCATCTGGGCCTGGTGGAGTGCGGAAACGCTGGTGCTTTACCTGGTGGCGGGCGCGGTCCTGGGACTGGTCGCAGAGAAGCTGTCGCCCCGGGCCGCTTGAGGTGTCATGCCGGTCCGCATGCCGACGCTGTTTTTCGGTCACGGCAGTCCGCTCAATGCTCTGCAGTTGAATGAATGGACGCGCGGCTGGGCGGCGCTGGGTCAGGCGCTGCCCCAACCACGCGCGGTCGTGTCTGTTTCGGCCCACTGGTACGGTGTCGGTACAGCGGTGACGGCGATGGCCGCACCCGCCACGATCCATGACTTCGGCGGATTCCCGCGCGAGCTCTACGAGGTCAGTTATCCCGCGCCGGGCGATCCCGCCCTCGCTGCACGGGTGGTCGCCCTGCTGCAGCCGACGCCGGTCGAACTCGATCATGAGTGGGGCCTGGACCATGGGACCTGGTCCGTGCTGCGGCACGTATTTCCGCAAGCCGATGTTCCTGTCATCCAGCTCAGCATCGATGCACGACAGCCGCCAGCCTTTCATTACGAGCTCGGCCGCAGGCTCGCGCCACTGCGCGAGGCCGGGATACTCGTCATCGGCAGCGGCAACATCGTTCACAACCTGCGCTTGTATGCCTGGGGAAGATACGATGCCGAGCCGCTCGATTGGGCGTTGCGCTTCGACCAGGAAGTACGCAGGCTGCTTGCGAATGGGGCCGATGCACGGCTGATCGATTACGGGACCATCAGTCCGGACGCGGCGCTGGCAGTACCAACGCCGGATCACTACCTGCCGTTTCTATACGTGCTCGGGCAACGGAGCGCGGGCGAGCCGGTCAGTTTTCCGGTGCAAGGCATCGACGGCGGAGCGATTTCGATGTTGGCGGTGCGGATCGGATAGGCGGAGAGTCATCCCCGAACCAGGTGGCGACGCTTAGATCCTCTCCACTCCGGCAGCGCTGCCGACGAGCAGCACGTCCGCCGGACGCCGTGCGAATAATCCCACTGTCACGATCCCGGGAATCTGGTTGAGATCCGTTTCCATCGCCGGCGGATCGAGGATTTGCAGGCCGTGCACGTCGAGAATGCAATTGCCGTTGTCGGTGATGCATTTCTCGCGCCACACCGGACGTCCGCCACGGCGCGTCAGCTCGCGCGCGACCAGGCTGCGGGCCATCGGAATCACCTCGATGGGCAGCGGGAACTTGCCGAGCACGTCCACCAGCTTCGATCCATCGACGATGCAGACGAAGCGGCGCGCCGCCTGCGCCACGATCTTTTCCCGGGTCAGGGCTCCGCCGCCACCCTTGATCAGGTAGCGGTGACGGGTCGCTTCGTCGGCGCCGTCGACGTACAGCTCGAGCGTGCCGACACTGTTCAGATCGTGAATCTCGATGCCCGCGGCGCGCAGTCGCGCGCTCGACGCTTCCGAACTCGACACGGCGCCCGCGAGGCGCGCCCGCATTCCAGCCAGCGCATCGATGAAGTGATTGACCGTCGAGCCAGTGCCGACGCCCACGACCATGCCATCCGCCAGGAAATCCAGGGCGGCGTGCGCGGCGCGTTTCTTGCGATCGTCGGGATTCATTGCGAGCCTGGAATTACAGCGTAAATCGCGCAGTCCAGAAACAACTGTGCCCGCTTGCGCGGGCACAGTCTTCATGGATTCGAGAACGGATGCTGGTTGAACGTTTGCTCAGCTCCAACCGCCGTTTCGCATCCGAAGGGTGTTACTTTTTCTTCGCCGCCTTTCTCTTGCCGGCCTTCTTCTTACCCTTCTTTGCTTTCGCTGCCATAGTCAGTCTCCATGTCGGGTTAGTCCGGGGTCGAGTATATACACGAAATGAATGTTGACAAGCAAGAGCGCGTGTGAATCTTCTGCGCTGATCACGCTGACGTGAGCACGCATCGCGCGTGCGGTCAGAGCAGCGAGACGATGAACTTCCAGCTCTGCGCGCTCACCGGCATCACCGAGAGACGGTTGCCGCGCTTGAGAAGCTGCAGATCCTCGAGCTTGCGGCCGCCATGTCGTCGCAGTTCCTCGAGCGTGAGGGTGCGTGCGAACTTGCGCACGAGTTTCACATCGACCGTGTACCAGCGAGGCGCGCGCGGCTCGCTGTCCGGATCGAAGTGATGATCCTTGGGATCGAACGCCGTCGCATCCGGATAACCTTCGCGCACGACCTCGACGATTCCCGCGATCCCGGGCACATCGCAGCTCGAATGGTAGAAGAAGGCGCGGTCGCCGCGTTTCACTTCGTCTCGCAGCATGTTGCGCGCCTGGTAATTGCGCACGCCGTCCCACGCCGTCCTGCGACCAGGGGCGCGGGCGAGGTCGTCGATGCTGAACGAAGCAGGCTCCGTCTTGAGCAGCCAGAAACTCATCAGCGACCTCGCGAGCGCAGGATCGATGGGGCGAAGGAGTGAATCATGCTATCGGTGATGACGGCGGCGAGCGGCACGTCCCACGGCTCGGTGGCGAGATCGGGCACGTGCTGCCATTCGTAGGCGACGCCCACCAGCAACGGTTTGCGCCACGTGCGACGCGTGCGCAGATACGCGAAGGCACGATCATAGTAGCCGGCACCGGAACCCAACCGCTCACCGGATGCTCCGAAGGCAACGATGGGTACGAGCACCAGGTCGAGAAAGCGGGGCGAGATCCGCAAGCCACGACCCGACGCCGGCTCGGGCGTGCCGAACCGATTGTCGCGCAGCGCATCGCTCAGGGGCACGAACCACATTGACCTGGTGCGATGCGATCGGATGACCGGAACGAATACGCGACAACCGTGACGCCGGGCGAGCCCGATGATGGGTGTGGTGTCGAGCTCGCCATTGACGGCGAGATACATTCCGACGCGCATTCCCGGGCGCAGTAGCCGCGCGGAACCGAGACGCCTGCAGACCGACTGCGCGGCCAGATCACGCGATTGTGCGCTGAGCGCCCGTCGCCGTCGCCGCATCGCGCGGCGGGTGTTGTCGCGGACCGATGCCGTCAAGTGGGGTTCAGCCCGAGAAGGGACCTAGAGGGAGGCGCCACCCGCCTGTGCCGTTGGAAACCGTTGCTCTCGAACCGGAGCAACAAGTGGGGCGAACTGCGGACACTTAAGGCTTTCCGCACCGGGCGGACGTGCACAATGCTGTCTGCAAGCCATAGCCCCGAGGGTTTCAACATTAGGGTCGAGAGGTAACCCGGCCCCCATCGAACACCGCAGGCGGCGCCAAACTTTTAAACCGCAACCGGCTCGGCCGGCGCTTCAAATCTCGAGCTGCGAACCCCTCGCGAGGGCCGCTTCGAGGCGATCATTCAACCGCTTGAGCCGCACGCCCAGGTCGCCAGCGACGGACTCGCCGCGGCCGCGCGACTTGAGCAATTCGTTGGCCAGGTTGAGGGCGGCCATCACCGCAATGCGATCCAGGCCGACGACCTTGCCGCTGTCGCGGATCTCGCGCATCTTGCTGTTGAGGAACTCCGCCGAGTCCAGCAGATCGGCGCGCTCCTCATGTCCGCAGGCGACAAAGTACTCCTTCTCGAGGATGCGCACGCTGATGCGCGCTGGATGATCACTCATGTACCGTGCTCCATCGCCTTCAATCGCCCGATCATGGCCTCGACTCGCGCACGGACCTGCTCGTTCTTCTGCAGCAGCGTGGCGCGTTCGGCGGTGAGCGCATCCTGCCTCTGGCGCAGCGCGCGATTCTCGTCCTTGAGCTCTTTCACGGCCGAAACCAGGTCGTCGATGCGCTTCTCCAGCCGCTTGAGCTCCGTGTCCACGGCCGGTCTGTTCGAGGCGTCATTCATGCGGTCAATATAGAACCGCATCGGGGGTCGGTCAATCAAGCAGCGACCGCTCGAGCCCCATTCACGGTGCTACGATATGTTGCAGTCCTTTCAATCGCCGCACCCATGCTCAGCGTCGCATTCCCACGTCTCGAAGACACGCTCGCGGAGGCGGGCTCATCCGCCGATGCCGCCGAGGCGCACGGCACGCTCTGCGGCGCGCTGTGCGCGGGCGCGAGCTTCGCGCTGGAAGACTGGCTCGACGAGCTGCTCGAGGATCCGGCCGGTCACTGCGGCCAGTGTCGTGAGGTGCTGGAGACGGTGTTCGGTGAGACTTCGCAGGCGCTCGGCGGTGAGAGCATGGATTTCGCGCCACTGTTGCCCGATGACGATCAGCCATTGGCCGGGCGAACCTCCGCCCTGGCGCAATGGTGCCAGGGCTTCCTCTACGGCCTTGGAACCGGGAGGCTCAACTCGATCGCGGAACTGCCAGGTGAGGTGGGTGAGATCGTGAATGACCTTGCCGAGATCGGTCGCGCCGCGCCCGGGGAGGACGAGGCAACCGAAGCGGACGAACATGCCTACGCGGATCTGGTCGAGTTCGTGCGCGTCGGGGTGCAATTGATCTACGACGAGTTGCAGCCATTGCGTGCGGCGCCGCGTCCCACCGCGCCCTCCATCCACTGAGATTCTGACGGCAGAGCGCATGAATCGAGATGAGTTTACCCGGCGCCGCCGCCAGCTGATGCGCATGATGGGCAAGGACGCAATCGCGATCCTGCCTGCGGCGCCGGTGCGCCACCGCAACAGCGACGTCGAATACGCCTATCGGCAGGACAGCGACTTCCATTACCTGACTGGTTTCCCCGAGCCGGAATCAGTCGCGGTGTTGATTCCGGGGCGCGCGCAGGCGGAGTACGTGTTGTTCGTGCGCGACCGCGATGCCGGCCGCGAGGTATGGGACGGAACGCGCGCCGGTCCGGACGGAGCCACCCGCCTATATGGCGCGGACGACGCGTTTCCGATCTCCGACATCGACGAGATTCTCCCAGGGCTGCTCGAGCACCGCAGCCGCGTCCATTACGTGATGGGGGTGCACCACGATTTCGATCAGCGCGTCGTCGGATGGGTGAACACATTGCGCGCGCAGGGTCACCAGGGCACGTCGACGTCGCACGAGTTCGTGGCGCTGGATCATCTACTGCACGACATGCGGCTCTACAAGAGCCACCCGGAGCTCGATACGTTGCGGCGCGCGGCGCAGATCGCGGCGCGCGCCCATGTCCGTGCCATGCGCTTCTGCCGCTCGGGTCTCATGGAGTACCAGGTCGAGGCGGAGATCCTGCATGAATTCCGCCGCCACAACGCCGAGACCTCGTACCTGCCGATCGTCGGCGGCGGGCGCAATTCCTGCGTCCTGCACTATCGCAACAACAATTGCGAGCTCAAGGACGGGGACCTGCTGCTGATCGATGCCGGCTGCGAGTACGACTCCTACGCGTCCGACATCACGCGGACGTTTCCGGTGAACGGTCGCTTCACACCCGAGCAGCGCGCGATCTACGAGCTGGTGCTGCTGGCACAGGCCGCGGCACTGGCAAAGATCCGTCCTGGCAATCACTGGAACGATCCACACGACGCCGCCGTGCGCACCATCACTCAGGGTCTGGTCAAGTTGCGCCTGCTCAAGGGCAAGGTTCCGGCCCTGATCCGCAACAGCGCCTACCGGCAGTTCTTCATGCATCGCACCGGGCACTGGCTGGGCATGGACGTGCACGATGTCGGCGACTACAAGGTCGGCGGTGAATGGCGAGTGCTCGAGCCGGGAATGGCGATGACGGTAGAGCCCGGCATCTACATCCCGGCGGGCAGCAAGGGAGTGCCGCGGCATTGGTGGAACATCGGCGTTCGCATCGAGGATGACGTGGTCGTGACGCGCGGCTCTGCGGAGGTCCTGACGCGGCAACTGCCGAAAGATCCCGACGAGATCGAGCGCCTGATGCAGGCAGCCTAGGGAAGGAGGTTGACAGTTGGCAGTTGGCAGAACCATGGGACGAGCGACCATCCTGCCGTCAACCGTCAACCGTCAACCGTCAACCGTCAACCGTCAACCGTCACAATGACTGCCTCGGTGCAAAAGATTTCCGATCCGTTTGACATCGCCATCGTCGGCGGCGGCATGGTCGGCGCGAGCCTGGCAGTCGCGTTGCAACCACTCGGATTGCGCGTCGCGCTGGTCGAGTCTGTGCCGTTGCAGTCAGACGCGCAGCCGAGCTTCGATGAGCGCACCACCGCATTGTCGAACGGCAGCCGGCGCATCTTCACCAGCCTGGGCGTTTGGGAAGCGATCGCGGCTCAAGCGGCCCCGATACGGCGCATCCACGTTTCCGATCAGGGACGCTTCGGGTTTGCGCGCATCGACGCGCGGGAAGAGGGTGTCCCGGCACTTGGATTCGTGGTTGCCAATCGCGTCATGGGCGCGGCGTTGTGGGGACGACTGGCGAACGGCTCCGGGCTCGAGATCTTCTGCCCGGCACAGGTCGATGAAGTGGCGACGGACACCGAAGGCGTCGAGCTGCGGGTCACGAAGGGCGACGGGACCGTGCTCAAACTGTCCGCCCGACTGCTCGTGGCTGCGGATGGCGCGCAATCGTCGATTCGTTCTGGACGCGGAATTGAAGCCACCACCTGGGACTACGAACAGACGGCGATCGTCACCAACGTCGCGACCCGCAAGTTTCACGACCATGTCGCCTACGAGCGCTTCACACCGACCGGGCCACTGGCCATCCTGCCGCTCGCCGACGGGCGTTGCACCGTCGTGTGGACACTCGCGCCGGCCGTCGCCGATTCCACGATGCAGCTCTCGAACGAGGAATTTCTTCACGCTCTGCAGGAGCGTTTCGGATTCCGCCTCGGTCGTTTTACCCGCGTTGGCCGCCGTCATGCGTATCCGCTGGCGCTGACACGGGCAGAGGAGCGCATTGGCAGGCGCCTCGTCATCATCGGCAATGCCGCTCAGGGCCTGCATCCGATCGCCGGCCAGGGATTCAATCTCGGGCTGCGCGACGCCGCGACTCTGGCCGAGGTGATCGCCGAGTCGAGCGCGACACTCGGCGAAGAGTCGATGCTTGAGCGCTACGACGAATGGCGCCGGACGGATCGTCGCAGCGTGATCGCCTTTACCGACGGGCTGATCCGTCTTTTCAACAGCCCGCTGGGCTCGGTCAAAGTCGCACGCGATCTGGGGCTGCTGCTGTTCGACGTGCTGCCTCCCGCAAAGAGCGCGCTCTCCGCGCTCAGCCTGGGTGTGACGGGGCGACTCCCGCGGTTAGCGCGTGGCCTGCCACTCGCATGAGCAGCGCTGCCGATATCGTCATCGTCGGCGGCGGAATGGTCGGCGCTTGCCTCGCATCCCTGCTGGCCAGCCGCGCGATCGTTCCGGCCGAACGGGTCGTGTTGGTCGAGCCGCACTTGCCGCCGCGTCCAGCGAGCGAGGGCGAGATCGAGCTGCGCGTGTCCGCCCTTTCGCGCGCGAGTGAGCGTGTGCTGCGCGCCTGTCGCGCCTGGTCGGCGCTCAGCGCCGAGCGCATGTGCGCATTCGAGCGCATGTGCGTCTGGGATGAAGGGGGACGACCCGATGGCCCCGGATCAATCCACTTCGACTGCGCGACCCTCGGTGAGGCGAATCTGGGCTACATCGTGGAGAACCGGCGCATTCAGTGGGCGTTGTTGCAACAGGCGCGCAGCCTGGGAGTGCGCATCGTGCAGGGACAGGTCAGCGGTCTGGATCGCGGGCAACGCACCATGACGATCGAGCTTGCGAATGGCCCGCGGATCGCGAGCGCACTCGTCGTCGCTGCGGATGGCGCCGACTCTCCGACCCGCCGCCTGATGGGTATCGAAACGCGCGGTCATTCGCACGAGCAGCAGGCCGTGGTCACTCACGTCGAAACGGCGGTCTCACACCGGAACACGGCCTGGCAGAGGTTCCTGAAGACCGGCCCCATTGCTTTGCTGCCGCTCCACGATGGGCGCTCGTCGATCGTCTGGAGCACTACGCCGGAGTCGGCCGCCGAGCTGATGGCGTTGCCGGAGGCCGAGTTTTGCCTTGCCATCGAGCGCGCCACCGATGCGGTGCTGGGCCGCGTGGTGCGGTGCGCGTCGCGAGCGGACCTCCCGCTGCGCAGCAGCCACGCACAAGACTACGTTGCGTCGCGATTTGCGCTCATCGGCGATGCGGCGCATGCCATTCATCCGCTCGCCGGCCAGGGGGTCAATCTCGGTCTCCTCGACTGCGCCGCACTCGCGGAGGTGATCGCGGAGGCACGCGCCCACGGCGATGACCCGGGAGAGATGAAGTTTCTGCGCCGCTACGAGCGCTGGCGGAAGGGCGAGAATCTCCTCATGCTCGCGGCCCTGGATGGACTCAACCGGCTGTTTTCAAATGATAATTCGACCATTGGCGCGTTGCGCCGCGCAGGCCTTTCTCTTGTGAATCGCGCCGAACCGGTGAAAACTGTGTTCATGAAGCGGGCGCTTGGCCTCGCCGGCGACCTGCCACGACTGGCACTCGTTGACGCCTGAAGCAAAAATAATGAACGCGCAATTGAAGACCGCCTCCAGGGCGGATAGCTATCGCCGGGCATTGGCCGAATTGCTGGCTCGCGCCGGCATCGCAATCGATGGTTCCGCGCCGTGGGATATCCGCGTGCACGATCAACGCATGTTCCGCCACGTGCTGGCGCAGGGTTCGCTCGGCGCGGGCGAGTCTTACATGGACGGCTGGTGGGACTGTGCGCGCCTCGACGAAATGATGCGGCGCGTGTTCGAAGCGCGCCTCGACTTCGAGCTTCCCTCGCTGCGCCAGGTGCTCGCGGGATTGAGCGCCCGGTTGTTCAATCCGCAGACCCCGCGCCGTGCATTCAAGGTCGGTGAACGGCACTACGACATCGGTGACGATCTTTACCGGCGCATGCTCGACCCGCGGATGATCTACAGCTGCGGATACTGGCGCGAGGCACAGGATCTCGATGCCGCCCAGGAGGCCAAGCTCGACCTGGTGTGCCGCAAGCTCGGTCTCGAAAGCGGCATGCAAGTTCTCGATATCGGCTGTGGATGGGGCGGCGCGGCGCAATTCGCCGCCCAACGCTACGGCGTCGAAGTCACCGGGATCACGGTCTCCGAGAACCAGGCCGAGGCGGCACGCGACCGGTGCCGTGGCCTTCCGGTCCGCATCCTGCTCGAGGACTACCGCAGCATGAGCGGGCGGTTCGACCGCATTTTCTCCCTTGGCATGTTCGAACATGTCGGCGTGCGCAACTACCGCAAGTACTTCGAGAAGGTGCGGCGACTGCTGACCGACGACGGGCTGTTTCTGCTGCACACGATCGGCTGCAATGCCTCGGTCAGCGCGAACGATCCATGGGTCGAACGCTACATCTTCCCGAACTCGATGCTGCCGTCGATGGCGCAGATCACGCATGCGGCCGAGGGTCAGTGGGTGATCGAGGACTGGCACGGCTTCGGCGTCGATTACGATCGCACGCTGATGGCGTGGTATGACAACTTCGAGCTGCGCTGGCACGAGATCTGCGCGCAATACGGCGAGCGGTTCCGGCGCATGTGGCATTTCTGGTTGCTGGGATCGGCTGCGTCGTTCCGCGCGCGACGCAATCAGTTGTGGCACGTCGTGCTGTCACCGCATGGAGTCGCCGGCGGCTATCGCGAAGTGCGCTGATGTCCGGATTCGTACAGGCCCCGCCCGCGCTCGGCAACCAGTACTCGGGTGATTCGCTGCTGCGCTCCTACCTCGCACGCTCGCTGCCGGTTGACACGATGCAGCGCCTGCAGGGCGAGCTCAGTGGGATGGGGCGGCTGGCGGGCGGTGAGCTCTACGACATGCAGCTCGCTGATCGTCTCAACGAGCCGCGCCTGGTGCAGTGGGATGCCTGGGGCAACCGCGTCGACCAGATCGAGCTCACGCCATTGTGGCGCCGCGCCGCGCAGATCGCGCTCGAATACGGGCTGACGGCGATTCCGTATGAGCGACATGAGGGCCGTTTCTCGCGCCTGCGTCAGTTTGCGCTCGTCTATCTTTTCCACCCATCGAGCGACGTCTACACCTGCCCGCTGGCAATGACCGACGGTGCCGCCCGGACACTGCTCGAGTCGAAGAACCGGGCTTTGATCGCGCGTGCGCTTCCCCATCTCACCGCTCGTGATCCGCAAACCTTCTGGACCAGCGGGCAGTGGATGACCGAGGCCAGTGGCGGTTCCGACGTCGGTGCATCGCTGACGACGGCGCGGCGCGATGCGGACGGCCGCTGGCGTCTCTATGGAAAGAAGTGGTTCACCTCCGCCGCAACCTCCGAGATCGCACTGACGCTGGCGCGTCCCGAAGGCAATGGTCCGGGAGGAAGCGGCCTGGCGCTCTTCTACGTCGAGACCCGCGACGCTTCAGGGCAAATGCAGGGGATTCGCGTCGACCGGCTCAAGGACAAGCTCGGGACGCGCAAGGTCCCGACCGCCGAGCTGACCCTCGACGGTACACCAGCGGAACTCGTCGCCGAGACCGCGCACGGTACGCGTCAAATCGAGCCGATGCTGAAGATCACGCGCGCGTGGAACAGCGTGTGTGCCTGTGCATTCATGCGTCGCGGAATCGTGCTCGCGACCGATTTCGCGCGCCGCAGGCAGGCATTCGGCGCGCCACTCATCGATCAACCGCTGCATTGGGACACGCTCGCGTTGCTTCACGCCGAACTCGCCGGGGCCTTCGTCCTCACCTTCGAGATGATCTCGCTCCTGGGTCGCGAGGAGTGCGACGAGCTGGATGAACAAGGCCGGCAGTTGCTGCGGGTCCTGTTGCCGATCGCCAAGCTCACCACCGGCAAGCAGTCGGTCGCCGTCGCGAGTGAAGTGCTGGAGACATTCGGCGGTGCTGGTTACGTCGAGGATACGGGTCTTCCGGTGTTGCTTCGCGACAGCCAGGTGCTGCCGATATGGGAGGGCACCACCAACGTGTTGTCGCTCGATGCGCTATTGCGCACCGATCTCGATCTGGGTCTGGCAGCGCTGCGAGAACGGATTGAGCTGGCGCTGGCGACAGTGCGTGAACCGCGGCTTGCAGAAGCCGTTCAACGGGCTCGCAGTCTCTTCGGGCGAGCAGAGGAGTGGATCGCGAGAACGCGGGATCGCAGCAAGTTGCAGGCCGGCGCACGGCGCTTTGCCTTGTTGGTCGGGAGGAGCGTTGCGCTCGCGCTGTTGCTCGAGCATGCGCAGTGGTCGCTGGCCGAAGAGAAAAGTGACAATGCGCTCGCGCTGGCGAGGCGATTCGGCGAGCAGCCGTTGCCGCAGATCGACGCTGCCGCAGAAATCAGTACTGCGTACGACGGCTGATCAATAGATCCGGAACAGGTGAAAGTCGCCGGAGTAGTTATCCTGGAAGTCCGGCAACACGCGATTGCGCCGAGCAAACCGCCCCGAGGCCGTCAGCAACGCATCGGCTTCGAATGGCGACAGCAATCGCTCGGGTTCGCGGAGTCGCAGCGGCATTTCCGGCGGTGGGTGTTCGCCACCCACATTCTGTAAAACCCGACCTGGCTTGTGCATGGCGACCTCAGAAGAACCGAGGTCACCCTACGCCACGCTTGTCGCCAAGAAGGTGCACCAGCGCAAATTTCCCCGGCCGATTTTCCGAAGTGCGAGCTGGCTCACCGATCGCGCCCGGAATCAACGGATGCGAAACGCGGCGAAATCGCCCGAGAAGTTGTCGCGAAAGCGTGTGAGGCGACGGCGCTTCCGTCGACGTGCAAGCGCTTGCGGCGGCGTACCCATCGGCACCTCGATCGCGTCGGAATTCACGGGAGACTCGTCCGTCTCAAACAGATCGCAGCGAGGTTCGGTTGCCGCGGCAGAGATACACGCTTGCGGCTCGAGTTCATCGAGCGGCGCGGCTAAGTTGGACATGTCCATAAAATGCTCCTTTGATTTTCGGAGCGCAGCATACAGACGGCGTATGTCAGCGCCGTTGCTGGGATCCAAAGGTTTTGTGAAGGGGCGGGCGTCAGCCCGTCAGGCGATCGATCTTCGCCGCGCAGATGAAGTCGTTCTCGGAGAGCCCCTTGATCGCGTGCGTCATGAAACGCACGTTGCAGTAATTGTAACCGATTTCGAGGTCGGGATGGTGATCCTCGCTGTTGGCGATGTAAGCGATGCCATTGACGAAGTTCATCGTGCGATAGAAATCCTTGAAGCGGTATTCGCGCCGGATCTGCCTGACGTCTTCCGATAGCATCCAGCCCGCCGCGAGCTGCCGCAGAAATTTCTCCGCTTCAGGTCGTGACAGGGGCTGAACGCCGCCCTCACACGGCACGCACTTCTTCTCGCTCAGCTCGCTCATGGCAGTTCCCTGCGCACGTACTTGCGCGCAACGTAGTTCTCGACCAGCTGCTTGAACTCATCGGCGATGCGCTCACCCTTGAGCGTCACGCTTTTCTCGCCGTCGACGTACACTGGAGCAACGGGCCGCTCGCCAGTACCGGGCAGGCTGATGCCGATGTTGGCGTGCTTGCTCTCGCCAGGGCCATTGACGACACAACCCATCACTGCGACGGTCATGTCCTCGACCCCGGAGAACGTTCGTCGCCACTCGGGCATCCGGTGACGGATGTGGGACTGTATGTCCTGCGCGAGTTGCTGGAAGTAGGTGCTCGTCGTGCGCCCGCAACCGGGACAGGCGATCACCATCGGCATGAACGAGCGCAGCCCCATCGTCTGCAGGATCTCCTGTGCGACGATCACTTCATTGGTTCGGTCGCCGCCGGGTTCAGGTGTGAGGGACACGCGGATCGTGTCGCCGATGCCTTCCTGCAGCAGAACGCCCATCGCGGCGGTCGAGGCGACGATGCCCTTCGAGCCCAGGCCCGCCTCGGTGAGGCCGAGGTGTAGCGGATAATCGCAACGCGCGGCGAGCGCGCGATACACGGCGATCAGATCCTGCACGCCGCTCACCTTGGCGCTGATGATGATGCGGTCATGGGCGAGACCCAGCTCCTCGGCACGGCGTGCGCTGTCGAGTCCCGACAGCACCATCGCTTCACGCACCACGTCGTTGGCGTCGAGTGGCTCGTCGTGTTTCGAATTCTCGTCCATCAGGCGCGTCAGGAGATCCTGGTCGAGGCTGCCCCAGTTCACGCCGATGCGCACCGGCCGGCCGACAAGACAGGCCACTTCGATCATCTCCGCAAATTGCGGATCACGCTTGCTCCCCCGTCCGACATTTCCGGGATTGATGCGGTACTTGGCCAATGCTTCGGCGCAAGCGGGGTGCTCCTTGAGCAGCTTGTGGCCGTTGAAGTGGAAGTCGCCGATCAGCGGCACGTCGACGCCCATGGCATCGAGACGTTCGCGGATGTGTGGAACGGCAGCCGCGGCTTCAGAGGTATTAACGGTGATGCGGACCAGTTCGGATCCCGCTCGCGAGAGCGCTTTCACCTGCTGTGTCGTCGATTCAACGTCCGCAGTATCGGTGTTCGTCATCGACTGCACGACAATGGGCGCGCCGCCACCCACCTGAATGCGACCGACCTGGACGGCAACCGAGGGACGACGTGGCTGGGCCATGGCGCATCCAGTCTATTGCGGACTGGGAACGCGCGTCGTTTGCCACGCTACGAGCTGCCAACGACCGTCACGCCTGACGTAGGCATCCGTGTAGCGCAGTTCGAGCTGCAACGCCTGGCCGCTTAAGCGACCGCCAACGAGGATGAGTCCGGATGCGAGGCCGACGTCGTCATACAGTCTGACGTCGATCTCGCGCACCTCAATGGACTCGTAGCGGATGCGGCCGGTGCGCACGGTTTCGAGGAATTGCGGCTTGTTCTCGAGCTGTCCGTTCGAGTGCACGTATCGCAGCTCCTCCGCGAGCAGCGGCTCGAGCGCCGCCACATCCTGCGCCACCATCGCCGCGAAACGCCGCCGCTCGATCTGTTCGAGCGTTTCGCCCGAGCCCTGGAGATGGGCGCACGCGCCGAGCAGCAGGAGCGTGGCGAATAGGAATGATGTTGACGATGCTCTCATGGAGACCCTCACCCCGGCCCTCTCCCACAAGTGGGAGAGGGAGTGGACCCTCACCACGGCCCTCTTCCATAAGTCGGAGAGGGAGTTGACGCTCACCCCAACCCTCGCCCGCAGGCGGGAAAGGGAGTGGATCAGCTGGCCGCCAGTTTGCTCTCGATCCAGCTGCGCATGGTTCTCTCCAGCACATCGAGCGGCACTGCGCCGGACGCGAGCACGGTGTCGTGGAACTCGCGGACATTGAACCGCGCTCCGAGTCGTTGTTCCGCCTCCGCGCGCAGTGCCCTGATCTTGAGCTGGCCGATCTTGTACGCGAGCGCCTGGCCGGGCCAGGAGATGTAGCGATCGATCTCATTGACGATATCGGCCTCGGTCTTGGCCGCGTTCGCCTTGAAATAGTCGATCGCCTGCTGGCGGGTCCAGCGCTTGTGATGAATGCCGGTGTCGACGACCAACCGTACCGCGCGCCACATGTCGTACGTAAGCTGACCGAACTTGGAATAGGGATCGGTGTAGAGTCCCAGGTCCTCACCGAGGCTTTCGGTGTACAGCGCCCAGCCCTCGACGTATGCGGTGTAGCCGGCATTTCGCCGGAACAGCGGCAGCTCCCTCTGCTCCTGCGCGAGCGCGATCTGGAAATGATGACCGGGTACGGCTTCGTGCACGGAGAGCACCTCCATCTCGTACTTCGGCCGTACTTCGGGACGGTAGAGATTCACGTAGTAGTAGCCCGCGCGCGTGCCATCGAGAGAGGGCGGCTGGTAGTAAGCCGTGGTCGTGTTCGGCGCGCTGGTCATCGGGATCGCGCGGACGCCATACGGAGTCCGGGGAATCTTGCCGAACAGTTTCACCAGCTCGGGATCAATGCGCTTGGAGACGGCCAGATAGGCCTCGAACAGCTCGTCGCCGGTCTTGTAATAGAACTTCGGATCGGTGCGCAGGTACGTCACGAAGTCCTGGAACGTTCCCTTGAAACCCACCTGCGCGATGATCTTGTTCATCTCGCCGCGGATGCGCGCGACTTCCTTGAGCCCGATCTCATGGATCTCGTCCGCCGTGAGCGAAGTGGTCGTGTGGTAGCGAATCCGGTTCTGGTAGTAGCTCGCGCCATCGGTCGTGTCCCAGACGCCGTCGGTCTGGCGCAATTTCGGCAGGAAGTCCTTGGCAAAGAATTGATCGAGACGTCGAAATGCGGGGATCACGACCTCCGCGATCGCCGCGTGCGCCCGAGTTGTCAGACGTTCGCGCTCGGCTGCATCAATCGATGCCGGAGATTCGCGCAAGGGCTTGAAGAAGGGACTGTCCTCGGGCCGCTCCACGAGCTGCTGGGCGATCTGCGATGGCACACGCCGCATCACCGCCAGCGGCTGGGTCCGTCGTTCGCGCAATCCCCGCTGCAACAGAGCGATGTTCTGGTCGACGTAAGTCCCGAAGCGCTGCATTCGCGCGATCCAGTCCTCGTAGTCCTTCACCGTGTCGAATGTGATCAGCTCGGAGATCTCGCTGGCGACCGGCAGGCTTTCGCGGTGCGTGAAGGAGAACAGGTACGTCTTGAACGGATAAGCGTCCGTGCGATTGCGATACTCGCGCTCGAACAGGTCGTAGTTGAGCTGCTCCGTGGCAGGAAGCGAGTCACGCGGAATTCCCGCGAGGTCAGCGAGGACCTCGCGATCGAGCGCGTGGCTGCGCTCGAGCGCGGCAGAAGACAGATCCGGCCAGCGATCGTTGTAGCGCGGATCACCGAATGATGTGGCCGCGACCGGGTTCTCCACCAGGTCGCGCTCCCAGGCAGAATCGAACAGCGCGTGCAGTTCACTCACCGCGTCAGCGACGGCGGGCGCGTTGTACGCCGTCAGCAGAACGAGAAAGGGAACGAGGAGCGGGCGAATACGCATGTCAAACCCGTAAATTTAGCAGCCGGCGGAGGCCTTCGAGGTGCGCAAACATAGCGGCACGGCGGCCATTTGGCTATCATGCGCGCCACTCGTCGCAAGGCCTGTCCGGAGAGAGTGGGGCACGTGCCTCGCCGCCGAAGGCGCAACCCGCCCGGAAACGCTCAGGCAACGGGAACGGCAGGCTCAAGGCGGGCTCTGGAGAGCGGTTGTCACAACCCACCGAAGGGGTGCGGCGCAGATGGACTGCGTCTGATCTCTCAGGTTTCAGGACAGAGGGGCGGCAGGCCGCACGAGGCTTGCCGCCCTTTTTCATTCGGGGGTTTGATGGGCCTGAACACACCTCTCTACGCACAACACCTGAGCGCCGGCGCGCGCATGGTCAATTTCGGCGGCTGGGACATGCCCGTGAACTACGGCTCCCAGATCGAGGAGCACCACGCGGTGCGTCGCGATGCCGGCATGTTCGACGTCTCGCACATGGGTGTGGTTGATCTGAATGGTGCCCGCGTACGGCCGTTTCTGCGCCACCTGTTGGCAAACGATATCGGCCGGCTGCAGATTCCTGGGAAAGCGCTCTACAGCTGCCTGCTGCGCGAGGACGCCGGCATCCTCGACGACCTCATCGTCTACTTTCTCACCGAGTCGCGGTTCCGGATGGTGGTCAACGCCGGGACGCGCGCCAAGGATATCGCCTGGATCCGCCGGCACGCGGGGGAATTCTCCGTCGAAGTGAGCGAACGCAAGGACGTGGCGATGATCGCCGTGCAGGGCCCGCACGCACGCGAGAAAGCGGCGTCCATTCTGCCGGCGGCCGATCGCGCGCAGGCGCTGGCACTCGATACGTTCGTCGGCGCCGAGATCGCGGGGCTTTTCATCGCGCGCACCGGCTACACCGGCGAGGACGGCTGGGAGATGATCGTGCCGGCCGTGCGTGGGGAGCAGATCTGGAACGTCCTGCACGAGGCCGGCATCGCGTTCTGTGGCCTGGGAGCGCGCGATACCCTGCGGCTCGAAGCGGGTATGAACCTGTACGGTTCCGACATGGATGAATCGAAGCATCCGCTCGAGTCGGGTCTCGGCTGGACAGTGGCGTGGACGCCAGCCGAGCGTGATTTCATCGGTCGCGGCGCGCTCGAGTCCGTCCGCAGAGCCGGAAGCCCACGCAAGCTGGTCGGCCTGCTGCTCGAGGAACGCGGCGTGCTCCGCGCGCATCAGAAAGTGATCGTGCCCGAAGGTGGCGAGGGTGAAGTCACGAGTGGCACGTTCTCGCCAACGCTCGAACGATCGATTGGGCTGGCGCGCGTACCCGCGATTACGCGCGAGCGCGTGCAGGTCGATATCCGCGGCAAGCTGCTCGGTGCCCGCGTCGTGAAACCGCCATTTGTCCACTACGGGAGGCCCCTGGTGTCATGAGCAAGATTCCCTCCGATCTCAAGTACACGAAATCCCACGAGTGGGTGCGCTCGCTGCCGGATGGCAGCGTCGACATCGGAATCACCGACCATGCCCAGGACGCGCTCGGCGACCTGGTGTTCGTCGAGGTGCCCGAACCAGGCAGGACGCTGGCCGCCGGCGAAGCTTGCGCGGTGGTCGAGTCGGTCAAGGCGGCCTCCGATGTGTACAGCCCGGTGGCTGGCGAGGTAATCGACGGCAACGCGGATCTCGTGGCGACACCCGAGCTCGTGAACCAGGATCCCTACGGCAATGGCTGGCTGCTCAAGCTCAAGCCCGCGGACAAGTCAGCGCTCGCCAAGCTCATGGATGCAGCCGCCTACACCAAGCATCTCGAAACCGAGTCGCACTGATGCCATTCATTCCGCATACCGACGCCGATGTCCGCACGATGCTCGACGTCATCGGCGCACGCCGCATCGACGACCTGTTCGACGAGATTCCCGCCGAGCTCAAGTCCGGACCGCTCGATGGCGTGCCGCCCGCCGTCAACGAGATGGACATCACCCGGATCATGCACGAGCGTGCTGCGCGCGACGGCATGCTGCTCAACTTCATCGGCGCTGGCGCCTACGAGCACCATATTCCCGCAGCAGTGTGGGCCGTGACGACGCGCGGCGAATTCTACAGCGCCTATACGCCCTACCAGGCCGAAGCGAGCCAGGGCACGCTGCAGACGATCTACGAATTCCAGACGATGATGGCGAGCCTTACGGCCATGGAGGTTTCGAACGCTTCGCTCTATGACGGGGCTTCTGCGCTCGCGGAAGCGTGCCTCATGGCGGTGCGTGCCCATCGCAAGTCGAAGGTCGCACGCATCCTGTTGCCGGCCTCCCTCAATCCCACCTATCGCAAGGTTGCACGCGCCATTGCGGGCTTGCAGGAGTTTACGTTTGACGAGGTGCCGTACGACGCGGCCACCGGGAACATCCGCGTCGAGAGTCTTGCCGCATTCGGTGCCCAGGACATCACGGCGCTCGTCATTCAGCAGCCGAACTTCTTTGGCGTGTTGGAGGATGTCGATGAACTGACGCGCTGGGCACGCAAAAACGGTACGTTCATTATCGCGGTCGTCAATCCCACTTCGCTCGCACTGCTCAAGCCGCCCGGAAAATGGGGCGACAACGGCGTCGATATCGTGTGCGGCGAAGGGCAGCCGCTCGGCGTTCCACTGTCATCGGGCGGGCCGTACTTCGGTTTCATGACGACGCGCATGGCACACGTGCGGCAGATGCCCGGCCGTATCGTCGGGCGCACGCTCGATCTGGACGGCCGCCCCGGGTTCACGCTGACATTGCAGGCGCGCGAGCAGCACATCCGCCGCGGCAAGGCGACGTCGAACATCTGCACGAACCAGGGTTTGCTCGTGACCGCTGCGACGATCTACCTGACGCTCCTGGGCCCGGCGGGACTCGAGCGCGTGGCGAGCGCAAGCCACGAACGCACACAGGAACTCGTGCGCGCACTCACACGCATCCCCGGCGTACGCATCAAGTTCAGCGGCCCGCGGTTCCACGAAGCCGTGATCGCCCTCGATCGTCCTGCCGCAGGCGTCCTCGCGGCGCTCGCGGAGCGCGGCATCATGGGCGGTCTCGACCTCGGCGCGCTCCACGTGGAGCTCGGCGATGCGGTGCTGGTGTGCGCCACGGAGACCAAGACGGCGGCCGACATCAACACGTATGCGACCGCGCTGGCGGACATTCTCAAGTCCGCGCGCGCGGCATGAGCAGGGAGGCCGCCCAAGTGAGCAGCACTGGACGTTCGAAAGTCGCCGCTCCCGAGAAGGTGATCTTCGAGCATTCGCGTCGCGGCCGGACCGCGAGCGCGCAACTCCCCGTGGCTCAGCGTCCAACCGATCTGCCGCAGAACCTGCTGCGCACCGATCGACCGTTGCTGCCGGAGGTTTCCGAGCTTCAGGCCGTGCGGCACTTCACCCGTCTGTCGCAGCTCAACTTCTCGATCGATACGCATTTCTATCCCCTGGGCTCCTGCACGATGAAGTACAACCCCAGGGCGTGCAACAGCCTGGCGATGCTGCCCGAGTTCCTGGCGCGCCACCCGCTGGCACCGGAATCGCACGGACAGGGTCTTCTCGCGTGCATGTTCGAGCTGCAGGAGATGCTGAAGGACGTCACCGGAATGCAGGGCGTATCGCTGACGCCGATGGCGGGCGCGCAGGGTGAGCTCACAGGTGTGGCGATGATCATCGCGTATCACCGCGCGCGCAGAAATCTCGAGCGCAACGAGATCATCGTGCCGCAGGCCGCACACGGCACCAACCCCGCGACCGCGACGATGTGCGGCTGCACCTTGCGCGAGGTCCCTTGCGGCGCGGATGGGGACATCGATCTCGAGGCGCTCACGGCCGCTGTCGGTCCGCGGACCGCCGGGATCATGCTGACCAATCCCTCGACCCTCGGGGTATTCGAGCGGCGCATCGTCGAGGTCGCAACGATGGTGCATGACGCGGGTGGGCTGCTCTACTACGACGGCGCGAATCTGAATGCGATTCTCGGCAAAGTGCGCCCCGGCGATATGGGTTTCGATGTGATCCACATGAACCTGCACAAGACCTTCTCGACGCCCCACGGTGGCGGCGGGCCAGGATCGGGTGCGGTCGGCGTCGGCAATCGCCTGTTGCCGTTTCTGCCGGTTCCCGTCGTCGGCCGCGAGGACGGACGGTATCGGTGGCTCGATGAGACGGACCTCCCGCAGTCAATCGGTCGGCTGTCGGGCTTCATGGGCAATGCGGGCGTACTGCTGCGCGCCTACGTCTACATGCGGATGCTCGGACGCGAGGGCATGACGCGCGTCGCCGAATACGCGACGCTCAACGCCAACTACATGCTGGCGCGGCTTATCGCAGCCGGGTTCGACGCCGCGTATCCCGAGCGGCGCGCGAGTCACGAGTTCATCATCACGCTCAAACGCCAGGCTCGCGAGCAGGGGGTCTCGGCGATGGACTTCGCCAAGCGGCTGCTCGACTATGGCTTTCACGCGCCCACCACCTACTTTCCGCTCCTGGTTCCCGAATGCCTGCTCATCGAACCGACCGAATCCGAAGCGCTCGAAGATCTCGACGCCTTCGTCGACGCGATGATTGCCATCGGGGAGGAGGCGCAGGTGGAGCCAGCGAAGGTCCAGGGTGCGCCCTACCATCTGCCAGTTCGCCGTCTCGACGACGTGCGCGCGGCCAAGCAGCTCGATCTGGTGTGGAAGCCGGCTGCGTGACGGAGCGCATCAAACCCACCGGCCTGACACGGTTGTTTCGGGCGTTCGGCAACAGCGTCCGCGGTTTCATCGGTGCTTTTCGCGAAGAAGCGGCCTTCCGGCAGGAACTGGCGCTCGCCGTGGTGGTCATCCCCGCAGGGTTTTGGCTCGGCCAGACGGGCATCGAGCGCGCGCTGCTGGTCGCACCGATGCTCCTGATCCTGATCGTCGAGCTGCTCAACAGCGCGGTGGAGACGGCGATCGACCGCATAGGGCCGGAGCACCACGAGCTCTCGGGTCTCGCCAAGGACATCGGCTCGGCGGCAGTATTCGCGGCGTTTGTGTTGCTGGGCGCGGTATGGGTGCTGGTGTTAATGGTATGAATAGCCAGTTGACAGTTGGCAGTGGAGAGAAAGAAAGATCCGGTTCCGGGAGCTTCTTCTGCTGACAACCGTCAACTGTCAACTGTCAACCTAACGAGGTTTCATGCGAAACGCACATCGAATCTTGCTGGCGACGCTGCTGGCGATACCCGGCACTGTACTTGCCCAGGCCGGAACGACCGCTCCGCCGGTGCAGCCGCAAGCCGTGCCGCTGCAGACGATCGAGAGTGAAGAGAGCCCGGCATGGACGCGCACCCTCGAGCGCATCGCGGATGGCGTCGTCGCGATCCAGGTGGACGGCGTGCGCGCCTTTGATACCGAGTGGAACACGTCCGCACAGGCCACCGGCTTCGTGGTCGATGCTCGGCGCGGTCTGATCCTCACCAATCGTCACGTCGTCACGCCCGGACCTGTCACCGCGCAAGCCACATTTCTGAATCGCGAGGAAGTGCAGCTTTTCCCGGTGTATCGCGACCCGGTGCACGACTTCGGTTTCTACCGCTATGACCCTGCGAAGCTGCGCTTCATCAAGCCCGCGGAGCTGCCGCTGTATCCGGAGGGCGCCCAGGTCGGGCGCGAGATCCGCGTGGTCGGCAATGACGCCGGTGAGCAGCTGTCGATTCTGGCCGGCACTCTCGCGCGGCTCGACCGCGAGGCACCCATCTACGGCATCGGCAAGTACAACGATTTCAATACATTCTACCTTCAGGCGGCTTCGAGCACTTCGGGCGGCTCCTCCGGGTCGCCAGTGATCGACGTCAACGGCCGCGTGGTCGCACTCAATGCCGGCGGCAGCAGCGGCGCGGCATCGAGCTTTTATCTGCCCCTGAAGCGCGTGCAGCGCGCGCTGAAGCTCATCCAAGAGGGCAAGCCGGTATCCCGCGGCACGTTGCAGGCGGTGTTCGAGTACACGCCGTACGACGAGGTGCGGCGGCTCGGGCTCAGAGCGAAGACCGAAGGCGAGGTGCGCGCCGCATTCCCAAAGCTCACCGGCATGCTCGTCGTCGCCGAGGTTCAGCCCGGATCCCCGACCGAAGGCATCCTGCAGCCGGGTGACATCCTGGTGCGCATGAACCGCCGGCTGGTCGCGGAGTTCGATCCATTGAATGAGCTGCTCGATGCCAGTGTCGGTGGCAAGGTGGAGATCGAGGCGCAGCGCGGTGGTGAACCCATCACCGTTCAGCTCGCCGTGCAGGATCTGCATGCAATCACGCCTGCCCGCTATATCGAATTCGGTGAAGCCGTGGTCCACGAGCTTTCGTATCAGCAGGCGCGACACTTCAACACGCCGGTGCGCGGCGTATATGTCGCCAACCCGGGCTATGTGCTCGGTGCGTCGGCAGTGCCACGTGGCGCGGTCATCCAGAGCGTCGACGGCAAGCCCATGAACACGCTGGCCGACTTCGAAAACATGCTTGCCGGGCTGGCGCATGCGGAGCGTGCCACGGTGCGCTACTTCACGCTGGACGATCCGCGCGGGCAGCAATGGCGTGTGATTCGCATGGATCGGCGCTGGTTTCCCGCGCGTGCGTGCCATCGCGACGACGAGCTCGGCATCTGGCCGTGTCAGCCGGTCGCAGATGGTCCCGCCACAGACGGATTGCTCCCCGCCACCACGCGCTTCGTGTCGCAGGACGACGCGCGCGTGGATCGAGTCACGCATTCACTGGTGCTGGTGAACTTCGACATGCCGTATTCCGTTGCCGGCGTGACCGAGCGCAACTATCACGGCACGGGCCTCATCGTCGATGCCGCACGCGGACTCATCGTCACCGATCGCAATACCGTGCCCGTGGCGGTCGGCGACGTTCGCATCACCTTCGCCGGCACGATCGAAGTTCCGGGCAAGGTCGAGTTCATCCATCCGCTGCACAACCTCGCGGTGGTGTCCTACGACCCCGCGCTGATCGGCAAGACACCGGTGCGCGCCGCCAAACTCAATCCGACGCCGCTGCGCGCCGGTCAAGACGTGTGGGTGGTCGGGTTACGGTCCGATCACAAGGTGATGTCACAGGCGACGAAGGTCGCAGCCGTCGATGCGCTCGAGTTCCCGTTATCCCGCACGCTTCAGTTTCGCGACAGCAATCTGGAAACAGTAAGCCTGGTCAATCCGCCGGGCGACTACGATGGCGTGCTGGTGAACCACTCCGGCGATGTGGTCGCATTGTGGTCGAGCTTTGCCTACGAGGCGGGGCGCGACCTGCAGCAGGAGAACCGCGGCGTGCCGGCGGAGCTCGTGACCGAGATGATTCCCTCGGTCACAGAAAGCCGGCCGCTGTATTCCCTCGAAGCCGAGTTTCAGGTCGTTCCGTTGGCCGCCGCGAGCAAGCTGGGTCTGTCGCGGGAATGGATCGAACGCCTGGAAGCCCACGACGCCAAGCGCCGCCAGGCACTCGCGGTGGCGCGAGTCGTGGCGGGTTCGCCGGCGGCATCCCTTCTGCAACCGGGTGACCTCGTGCTGGCGATCGACGGTCAGCCCGTCAATCGATTCCGCGAAGTCGAGCGGGCGGTCCAGAAAGGCAGCATCAGGCTCACGGTCTGGCGCGACGGCGTGCCGCTCGATCTCGACGTCAACACCGTGCCCCTCGACGGGCGCGACATCGACCGGCTGCTCATCTGGGCCGGCGCGACGCTGCAGGCGCCGCATCGCGCGATGGCCGCGCAGCGCGGAATCGCGCCGGAGGGTGTATTCGTCGCGTACTTCTACTATGGGTCCCCCGCGACGCGCTACGGCCTCTATGCCGGCCGCCGCATCGTCGAGGTTGACGGTCAGCCCACGCCCGATCTCGACAGCTTCATGCGCGTGGTCCTGGGCCGCGAGGACCGTTCCTCGGTGCGCCTGAAGACCGTCACCTGGAACAGCGCGGTCGAGGTCATCACGCTCAAGCTCGACCGGCACTACTGGCCGGCGTATGAGTTGCGTCGCAGTGCCAACGGCTGGACCCGCACCGAACTGGAATAGGACCTGTCGCAGATTGCCGACGTTCGTCAGATGTGTCTCTCCGCCGGCGCACGCATCCATTACACTCGTCATATTAGTGGAACCGAGAGGGGTCGACATGATCAGGAAATCGCTGCAGCGTGGCTGCGTCGTGGCCGTCAGTCTCTCTTTGCTCAATCTGGGAACCCCGGTTGTCGCCACCGCGGGGATCATCGACACGCAGACAGCGATCGAGGCAAGCCGGCGCGACGCTGATCTGGCAACGATCCGCGCAGGACTCGATCGCGCGGAAGTGCGTCAGCAATTCACGGCGCTGGGCGTTGATCCCGGGCTGGTGGATACGCGACTCGCCGCCCTCACGGATGTCGAGATCGCGCAGCTCGCGGATCGAATGGATGAGCTGCCGGCGGGCGGCGATCTGCTCGCCGTAATCGGCGTCGTTTTCATCGTGTTGCTGGTCCTGGAACTGGTCGGCGTCATCGACATCTTCAAGAAGACTTGACAGCGAGAGCAGCTGCTGCTGTCTTCGGCGCGCTGCTGACCGCGGGCTGCGCGCACCGCGCGGAGCTCATTGCTCCCGTGCTGTCCGCGACCACGCAGCCGGTTGTCGAGCTCGTGGACACGCCTTTCTTTCCGCAGCGGGATTTTCAATGTGGCCCGGCGGCGCTCGCCACGGTGCTGGTCGCATCCGGCGTCAACGTGACGGCGGATGAACTGGTGGGTCGCGTGTACCTACCCGGCCGCAAGGGGAGCCTGCAGGCCGAGCTGCAGGCGGCCAGCCGGAGCTTCGATCGATTGCCGTATCCATTGCCGCCGAACCTGCCGGCTCTGCTGAGTGAAATCGCGGCTCAGCATCCCGTGCTGGTGTTGCAGAATCTCGGGTTCGAGAGCATGCCGATGTGGCATTACGCGGTCGTGGTGGGATTCGACGCCGGTTCGGATCGGCTGATCCTGCGATCGGGTACCGAGCAACGCGCGCAAATGTCGGCGCGGAAGTTCATGGCTTCGTGGGAACGCGCCGGGCATTGGGCGATCGTGGTCCTCGAGCCGCAATCCTTACCGGCCAGCGCCGAGCGCAGCCGCTATCTCGAGGCTGCAGCGGGGCTCGAGGCCGCGCACCGATACGATGCGGCAGCCCGCGCGTATGGCGCGGCGCTGCAGCGCTGGCCCGACGACACGACAGCGCTGCTGGGGATCGGCAACGTCAACTACGCGCGCGGCGATCTCGGCAATGCCGAATCGGTCTATCGCACGGTGCTGGACATCGATCCAGGGCACGTAATCGCGCGGAACAACCTGGCACAGACGTTGCTCGATCAGGGAAACCCGCATGCAGCGCTCGCCGAGATCACTGCAGCGCGGGCAGCACTCAGCGATGCGCGTCTGGCTCCACTCCTCGCTCACACGGAGGATGCGATCCGGCAGGCATTGCGGAGTCAGGAACGGCCGCCTCCCTAAGCTTGGTATCATTTTGCACATGGTGCGGGCAACTCAACGCGAGATTCAGGCGGCGGTCGAGGCCTTGAGGGCCGGCGACCTGGTCGCGTTTCCGACCGAGACCGTCTATGGGCTCGGTGCGAATGCCTCGAATCCGGTCGCGGTCCGCAAGATCTTTGCGGTCAAGGGGCGGCCTGCCGGCCATCCACTGATCGTGCACCTCGACAGCATCCGCTACCTGCATCGCTGGGCCCGCGATGTGCCGGCGGTGGCGGAGAAGCTCGCCGCCCGTTTCTGGCCCGGCCCGATGACGCTGGTGTTGCACAAGGCGCCCAATGTCCTCGACGTCGTCACGGGTGGACAGCAGACGGTTGCCATCCGCGTTCCCTCGCACCCGATTGCGCAGCAGCTGCTCACGGCATTTGGTGGCGGCATCGCTGCGCCGTCTGCCAATCGTTACGGGCATGTGAGCCCGACGCGTGCCGAGCACGTACGCGACGAGATGGGCGATGCAGTGAAGATCGTGCTGGACGGGGGCGAATGCCAGATCGGCGTCGAGTCTACGATCCTCGCCTGCGCCGACGGACACGTGCAGCTGCTCCGCCCGGGTTCGATCACGTTGAGTCAGATCCGCGCCGTAGCCGGCGACGTGATGATCGGTCCGGATGCAGGTGCGCCTCGCGTTCCAGGCAGCAGCACTTCGCATTATGCCCCGGTGACGCCCCTGGAGATCGTCCAGGGTGACGCGCTCGAGACGCTCGCGGGTGGATTCAACGATCGCGGTGAGCGGGTCGCGGTGCTGGCGCTGCGCTTGCCGCTCAAGACGCTCAAGCTCGCCACGTGGATCAACGCCGGCCGCCGGCCGCAGCAGTACGCGCACGATCTCTATGCGCACCTGCGCACGCTGGACAAGGCGGGATGCGTGAAGATCCTGGTGCAGGAGCTGCCCGACGATGAACGCTGGGATGCGGTCCGCGATCGGCTGCAGAAAGCAACCACCAGGACCGTGGGCGAAGCGCCGTTCGATCTGGCGTCGAGCGCAGGCGTCCTGCCGTAGGTCCCGATTCTTATGCGGAATCGGCCGGAACGGTGCGCTCGGCCGCCCACGCCCGCAACGCCGCGATCCGCTCGGCCATCACCAGTGACAGGGGTCGCGTTGCCTCGAGCTCCCGCAGGACATGCGTGGCGCCGGGGGTTTCCTTGGTCGCGTGTGCGCTGTAGAGCGCGGAGACCACTGCCTGTTCGATCTCGGCGCCGGAAAACCCGTCGCTTGCGACGATCAACTGCTTGAGCTCCGTCGGGGTCAGCTTCAGCCCGCGTCGCCGTGCGTGGATCTCGAGAATCTGGCCGCGCACCCCGGCGCGCGGCAGATCGACGAAAAAGATCTCGTCGAAACGTCCCTTGCGGATCAACTCGGGCGGCAGCGCCGCGATGTCGTTCGCGGTCGCCACGACGAACGTGGCGGTCCTCTTCTCCGCCAGCCAGGTGAGAAACGTGCCGAGGGCGCGACGCGAGGTGCCGCTGTCGCCGTCGCCGGTGGCGACCCCCTTCTCGATCTCGTCGATCCACAGTACGCACGGCGCCATCAGCTCGGCGGTTTTGAGCGTATCGCGCAGATTACGCTCCGATTCACCGTGCCACTTGTTGTAGACCGCCGCGAAGTCCAGCCGCAAGAGCGGCACCTGGAAAATGCCGGCGGCAGCGCGCGCCGCAAGACTCTTCCCGCAACCCTGTACGCCGAGCAACAGGAGTCCCTTCGGCGGCTCGAGCCCCGTCGCCGTGCCCTCGAAGGCCGGTTTGCGCTGCTTGAGCCACGTCTTGAGGCGGTCGAGTCCGCCGACATCGGCGAACCTGGCCGCGTCATGCTCGTAGCTCAGGACGCCACTGCGATTCAGCAACTCGTACTTCGCCTGCATGATCGCCGGCAGGTCTGTCTGTGACAGCGCACCATCATCGAAGATCGCCTTGCGGGCCAGACGTCGCGTATCGGCGGTCGTGAGACCGCCGAGGTTCTCGACCAGGAGATCGAGCGCACGCTGGTCTGCCTGAACGCGTTCACCGGGATTGGCCTTGAGCCATTCCTGCGCGACGTTCTGGATCAGGGCCCGCCGTTCCTCGCGCTCCGGAACGCTCACGTCGAAACGCGCGCTGAAGTGCTCGAGCTCGCGCGGCAGATTCACGGCATCGCTCAGCAGCACCACGGTTCGCGGCACTTGTTCATACGCCAGGCAGATGTCCTTCAGCAGCCGCACGTGCACGGGTTCGCCGAGGAACGGGTGAAAATCCACCAGGATGTAGACGCCGGCCGTGTTGGTCGCGCGAATGTGACGCAGCACTTCCAGCGGCTCGGCATTGTGGCGCTGGGCGCCACCCAGCTCGACGTCGATGCGCTTGAGCCCGTCCGTCACCGTCCACTGGAACATCGGCAGGTGCGCGCTGCGCGCGACGCGCACGGAAAGTTCCGCCAGGAGCCTCAGCACTCGTGTCTCATCGCGGCTCTCGATGACGAGCAGCGGTATGCGCGATCGCAGGAGGATCGCCAGTTCCTGGCCCGCATCCGGGGACTCGTTCGGGGCATGCATCGCGGTGACTCTAGCGGTCATCCGCGAGGCTCACCAGTTCGAGCGGCAACGCGGTCGTGTCCTTGATGGCCGACATCACGATGTTTGACTCGATCGCCTGTACGCCGGGCAATTGCGATAGCCGCTCGCGCATGAAGCGCTCGTAGGCGCGGATGTCGGTCGTGATCACCACCAGCACGAAATCGATCGCACCCATCACCGTAAAACACTGCGTGACCTCCGGCAGCTCGCGGACCCGCTCCTCGAAATCGACCAGGGACTGGCGGCCGTGAGTCGTCAGGCGGACCTGGACGATGACGGTGACGCCGAGGCCCAGCTTCTCGCGATCGAGGATCGCGACCCGCTTGCGGATCACACCTTGCTCTTCCAGTAGGGCCACCCGCCGCCAGCAAGGCGAGACCGACAGACCGACCGCTTCAGCGAGGTCCGCGTTGGAACGCGCGGCATCGATCTGCAGCAGGTTGAGGATGCGAAGGTCGGTCCGGTCCATCGATGCAACGCAAGATAGCTTTTGGATTAATCTACTACAAATTATGGCATTGAAGGAATGGTTTTCCAATAGGGCCGGTATGAATGGCGTAGATTGGAATGATTATGCCGATCGGATGGAATAGCGTGTCAACACCGTTGTCGTTGACCACAGGAGACGAAGATGGTTTTCCGGGCCGATGCGTTTCTGGATCACGAAAGTGTGTCGTTCTTCCGCGATCAGCAGAGCGGGCTGAAGGCCATCGTTGCCTTGCACAGCACCGCGCTCGGTCCCGCCGCGGGCGGCTGTCGCATGTGGCCGTACGCCAGTGAAGAAGCCGCGCTCGAGGACGTGCTCAGGCTTTCGCGCGGCATGAGTTTCAAGAACGCCATGGCCGGGTTGCCGTTCGGCGGTGGCAAGTCCGTGATCTTCGGTGATTCTCGACACGACAAGAGCGAGCCGTTGCTGCGCGCGTTCGGACGCTGCATCGAGAGTTTTGGCGGTCGCTATATCACCGCTGAGGACGTCGGCATCAGCGAGGCCGACATCGAGATCCTGGCCCAGGAAACCCGTTACGTGTCAGGACGCAGGCAGCGCGGTGCTTCCGCCGGGGGCAACCCGGCACCGAAGACCGCATTCGGCGTGTTCCTCGGCATGCGCGCAGCCGTCGAGCTCAAGATGGGTCGCAGCTCGTTCGCAGGCCTGAAGGTCGCCGTCCAGGGCGTCGGGCAGGTCGGATATCACCTGTGCAAGCTTCTCTACAGCGCCGGGGCTGCGCTCGTGGTTGCGGATGTGAACGTGGCGAACGCCGAACGCGCTGCCGGCGAGTTCAGTGCGCGAATCGTCGCTCCCGAAGAGGTCCTGTTCGAGTCGGTAGACGTAATCGCGCCGTGTGCCCTGGGTGCGGTTCTCAGCCGCGACACCGTGGCGCGGCTTCGGGCCCCATTGATCGTCGGCGCAGCCAACAATCAGCTCGCCACCGACGATGTCGGCGCGGAACTGATGCGCCAAGGAGTCCTCTATGCGCCAGATTACGTCGTGAATGCGGGCGGGATCATGAGTGCCGCGCTGGAATACCAAAGCGGGCACGCCGAAAAGGACGTCTGGTCACGCGTCAACGGCATTTACGAGACGACACGGCTGGTGCTGATCCAGGCGATGCGGGAAGAGCGCGCTGCCAACGAAGTCGCAGACGAAATCGCCCTGTCACGCATCGCCGCCGCGCGCCACCGCAACACCACCGAACTCCGCCGCGCCTCCTGACTCTTCTCCCTCTCCCGCAAGCGGGAGAGGGTTGGGGTGAGGGCTCCACTCCCTCTCCCACTTGTGGGAGAGGGTTGGGGTGAGGGCCGATCTTTGGCATTGTGCCGACCATGAAGGTCATCGTGGTCGGCAGCGGGCTCCTCGGCATCTGCAGTGCGTACTGTCTACGCGAGCTTGGCGCGCAGGTGACTGTCGTAGACCGCGCCGCTGGCCCCGGTCGTGAAACGAGTTTTGCCAATGGTGCGCTGGTCACCCCGAGCATGTCCGACCCGTGGAATGCGCCGGGCGTTTTCTGGCGCCTGCTGGGCTGGCTCGGTCGCGAGGATTCGCCGATGCTGGTCAGGCCACGGGCGCTCCCTGCGCTCGCGGGATGGGGATGGCGATTCCTGCGCGAATCGAGCGAACGGCGATTTCACGCCAACACCCTTGCCAACCTGAGCCTCGCGACCTATTCGCTCGCAACCCTGCGTGAACTGCGCTCGCGTGCCGCGATCGATTATGACCAGGGCACGCTCGGCACGCTCAAGCTGATGCGTAATCCCCGCGCATTCGATGCCGCACGCTCGATGGCGGCCTGGATGGGCAGTCACGGCGTGGCGTGGCGGGAGCTCGATCGCGGCGAGACGATCGCCCTCGAGCCCTCGCTGAGACCCATCGGCGCAGAGCTGACGGGCTCGATTCACTTTCCCGATGACGAGCACGGAGATGCGCTGCGCTTCTGCGAAGCGCAGGCGGCACTGGCGGAGGCCCGTGGCGTGGAGTTTCGTTACTCCATGAGCGTCGATGCGCTGGAGTACGACGGTCGCCGAGTCCGCGGCGTGCGGGCGTCATCGGAGTCTTTCGCTGCAGATGCGGTAGTCGTCGCCGCGGGAAGCTTCAGCCCGCGCTTGCTACGAGGTCTCGGACTCCGGCTGCCGGTCGCACCGGTAAAGGGCTACTCCATCACCGTCCCGATGCCAGCGCGCGTGGCGGCCCCTGCGATTCCGATCCTCGACGACGAATTGCATGCAGTGGCCGCGCCGCTGGGCGGCAAGCTGCGGATCGCCGGAACGGCGGAATTCGCCGGACATGATCTTTCCGTTCCGAGCTCGCGCATCGAGAACCTGATGCGGCTGCTGAGCCGAACCTTTCCGCTGATCGCCCGCGCGATCGATCGAGACAGCATCGTGCCCTGGAGTGGTCTGCGCCCGATGTCGGCCGACGGCGTGCCGATCGTGAGCCGCACGCCGATCGAGAATCTGTTCCTCAACACCGGTCATGGGCACCTTGGCTGGACCATGGCCGCAGGTTCCGGCCGCGCCCTTGCCGACCTGATGATGGGCCGCACTCCCGCGATTGACCTCAAGCCCTATGCGCTCGATCGCTTCGGGTAGAGGCACTCGGAGCCGGATGCTTGAGAGAAGATGCTGCAGCTCCCAGGCCTGCGGCTCCAAGTGCTTCGACTCTTGCGCAGCGGCGCGATTGGCCTAGAATCCGCGCCATTGAATGGGGTCAGGCTCGCGGGGTCTGGCCCTTTTGGTTTTGGAGGAGACTTGAGATCGCGATGGCTACGGTACTGAAAGCTCGCAGCCCGGCACGGGCAGCGAACAGGCTGATCGACCCGTTTGAGCCGGCCGAGATCAAGCGGCTGGTGGCGCAGTTCGGCTCACCGCTGCTGATCATCGATTGCGAGCGCATACGCCAGCAGTACCTCCGGCTACAGGCCGCGTTGCCCGGCATTGACCTGCACTACGCGCTCAAGCCGCTCCCGCATCCGGCTGTCGTCGCCGCGCTGGCGCAGCTTGGAGCCGGGTTTGATCTGGCGTCGAGCGGCGAAGTGGGCGTCGTGCGCGAGCTCGGCATCGCGCCCGCGCGCTGCGTGCATACGCATCCGATCAAGCGCGACAGCGACATTCGCGATGCGCTCGAGTTCGGCGTCGACACCTTCGTCGCGGACAATCCCGACGAAATCGCCAAGTTCACGCGATACCGCGGCCAGGCACAGCTCCTGCTCAGGATCTCGTTTCGCAGCCCCGACGCCGTGTGTGACTTGTCGCGCAAGTTCGGGTGCGAACCGGGCGATGCGGGAGTCTTGCTCAAGGAGTCGCGTCGCCTCGGCGTGCGCGTGCGCGGGTTTTCGTTTCACGTCGGCTCGCAGGCGACCGATCCAGCGAAGCATGTCGAGGCCACCGCGGCCTGCGTGGCCCTCATCGAGCAGGCACGCCGCGACCGGATCGCCGACATCGACATGCTCGATATCGGTGGCGGATTCCCGGTCGACTACATGAAGCCGGTGGAGCCGATCGAAGAGTTCTGCGCGCCGATTCGCGCGGCACTCCGCTCGGTTCCGAAAGACGTGCGCATCATCGCCGAGCCGGGCCGCTACATCGCTGCCCCGGCAGCGATCGGCGTCGCCACCGTGATCGGTCGCGCACGGCGTGACGACACGCGGTGGTACTACCTGGATGACGGGCTGTACGGGTCGTACAGCGGCCAGCTCTTCGATCACGCGCGCTATCCGCTCGAATCATTGCGACAGGGGGAGCCGCGTTTCGCTTCGGTCGTGGCCGGACCGACCTGCGACAGCATCGACGTGATCAACGAGAACATCGCGTTGCCGGAGCTCAGGAACGGCGACCTGGTCATCGGCCGCGCGATGGGCGCCTATACCTGGGCGAGCGCCTCGGACTTCAATTTCTTTCCGAAGGCCCGCGTGGTGAGCGTAAACCTGAACGCCGGGGACACCGGGACTGTGATGGCAGTCCGGAAATAAGCTTGGCCTCCGGGTTTCGCGCCCTTATTATCGTTGCGAGATCGAACCGGCCGCCACACCGAACCGGACCTGTTTTATGGCCAGAATTTACACGCTGCACCCTGACGTCGAGCTCCCCGAAGGGCCAGTGAACATGGTGCGCCGGCGCCTGCTCAAGAGTGCCCTGATCGCGGCACCCGCGATCATTGCGGCCCGGTATTCCGAGCTGGCCGAGGCTGCCGCGCCATCGCGGTGGATCGGCCTCTACAACACGCACACCAGCGAGTCGCTCGAGGCTGAATTCGCTAGGGCGGGCGAGTACCAGCGAAACGTGCTCCGGCAGCTCAACCGGATCCTGCGAGATCATCGCACGGGCGACGTCGGCGTGATGGATCCGAGGCTGTTCGATCAGCTGTACGAAGTTGCGCGGGCGGCGGGTGCGGATCCCGAGTTCGAGGTGATCTCCGGCTTCCGCTCGGCGGCTTCAAACGAGATGTTGCGAACGCAGAACGGCGGCGTGGCGCGCAGGAGCCTGCATCTGGACGGCAAGGCGATCGACGTGCGGCTTAAGGGCGTGAAATGCGAGCGGCTGAGCGAAGTGGCGCTCGACCTTGCTCGCGGCGGCGTGGGCCTTTACCACAAGTCTGATTTCGTGCATCTCGACACCGGGCGCGTCCGCCGCTGGCTCGGCTGAAGTCTGCTCCGGTCAACTCGCGCGACGCGGCAGGCGACTCGCATCCATGACCCGCGCCAGCCGCGCGTCGTGGCCGTAGATATCCTCGAAGAACATCACGCTGCCGCTCTCGGTGGCGATCGCCGTTCCATAGACGATGAAGACCCGAATCGGGTTGCGCAGGTTGATCTGCACGGGTAGTTCGCCGTCCATGACCGCCACGATTCTGTCGCGCGTCCATGCGGGGTCATCGCGCAGCGCGTACTCCGCCAGGGCGACCGGATCCGCCACGCGCACGCAGCCGTGACTGAACGCGCGCGTGCTGCGCGCAAACAGTGACTGCGCCGGAGTACCGTGCAGGTAAACGCTGTAGCTGTTCGGCATCATGAACTTTGCGAGTCCCAGAGCATTGTTGGGGCCGGGCAGCTGGCGCAGCCGCAATGTGCCGCGCTCCAGCGCTTCGATGTTCTCGGGCGTTGCCGGCACCGGCGTCACGGCGTCCCCCCCGCCGCTCACGATCTCGAGATCTTGCGAGCCCAGGTATTCGGGGTTGTTGCGGATCAGTGGCAGCAGCTCTTTGATCATCAGGCTGTACGGTACGTCCCAATAGGGGCGCAGCACGATGTATTTCATGTCGGCGACGAACACCGGCGTGCGATTGGACGGAAACGTCTTGCCGACGATGACATCCATCGTGAGCATCTGGTCCTCGAGGTCCTGCACCGTGCGGAATGCGAACAAACGAAATTGCGGGATGTTGACGATGATCGGCGGGCTGTCGAGGCGCGGCGGCAGCCAGCGCCAGCGTTCCAGAGTACTCTCGATCTGTTTGACGCGAATGCTTATGGGTGTGGTGAGCGTGGCGAGGGTCTTCCGGCCGAGCGCGCCATCGATATCGAGACCGTGTCGAGACTGGAAGCGCTTCAGACCCTCGACCAGCTCATGGTCGAGGAGCGTGGAGTTTGCGATTTCCGTGGCTGCCGTGGCTCGCGGAAGGTCACCCACTGCGCGGAGCAATGCCCGCAACTGCGGCGCGCCGGCATAGGCCTGCCCCGGTTTGACCGACCTGGCTGGCAGTGACGGCAGGCGCGTCAGCGCCGGATCGAACGCGAGCTCGCGGTAGAGCGCGAGGGCCGGCTTGAGGAGCTCGTAGTGTGTGAACGGCGGTTCAAGATCGCGCAGCACGGCCGCCACGTCGCCGCTCTGGCTTAAGCCCTCGACCAGCGGCGGCAGATCGAGGCGCGCACGCTCGACCGCGATATCGAGGCCAACGGCGCGTGGATCGACGCGCCCGAAATGCACGTCGTGTGCGTATGCAAGCACCGCGGTAGTTAGGCCGATGTCGAACAGTGCCCATTGCTCGTCACCCGCCGATTTCGAGGTCGAGAAGTCGACGAGCAGGTAAACGAGTGCATTGGCCGCGTAGTCGGCCGAGCGCAGGCCGACATTCTCCGCGGCGCGCAGTTGTGCGGTGACGTCGATCGCCTGGCGTGTCGGGATGCGATTGCGGCTCCACAGTGGCGTGAAGCCGCGTCGCTGGTACAGGCGCTCGAGGTCGGCACGATGGCGCCCCACGTCGAGAGCCGACAGGTAGGGATGTCGAGCGTCGAGCAGGACCGTTTGTAGAACACTTGCCAGCTCACCAGGACCGCCCGGTTGCGCGCCGGCGGGGCCGCCGCAGCAGATCGCGAGAACCAGTGTCGCAAGCGCGCGCGCAACCTGCTTGCGGACACGATGAACTGTCGACGTCACGCGCGAGCGTCCCACCATTGATTGGGTGTCACGGTGCAAATTGTCACCTGTAACGGCCAGGCTGGCGAGAGCCGCGGGATGCCGAAGCACTGCTTGACACCGTACAATCCGCTACTCCCCGCGAACTCGAGGAAACCTGGTGGGAAAGGCAATCACGAACATCGTGTTCGACATCGGCTGGGTGCTGGTCCATCTCGACTATGCGCCGCTGACGCGCTACCTCCGCGAGCACGGCGCGGACGTGGAGCACATGCGCGATGTGGTGGCGCGGATCGACCTCGAACGCCATGAAATGGGCGAAGTGCCCGGCGACGAGCTGCTGGGCAACCTTGCGCGGCTGGGCAGGAAACCGATGAACGTCGCAGACTTGCGCAGGCGCTGGCTCGACATGTTCGAGTTGCAGGTGCCGATGGTGGGCCTCGCGCGACGGCTGGCCGAACGTTACCAGGTGCATCTGTTGAGCAACGTAGGTGACCTCCATTGGGCGCACCTGTCGCGCGAGTTCGGATTGCACCGCATCGGCCACGGCGCCCTGCCGTCGTTTGTCGCCGGCGTCATGAAGCCCGAGCCGCGCATTTATGCCGAGGCCGAGCGCCGCTTCGGTCTCGATCCAACGGCCACCGTATTCATCGACGATCTGCCGGCCAACGTCGAGTCGGCGCGCCAGCGGGGCTGGTACGGTATCGAGCATTCGGGCTACGACGACACCGTGCAGGCGCTGGCGCGACTCGGGGTCGGCGTCTAGCCTCTACCGCGACTGAAGGAGAAGCAATGTCGACCGCAATTCACCGGCGCGTGGCTACGTTGCAGAAGGGCGAGGATCCGACGCTCATCATGCGGATGTCATCCGGGTGGGCTGTAATGGGGGAACGGCAGATTCTGCGCGGATACTCGCTGCTGCTTCCGGATCCCGTCGTGCCGCACCTCAATGCGCTCACCCGTCGCGACCGCACGCGCTTCCTCACCGACATGACAGTGCTCGGCGATGCATTGTTCGAAGTCACAGGCGCCACGCGTATCAACTACGCGGTGTTCGGCAATCTCGAGCCCGCGCTGCATGCGCACGTCTTTCCGCGCTTCGCCGATGAGCCCGCGGAGTTGCGTACCAGTCAGCCATGGGCCTACGACTGGACGAGCGCACCCGAGTTCGACGCCGGCGTACACGGCGAGTTGATCGAGCGCGTCCGCAAGGTGTTGATCATCCAGGCGGCCAGGAAGTGATGCGCACGGAGTAGCAATGCCGGATTTCCCACTGGTCAACGTCTTCGACTTCGAGGCCGCAGCGCTCGCGGTGTTGCCGAAGCCCACGCGCGATTACTACTTTGGCGGCGCGAACGATGAGATCACGCTCAGGCGCAATCGGGCGGCCTTTGAATCGGTGTCGCTGCACTACCGGGTGTTGCGCGATATCGCCGATCGGGACCTGTCGACCCAGGTGCTCGGAATCCCGGTCGGCATGCCGATCCTGGTCGCGCCCACCGCATGTCATGAGCTTGCGCACCCCGACGGTGAGCTCGCCACCGCGCGTGCTGCGACCGCGGCCGGCACGCTCATGATCCTAAGCACGCTCTCCAATTGCGCGATGGAGGACGTCGGCCGCGACATGCGCGGGCCGCTGTGGTTCCAGCTGTACGTGTATCGCGATCGCGGCGTGACGCGCGAGTTGGTCGCGCGGGCTGAAGCGGCCGGGTGCCGCGCGATCGTGCTCACGGTCGACGCGCCAGTGGGCGGCCAGCGCGAACGCGATGCGCGCAATGGCTTTCGGCTGCCTGAAGGGGTGGTGATGAGAAATCTACTGCCCGCGGGGAAGTCATTTGCGGGTCTTGAGGTGGGCGCGGGCGGGGTCGCTGCCTACATCAACGCGATGTTCGATCCGGCGCTGTCGTGGCGCGATCTCGATTGGCTGGTGGCACAGACGAAACTCCCGGTGGTCGTGAAGGGCATCGTGCGCGCGGACGATGCCGTGCGGGCTCGGGAGCACGGCGCGCAGGCGGTGGTGGTCTCCAATCACGGCGGCCGGCAGCTCGATACATCTCCCGCGACGATCGAAGTGCTCGAGGACATCGCGGCGGCGCTCGACGGGCGCATCGAGGTGCTGATCGATGGCGGCATCCGGCGGGGCACGGACATCATGAAAGCCCTTGCATTCGGCGCGCGCGCCGTGCTCGTCGGCCGGCCGATTCTGTGGGGCCTGGCCGTGGCCGGCGAGCAGGGTGTACGCCAGGTCCTCGAGATCCTGAGGCGCGAATTCGATGTCGCGATGGCGCTGGCTGGCTGCCGCAGTCTCGATGAGATCGACATCGATCTCATTCGACCACCGAAGCCGGTGGCATCCCGTCCGCCGTCGCGCTGGCAGCCCACGTGAATAAGGCGCGAGCCATTCCGGCACTGCTCGCACTGCTCGCGCTGGGAACGGTTGCCGCGCAGGGTCTGTACAAGTACCGCGACGACGAAGGCAACTGGGTCTATACCGATCGACGGCCCGACGCGGTGCGCGAATACGAGGAGTTGGCGGTCGCCGATTCGATCACACCACCCGTCGTCAAGGTCTCGCGCCGCCTCGCCGATCTCAACGTGGAACTGGTCGCCGACAATTCCTGTTTTTGCCCGGCGGAGGTCGCAGTGCGGCTGCTCGAGCCCGCGAACGTCGCCGGCTTCGAGAGCGAGATCTTGCGGCGCGTGGCGCCTGCCCGTCGCGAGACGGTTCTCGCGCTGTTGAGGCCCGCCGACGCGAGGCAACCCATGTCGTTCGGCCATGAGTACCGCGCGGTGCTGGGCGAGCCGCGCGTGCATCATTCGCCGGGGGAACCTTATCGCGCCCCCTTTGCACTCGCGCGCGAATTCCGCGTGACGCAGGCCTACCCCTCCCGCTTCACGCACACCGATCCGGAAAGCTTTCATGCAATCGATATCGAGATGCCCGTAGGCACGCAGATTTATGCCGCGCGGGGCGGTACGGTGATCGAGGTGGCGAGCCAGTTCTTCGAGGCCAGCACCGACCCGGGACGCGTCACGCGGGCCAACGTCGTGCGCGTCCTGCATGCCGACGGCACCATGAGCCTCTACGCCCATCTCAACTGGGATTCGATTCGCGTCCGGCCGGGTCAGATCGTCGAGCGTGGCGAGTACATCGCGGATTCGGGCAACACGGGTTTCACCACCGGGCCGCATCTGCACTTCGTCGTCCAGCGCAACACCGGGCTCAAGCTCGAGTCACTGCCCGTCGAGTTCAAGGGTGCAGCCGGATCCAGGGCGGCGGCCCGCACGGGGGCGATGCTGGCGGCGTATTGATACGACGGTGCCGGGTTTGGCACCGTATCGGGGAGACCTCAGATCGCTGTCAGCCGGGAATACCTCGACTACCTGCTCGGGCAGCTCGTGCCGCTCGGGCACGTCACTTCGCGGCGGATGTTCGGCGGCGTCGGGCTCTATCACGACGAGCTCTTCTTCGGGCTCATCGATGACGACGTCCTGTACCTGAAGGTCGATGACTCGAATCGCGCCGGCTACACCTCGCGATCGATGGAGCCGTTCCGCCCGTTCGCCGATCGTCCGCTCTACTCGATGTCGTACTACCAGGTGCCCGCTGAGATTCTCGAGGATGCGGAATCACTCGCGGCCTGGGCACGAAAATCCTGCGCCGTGGCGCTGAAAGCGGCGCAAACGAAGAAACCGGCGCGGAAAAAAGGCCGCGCGATGCCACGGCGGCCGCGAACGCAATGCTGATTGCGGGACACCACACTAGCTCTGAATCGCGCGTTCCAGACCATGTCCAGCCTGAGAGACCTCCTGCCGCCGCAGCAGCCACGCGAAGATCAGCGCCAGGAAACTCAGCACGCCGAAGAAGGCGAGCATCGGCAGATAGCCGTCCGGATTGTCGGCGCCCGCCTGGTTGGCATCGTTGAGCCATCCCACCGCAACGTTGCAGACGGTCAACCCGATGTTCTGCAGCATCGTCATCAATCCGAAGGCGGTACCCAGGCGCCGCTGCTCGACGAGCATCGACACCGCGGGCCATAGCACTGCCGGAACGAGTGAGAAGCTGATGCCGATCAGCGCCGTGCTCACGCTGAGATCCCATGGGGTCATCCCGAGCGTGACGAAGCTCAGCATCAGCAGCAGCGAACCGAACATCAAGAAGAGCGCGCGCCGGCCGAAGCGGTCCACCATCCAGCCGAAAGCCGGAGTGGCGAAGATCGCCGCGAAGAACACGTAGCTGTTCATGAGACTCGCGGCGTCCAGCGGCAGGTCGTGGGCGTGCTGGAAGTACTTGATGGCAAACGTGCTGCGGAAAGGGAAGATCACCGAGTAGAAGAGCACGCACAGCGCCAGCAGGTACCAGTAAGAGCGATCGAATCGCCAGACGTCCGACCACGCGAACCGTTCGGAGGCCGCCGCAGGCACAATCGTTCTGGCGCGCCTCGCGCGCTGGTCGATGATCCAGTAAACGGCTGCACCCGCGAGACCCAGTGCAGTCACGGCTGCCGCAAACCACAGCGGCGGTTGCCAGCCCTGTTCATAGAGCGAGGCGGCGTATGTCGGCGAGAGATCGGCCGCATAGGATCCGGCACGCGCCACGCTTACGCTCAGACCCATCGCCAGTCCTACGGTGCGTCCTGCAAACCACTGGCCGATGGCCGCCAGCGTGGCGACGATCATCGTCTCGGCGCCGAGTCCGAACAGCAGCCGGCCGGTCGCCATGAGCCAGAATTCGGAGCCGATTGCCGTCGCCACCGCCCCCGCCAGGCAGATCACTGCGGTCCAGAAAGTCACGCTCCCGGCGCCGTAGCGGTCGACCAGCACGCCGCCGATCAGCACCATCACGATGTTGGGCAAGCTGTAGATCGCGTTCAGCGTGCCGAGCTGCGTGTCGCTGAAGCCGAGCTGTCGTTGCAGCAGGTCGGCGACCGGCGCGATCGAATCGTAGACGTAGTAGTTGCCGAAGAGCGCGATGCTGGTGAAGACGAGGATCCACCAGCGCAAGAACCCCTCACCCTGACCCTCTCCCCGCAAGCGGGGAGAGGGGACGCTTCCACTCCCTCTCCCGCTTGCGGGAGAGGGTGGGGGTGAGGGCTTCACACCGCCGGACTCCGCAGCCCCGTCACCAATTGCGCGAGCGAGGCCACGGGAGGCGAGCACGTCGTCCCGCGGCAGACGTAAGCCACCGTCTGCGGTTGACTGCGCTTGTCCGCCAGTGCGCCGGGCAGATCGGCAGCGTCGTCAGGAATCGGCAACAGCAAGCGGCGCGGTGCATACAGCGTAGCCAGCTCGGAGCGCCATTCGATGGCTTGCGATTGCGGCCCACGGATGATCACGATTTCGACCGGGTGCAATCGCTCTTCGAGCGCCGTGAGGAGTGTGGCGTGGCCCTGCGGATAGCGTTCGAGCGGCGACCAGCCGGCGCGCAACGTGCGTTCCGCCGCATCGAGGTAGCGGGTTTCGCCCAGCAGATGACCGAGCCGCGACAGCACGAGGGCCGCCACCGCATTGCCGTTCGGAGTGGCATCGTCGCCGAACGATTTGGAACGGTGCATGAGCTGCTCGTGATCGTCGGCGGTGAAATAGAATCCACCGTGATCGCGATCCTCGAAATGCTTAAGGACGACCTCGATCAGGTCGATCGCGAATTGCAGGTCTCGGCCGCTCCAGCGGCATTGCAGCAGCTCGAGTATCGCATCGGCGAGAAACACATAGTCGTCCAGGTAGGCTGGCAGATGCGCCCGCCCGTCCTTGTACGTGGCCAGCAATCTGCCGTCGTGCCACAGGGTGTTGCGGACGAACTCCAGTGCGCGGCTCGCGGAAATCTCGAGGTCGCTCCGCTTGAGCGACCGCGCCGCGATCGCCATGCCGCGGATCATGAGCGCATTCCAGCTCGTCAGGATCTTCTCATCGCGTCCCGGTTGCACGCGGAGTTCCCTGGCCGACAGGAGCTTCTTCCGGGCTCGATCGAGGATCCGCTGCGTCTCATCGACGCTGCGATTGTCGCGGTTGGCGATTTTCTCGAGCGATTCGTGAGAGTGCAGATGCCACTTGCCCTCGAAATTCGTCGCATGATCGAGCCCGAAGCGCCTCTCGATGACGCGAAACTCGTCGCCGTCGAGAAGATCGCGGACTTCATCCTTGTCCCAGACGTAGAACTTGCCCTCGTGACCCTCGGAGTCAGCATCGAGACTTGAGAAGTAGCCGCCTTCCGTCGACTGCATTTCGCGCAGGACCCAGTCCGCGGTCTCGGCCGCGATGCGTGAGAACAAACTGTCGCCCGTCGCGGTGGCAGTCTGAGCATAAAGCGCCAGCAGCGGGCCGTTGTCGTACAGCATCTTTTCAAAGTGCGGGATCATCCAGTACTGGTCGACCGAATATCGGCAGAAACCGCCGCCCAGCTGGTCGTTGATCCCGCCCTCGGCCATGCGAGTGAGCGTCAGCGTCGCCATGTGGAGCGCTTTAAGATCCGGCTCCGCGTCGCTGACGGTCGCATGCCAATGCCGCAACAGGTGCTCGATGGTCGCCGGGTGCGGAAACTTGGGCGCCCCGCCAAAACCGCCGAAGCGGCGGTCGAACTCGTCTTCGAACAGCGTGCGGGCTTTCCTGAGCGGCGCGTCGGAGAGCGCTTGCGAGGCAGAAGGCTGTGGCGGATAGAGCGATTCGAAGGCCTCTGCGAGCGCCGCATTCTGCTTGCGGATCTCACCTTGCTGATCCCGGTAGTACTGCGCGACGCGCGCCAGCAGGTCCGCGAACGCCGGCAGCCCAAAGCGCGGTTCGTTGGGGAAATACGTTCCGCCAAAAAATGGCCGCTGGTCGTCGGGCGTCAGAAACATCGTCAATGGCCAGCCGCCACCGCGCTGGGTCAGCATCTGGTGCGCGATCTGGTAGATGCGGTCGAGATCCGGGCGCTCTTCACGGTCGACCTTGATGTTGACGAACAGCTCGTTCATCACCCGCGCGGTGTCAGGATCCTCGAAGGATTCGTGCGCCATCACGTGGCACCAGTGGCAGGCCGAGTAGCCGATCGACAGCAGGATCGGCCGGTCTTCGCGCCGTGCGCGCTCCAGAGCCTCCGGCCCCCACGCGTACCAGTCGACCGGGTTGGCGGCGTGCTGCTTGAGGTACGGACTCGTCTCGCGCGCGAGTCGATTGGTAACTGACGGATCGCCCGGCTGCATGACACGCGCTTCGGCTAGAATGCGCGTCACTATACTCGAACCCGTTTCCGCCGCATCCACTCCATCGTGTCCGCTGTATCCGCGTTTCAGCCCGGCCTTGCGCCGGTGACCACGCCGACACCCGAGCTGCGACTCAAGCGCGGCGAGGACCGGCGCCTCACCGCCGGGCATCTGTGGGTGTTCAGCAATGAGGTCGATACCGGGGCCACGCCGCTGACGGCGTTTGCGCCCGGCGACCTGGTGCAGGTGATCAACGATCGCGGCCGTTTCCTCGGGCACGCGTACGTCAATCCGAGCTCGCTCATCTGCGCCCGTATCGTGAGCCGCGATCCGAAGTACGGAATCGACAAGTCGCTCATCGTGCATCGGTTGCAGGTGGCCTTGAGCCTGCGCCGGCGCCTGTACGAGCAGCCCTTCTACCGCCTCGTGTACGGGGAATCCGACGGTTTGCCGGGGCTCGTGGTCGATCGCTACGGGGACATCCTGGTGGCGCAGATCGGCACCGCCGGCATGGAGCGCCTCAAGCCGGAGATTGCCGCGGCGCTCGAGAAAGTTGTGCACCCAGCCGCGCTGCTTTGGAAGAACGACAGCGGCGCGCGAGAACTCGAAGGCCTGCCGTCCTACGTGGAGACCGGCGCCGGCACGGTTCCGGATACCGTCGAGGTGATCGAGAACGGGCTGCGTTTCGTCGTGCCGCTCGCTCGGGGACAGAAGACCGGCTGGTTCTTCGATCAGGCCGTGAATCGCAGCACGTTCCTCAAGTACATCGCGGGCGCGCGCGTGCTCGATGTATTCAGCTATCTCGGCGCCTGGGGTATCGCAGCGGCCCGCCATGGCGCCGCCGATGTCACGTGCGTGGAATCCTCTCCACACGCGGTCGAGTGGCTGGCTCGCAATGCGGCGCTCAACGAAGTGAAGCTCGAGACGCTCAAGGGCGACGCCTTCGACGTGCTCGAGTCGCTGCATGCCGAACGGCGCCGCTTCGACGTCGTCGTCCTCGATCCTCCCGCGTTCGTCAAACGGCGCAAGGACCTGCCGAAGGGACAGGCGGCTTACCGGCGACTCAATCAGCTGGGACTGCAAGTGCTCGACCGCGACGGCGTGCTGGTGTCCTGTTCCTGTTCGTATCACCTGAGCGGCGACGATCTGCTGGCCGCAATCCAAAAGGCCGCGCGGCACGTCGATCGGTTCGTACAGGTGCTCGAATCGGGCGGCCAGGCGCCCGATCATCCGGTCCATCCGGCGATTCCCGAAACCCGTTATCTCAAGGCATTCTTTTGCAGGGCGGTGCAGGACTCATGATCGACTATCCGAGCTTCGATCCCGTTGCCTTCTCGCTGGGACCGATCCGCATCCACTGGTACGGCATCACGTATCTGGTCGGATTCATCGCGGCCTGGTGGCTTGCGCGTATTCGCGCAAGGCGTCCCGGTTCGACCTGGAAGCCCAACGACGTCGATGACCTGGTCTTCTTCGCCGCCCTGGGAGTCATCCTCGGCGGGCGATTGGGCTGGGTGCTGGTCTACGGCCGCGACGTACTCGCAACGAATCCGTTCGCGCTTTTGAAGGTCTGGCAGGGCGGCATGTCGTTCCACGGCGGGCTCGCAGGCGTGATGATCGCGATCGCGATTTTCGCGCGGATGCGCAAGCGCTCGGTCGCGGACGTCTACGACTTCACGGCGCCGTTACCGGCGCTCGGCCTGTTCGCGGGGCGCATCGGTAACTTCATCAACGGCGAGTTATGGGGCAAGCCCACGGACGTGCCGTGGGGATTCCGCGTCAACGGCGAGGTGCTGCACGCGTCACAGCTCTACGAGGCCGCGCTCGAGGGACTGGTGCTGTTTGCGATCATCTGGCTTTACACGGCCACGCCGCGACCGCGGCTGGCACCGTCAGGGCTGTTTCTCGTCGGCTACTCGGTGTTTCGTTTCCTGATCGAGTTCGTGCGCGTACCCGATGAAAACATGGGCTATCTCGCGTGGGGATGGTTGACGACCGGGCAGGCGCTGTCGATTCCGATGTTCCTTGTGGGCGCGGCGATGCTTGGCATTGCGTACCGATCCGCAAAGCCATCCGGCAACTACGCATGATGCGCTGGCGCCAGAAACCTGAGGAATGAAGGCTTACCTCGATTTCATGCGTCACGTCCGCGAGCACGGCGTGCGCAAGATGGATCGCACCGGCACGGGCACGCTGAGCGTGTTCGGGTACCAGATGCGCTTTGATCTGGCCCTGGGCTTTCCTCTGGTCACCACCAAGAAAGTCCACACGCGTTCGATCATCCACGAGCTGCTCTGGTTCCTGCATGGTGAGACTAACGTCGCACACCTGCGCGAGCACGGCGTGACCATCTGGGACGAATGGGCGGACGAGAATGGCGAGCTCGGGCCCGTGTACGGCAAGCAGTGGCGCGACTGGGTGGCGCCGGACGGCCGTCACATCGACCAGATGGTCAGGGTCGTGGAGCAATTGCGCAGCAACCCGGACTCGCGCCGCATCATCGTCAGTGCGTGGAATGTGGGCGAACTTGAGAAGATGGCGCTGGCCCCATGTCACGCGTTCTTCCAGTTCTACGTCGCGAGCGGCAGGTTGTCCTGCCAGCTTTATCAGCGCAGCGCCGACATCTTTCTCGGCGTGCCCTTCAACATCGCGGGCTACGCGCTGCTGACGCACATGCTCGCGCAGCAGACCGATCTCCGGCCGGGTGAGCTCGTGTGGACCGGCGGAGATTGCCACCTGTACCTGAATCATCACGAGCAGGTCGACGTGCAGCTCAAGCGCACTCCATTCCCGCTGCCGGAGCTCAGGATCCATCGCCGCGCACCGACGCTGTTCGACTACGCCTTCGAGGATTTCGAGATCGTGAACTATCAGCACCATCCGGCCATCAAGGCCCCCGTCGCGGTGTAGCCATGCGGCTCGCGAACGGCAAGAGAGTGCCGCTGGTGGAGGTGCGACGCTCGCCGATTCACGGCACCGGCGTGTTTTCGCTGCGAAGCATTGCCCGCGGCACGCGCATCATCGAGTACACCGGTGAGCGCGTTTCGCACGCGGAGGCCGACCGGCGATACGAGGGCCGGGACATCAACGACAACCACACGTTTCTGTTCATCGTCGACAACCGCGTGGTCATCGATGCCGCTGTCGGCGGCAACGTGGCGCGTTTCATCAACCACTGCTGCGAGCCCAACTGTGAGACGGTGATCGAGGACCGGCGCGTGTTCGTCTACGCGCTACGCGCGATCGAGCCGAGCGAAGAGCTGACGTACGACTACCTGATTCAGCGCGAGGACAATGATCCGCCGGACATCGAGCGGATCTTTCGCTGCTCCTGCGGCGCGCCGACCTGTCGCGGCACGATGCTGGCGCCGCCCCGGATGCCACGGCGGCGCCGGTCCGACGAAGATCGCGCGCGCGGCGACGCGGCGCATCCGGAGTGATGCGCATTGCCTGATCTGCCGGCCGGAAATCGTCTGGAGAGAATCGCCGGGGAGATCGCGGCGAGGGGCTTTGCGTGCTGCGATCAATTTGTGACACGGGAGCTCAGCACCGCGCTCAAGCACGAATCACTGGCGTTGCTGGCCCGGGGTGAGTTTCGCGCCGCCGCGGTCGGCACCGGGCGGCGTCGTGGAGTGCGACCTGAAATCCGCGGCGATCAGACACTATGGATCACCGAACCGTACGCTCCCGCTGTCCAGATCCTCATGCGGCAGCTCGAAACTCTCCGGCTCGAGTTGAATCGCACGCTGACGCTGGGTCTCTTCGATCTCGAGGTGCACTTTGCCTGCTATCCGCCTGGCGGCTCGTACGAGCGGCACTTCGATCAGTTCGGCGACGACGCTGCGCGCACGCTGTCGCTCGTGCTGTATCTCAACGAGGGCTGGCGCGAGGCGGAGGGAGGCGCCTTGCGGCTCTATCTGGCGCAGCGATCGGACTCGCCGTCGCTGGACTTTCTCCCCGCGGCCGGACGGCTCGTGGTCTTTCTCAGCGCGCAGTTTGCGCACGAGGTGTTGCCGGCGACGCGTGAGCGGCTGAGCGTGACCGGCTGGTTCCGAAGGCGTGTTATGGCACGCGAACGCGGAAGCGGACCGTGAAGCTTGGATTTCCGGCGACAGTTGCGCCGTTCATCATCCCGGTCGGGGCCACGCGAAAGCCTGTGACGTTCGCGTCGAAACCGTTGGCGTCCGGCACCGGCGTGTAGTTGAAGGGTGCACCGCCGCCCGGCTGGTTCGAGTAGCCGACGCTGACGGCGTAGCTGTAACTCAACCCGCTGGAGGGCGTGCCGTCGACGAACACGATGGGGTCGCCGCTCGCCGTCGAAACGTACATCTGGGAGTTCGCCGGCACCGGGTCGGTGATCATGAGCGTACTGGCATCGACGAATCCCGGACCCTGGTTGGTGATCGTGATCGAGTATTCCGTGACGCTGCCGGGAATGCGCTTTGGATTCGTGGTGTTATTGACAGGATCCGAGATCACCTGCGAGGCCTTCGAAACCACGAGGGTCGGGAAGAGCGGGATCACCGTCGTCGAGTCGTTGACCGTGTTGTTCGCGGCATTGAGATCGTAGCTGGCGCTCGACACCGTCGCCGTGTTGATGGCGGTGGGCGGCGCTGTCGGCCCGACTGCAACCGTGAGCGTCACATCCGGGAGCGATGCACCGGGTGCGAGCGGCGGCGCGTGCGTGCACGTGACCACCTGTCCGGCGGCGCTGCAACTCCAGCCTGCGCCCACCCCGGATACGATCGTAAAGCCGGTCGGCAGCGTGTCCGTGATCGTGACCGTGTTCACCTCCGGGTCGAGCGCGACACCGGCGGCATTGCTGACGCGCAACGTGTAGGTTCCGTTGCTCCCCATGTTGAAGTTGCCGACGTGTGTTTTCGTAATGCTGAGATCGACCACGCGCTCGGTGGTCACGCTCACGACCTGCGCGGTGAGCAGCACCAGGTCGCCGCCCGCGGAAAAGACTGTGGTCGCATTCGTCTGACCCGTCGTCAGGAACGGGTTCACCGTGAACGTGTCGACGTCCACGCCATAGCTCGTGCTCACGCCGATCGAGTTCACCGTGCCGTCGTAGGGCTGCAACAGGGGATCGCTGCCAGCCACGTTGATGCCGTCATTGAGAGTGTTGCCGTTGAAGGTCAGCTGCTCGCTGAATCCATTGAGCGGCGTCGAGTTCTGCGGATCGCCTTCCCACGCCACGATCGTCATGCGACCGTCGATCGGCGCCGTCGGCACTCGGAACCCGTCCGGTGTCAACGTCAACGAGCTGCCGCGAAAGAACTGCAAGCCATCGAAGACATTGATCGCGCGCAGGTTTTCAGCCGCGTTCTGGTAGATGACGATGAGTCCCCAGCCGGCAACCACGGCACTGCTTCCGCAGTGAGGCGCGCCGGTGTTGACCGTCAGCCCGCCAAAGGTGAAGTTGCCGTTACCCGCGACGAGCGCCGTGACATTCGCGAACCCACCGAAATACGGAAAGTTCGTCCCGCCGTTGACGAACGTCGTCGTGAACGTGCGGCTCGCGGCGATGGCGTTGCCATTCAAGGTGACGTTGGCGTCGACCGCGGCACCCGATCCGCCCCAATACAGATAAGCCGCCAGTATCGTCGAGCCGGCGGGAACTCCGGCGACGGCAGCGGTGTTGTTGGCACTGACCAAACAGGCATTGCCGGTGTTGGGCTGGGTGCGCAGCGATCCGCCGGTCGACACGAAATTGACCGTGCCGACGAAACGCGAGAAGCGCGTGATCGGCGCCGCCTGCGCAAGAACCTGCGCCGAGCCGAATAGCAGCCCCACGAGGGTGAGCCACTTTAGTGTTCGCCTCATTCCGTCAACCGAGGTTAACCTTGCCATTGTCGATGGGCCGACACCCGCGCCCTGCAGCAGGAGTGAGTGACAGCGGCCAGCGCACTCTATGAGGCTTGAGGGATTCCCCGGCAGTGAGCCGTTCACAACGCCCTTATGTCAACCGTGACCGAACGCACAATCCCCCCACCAGCGGTGCCCGTCGTGACGCTGGTCGCGGCGATCGCCGAGAACGGCGTGATCGGCAGTGGCAACCGGTTACCGTGGCACCTGCCAGCGGATCTGAAGCGCTTCAAGGCGCTCACGATGGGCAAACCCATGCTGATGGGCCGCAAGACGTTCGAAGCAATCGGCAAGCCGCTGCCCGGGCGGCGCAACCTGGTGCTTTCGCGCTCGAGCGGATTCCGCCCACAGGGTGTCGAGATCGTCGGCAGTATCGATGAAGCGCTTGCTGCGACGGCCGATGCACCCGAGCTGATGGTCATCGGCGGCGCGGAAGTCTATCGGCTGTTCCTGCCGCACGCGCGGCGCATGCACCTGACGCGTGTGCACGCACCCATCGTCGGTGACACACGCTTTCCCAATTGCGACTGGAGCCAATGGCGCAAGGTCGATCGCAGTACGCATCCGATCGATGAGAAGCACGCCTATGCGATGACGTTTCTCACGCTCGAGCGGATCGACAAGGCCAACGGCGCCCGATAATCATGGCACGCGTTCTTGCCGCGGCAGCGATGCTGTCTGTTGTCGGTGCATGTGGAAGCGGCCACGACGACTCGGCGGACAAGCGTGCGGCGACTGCTTCCCAGCCATTGTACTTCTCGAACTGGGAGGGCGAGATCGGTCCGAACACGCTGGCAGAATT
>Ga0180104_1000013_pt1 | contig 62978 bp, 54 predicted proteins | sample EasRiv730_16_1Da_FD_121791 | JGI IMG/M metagenome (GOLD analysis project Ga0180104, IMG submission 121791) | Soil microbial communities from meander-bound floodplain in the East River, Colorado, USA - East River metaG ERMLT730_16_1Da | ecosystem: Environmental > Terrestrial > Soil > Floodplain ... | reverse complement strand
GTCCTGTCGCGTGATCATCCCGATGTCGCCGTGACCGGCTTCAGCCGGGTGCAGGAAGAATGCGGGCGTTCCGGTGCTGGCGAGCGTGGCGGCGATCTTGCTGCCGACATGACCCGATTTGCCCATGCCGGTGACCACCACGCGTCCCTTGCACTCTAGGCAGAGCCGGCAGGCCCGCACGAATGCCTGATCCAGGCGCGGAATGAGGGCGTTGACCGCCTTCGCTTCGGTTGCGAGCGCCTGTCGGCCGAGCTCGAGCAGCTTCTCGTCCGCCAGGGGCAGGGGTGGGGGGCTCGCTGGTTGTGTCTTGGAAGCCATGCCGGGGTCGCCGATTCTCATTGCCCATCATAATTCATTACTATCCGCCGCCTGTCGATCAACTGCTCCCATGAACCTAATGACCGCCCCCGAAGTTGCCGCGTTGATCCGTGCTGGCCTGCCCCAGGCCGACATCAGGGTGCACAGCGATGACGATACCCATTTCGAGGCGGTCATCGTGGCGGCGGAGTTCACTGGCAAGCGCAGCATCGCGCGCCACCAGCTCGTCTATGCAGCACTCGGAGCGCGGATGGGCCGCGAGATCCATGCGCTGTCGATAACGGCCTACACTCCCGAGGAGTGGCAGGCTATCGGCGGCGGAGCCTAGGAAACATGGACAAACTGCAGATCAATGGCGGCATCGCGCTCGAAGGCGAGATCCGCATTTCCGGTGCGAAGAACGCCACGCTGCCGATTCTCGCCGGCGCACTGCTGGCCGATGGTTCGGTGACAGTGGGCAACGTTCCGCATCTCCAGGACGTGACGACCACCATCGAACTGCTGGGTCGAATGGGCGTGAGCGTCACCGTCGATGAACGCATGCGCATCGAGGTCGACCCGACAACGATTCGCGAGTGCTTCGCGCCCTACGAGCTCGTCAAGACGATGCGCGCCTCGATTCTCGTCCTCGGGCCGCTGGTGGCGCGTTTCGGGCACGCGGATGTGTCGTTGCCTGGCGGGTGCGCCATCGGCGCCCGTCCCGTCAACATCCATGTAGCGGGGTTGCAGGCGATGGGCGCGGACATTCATATCGAGAACGGCTACATCAGGGCCCGCGCCAAGCGGCTGAAGGGTGCGCGTCTCGTGCTCGAGACCGTAACGGTCACCGGCACCGAAAACCTGATGATGGCCGCGACGCTCGCCGAAGGCGAGACGATGATCGAGAATGCGGCGCGTGAACCGGAAGTCGTCGATCTGGCGAACTTCCTCATTTCGATGGGGGCGCGGATCGAGGGTGCGGGTACCGACACGATCCAGATCCAGGGCGTGGAGCGGCTCTCGGGGACGAGTTACGAGGTCCTGCCGGATCGAATTGAAGCGGGGACGTATCTGGTTGCCGGCGCGATTACCGGTGGGCACATCCGGCTCAAGCACACGCGCCCCGAACATCTCGATGCGGTCGTCGCCAAACTGCAGGAAGCGGGTGCGCGCGTCGAGATCGGGGATAGCTGGATCGAACTGGACATGCGTGGGCGCCGGCCGCATGCCGTGGATGTGCGCACCGCACCCTATCCGGCGTTTCCCACGGACATGCAGGCGCAGTTCGCGGCGCTCAACACGGTAGCGGAGGGCGTCAGCACGATCACCGAGACGATCTTCGAGAACCGCTTCATGCACATGCTCGAAATGCGTCGCATGGGCGCGGAGATCCGGCTCGAGGGCAACACGGCAATCATTCGCGGAGTGCCGAAACTCACCGCCGCGCCCGTCATGGCGACGGACCTGCGTGCCTCAGCGAGCCTGGTGCTCGCGGGACTGGTGGCGGAGGGCGCGACAACGGTCGAGCGCATCTACCACATCGATCGTGGCTACGAGTGCATCGAGGAAAAACTCCAGCAGCTGGGCGCGCAGATCAAACGCATCGCTGCCTGACCTAACGTGCACTCGTTCCGATCGAACGGCCGCACAGGGATGTGCGGACCAGGCCGACGTTCAGGGACGACCCTTGTGCCGATACGTCCCTGTGAAACAGTCCGGCCGGTACGTCCGTGTACCGGCGTTCGGGACGATCGACTGCACGTTAAGTGCAGTCGATAAAGGCACGTCCCTCACCCTACACCGACCGTGTCTGCAGCGGGAGGAGACCGGCCGCTGGCTGCTCGTGCGCGCGGTCAGGAACGGTCGATCGGACGCTCGGCGACGGGGACGGAGATTTCGAAGGATTGGCCGCGGCGGAGTGCGCGAATCTGGACGCGGGCGCCGGGTTTCATTGTGGCGACGTGAGCGCGCGCCTGCGGCGAGGTCTGAATCGGCTGGCCGTCCATGTGCGTGATGACGTCGCCCCGGCGCAGACCCGCCTGGTACGCCGGGCCGTTGAGTTTGACGTCGGCGATGACGACGAGGCCTTCGTTTCCCAGATTGAAGGCTTGCGCCTGCTGGGCGCTCAGCTCTGCAGTTTCAACGCCGATCCAGCCGCGAATCACCCGGCCGTCGCGGATGATTTCCTGCATCACCCCGCGCACCAGGTTCACTGGAATCGCGAAGCTGATTCCCTCGATGCCGGAGTTACGGGCCAGGATCGCGGTGTTGATGCCGATGAGCTCGCCCGAGGTGTTGATGAGCGCACCACCCGAATTGCCGAAGTTGATCGCAGCGTCGGTCTGGATGAAATTCTCGAAGGCGGCCACGCGAAGCTCCCCGCGCCCGGTGGCACTGACGATGCCCTGAGTCACCGTCTGGCTGAGTCCGAGCGGATTGCCGATAGCCAGCACGACGTCGCCGACGCGCAGCGTATCCGAGCGACCCAGCGGCATCGTCGGCAGATTGGTGAGCCCGACCTCGAGCACGGCCAGGTCGGTATCCGGATCACGCCCGAGCACTCTCGCCTCCGCGAAACGCCCATCGGCGATCTGCACCTGGATCTCTGCCGCCTCGGGCACGACGTGATTGTTGGTGACGATGTGCCCTTCACCGTCGATTATCACGCCCGAGCCCAGGCTGCGTTCGATGCGTTGCCGATAACGTGGCCACGTTTCGCCGAACAGCTGCTCGAGTTGTGACGGCAAGGTGGCTTCGGTGACCACGCGTGCGGTGTTGATGTTGACGACCGCCGGCGCGCTGCGCGCAACCGCGTCGGCGTAGGACGTCACTGGTGGAGTGGGGTTGGCGGATGCGACCGCGGAAAGTGCCGGGGCGGGAGTGGTCGTTGGTGCCGAGGTCGCCCGCGGACGCAGCAGGTCGGGTCTGATCAGGACAATGATGAAGGCGAGCGCCAGCCCGACGATGGCAAAGCGCACCAGGAAGCCGATAACACGATTGAAGACGCCCATGCGCGGCTGCGAATGCCTCAAAACTGTGGGGGTGAACGCCCCGACCGGTCGGCTGCCGGCCAAAAGGAGGCGACATTGATATGTGTATAATGCGCCGCTTCCTGCGGATTCGAAACCGGCCCGGCCGTGAGCATTTGGCATCGGGCAGTGCGCACGTGGCTGTGACAAGACTGATGCGGCGAGGGAGACGGGATGAGTGACGAGGTCGACAAGAGCCGGCGCCAGTTCCTGACCGCCGCAACCATGACCACCGGCGCGGTCGGCGCAGTATTAGCGGCCACACCCTTCGTCGCTTCGTGGCAACCGAGCGCGCGCGCGCGTGCCCTTGGCGCCCCGCTGGAAGTGGACATCAGCAAGCTCGATCCGGGCGCCATGATGACAGTGCAATGGCGCAAGCTGCCGGTCTGGATCGTCCGCCGCACTAAGGAAATGCTCGCTCAGCTGCCGCGCAACGCCGACCGGCTCAAGGATCCGGCGTCCGAGAAGTCGGATCAGCCCGAGTACGCGCACAACGAAGCCCGCGCCCGCAAACCCGAGTACCTGGTGCTGGTCGGTACCTGTACGCATCTCGGTTGCCTGCCCAAGAGCCGCTTCCAGATGGGCGTCGGTGAGGGCGGACCGGACTGGCCCGGTGGATTCTTCTGTGTCTGCCATGGCTCGATGTTCGACCTCGCCGGTCGCGTCTTCAAGGAGTCGCCCGCCTCCGTGAACCTGCAGGTACCGCCGTATGACTTCATCAGCGATACGGTGATCATCGTCGGTGCGGACACCGCGCCCGCGACGGGAGTGGCCTGATGGGCACCTCCAGCGAGCAGATGACGGGCACGAACGGCGGCCGGCTCGCGGCGTTGAACCGCTGGTTCGACGCGCGCTTCCCGGCGCACAAGCTCATTCGCGAGCACGTCTCGGAGTACTACGCGCCCAAGAACTTCAATTTCTGGTACTACTTCGGCTCGCTCGCGATCGTGGTGCTGGTGATCCAGGTGATCACGGGCATTTTCCTGGCGATGAGCTACACGCCCTCGGATACCGAAGCGTTCCAGTCGATCGAATACATCATGCGCGATGTGGAGTGGGGCTGGCTCATCCGCTACCTGCATTCCACCGGGGCCTCGGCGTTCTTCATCGTCGTGTACCTGCACATGTTCCGCGCGCTGCTCTACGGTTCGTACAAGGCGCCGCGAGAGCTGCTGTGGATCATCGGCATGCTGATCTATGTCGCGCTCATGGCGGAAGGGTTCTTCGGGTACGTGCTGCCGTGGGGCAACATGTCGTATTGGGGGGCGCAGGTCATCGTATCCCTGTTCGGCGCGATCCCGGGGATCGGCGAAGGCCTCGCCGAATGGATCCGTGGCGACTACAGCATCTCGGACATCACGCTCAATCGTTTCTTTGCATTGCACGTCGTGGCCGTGCCGTTGCTGCTGATCGCCCTCGTGGTCGCGCATATCCTGGCGCTGCACGAGGTGGGCTCGAACAATCCCGACGGTGTCGAGATCAAGAAGCACAAGAAACCGGACGGCACGCCGCTCGACGGCATTCCCTTCCACCCCTACTACACCTACAAGGACCTGGTAGGCACCGGCTTCTTCCTGATCCTGTTCGCGATCGTGGTGTTCTTCGCGCCGACCCTTGGCGGATATTTTCTCGAGCCGCCCAATTTCGAACCGGCCAATCCCCTCAACACGCCCGAGCACATCGCGCCGGTGTGGTATTTCACGCCGTATTACGCGATCTTGCGCGCCGTGCCGGACAAACTTGTCGGCGCGATTCTCATGGGTCTCGCGATCGCGCTGTTCTTTTTCCTGCCCTGGCTCGATCGCTGCAAGGTGAAATCGGTCCGCTACCGCGGCTGGATCTACAAGCTGTTCCTGGCCGCCTTCGCGGTGAGCTTCCTGGTGCTGATGTACTTGGGATTGCAGCCCGCGCAGGGGACCTATGTGATCCTCGCGCGCATCTTCACCGCAGTCTATTTCGCGTTCTTCCTGCTGATGCCGATCTACACGCAGCTCGAGAAGACCAAGCCGGTGCCCGAGAGGGTGACGTTCCATGCGTAAGGCGACGCTGGTGCTGGCAGCGACCCTGCTGAGCGGCACGGCAGCGGCAAGCGCGGGCGGCGGCGAGAGCTGGAGCAGCTGGCATGCCGACACGGACATCAACAGCAAGGCATCGCTGCAGCGCGGCGCGCGCAACTTTGTCAACTATTGCCTCGGTTGTCATTCGCTGCAGTACGTGCGCTACAACCGCATCGCTCAGGATCTCGAGCTCACGGAAGAGCAGCTGAAGGACTCCCTCATGTTCACCGGCGAGCGGCCGTTCGATTTCGTGCTGAGCGCGATGCCGGCGGCGGATGCGGAGACCTGGTTCGGCCGGGCACCGCCGGATCTGTCATTGATCGCACGATTCAAGGGTACGGACTACCTCTATCGGTATCTCAAGACCTTTTATGTCGATGAGAGCAAGGCCACGGGCGTCAACAACCTCGCGCTCGAGAATGCGGCGATGCCCCACGTGCTTGCCGATCTGCAGGGCCTGCAGAAAGCGATCTTCGTCCTCGAGAAGCATGTGGAAGCCGGTCAGGAGAAGATGCTGCGGCGATTCGATCACTTCGAATCCGCGGCTCCCGGACGGCTGAGCGAGGCCGAGTACGATGCGTTCGTCAACGACCTGGTGAATTTCCTCGACTACGCAGCCGAGCCGGTGCGCGCACAGCGCGAGCAACTCGGCATCTGGGTCGTGCTCTTCCTCATCGTGTTCACCCTGCTGGCCTGGGCGCTCAAGAAAGAGATCTGGAAGGACGTACACTGACCGGGTGCACTCCGGCCGAAGCGAGTCACGGGAGATGACCCTGGTGTCCAGCCGCCGTTCGGTGATGACGCTGTTCTCGTCGGCGCTCGATCCCTTCAGCCATCGCACCCGCCTGGTGCTCGCCGAGAAGGGCATCAATATCGACATCGTAAACGTCGAGCCCGGCGCGCTGCCGGAGGACCTGCTCGATCTCAATCCGTATCACAGCGTGCCGACGCTCGTGGACCGTGACCTGGTGCTTTACGACTCGCGCGTCATCATCGAGTATCTCGATGAACGCTTTCCGCATCCGCCGCTGATGCCGGTCGATCCGGTGACGCGCGCTCAGTTCCGCCTCGCGCTCTATCGCATCGAGCGCGACTGGTACGGCCTCGCGCAGCAGATCGAGCAGGAGCCGGACAAGAAGCAGGGCTTAAGGCTGCGCAAGATCCTGCGCGACCAGATCCTGGCGAGCAGCGAGGTCTTCAAAGCCAAGCCTTTCTTCCTGAGCGACGAGTTCTCGCTCGTCGATGCGACCATCGCGCCCATACTGTGGCGCCTGCCGTACTTTGGCATCGACCTGCCGCCGCAGGCGCAAGCCGTGACGCGCTACGCCAATCACATCTTTTCGCGTTCGTCCTTCCGCGAGAGCCTGTCGGAGAACGAGCAGGAGATGCGGATCTAGAGGCTCGAATGCCGACGCGCAACGCAAGCGTGACCTCGCGCCGGCCGTACCTGCTGCGCGCCATGCACGAATGGATCAGCGATAACGCGCAGACGCCGCACGTCGTGGTGGATGCCGAGTTTGCCGGCGCCGAAGTGCCCAAGCAGTACGTCAAGGACGGCAAGATCATCCTCAACGTGAGCCACGCCGCGACCACCGCGCTCAAGCTCGGCAACGAGTGGCTCGAGTTCAATGCGCGCTTCGCTGGCGTCACGCGCCACGTGAAGGTTCCCATCAAAGCAGTGCTCGGCATCTACTCGCGCGAGACCGGGCACGGCATGATCTTCAGCGAAAGCGATGTCGGCCCGGAGCCGCCGGACGGCAAGCCGCCCGCACCCCGAAGCGACGACGGCCGCCGCCCGCACCTCAAGGTCGTCAAGTAGAACCCGCTGAAGAGTGACTCCACACGGTGAGTTAGCGACGCTCCTGAACTTCAAACGCGCCACGAATCCACTGAATGGCGGTCGTCGCAGGGACATCGGCGTCGAAGGCGATGACGTCGAAGCGGATCGGCAGACGCCGCAGTTCGCGCCGTGTGAGCAGCAGGTGATGTGTCGCTCGCACGATGCGCCGCCGCTTGAAGAAGTCGACGCTCGCGCCTGCGCCGCCAAAGCGGCTATTACCGCGCACTCGGACTTCGACGACGACCAGGACGTCGCGCTCGAGCAGGACGAGGTCGAGCTCGCCGAGGCGACAGCGGTAGTTCTCAAGCAACAGCGTCAGTCCGCGCGCGACCAGAAAGTCGCGGGCAGCGGCTTCGGCCGAGATTCCTTTCTGGCGGCGATCCATGCCGTGGCGTGCGATCAGGGTTGTGCGGCCGGCGGTGGCGGGTTCGCGAGACCGAGAACGCGGGGCTTGCCATCGCGAATCTGCGCCCAGTCGAGGTCGCGCCGGATGCGGCCGTCGGCTTCGATTGTCAGCCTGCCCGTCATGCCTGGGACGAAGCCGCGCTGTCCCGGAGTCCGGTTACGCAACGACGGAATCAGGCGATATGCATCATAGCCGAAGGCATACAACCGTCCTCGCCGGTTGGCGCGCGCCGGCCAGGCCTGGGCGACCGCTCCACGCAACTGTTCGGATACCGGATCACTGGCGATCATCCACGGCATGTCGGGAAAGATCAGGCCGTCGAGATCGACATTCGCGGTCTCATCGGGCTCGAATGCATCCGAGGTCGAATACGTGGGGATGTCACCCGCGTAGTGAAACCTGAGCTGCGGGCGAATGAGCCGACTCTGCGAGGGCTGCGCGGCGACAAAGATGAACTCGACGTCGCCGCGGCGGCGCGGCTCGAACTCGAGTTTCACCCCCAGCGTGTTCGACAGGCGCGCATGCCGCTCGCGGCTGTCGGAGAGTCGCAGCACTTGCTGGATTTCCGGCGTGTAATCGCTGTCCGAGGAATCGTACACGCCACGCGCCAGCAGCTGCCCGCCCAGCTGCTCGAGCTCGGTGGTGAAGGCCGCGGCGATTCTCGATCCCCATTCACCGGAAGGCACCAACGCAACCCCGCGTGATCTGCCATCCGTCACGATGCGACCGGCCACCTGGCGCGCCTCGTCCTCGGGAATGAGCGCGAACTGATAGAAAGTTGCAGGCGCCGCGCGGTCGTCGGGGAGAAAATTGAGTGCGAGCACCGGCATGCGGCCATCGGCAACGCTGGCGATGCCGCCAACCTCGTCCTTGGTCAGCGGGCCGACGACGAACTGCGCGCCATCGTCCACCGCGCGCAGAAATGCCGAAGCAATGTCCTGCCCGGCGACGTCGTAAACGCGCACGCGCGGCCGTTGCGCCGCATCCTGCTGGAAGTAAGCCGAGAGAAATCCGTCGCGCACTGCCATCGCAGCCGACTGTTGACGGCCGCTGAGCGGCAACATCACGGCGATCTGCGCTGGATAGTCCAGGGACACGGCGGATTCTCGCAACACGGTGTCGAGGAGCTCGCCGTTGGCCGGGTGCAGGGGATAGCGCGAGCGCCAGTTCCGCACGCTCTGCGTGGCCGCAAACGGGTTGCGCTCGATCTCGAGCATCAGGCCGCCGAGATCAAGCCAGCCGGCCAGCAGCGGATCGGCTCCCGCCGGCGGCGTCAATACAGCGCCGTAGGCGCTCGCGCTTCGCAACGCATCCACGATCAGGCGTCGATTCGCGCTCAGCTCATCCTTGTCCGAAAGCCAGCGTTCGCGCGCCAGTAGCGCTTTCACACCCTCCGGCGCATTTCCGGCAGCGAATTGCGCGCGCGCCTGCAGTGCCAGCGTTTGCTTCGCGATTGCGGGAGTGCTCGGCGGCGGCAAGCCGTGCAATGCCTGCAAGGCGCGATTCGAATCGCCTGCCGCGAGCGCGGCCTCAGCAATCAGGAACGCACGCGTGACCGCCTGCTCTTCTGGAAGTGTGCCGCTCACGAGCGCCAGGACGCGCTCGGCATCCGTCCGTGCGCCGGCGACGAGCCACTGATCCGCCGCGCGCAGGTAGTAATACGTCTGTTCCGTGGCGGTTGCCTCTCGGGCGAGGCGCTCGAACATCTGAGCAGCCTCGCGGGCCTTGCCGTCGCGCACCAGCCGTTCGGCGGCCGTTGCATCCGGAGCGCGCTCGACCGGTGGTCGCACCGTGCCGGACGGACAACCCGCGAGCAGCGCGGCAAGCACGCACAGCAGCCCGACGCCGGTCAGGCGGGCGCGCACTTCCGGTAGCATAGTGACGAGTTCAGATCTCACGAGCGCCGCTTGTTGAATGACGGGAGCTGATTATAGTGGCCAAGCGCCGGCCGTCGTCTCATAGAATCGAGCGCGTTGCGGCCGATTCTGCGTCACCCGCGGTGGCCAAGGGCACGCTGTACGTCGTCGCTACTCCGATCGGCAATCTTCAGGATCTGAGCGAGCGCGCCCGGCAGGTCCTGGCCGGCGCTCAATGGGTCGCCGCCGAGGACACGCGACATAGTCTGCGGCTGCTGCAGGCCCACGGCATCGAAGCACGACTCCTTTCCGTCCACGAGCACAACGAGAGCGAACGCGTGCCCGAGATCCTCGGCGCGCTGGAGCGTGGTGCCAGTGTTGCGCTGGTCAGCGACGCGGGCACGCCGCTGGTGAGCGACCCGGGATTGCGAATCGTGAGGGGAGCAATTGACGCCGGATACGAAGTCCGTGCCGTCCCGGGTCCATGTGCCGCGATCGCCGCGCTCAGCATCTCCGGCCTGGCCACCGATCGCTTTGCATTCGAGGGCTTTCTGCCGCAGAAATCGGCCGCTCGACGTGAACGGCTGGAGGTGATGGCGAGCGATCCACGCACGCTGATCTTCTACGAAGCACCCCACCGCGTGGCCGAATCTCTCGCCGACATGAGCGCCGTGCTCGGACCTTCACGTCCGGCGGCCGTGGCGCGTGAAATGACAAAGGTGTTTGAGACCGTGTATCGCGGCACGCTCGAGGAGCTGGCGCAACGTGCTCACCGCGACGACAACCTGCAGCGCGGCGAAATCGTCATCATCGTCGAGGGCGTCACGGGTGCGAGTGACGACGCTGGACGCGCGGAGCTCGAACGCGTGCTGGCGGTGCTTCTCGCCGAGCTGCCGGCGTCGCAGGCCGCCGACCTTGCCGCAAAACTTACGGGCACGAACCGCAACCGGGCCTATCAGCTCGCCCTCGACCTCAGCGGCAAACGGACATGACACCCGGGCCGCAATGGCCTATTGTGCGCGCCGGAGTCGGCCAGGCAGCCGCTGCACGCGACGAGCGTGTGGAGGAAAGTCCGGGCTCCCAGGGCACGGTGCCAGGTAACGCCTGGGGGGCGTGAGCCCACGGAAAGTGCAACAGAAAGTACACCGCCCAAGCGCCGTCAAAAGCGCCGGCAAGGGTGAAATGGTGCGGTAAGAGCGCACCGCGTCGGTGGCAACACCCGACGGCACGGCAAACCCCACCTGGAGCAAGACCAAATAGGGAAGCAGGCTGCGCAAGCGGCCACGTGCGGCCCGCACGGCTTCCGGGTAGGTCGCTCGAGCGGCGTGGTGACACGCTTGCCAGAGGAATGGCTGTCCACGACAGAACCCGGCTTATCGGCCGACTCTTTCCATGCGCTGCGCGCAACTTTCAGCCCCGGTTCGCTTCAAGCGAACCGGGCCCGAGGGCGAGCGGGGCATGGAAAAGTGGCGCCCAGGGTTCAACGGGATTCGCCGAACAAGGCGAACCCGGAATGAACAGAAGGGCGAAGACGGTGAAGCCCCCTTCTTCGAATCGTGAAGCGCATCACAACTCCTGCGTTGGCACACCGCTTGCCATCTACGTCAACTTTCTGAGCCGAACTCTCATGAACCGCGCCTAAGCGGTTGTTTGTTCTGGCCAACGGCCTTTCAGGTCGGCGCTGCCGGGCTCTTTCTAAGTCTCTGTTCAGCCAAAGAATTCGGCCGCAAGGTTGATTGACGATCGTGGCCAGCCTGCCTATAGTGGCGCGCGGTGGGAAAAAGTGGGAGGAGATGGGGGTTAACACCCGTCGGTTATGTTTCGCGGCGCCAACAAAGTGACCCTGGATGCCAAGGGCCGGATGGTCATGCCCACCCGCTACCGGGATCGCATCCATGAACGCAGCCAGGGACGCCTGGTGGTGACGGTGGACCGCGACCAGTGCCTCCTGATGTATCCCCTGCCCGACTGGGACGAGATCGAAGGCAAGCTCATGAAGCTGCCGTCGCTCAATCCGCAGGCGCGCCGGCTGCAGCGACTGATGGTCGGCCACGCGACCGATCTCGAGCTCGACGGTCACGGTCGGATCCTGCTGCCGCCAAAGTTGCGCGAGTTCGCCGGGCTTACGCGGCAAGGCGTCCTGATCGGGCAGGGCAACCGCTTCGAGTTGTGGGACGAGGCACGCTGGAACGAGCGCCGCGACGAATGGCTCAAAGGCGAGGAGCCCCCGACGGATCTGCCGGCGGAGCTCGAAACGCTGTCGCTGTAGGCCGCGGAGACGCGAGCCGTGGAGAACCACGCGCCAGTGCTCCTCGATGAGGCACTGGCCGGTTTACGGGTAAAGCCCGACGGACGCTACGTGGATGCCACGTTCGGCCGCGGAGGTCATGCGAGAGCGATTCACATGAAGCTGGGACCCACGGGGCGTTTGCTCGTTGTCGATCGCGATCCCGAAGCCGTGGCGTGCGCGCGGCGGGAACTCGGCGAGGATCCCCGTGTGCACGTTGCGCACGGCAGTTTCGGCGCGCTCGAGCAGCTCGTACCCGCCGACTGGCGGGTGCCCGGTCTGGACGGGATTCTCTTTGACCTGGGTGTGTCTTCGCCGCAATTGGACAGAGCCGAGCGAGGTTTCAGCTTTACGCGCGACGGCCCGCTTGACATGCGCATGGATCCCGGCGCCGGGCCCACGGCGGCGCGTTGGCTCGCCGACGTGCGCGAGGATGAGCTTGCGCGTGTCATCCATGAGTTCGGCGAAGAACGCTTCGCACGCCGCATCGCGCGCGCGATCGTCTCCCGCCGCCAACAGGCTCCGATCACCCGCACGGCGGATCTGGCCGCGATCGTCGCGGCGGCAGTACGCACTCGGGAGCCCGGCAAGCATCCCGCGACGCGCACGTTTCAGGCGATCCGGATGCACATCAACCGGGAGCTCGAAGAGCTCGGGCGCGGTCTCGCGGCGAGCCTCACGATGCTGGCGCCGCTCGGGCGTCTGTGCGTCATCTCTTTTCACTCATTGGAGGATCGTGCCGTCAAGCTCTTCATGCGCCGCCACGCGAGCGTCGATCCGGTGTATGCCGGCCTGCCGCACGTCCCAGCTGCGGCAGGCCCGAAATTGCGGCTGATCGGCAAGGCAGTAAAGCCTGGTGCGCGCGAACTCGCCGCCAATTCACGCGCGCGCAGCGCGCGACTGCGCGTTGCGGAGAGGCTGGTCGCGTGAACGTCCGCCGCCTCGTGCTCATCGCCGTGCCGCTGATGTGGGCGGCGACACTCGCTTCCGCGGCCGCGGCGATTTACTGCAAGCATCAGGCGCGCGCGTTGTTCGTCGAGCTGGAAACACGCACCGCCCGTCGCGATCAATTGCAGATCGAATGGGGGCAGCTGCAACTCGAGCAGAGCGCGTGGTCAACGCACGCGTTCGTCGAACGGGTGGCCAACTCGCGCCTGAGGATGTCGATCCCGCCCGCCACCGACGTGCAGCTGGTCAAACCATGAGAACCCCTCCAGCGCAACGCGACACGGCCGCGGCTCGCCTTGGCCTGCGGCTGCAGATCATCCTCGTGCTGCTGATCGCCGGCGCCCTGGCGCTCGCGGCGCGTGCGGTTGACCTGCAGTTGATGAGTCATGGCTTCCTCGCGGGGCAGGGCGACGCGCGCTATTCGCGCGTGGCGGAGATCAGCGCGCACCGCGGCACGATCACCGATCGCTACGGTGAGCCGCTGGCGGTCAGCACACCCGTCGACTCCGTCTGGGTCAATCCCAAGGAGCTGTCGCAGTCGGCCGACCAGCTGCCGCGTCTCGCGCGTGCGTTGAAGCGCGAACCGCAAGCGCTGGCGCGGCGCGTATCGAGCAATCTCGACCGCGAGTTCCTCTATCTCGCGCGCCACCTCCAGCCCGAGCAGGCGGCGCGCATCCGCGCACTCGGTATCCAGGGCGTGTATCTGCTGCGCGAATATCGCCGCTATTACCCGGCGGGTGAAGTCAGTGGTCACCTGCTCGGCTTCACCAGCATCGATGACAGTGGCCAGGAAGGACTCGAGCTCGCCTATGACCACTGGCTCGCCGGCGAGGATGGCGCCAAGCGCGTGATCCAGGATCGCTTCGGCCGAATCGTCGAAAACGTAGAGAGCATTCGCGCGGCGCGGCCGGGCAAGGACCTGGTGTTGAGCGTCGATCTGCGCATCCAGTACCTGGCGTACCGCGAGCTCAAGCGCGCACTGCTGGAACATCGCGCGCGATCCGGCTCGCTGGTCGTTCTCGACGTCGCGACGGGTGAGGTGCTGGCGATGGTCAACCAGCCAGCGTTCAATCCCAACGATCGCGAGCAGCTGGCGGCCGGCCGCTACCGGAATCGCGCGGTTACCGACATCTTCGAGCCGGGTTCGAGCATCAAGCCTTTCGTGGTGGCCGCCGCGCTGGCTTCGGGGCGGTTTCACGAGCGCAGCGTGATCGACACGGCGCCGGGATTCGTAAAGGTCGGTATCAAGGTGATCGAGGACAAGCACAACCTCGGTGCCATCGATCTGGCCACGGTGCTGGCGAAGTCGAGCAATGTCGCGATGGCGAAGATGGCGCTGTCGCTCGATCCCGAGCAGATCTGGACCACGCTCAATTCCCTCGGGTTCGGCCAGGTCACGACCAGTGGTTACCCGGGGGAATCGGCCGGGCTGCTCAGTGCCCACTCGCACTGGCGACCGATCGGCGTTGCCACGCTGTCGTATGGCTACGGAATGTCGGTGACGCCACTCCAGCTGGCGCACGCTTACGCGACGCTGGGCGCCGGCGGCATCCGTCGCCCAGTGACATTCCTGCGCGCCGACGGCGAAACCGAAGGTGAACGCGTGCTCGACGAACGCGTGGCGCTCGAACTCATTCAGCTGCTCGAGGCCGTGATCACGCCCGATGGCACGGGTGTGCGCGCCTCACTCACCGGCTACCGCGTGGCCGGCAAGACCGGGACCGCGTGGAAATCCACTGCGGGCGGCTACTCGACCGACAAGTACATGGCGGTGTTTGCGGGCGTCGTTCCCGCCTCGGCACCGCGGCTCGCCGCCGTGGTCATCATCGACGAGCCGGGTGGAACGCAATACTACGGCGGCGACGTCGCAGCCCCGGTGTTCGCGGCGGTCATGGCCGGCGCGCTGCGCCTCATGGCGGTCGCACCCGATGATCTGCGGCGTGTGCCGCGCGCGACATTGGCGCAAGCCGGTGTCGAACCATGATGGCAGCGTTGCGTCCCGACCTGGCACCGGTCAGTCTCGCGGAGCTGCTGGCCGGTATCGCGATCGCGCCGGCCGATGTGCAAGTCACTGACATCACGCTCGACAGTCGCAACGTATCGCCCGGGGGGCTATTCCTCGCGTGCCGCGGCCTCTCGAGTCACGGCTTGCAGTACGTCGATCGAGCGCTGGCGGCCGGTGCGCGCGCTGTGTTGTGGGAGCCGGCGCCTGAATTCGACGCGCCGCGGCTTCCCGCATCGACGTTTGGCCTCGCCGTTCCAGAGCTGCGCTCGCAGGTCGGCCGCATCGCCGACCGGTTCTTCGATGCACCCTCGGCGCGGATACGCATCGCGGGGGTCACCGGGACGAACGGCAAGACCACGTGCTGCTGGCTGCTCGCGCAGGCTCTCGAAGCCAGCGGCCGGCGCGCCGCCTATGCCGGCACTCTCGGCGTCGGGCCCACGAGGTCGCTGAAACGCACGACCCACACGACTCCCGATTGCGTCAGCGTGCACCGCGAGCTCTCCGATCTTCGCGCGCTCGGTGTGCGCTTCGTCGGCATGGAAGTGTCGTCGCATGCGCTCGCTCAGGAGCGCGTCAGTGGCGTGCGCTTCGATACCGCCGTGTTCACCAACTTGAGCCGCGATCATCTCGACTATCACAAGACCATGGATGTCTACGCCGAGGTCAAGGCGCGTCTCTTCAGGCTCCCCGACATCGTGCATCGGGTGATCAACATGGGCGATCCGGGCGGCCGGCGTCTAGCTGCGGCGCTGCCACCGGCCCTGCCGTTGACCTCCGTCTGGAGCGGGATCGGCGAGTACCGCGATTCCAGCGACGCGTTCGTCCATGCGCGCGAAGTGCGGGCGGGGAGCCGTGGCCTTGAAGTCGAGTTCGAATCGAGCTGGGGCGCGGGGCATTTTGGCTCGCCGCTGATCGGTGAGTTCAACGCCGAGAACCTGATCGCGGTACTGGCGGTGCTGCTGTTGTGGGACTTGCCACTGGCGGATGCCGTGCGCGCCGTCGAATCGACCACTGCCCCGGCAGGGCGCATGGAAACTTTCGGCGGCCACGACAGCCGGCCACTCGTGGTCGTCGACTATGCGCACTCCCCCGATGCGCTCGCCAAGGCGTTGCGGGCTGTGCGCAGACACGGCCGTGGGCGTTTGTGGTGCGTGTTTGGTTGCGGCGGCGATCGCGATCCGGGAAAGCGACCGATGATGGGCGCCATCGCCGCGGACCTCGCCGACGCGATCATTCTCACCGACGACAATCCGCGGACCGAGGACCCACAGAAAATCGTCGACGCGATCCTCGAAGGCATCGCGGAGCGCGGGCCGGTGCGGGTCATACGCGAACGGGCGCGCGCGATCGGCACGGCACTTGCGGAAGCGCGCGCTGACGACATGGTGTTGATCGCGGGCAAGGGTCACGAGGACTATCAGATCTACGGCACGTCCTCGCAGCCGTTCAGTGACCGCCTCGAGGTCGAGCGGTTGCTCAGGGGTCGCGCATGAACCGCACGCTCGCAGCCGCCGCGGCGGCCTGTGGCGGCTTCCTCCAGGGCCAGGACTGCGAGTTTGGCGCCGTGTCGAGCGACACACGTGCGCTTGCGGCAGGCGACCTTTTCGTGGCGCTCAAAGGGCCGCGATTTGACGGTCACGACTTCCTCGAAGTGTGCGAGCGCAACGCGGCGGCCGGCGCAATCGTGTCGCGTCCGCTTGCAATCAGGCTGCCGCAGATCGTCGTCAAGGACACGTTGGCGGCGCTTGCCGCGCTCGCGAGCGCCTGGCGCGGGCAGTTCGAGATCCCGGTGGTCGGCGTCGGCGGCAGTAACGGCAAGACCACGGTCAAGGAGATGACGGCGGCGATCCTGTCACGGGTGGGACCCTGCCTGGCGACCCTCGGCAATCTCAACAATCACATCGGCGTCCCGCTGACACTGATGCGGTTCGATCGGTCGCATCGAGCGGCGGTGATCGAGATGGGCGCCAACCGGCTCGGCGACATCGCGGAACTCGCCGTCATCGCGCGGCCCAACGTCGGCCTCATCACCAACGCGGGCGCCGAGCATCTCGAGGGGTTCGGAAGTCTCGAGGGCGTGGCGCGGGGCGAAGGGGAAATGGTGGCCGCCCTCAGACCCGACGATACGGCGGTCATCAACGCCGACGACGACTACGCGCCGCTGTGGCGGCAGGTCTCCAATGCGGGACGACTGGTGACGTTTGGATTCGCGAGGCAAGCGGACGTGCGTGCCACGGACGTCGAGCAATCGATCGCGGCGGAAGGCTTCGCGCTGCGTTTCAACCTGTGGATGGGCGTCGAGCGTCGTGCCGTGCAGCTGCGCCTCGCGGGTCGGCACAACGTCAGCAATGCGCTCGCCGCTGCAGCGGCAGCGCAGGCGGCGGGAGCTCCGCTCGATGCGATCGTCAGCGGACTCGGCGCGGTTCGTGCGGTCAAGGGTCGCCTGCAGCGCATCGCGGCGCCCAACGGCTGCTGGCTGATCGATGACTCCTACAACGCCAACCCCAGCTCGCTGCGGGTGGCGCTGGAGCTTCTCAAGGACCTCGAGGGTCCTAAGTGGATGGTGCTCGCTGACATGGGTGAGCTCGGTGGGTTCTCGCAGCAGAGCCACGTCGAAGCCGGAAACCTGGCGCGTGAGAGCGGCGTTGCGCGGCTGTTCGCCGCCGGGCCACTGAGCGCGCATGCCGCGGAAGCGTTCGGCCGCGGCGCCGAATGGTTTCCCGACGTTGAAGCGCTCATTCGCCGCCTCTCCGCCGAACTGCAGCCAGGAACCACCGTGCTGATCAAGGGGTCGCGCATGAACCGGCTGGAACGCGTCGTCGAAACGCTCACCACTGCGGCGCCCGCGGCCAAGGCGAGTTGAGGAGTATCGGATGCTGCTGCTGCTCGCCGAATACCTGACTCGTTTCCACTCCGGTTTCAACGTCTTCAGTTACCTGACGTTGCGCGCGATTCTCGCCGTCATCACGGCGCTGGCAATTGCGCTGCTGGTTGGACCGGCGCTGATCCGCCGCTTGTCGCGGCATCAGATCGGGCAACGGATCCGCGACGAAGGGCCGCAATCGCACTTGCCGAAGGCCGGCACGCCGACGATGGGCGGTGCGCTCATCCTGGTGGCGATCGCCGTCAGCACGCTGTTGTGGGCGGACATCCGCAGTCGTTACGTATGGATCGCGCTCGGCGTAACGCTCGCGTTCGGGCTGATCGGGTTCTACGACGACTATCTCAAGCTCATCGTCGGCAACTCCAAGGGGCTTGCGGCGCGCTACAAGTATGTCTGGCAGTCGGTCGCTGGCCTGGCCGCCGCCGTGGCCCTTTACCTGACGGCGCAGACGCCCGCTGAAACGACCCTGTTCGTGCCGTTCTTCAAGAGCGTCGCATTGCCTCTGGGCGTCGGCTTCATCGTGCTTACGTATCTGGTCATCGTGGGCACCAGCAATGCGGTAAATCTCACCGATGGTCTCGATGGCCTGGCGATCATGCCAGCCGCGCTGGTGGCCGGGGCGCTCGGCGTATTCGCCTACGTCACGGGAAACGTGGTGTTTTCCGCTTACCTCGGCATTCCCTACATCGCGGGTGTCGGTGAATTGCTGATCTTCTGCGCCACCATCGTCGGGGCGGGTCTCGGCTTTCTCTGGTTCAACGCTTATCCCGCCCAGGTCTTCATGGGCGATATCGGCGCGCTCGCCTTGGGCGCCGCGCTGGGCGTGGTCGCGACCATGGTGCGACAGGAAATCGTGCTGGTGATCATGGGTGGCGTGTTCGTGCTCGAGACCGCGTCGGTCATCCTGCAGGTCGCCTCCTTCAAGCTCACCGGTAAGCGGATCTTCCGCATGGCGCCCATTCACCACCATTTCGAGCTGAAGGGCTGGGCCGAGCCCAAGGTGATCGTGCGGTTCTGGATCATCAGCCTCATCCTCGTGCTGATCGGTCTCGGCACGCTCAAGGTGCGATGAACGCCACCATGCGCAAGTCCGCGACGATCGATCCCAGGCCGCGAGCGCGGCGCACGATCATCGTGGGGCTCGGCCGGACCGGGCTGTCCTGCGCCCGTTACCTGAGCGCGCATGGCGCACGCGTGGCGATCACCGACAGTCGCACTCAACCGCCCGAGCTCGCCAACCTGGGAGATCTCGTCGAACGGGTCGAGCTGCATCTGGGTGGCTTCGATTCCGGGCTGCTGGCGGATGCGGATCAGATCGTCGTGTCGCCGGGTGTCGCGCTCACCGAACCCTTCCTGCGCGAAGCCGTAGCCCGCGGCATCGAGGTGGTCGGCGACATCGAATTGTTCGCGCGCGCCGTGCGCGCGCCGGTCATCGCCGTGACGGGCACCAACGGCAAGAGCACAGTGACGACCCTCATCGCCGAGATGGTCGCGGCGGCGGGTTTGAAAGCGCGTGCAGGTGGCAACCTGGGCGAGCCGGCCCTCAACCTGCTCGAAGGACCCGAGCCCGACTTCTACGTGCTGGAACTTTCGAGTTTTCAGCTCGAGACCACCGATACGCTGGCGCTGCGCGCGGCCGCGGTGTTGAACCTTACGGCCGACCATCTCGATCGCTATGCGACGCTTGCGGACTATGCCGCGGCCAAGGCGCGTGCCTTTGCTCACTGCGACGTCGCGGTCATCAATCTCGACGATCCTCACGTACGCGCGATGCCGCGCGTCGGACAACAGGTCCTCGGATTCACGCTCGAGCCCGGGCGCCGTGCGGACTTTTGCCTGGTGCGCGAGCGGGACGACTTCAGCCTGGCGTGCCGCGGCGAGGCGCTGCTCAGCCTCAGGGACATGAAGCTCGCTGGTCTGCACAACGCCGCGAATGCGCTCGCAGCGCTGGCGCTTGGCGAAGTCGCCGGACTCCCGATGCCGGCGCGCCTCGATGTGCTGCGGAAGTTTCCCGGCCTGCCGCATCGCATGCAGTGGGTGGCCGAAATTGCGGGCGTGCGTTGGATCAACGACTCGAAAGGCACGAACGTCGGCGCGACGCTCGCCGCCGTCGGCGGCATGGAAGGGCCACTCATCGTGATCGCGGGTGGCGACGGCAAGAAACAGGACTTCAGTCCGCTGGCCGCAGCGTTCCGCAACAAGGTGCGAGCCGCGGTCTTGATAGGACGCGACGCGGCTGCGCTTGCGAACGTGCTCGCGCCCGTCTGTCAGATCGAGCGGGCGACCACCATGGAAGCTGCGGCAAAGGTTGCAGCGCGGATCGCTCGTCCGGGAGACACGGTGCTCCTGTCTCCGGCGTGCGCGAGCTTCGACATGTTCCGCGACTATGCCCAGCGCGGTCTGGTGTTTGTCGCCGCGGTACGGGGGCTGGGCGCATGAACGCAGTCACGTTCGAGTTCTCGCGCTCGGCGGGACGCCCCGCCCGGTTGGTGATCGATCCCGTGCTGGTCTCGGTGTCGTTGGGGTTGTTGCTCCTCGGGCTGGTGATGGTGACCTCGGCCTCGATGGCCATCGCGGACCGGAGCGCTCTCTCGCCCTTTGCGTATCTCGAGCGGCAGCTGCTGTTTGCAGTGGTAGGCGTGTTGTGCGCGCTGGCCGCCTTCAGCGTGCGCACCGATCTGTGGGATCGCCTGGGCGTGCCCTTGCTGGTAATCGGGCTGCTGCTGCTGGCGCTGGTGCTGATTCCCGGCGTCAGTCACGCTGTCAACGGCAGTCGCAGATGGCTCCGGCTCGGGATGTTCAATTTCCAGGCGTCCGAGCTCGCGCGCCTGTTGATCGTGATCTATCTCTGCAGCTACGCCGTCCGCCACCAGGAAGAGTTGCGCGAACGGATTCAAGGCGTGCTGAAGCCATTCGGACTGCTGGCATTGGCCGCATTTCTGTTGCTGCTCGAGCCCGATTTTGGCGCGGCGACGGTGCTGTTCGTCACCGGCTTCGCGGTGCTGTTCATCGCCGGCATGCCGTGGAAGTACGTCTTCGTCCTGGTCGGTGGCGCGGGCCTGGCACTCGGCGCCGCCGCCGTATCATCGGCCTATCGTGTGCAGCGCCTCACGACTTTCCTGGATCCCTGGGCCGATCCGTTTAACAGCGGTTTCCAGCTCACGCAATCGCTCATCGCGATCGGCCGCGGCGAGTGGTTCGGCGTGGGTCTCGGCGCGAGTGTGCAAAAACTCTTCTATCTGCCCGAGGCGCACACCGATTTCGTGTTCGCCGTGATGGCGGAAGAACTTGGGCTCGTCGGCGTGATCGCGGTGCTGGTGCTGTTCTCGCTTCTGGTCGTGCGTTCGTGCCAGATCGCGCGCCAGGCCGCGCAGGCCGGCCAGATGTTTCAAGCGTATCTCGCCGCTGCCTTCGGCATCTGGGTCGGGATGCAGGCGTTCATCAACATCGGCGTGAACATGGGCGTGCTGCCGACCAAGGGACTGACCCTGCCGCTGATGAGCTATGGCCGCAGCAGCCTGCTCGTGACACTGGCGTGGCTCGGCATCGTGCTGCGCATCTACCACGAATGTGCCGCCGCAGGGCGACTCGCCGTGCCTCGCCAGGAGCGGCCCACGTGAACACCGCGGTAATGATCATGGCTGGCGGCACCGGCGGTCATGTGTTTCCCGCCCTGGCGGTCGCGCATCGCTTGCGCGAACGGAAGTGTGACGTCGTCTGGGTGGGCACTCACCGCGGCATTGAAGCGCGCGTGGTGCCGGCGAATGGCTTCCCCATCGAGTGGCTGTCCGTGTCGGGCCTGCGTGGCAAGGGTGTGCTCGCATGGATCCTCGCGCCCTGGCGGCTTATCCGCGCAATCTCGCAGGCGCTCGCAATCGTGCGGCGGCGCAAGCCGTCGGTCGTGCTCGGTGTCGGCGGTTTTGTGACCGGCCCCGGCGGCGTCGCGGCCTGGCTGATGCGGCGGCCGCTCTTGATTCACGAACAGAACGCCATCGCAGGTCTGACGAATCGCTGGCTCGCGCGGCTCTCGCGCGAGGTGCTGGAGGCATTTCCAGGCAGCTTTCCCAAGAATGTACGCACGCGGTGCATCGGCAATCCCGTGCGTCGCGAGATTGCCGCATTGCCGCCACCCGAGCAGCGCTTCGCCGCGCGCTCAGGACGTGCGCGCGTCCTCGTCATCGGTGGGAGTCAGGGCGCTGCGCGACTCAATGCGAGTGTGCCGGCCGCGCTTGCGCTCATGCCTCGCCAGGCGAGGCCCGATGTGTGGCATCAGGCGGGCGAGCGCGGTCTCGCTGATGCACAGGGGGCTTATGCGCGAGCCGGCGTTGAGGCGCGCATCGATGCCTTCATCGAAGACATGGCCGCGGCGTACGCATGGGCGGATCTCGTGATCTGCCGTGCGGGTGCGTTGACCGTTTCGGAGCTGGCAGTCGCGGGGTTGGGCGCGATTCTCGTGCCCTTCCCCGCGGCAGTTGACGATCACCAGACGCACAACGCGCGTTATCTCACCGGTGCCGGCGCGGCAGTGCTGATCGCGGACCACGATCTCGAGCCTGAGCGCCTGTCCGCCGAGCTCACGCGCTTGTGTGCAGACCGCGGCAAGTTGCTGGACATGGCGCGTCGCGCCCGCAGCCGCGCGATGCCCGATGCGACCGACACGCTCACTCATGCCGTGCTCCAGGCGGCGGGAAGCGCGTCGTGACGCAGATGCTCCGCCGCCTTCCCGACAATCGCATGCGGCGCATCCACCGCATCCACTTCGTCGGCATCGGCGGCAGCGGCATGGGCGGCATCGCCGAAGTGCTCATCAACTTGGGCTACGACGTGCAGGGTTCGGATCTCAAGCCCAACCCGGTGACCGAGCGCCTGCTCGGTCTGGGAGCGAGGATCGCGATCGGGCACCGCGCGGAGAACATCGAGGGCGCCGACGTCATCGTGGTGTCGAGTGCGGTGAAGACCGACAACCCCGAAGTGCAGGCGGCGCTGGTGCGGCGCGTTCCCGTGGTGCAGCGCGCCGAGATGCTCGGCGAGCTGATGCGCTTCCGCTACGCGATCGCCGTCGCCGGCACGCATGGCAAGACCACCACCACCAGCCTGGTGGCGAGCATCCTCGCCGAGGGTGGCGAAGACCCCACGTTTGTGATCGGCGGGCGGCTCAAGAGCGCGGGCTCGAACGCGCGGCTCGGGGCGGGGCGCTATCTCGTGGCCGAGGCCGACGAAAGTGACGCCTCGTTCGTGCACCTGCAGCCGTTGATCGCCATCGTCACCAACATCGACAAGGATCATCTCGACACGCACGCGGGCGATTTCGAGCGCCTTAAGCAGAGTTTCGTGGACTTTCTGCACAACCTGCCGTTCTACGGCCTGGCTGTGCTGTGCGCGGACGACGAGCACGTGCGTGAGATCATGCCGCGCGTCAGCCGGCCGATCGTGACCTACGGCATCGAGCGCGATGCCGACGTGCGCGCCTCGAAGATCAGGCGGCGCGTTCAGAAGACGATCTTCGAGGTCAACCGGCCGGGCCACGCGCAACCGCTCACCGTGACGGTCAACCTACCGGGCACTCACAACGTACTGAACTCGCTCGCGGCCATCGCGGTGGCTACCGAGCTCGGCGTTGCGGACGACGCGCTGGCGCGTGCGCTCGAGAATTTCCAGGGCATCGATCGCCGGCTGCAACTGATTGGCGAAATTCACACCGCGGCGGGCCGCATCACGCTGGTCGACGACTACGGTCATCACCCGACGGAGATCGCGGCCACTCTCGAGGCGATCCGGCAAGCCTGGCCCGACCGTCGCGTGGTGCTTGCCTTTCAACCGCACCGCTACACGCGCACGCGCGATCTGCTCGATGACTTCGCGCGCGTGCTGTCGGCGACGGACGCGTTGCTGGTGACGGAGGTCTATGCCGCGGGTGAAGCGCCAATCGCGGGAGCGGACGGGCGTGCGATCTGCCGCGCCGTGCGTTCGCGGGGTCAGGTCGAGCCTGTCTTCGTCGAGCGTGCGGAGGAACTGGCCGCGGCACTCGCGGGCGTGATTCGCGACGGCGATGTCGTCGTCACGATGGGCGCGGGCCATATCGGGGCCGTCGCGCACGAGCTCCCCGCGCAACTGGCGGCGAACGCCGGCGTCAGGAGGAGCAAGTGAACGCGGTAGCCGTCGCGCCCGATTTCGCCGGCCGCGTGCTCTTGAATGAGCCGATGTCGCGGCACACGTCCTGGCACGTCGGTGGTCCGGCCGACGTGTTCTTTCAGCCGCGAGATGCGGATGATCTGGTGGCGTTTCTTCGCAATCTGTCGCCGGGGACGCCGGTGCACTGGATCGGTCTCGGCAGCAACGTGCTGGTGCGCGACGGTGGCTTGCGCGGCGTGGTTATCTCGACTCACGGCACGCTCGACGAACTCAAGCGAGTGAGCGATACGGAGGTATACGGCGAGGCGGGAGTACCCTGCGCACGCCTCGCCAAGCAGTGCGTGACGTGGGGCCTTGGCCCCGCCGAGTTCTTCGCCGGCATTCCCGGCAACCTGGGCGGTGCGTTGGCGATGAATGCCGGTGCCTTCGGCGGCGAAACCTGGCGTCACGTCATCGAGGTCGAAACGATCGATCGCGCGGGCGCACGTCGCACGCGCGCCGCCCGCGAGTTCAAGGTCGGCTATCGCAGCGTTGTCGCGCCGGCCGAAGAGTGGTATCTCGCGGCGCGCCTCAGCTTCGAACGCAGGCCGGAAGCCCACCAGGACGAGATTCGCGCGCTGCTTGAGCGTCGCAAGGCGTCGCAGCCGATCGGGGCCTGGAGCTGCGGCTCGACGTTCACCAATCCGCCAGGCGATCACGCGGCGCGGCTCATCGAAGCGGCGGGCCTCAAGGGTTTCCGCATCGGCGGCGCGTCCGTCTCCGCCAAGCACGCCAATTTCCTGCTCAACGAGGGCGAGGCGACGGCGCATGACCTCGAGCAACTGCTGCTGCACGTCCAACAGACAGTGGAGCGGGTCCATGGCATCCGGCTCGAGCCCGAAGTGCGCGTGATCGGAGTACCCGCATGACGCGCGTGCTCAATCCAAGAGCCAGAGTCCACGTCACGGACGCTGCTGCCTTCGGGCACGTCGCGGTGCTGATGGGCGGTACCTCATCGGAGCGCGAGGTGTCGCTCGATTCGGGACGCAATGTGCTCGCAGCTCTCAAGGCGCGCGGCGTCGATGCGCAACCGGTCGATGGGACTCCGGCGCTGGTCGAAGCGCTGACCAACAAGCGCTTCGACCGGGTCTTCAACATTTTGCACGGCGGGGAGGGCGAAAATGGCGTGCTGCAGGGTCTCCTCGAGGCGTTCGGCGTTGCCTACACCGGATCGGGCGTGTTGGGTTCGGCACTCACGCTCGACAAGATCCGCACCAAGCAAGTGTGGCAGGCACTCGGGTTCTCCACGCCGCGCTACGTTCGTCTCCTGCCGGGCGAGAACGTCGAACAGGCCGCGCGCGAGATTGGTCTGCCGGTGATCGTCAAGCCGTCGCTCGAGGGCTCGAGCGTCGGCATCAGCCGCGTATTCCGCGCGTCCGACCTGCCGCAGGCCATCGAGCTCGCACAGCGCTATCCGGGCGAACTGCTGATGGAGCAGCTGATCGACGGCGAGGAGTTCACCGTCGCCATCCTGGGCGATGAAGCGTTGCCGTCGATCCAGATCATCCCGGCGGGCGAGTACTACGACTACCACGCCAAGTACATCGCCGAGGACACGCAGTACCTGTGTCCCGGCCTGACGGGCGCTGCGGAGAGCGAGCTCAAGGAGCTCGCACTGGCCGCGTTTCAGGCTGCGGATTGTGCGGGCTGGGGACGTGTCGACCTGATGCGCGACACGCAGGGCCGCAACTTCCTGCTCGAAGTCAATACGGCCCCCGGGATGACCAGCCATTCACTGGTGCCAAAGGCGGCGCAGGCAATCGGGATCGACTTCGAGGAGCTGGTATGGCGAATTCTCGAATCGAGCGCGCAGCAGGGGCAGCGATGCTGATCAGCGCCATCAAGCGACGCAACCGCCGCAAGTCGCCCAGGCGCGACTGGCGGCTGCCCGCGATCAACTGGCGACGGATGACGACCGCTGTCGCGTTCTTTGGCCTCGCCTCGTTGGCGGCCTACGGCCTGATCCTCGCGCTCGACCAGCCGATCCGCATCGTCTCCATCGAGGGCCGCTTCCAGCGCGTGTCACCAGTGCAGGTCGAGCAGGCGGTGACCGGCGGCCTCGAGCAGGGATTCATGTCGGTTGATCTCGACGAAGTGCGCCAGCGCGTGGAAGCGCTGGCGTGGGTCGATCAGGCACGCGTCCAGCGTCGCTGGCCGCACGGTCTCAGGATCGAGGTGACCGAGCAGATCGCGGCGGCGCGCTGGGGGGAGACCGGTCTGCTCAACACGCGCGGCGAACTCTTCCTCGAGGACGCGCGCCACATTCCGCCCGAGCTGCCGCGTCTCACCGGACCCGCGGGCAGCGAGTGGCAGGTCGCGCAGCGCTATCTCAGCGCGCAGGGACGCCTCATCGAAGCCGGCATGCGCCTCGCAGCGCTCGAGCTCGACGCCCGTGGCGCCTGGCAGCTCGAGCTCGCGAACGGCGTCAACGTGCGTCTCGGTCGCCGCCAGGTCGATGAACGCCTCGACCGCTTCATTCAAACCGCGCTCACCGTGATGAGCGGCCGCGCAGCCGAAATCGATTACGTCGACATGCGTTACAGCAACGGCTTTGCGATCGGCTGGAAACGGCCGCGTGGACTCGCGAGCCGCGGCGGCGCACCGAGAAACGCGCCGGGTGCATCGGCCGCGCGCTCTCCAGCCTGAGGAACCGCATCACATGGCCAAACGTTCTGACCGCAATCTTCTCGTCGGACTCGACATCGGGACCTCCAAGGTGGTCGCGATCGTGGGTGAGGTCGTCCCCGACGCCGGCATCGAGGTGATCGGCATCGGCTCTCACCCGTCGCGCGGCCTCAAGAAGGGTGTCGTCGTCAATATCGAATCGACCGTGCAGTCGATCCAGCGTGCGGTTGAGGAGGCTGAACTGATGGCGGGCTGCGAGATTCACTCGGTCTACACCGGGATCGCCGGCAGCCACGTAAGAAGCCTCAACTCGCACGGCATCGTCGCGATCCGCGACAAGGAAGTCACCGGCGGCGACGTGGATCGGGTGATCGATGCCGCCAAGGCAGTCGCGATTCCGGCTGACCAGAAGATCCTCCACGTACTGCCGCAGGAATTCATCATCGACAACCAGGAGGGGATCCGCGATCCCATCGCGATGTCGGGTGTGCGTCTCGAGGCCAAGGTGCACATCGTCACCGGCGCCGACAGCGCCGCGCAGAACATCGTCAAGTGCGTGCAGCGCTGCGGGCTCAACGTCGAAGACGTGGTGCTCGAGCAGCTCGCCTCGAGCTTTGCCGTACTCACGGATGACGAGAAGGAACTCGGTGTGTGCCTGGTCGATGTCGGCGGCGGCACCACGGACCTTGCCGTGTTCTCCTGCGGCGCGATCCGCCACACCGCGGTGATTCCGATCGCCGGCGACCAGGTGACCAACGACATCGCCGTGTCAATGCGGACGCCGACGCAGTACGCCGAGGACATCAAGCTGCGTTACGCCTGCGCGCTGTCGCAGCTCGCCAATCCGGACGAGACCATCGAGGTGCCGAGCGTCGGTGACCGCCCGCCGCGGCGCCTGGCGCGCCAGACGTTGGCCGAGATCGTTGAGCCCCGCTACGAGGAGCTGTTCGCGCTGGTGCGCGAGGAGCTGCGCCGCAGCGGCTTCGAGGAGGCGATCGCTGCGGGTGTCGTGCTCACCGGTGGCAGCTCGAAGATGGAAGGCGCGGTCGAGCTCGCGGAGGAGATCTTTCACATGCCGGTGCGGCTCGGCGTGCCGCAGCACGTCATCGGTCTCGTAGACGTGGTCAGCAATCCGATCCATTCGACGGGCGTCGGGCTGTTGCTGTACGCGCATGCCAACACGTTTGGCGCGGTGCGCGAAAAGCCGATCTATGGGGGTTTCAAACACGTGTTCGATCGGATGGGTGCGTGGTTCCAGGGAAATTTCTAATGAGTGGTGGGGAGTGAGTGGTGAAAGGTGGGAAGTGATGAGTGGGGAGGGTCGACAGTTGACAGTTGGCGGTTGGCAGAGAGGAACGCGATTGCTGACGACGCCAGCGCGCTTCTTCGCTGCCAACTGTCAACCGCCAACTGCCAACCATCGACTCACCACTCACTCCTCACGACTCACGCTGTCGTGGTTCGAATCAATCTCGAGGAGATGTTCATGTTCGAATTGATGGATGCCTACAATCAAACCGCGGTGATCAAGGTGCTGGGGGTCGGTGGTGGCGGCGGCAACGCCGTATCGCACATGGTGAACTCCGGCATCGAGGGAGTGGATTTCATCTGCGTCAACACCGACTCGCAGGCGCTCAAGCACTCGAAGGTGAAGACGGCGTTGCAGATCGGTTGCAACATCACCAAGGGGCTTGGCGCCGGCGCCGATCCGGAAGTCGGGCGCCAGGCCGCGATGGAGGATCGCGACCGGATCATCGAGCTGATCGAAGGATGCGACATGCTGTTCATCACAGCCGGCATGGGCGGCGGCACTGGAACAGGCGCAGCGCCCGTTGTGGCGCAGGTGGCAAAGGAGCTCGGGATTCTCTCGGTCGCGGTGGTGACCAAGCCGTTCGACATGGAGGGCAGCAAGCGCATGCTGATCGCCGAGCACGGCATCGCCGAGCTCAGCAAGTTTGTCGACTCGGTCATCACGATTCCGAACCAGAAGCTGCTCACGGTGCTCGGCAGCGAGACGACGCTCCTCGATGCCTTCAAGTCGGCGAACCACGTGCTGCAGGGCGCCGTGCAGGGCATCGCGGAACTGATCACGCGGCCGGGTCTCATCAACGTCGATTTCGCCGACGTGCGTACCGTGATGTCCGAGACCGGCATGGCGATGATGGGCTCGGGAGCCGCAAGTGGTGAGGAACGCGCGCGCGAAGCGGCGGAAGCCGCGGTGTCGAGCCCGCTGCTCGAGGACATCAACCTGGCAGGGGCGCACGGCATTCTGGTGAACGTCACCGCCGGTATGGACCTGTCGATCGGCGAATTCGAGATCGTAGGCAACACCGTCAAGAAGTTTGCTTCCGATGACGCAACCGTCGTCGTGGGCACCGTGATCGATCCGGAGATGACCAACCAGGTTCGCGTGACCGTGGTCGCGACCGGTCTCGGGCGCCCATCGGTTCGCCAGGCAACGCCGGTCCTGCAGCCGCAGATGCGCATGGTGGGCAATCGGGGTCGCGGACCGCTGAGCGGCGCCGACTACGCGGCGCTCGAGAAGCCGACGGTTCAGCGACAGCGTGCTGTCGGTGACGGTATCCGTCGTGAGCCGGACGGCGAGGAGTTGCTGGACATCCCGGCGTTCCTGCGGCGTCAGGCGGATTGAATGCATGAGTGCGTGGGGACTTCGAGCCCGTTGATTCGTCTGGAAAATTGACGGGTGAGGCGCGTGCGTCCTTGGGTTGGCGCACGTTTTGACCCTGTGGTACGGTAGCGCCCCTTTTTAAGTCAAGGCGGGGGTCGGCTGCGGGGCGCGTCGACCGCGAAAGGTGACTCGGGCGTTACAGGGCGCCTGGGCCAACGGCCGCCGCGTCAGTGCAAGCATGGTCAATCAGCGAACGCTCAAGAACAGCATCCGCGCTACCGGCGTCGGCCTGCATACCGGCAAGAAGGTCCTCATGACCTTGCGGCCCGCGCCAGCCAACGTCGGCATCGTCTTTCGCCGCGTCGATCTCGATACTCCGGTCGATATCCGTGCCCATGCCGAGAACGTCGGCGACACAATGCTCGGGACGACGCTCGTCAGGGACGGTGTGAAGATCTCGACGGTCGAGCATCTCCTGTCCGCCTTTGCGGGTCTCGGCATCGACAACGCTTTCGTTGAAGTGAGCGCTCCGGAAGTGCCGATCATGGATGGCAGCGCCGGGCCGTTTGTGTTCCTGCTGCAGTCGGCGGGCATCGAGGAGCAGAGCACACCCAAGCGCTTCGTCCGCATCAAGAAGACTGTGCGCGTCGAAGAGGGCGACAAGTGGGCGCGCTTCGATCCGTTCGACGGCTTCAAGGTTAATTTCGAGATCGAGTTCAATCACCCGATTTTCAAGAAACGCCTGCAATCCGCTTCCATGGATTTCTCGACCACTTCATTCCTGAAGGAAGTCAGCCGCGCGCGCACCTTCGGCTTCATGCGCGATCTCGAGACCCTGCGCGCGCGCAATCTCGCGCTCGGTGGCACGATGGACAACGCCATCGTTCTCGATGATTTCCGGGTGCTGAACGAGGACGGGCTTCGCTACGAGGACGAGTTCGTCAAGCACAAGATTCTCGATGCGATCGGCGATCTTTATCTGCTGGGCCACAGCCTGATCGGTGAGTTCAGCGGCTTCAAGTCGGGTCACGCCCTGAACAATCGCCTTTTGCGCATGTTGATCGCCCAGACCGACGCCTGGGAAGAAGTGACTTTCGAGACCGCCGCGGAAGCGCCGATCTCGTTTGTCGGCGCCGCCGCGGTAACGACCTAAGGTGCCGGACACGGCTTATTGGCCATTTCATGGCGCGTCCGGTCGATGACGGTGAGAACGATTCGGCGACGGGCGAAATGGCCAATAAGCCGTGTCCGGCACCTGTCACAGCTTCACCCGGACGCGGACGCGTTCAATCGCCGTCCCGGTCGCGCGCGCCAGAGCTGCTTTGAGCCGCGGCGCCTCGAAGCGCAGGCGGGCGCAAAAAGCCGCGGAATCGAGCCACACCACGAGTTCCTGCCGGCGCTGGGTGGCAGCCGTTACATGGGCCGCGAGCAGCCCTGGCAGGGCGGCTTGAACCAGGTCGCGGAATTCCACCGCCGCCCGGGAACGGGCCGCAAGATGCTGCAAACGGGCGGCTGGGCCGTGAATCACGTCACTGATTGCGCGGGGCTTGTGCACTGCGATCAAGTCAGGATTGAGAAGCAGGTCGGTCGGAAAATCATTGTGTTGCGTCGCCCCCTTGGGCATAGTCTAGCCCACTGCTCAAAGGCAAACTCATCGAAAGGTGAGGGCGCAAAGCTACCGGTCTACGGCGCGAGCTATGACAGCGGGGTTGCCAGCTTGAAACAAGAATTACGGCATCATTTGTCTGCGATGCCGGTTGTTATCAGCCGGATTGCGCCACTTGCGGATCTTCGCCACGGACAGGCCGGGTCACGGTGTACGGAGCGGGCCGCATGAACGTCATCTTTTTCAGCCGCGAACATGGCCGGGCAAGGCACGTCAATCTGGCGCACCCGATTGCGCTCACGGCAACGGCTGTCGCCGCGGTTGCCGTCCTCGGTGGCGCGTTTTTCGCCGGGCAACAGTTTGGATTGCGCGAGGCCAACAACCGCCCCGCCGCGCAGGTTGCGGAATGGTCGCAAAGACTCGCTGCTCAGCAAGCGCAGATTGTGGAGACCCGTCGCGTCCTGCAGGAACATGTCGATGCCCTCGCCAAGCGCGTGGGCCAGATGAACGCCCATGTGATCCGTCTCGACGCGCTGGGTCGCCGGCTCACGCAGATGGCGAACATCGATGACCGCGAGTTCGATTTCGGCAATCCACCCGCGCAGGGTGGCCCGGAGGGCGAGGCCCAAGGGCAAGCCGCGCAGATCCCGGAGCTCACGGCGATGGTCGACGACCTCTCACGTCAGGTGGAGAGACGCGAGGTCGAGCTCGGCGTGCTCGAAAACGTCATCCTGAGCCGCAATCTCAATGAACAGATTCGGCCGGGCGGCCGGCCGGTTCGGGACGGCTGGATCTCCTCGTACTTCGGTTCGCGTTCCGATCCGTTCACTGGCTACACCGCGCTTCACCGCGGCGTCGACTTCGCCGGGCGTGCCGGTGCCGAGGTCGTGGCCGTCGCGGCCGGCGTGGTGACGTGGTCCCGCGAGCGGTTCGGCTACGGCAAGATGGTCGAGATCAACCACGGCAACGGTTACGTCACGCGCTATGCGCACAACGAACGTAACCTGGTGTCGATCGGTGAGACGGTGCAGAAGGGCCAGGCCATCGCGCTGATGGGCTCCACCGGACGGGCGACGGGCCCGAATCTGCATTTCGAAGTGTTGAAGAACGGCCGGCAGGTGAACCCGCTCCAATTTGTCGGCCGCTAAGGCCGCCGCCGACTTCCGCCCAGCTTCCAGATCGTCCTACCGTCGCCTCTGACGGCGCGTCAGTGATCACGGGGCTCCCCGCAGGTTCGTTCGTGTGAAGACTAAAGTGAGTCGCCGTCGTCTTTCTCTCCGACTTTCCCACCGTTCCCCACACGTGCCAGCGTCAGCTCGGAGGAAGTGTCAGCGTTCGCGGGCTACGCCGATGGGTGATTGACGTCTATCAAGATCGACGGGGAACCGTGGAAAAGCCGGAGAGAAAGACGACGGCGTGCAGCTTCCGCGAGGCCTTCTCCTCCCGACTTATCCGCATTTACCCGTCCTTCTTGATTGCATTTACTTTGCGATGGGGTTTCCCGCGTACTTCATCGCTGGATCCTACGATGCGAGTCGTTGCGTGTGGGTAAGTGTGGATAAGTCGGGAGGAGAAGGCCTCGCAGCTCACCCAGACCCACTGCCAGTCCAATCGAAGAAGAGGTCGCGCGGACCGTCCGCGACCGCGGCGCCGGCCCATGCGTCAGTGCATGGGTGTTTGGCCGGAACAACTGCACGCCAGGTGCACTCGATAAAGCACCGGCCTCACCCTTACAATACGCGCCCTTTACATCAGGGATGACCTCGTATCGAGGTCAAGCCGTTCTTTTTGCTGAGGAAACTCGAGAGTGCTGCAGTTCCTGTCCCGCCTGTTCGGTAGCCGCAACCAGAGGCTGCTCAAGGCCTACGGCCACTGGGTGACCGGGGCGAACGCGCTTGAGCCCGGCATGCAGGCGCTCAGCGATGATCAATTGCGGGCCAAGACTGACGAGTTCCGGCAGCGCCTCGTGGATGGCGCAACGCTCGAGCAGTTGATTCCCGAAGCATTCGCGGTCGTCCGTGAGGCCTCGCGCCGCACACTGGGGTTGCGTCACTTTGACGTCCAGCTCATCGGCGGCATCGCCTTGCACGAGGGCAAGATCGCGGAAATGCGCACCGGCGAGGGCAAGACCCTCGTCGCCACACTTCCCGCGTACCTGAATTCGCTGACGGGTAAGAGCGTACACATCGTCACGGTCAACGAATATCTGGCGCAGCGCGACGCGGACTGGATGGGCCCGATCTATCGTTTCCTGGGCCTGACCGTGGGCGTCATCAAGAACGGCCAGCCGAGCGCGGACAAGCGCGCCGCCTACGCTGCCGACATCACTTTCGGCACCAACAACGAGTACGGCTTCGACTACCTGCGCGACAACCTGGCGTTTCGCCTCGAGGAACGTGTCCAGCGGGCGCTCAACTACGCGATCGTCGACGAGGTGGACTCGATCCTGATCGACGAGGCGCGCACACCGCTGATCATCTCCGGCCCGGCGGAGGAGAGCACCGAGCTCTACACCAAGATCAACGCGCTCGTTCCGCGTCTCACCGTGCAGAAGGAAGAAGAGGGCCCGGGCGACTATTCGGTCGACGAAAAGACCAAGCAGATCCACCTGAGCGAGGCGGGACACGAGCGGGTCGAGCAGCTCATGTCGGAGTCCGTGCTGTTGCGGGAGGGCGAGAGTCTCTACGACGCCGCCAACATCCGCCTGATGCATCACCTGAACGCGGCGCTGCGCGCGCACGCGCTCTACCATAGCGATGTCGAATACATCGTCCGCAACGGCGAGGTCATCATCGTCGACGAGTTCACCGGGCGGACAATGCCGGGACGCCGCTGGTCCGACGGACTGCATCAGGCGGTCGAGGCCAAGGAAAAAGTGCGGGTGCGCGAGGAAAACCAGACGGTCGCCTCGATCACCTTCCAGAACTATTTTCGCCTGTATTCCAAGCTCGCCGGCATGACCGGCACCGCCGACACCGAGGCCTACGAGTTCCAGCAGATCTACGGTCTCGAAGTGGTCGTGATCCCTACGCACAAGCCGATGATCCGCGACGACGCTTCCGATCTCGTCTATCTGACGCAGAAGGACAAGTTCAACGCGATCATCGAGGACATCCGCGACTGCACCACGCGCAATCAGCCCGTGCTGGTCGGGACGACCTCGATCGAGACGTCGGAATTCCTCTCTGGTCTGCTCAAGAAGGAAGGCGTCGAGCACCAGGTCCTGAACGCCAAGCAGCACGAGCGCGAGGCGCATGTCGTGGCCCAGGCAGGCAGGCCGGGAACGGTCACGATCGCGACCAACATGGCGGGCCGCGGCACCGACATCGTGCTGGGCGGAAATCTCGAGGTGGAGCTCCACGCGCTCGAGAATCCGACGCCGGAGCAGATCGAGAAGGTCAGGAAAGACTGGCACGATCGGCACAGCACGGTCGTGCAGGCGGGCGGTCTGCACATCGTCGGCACGGAACGGCACGAGTCACGACGCATCGACAATCAGCTGCGCGGCCGCTCCGGTCGCCAGGGCGATCCGGGGTCGAGTCGTTTCTATCTCTCGCTCGAAGACAACCTGATGCGCATCTTCGGCGACCCGAACCGCACCAAGGCACTCCTGTCGCGTGTCGGCATGAAGGAGGGCGAAGTCATCGAGAGCCGTATGCTCACGCGGCAGATCGAGAAAGCACAGCGCAAGGTCGAGGCCCACAACTTCGATGCGCGCAAGAACCTGCTCGAGTACGACGACGTCGCGAACGACCAGCGCAAGGTCATCTACCAGCAGCGCAGCGAGCTCATGGCGGCGGAGGACGTCGCCGATGCGGTGCGCGGCATCCGCGAAGAGGTCGTCAACAACCTGATCAGTCAGTTCGTGGCGCCCGGGAGCGTGGCGGAGCAATGGGATGTCGCGGCACTCACTGCCGCGATCGCACGCGACTTCGGCATACAACTCGACATCCAGGGGTGGCTGGCAATTGATCAGGCGCTCGATGAGCAGGGGTTGCGCAAGCGGATCGTCGACGAGATTGCCAGCGCCTACGAGCAGAAGGTGGCGCAATACGGCGTGCCGCTGATGCGCCACATCGAGAAGACCATCATGCTTCAGCACCTCGACCTGCATTGGCGGGAGCACCTGGCGGCGATGGACTACATGCGCCAGGGCATCCACCTGCGTGGCTACGCGCAGAAGAATCCGAAGCAGGAGTACAAGCGCGAGGCGTTCGAGTTGTTCAGCGCCATGCTCGATCGCATCAAGTTCGATACGGTCACGATCCTGTCCAAACTTCAGGTCCGCAGCCAGGAGCAGATCGAGCGCGAGGAGCAGGAGCGGCAACAGCGGCTCGCGCGAGCGCTGCAGGCCCAGCACGCGCAGGCGAAGTCGTTGGTCGCGCCCGAAGAGCCGGAACAGGCGGCCGGCCCGGTTGCACGCCAGCCCGCCGCCGCACCCCAGGCTCCTTTCGTTCGAGGCGATCGCAAAGTCGGCCGCAATGAGGCCTGTCCTTGCGGTTCAGGCAAGAAATTCAAGCATTGCCACGGCGCGCTCGGACAAGGGATGTCGGCCCAATAGGGGCGGGTTTGAAGCCCACTATCCGTGTCGTTGCCGGCGCGCTGTTCGACGCGCGCGGGCGTGTCCTCATCGCCCAGCGACCCGCGGGTACTCACATGGCGGGGCGCTGGGAATTTCCGGGCGGCAAGATCGACGCAGGCGAGACCGAGCTCGACGCGCTGCGGCGCGAGCTCAAGGAAGAGCTGGGTGTCACGCTTCGCGAGGCGGAGCGACTGCTTGAGCTGTCGCATGACTACCCAGAGCGTCGCGTCGAGCTCTGCATGTGGCGCGTGAGTTCCTACACAGGAATTCCGCTCAGCCTCCAGGCCCAAGCGCTCAAATGGGTCGACCCCGCACAGCTGGAACGCGAGGACCTCCTCGAAGCCGATCGCCCGATCGTGGCACTGCTCACAGGTTCTGCTTGAAGAAGCGCGTGATCATGGCGTAGGCGTGCGGCCCGGTGTCGGCGTGCCGCAGCAGGCCATGCTTGCTGCCCGGATAAGTCATCACGTCGAAGGGCTTGCCGAGCGTCTGCAGATCCTTGAAGAGCTTCGTGCTGTTGGTGAAGAGCACGTTGTCGTCCGCCATGCCATGGATCACGAGCAGCGGCGCTTGCAGATGGCGCGTGTACGGTAACACTGCGCTCGTCTCGTAACCGATGGCATTCTGCGCAGGGTGGCCGAGGTACCTTTCCGTGTAGTGAGTGTCATAGAGGCGCCAGTCGGTGACCGGCGCACCCGCGACGCCCGCCTGAAAGTGATCCGGCGCCGTCATCAGGCACATGAGGGCCATGTATCCGCCGTAGCTCCAACCGAAGACGCCGATTCGCCGGCCGTCAATGAACGGCAGTGTCCGCAGGTACTCGACACCCTTGACCTGGTCCGCCACCTCGACCTGACCCATGCGCAGATGGAGTGCAGTCTCGAACGCCACGCCGCGGAAGCCGCTGCCACGATTGTCGAGCGTGAACACGATGTATCCCTGTTGTGCGAGATACTGGCCGTAGAAATCGCCCCATGCACGGCTTACCGACTGCGCTCTGGGTCCGCCGTAGACATCCACGATCACTGGATACTTCGCCGTGGCGTCAAAATGCGGCGGTTTGAGCATCTGGTAGTGAAGCGTCTGACCATCGGCCGCACGCAGAGTCCCGAACTCGGTGGGGACGTGATGGTCGAGAAAGGGACGATAGGGGTGCGACTCGTCGAGCGCATTGTCGATGAGGGTCGCCACGACACGGCCATCGGCGCGACGCACACGAACGCGCGGTGGACGATCGGTGTTCGAAAACGTCTCGAGGAAGAACTTGGTGTTGGATGATAGTTTCACGCTGTACCAGCCGGCTTCATCCGTAATTCGGCGAACCTGTCCTGGTGTGCGCGTGCCAAGTGAAGTGACATAGACGTGCCGCTCGAGCGGGCTCCGCTCATTCCCCATGAAGTAGACCAGCTGGCGATTTTCATCGACACCCAGAAGCGCGCGCGCATTGCCGTTCGCCACCACCATCCATTCCCCGGCGGTGAGCGGTCGCACCAGCTGCCCGTCCAAATCGTAAAGATAAAGGTGCTTATAGCCGCTGCGGCTCGATGCCCAGATGAACTGCGGAGACTTCTTCAGGAACGTGAGCTCGTCGTGCAAGTCCACCCAGGTGGAGCTCGTTTCCGTGATCAGCCCGCGTGTCGCGCCTGTCATTACGTCCACAGCAAGCAGATCCAGGCGTCGCTGGTCGCGCGACTGGCGCTGTACGGCAAGCCGGGTCCCATCGGGAAACCAATCGACACGTGCCAGGTAGATGTCGAGTTCGGCGCCCAGGTCGACATTCGTTAACGCGCCCGTGTCCAGATCGATCACCTTGAGCTCGATCAGGACGTTGCGAGTGCCGGCTGCCGGGTAGCGCTGCGAGTGCACATTCACGTCATCGGCCGTGATCTCGAAGCGCTGGTGCTCGGGCAACACGCCTTCATCCGTGCGCGTAAATGCGATGCGCCGATCGTCGGGCGACCACCAGTAGCCCGTGTACCGATCCATCTCCTCCTGCGCGATGAACTCTGCAATTCCGTTGCTCACGAGTCTTCCGCCGTCGGTGGTCAGCGCCCGTTCCTTGCCCGTGTTCAGATCAAGTACCCAGAGATTCTGATCCCGGATAAAGCTGACGTAGCGGCCGCGTGGAGAAATCTTCGCGTCCGTTTCGAATGCCTCGGTCGTCGTGAGTCGCCGGACGGTCTTGCCCGGCTTGGATCGCAGGTCGTAGTAGTACAGATCTCCTCCCAAGGGAAAGAGCAGTGCGCGGCCGTCCGGAGCAATCAGGTAATCGACGATTCCGGAGAGCGACGAAATCCTCTGGCGCTCGCGGCGCTGCTTTTCTTCATCGGACAGCTCGCCCTCGTTGACCAACAACTCGCGTGAGTCCACCAGCAGCCGCGTGCGGCCCGACGCGAGGTGGTACTCCCACAGGTCGAGTTGATCCTTCCTGTCCGCCTTGCCCTGGAGGAACGTCACCCGCTGGCCGTCGGGCGAAATCTGCGCCGCGCGCAGCGTGGGGCCGCTCAGATCGGGAGCGGCAAAGATGCGTTCGATCGTGAGCTCGCTCGCATCGGCGCAAAAAACCCCGAGCAACCAGGGCACCAGGAACGCGAAGCGTGGTCTGAGATTTGGCATGCGTGTAGGCTGTTCAGATCGTTTTGGGGAGTGTAAGCATGCGGGAATCGATGATCCATCCGCCTCGGCGTCGATGGTTACTGTTCCTGGGGATTGCGGTGCTGGCCGTCGTCGGTGCGTGCCAGTCATATCCCGCCCAGAAAGCGCCTGAAAGCCTCGACGCGGCGCAGAAATACCCGCCCGCGCCTCGCACCCGGCACGTCGACGTCTATCACGGAGTGGCGGTCGCCGACCCGTATCGGTGGATGGAAAAGCTCGATCGCGTGCGGACCAAGCGCTGGGTGGAGGCCCAGAATCAGTTGTCGCAACCCTACCTCGAGTCGATCCCCGCGCGCACCTGGATCAAGGAACGACTCACCGAGCTCTGGAACTATGAGCGCCATGGGATTCCGGTGCACGAGGGCGGGCGCTACTTCTGGACGCGGAACGACGGGCTGCAGAACCAGAGTGTGCTGGAAGTCGCCGATGGGCTGCAGGCGCAGCCCCGCCTGCTGCTCGACCCAAATATCCTGAGTGCCGACGCCACGATCGCGTTGACCGATTTCCGGCCGAGCCCGGACGGTCGCTACCTTGCGTACGCGTTATCCGATGGCGGCACGGACTGGAAGACGTGGCGGGTGCGCGACGTCGAGACCGCGCAGGATCTGCCCGAAGTGCTGGGATTCACCAAGTTCACCGAAGTGTCGTGGGACCGGGACTCGTCCGGGTTCTACTACAGCCGCTACCCGGCCAGCCGGGACGGTCACCGGGATGACACGAAACAGGTGGCGATCTACCACCACCGCCTCGGCGATGAGCCGTCGCGAGACAAGCTCATCTATGCAGTCAAGGATCACCCGACGCGCAATCCGTATGCGATCGTGAGCGAGGACGGGCAATATCTGCTCATCGATCTGTTCGACGGCTATGCCGCCAGCGGAATTTACTACCTGCCATTGCGTGGCCCCGGTGAACCCGCGACAACAGAAGCGGTGCGGCTGCTGGACGACTGGAACGCGCTGCACACGTTTCTCGGATCCGAAGGTCCGATTTTCTTCTTTCTCACTACGCAGGGTGCGCCGCGCGGCCGCCTGATCGCGATCGACACCCGCAATCCGCAGCGCTCTGCATGGCGCGAGATCGTGCCGGAAATGGCCGAGCCGCTCGAGGCCGCCAGCTACGTCGGCGGCCGGCTGATTGCTGAGTACTTGCAGGATGCGAAGGCGTCAGTCAGGGTTTTCGATTCGTCCGGGAATCAGCAGCACCAGGTCCCGCTGCCCGGTGGCGGAACGGTAGACGGTTTCCGCGGGCATGCATCGAGCCCCGAGGCCTTCTTTGCGTACACGGACTACATCACTCCCACGGCGATCTACCGTTATGACGCGGCGACCAACGGTGTCGAGTTGTTTCGCGCGCCGACGATCGCGGCCGACACCTCTCTGTACGTCACCGAGCAGGTGTTCTATACCAGCAGGGACGGAACGCGGGTCCCGATGTTCATCACGCATCGTCGCGGTCTCGAAAAGGACGGTCGCGCGCCCTTGCTCCTGTACGGCTATGGCGGATTCAGCAACGCGCAGACTCCGGTCTTCAGCCCGTCGGTGCTGGTATGGCTCGAGATGGGCGGGGCCTACGCCGTCGCTAATCTTCGCGGTGGCTCGGAATACGGCGAGGCGTGGCATGTCGCGGGAACCAGGTCCACAAAGCAGAACGTATTCGACGATTTCAACGCCGCCGCGCGCTGGCTCGTCGACCAGCGCTACACCTCGCGCGACCGCCTGGCAGTGATTGGCCGGAGCAATGGCGGCCTCCTGGTCGGCGCGGCCATGACTCAGCAGCCGGATCTGTTCGCAGCCGCCCTGCCAGCGGTCGGGGTGCTCGACATGCTCCGCTATCAGACCGCGAGCGCGAACGCACGGCAGTGGTCGACGGACTACGGCTTGAGCGAGAACCCGGCGGATTTTCAAGCCTTGCGCTCTTATTCGCCGTACCACAACGTCCGTACGGGAACCTGTTATCCGCCGACGCTGATCACCACTGCGGACCACGATGATCGTGTGGTGCCGTGGCACAGCTACAAGTTCGGCGCCGCGCTACAGACGGCGCAAGGTTGCGAGAATCCGATCCTGGTGCGAGTCGAGACTCGTGCCGGTCATGGGGCCGGTAAGCCGGTGTGGATGCAGATCGAGGACGTGGCGGATCAGTGGGCGTTTCTGAGCAAGCACCTCGATATGCAGCTGCCGGAGTCCTTGAACAGGCTCGTGCCCGCGAGCGCGCAAAACGCTCGGCCATCACCCTGAGCCCTGCTCGGGCTTTTCCGCTTCATCCGACGTCGGCGGCGTTGCGGAGCTCTCGCCCGCTATGCTGCGCTCTTCCTGCAGCCACGCGCCCAGGTCGATCAGCCGGCAACGCTCGCTGCAGAATGGGCGAAAAGGCGAGGCCTCTGACCATTCGAGTGGCCGCTCGCAGGTCGGACACTTCACGATTGGCGCGCCCATGGCGCGTGCTCAGGTGCAGCAGGTCAGCACGAACGGTACGTCGTGCTCGGCCTGCGCCGGCCGCTGGCTGATATCCGACCAGCTGAGAAACCGCAGACTGCACCCATGATGGCTGCCGCTGATTTCCGGGTAAAGATTGGAATCCACTGGCAGGCCGATCCTAAGCAGCTGAATCGGATTCGCGCGCTCGAAGACGATCTGGTAGACGCCACCCGGTGCGATTTCCTGCTTTGGCCGGGTGTTCTGGCGCGTCACCCACAGGATCTCCAGCACGCCGTCGCACAGCGGGCGCAGCAGCTCGAGCCACTGATTGAACGAAGCGGCCCGCATCTCGGCATCTCGGCTCAACCAGAAACTGTAGTCGGGCAGATCGAACTCGCAGGTACCGCCCGGGATGGCGCTGCGGTGTTTGATCGCGTTCAGGAACTCCGAATCGCGCAGCGGCTGCAGGTAGTTCGCGCCGAGCCCGATGAGCTCGCTGCGCAGCCGCAGGAGATTCGACATTACCGTGCGCAGGCGCCCGGGGTCGACGCCGGGCTTGGCCTGGAATTCGTTGAGCGACTTGATGTGATGCTCGAGCTCCTTGATCACATCGCCGCGCGCATCGCCGCGCGACGTGATTGCAAGCGCCTCGAGCAGGCTGCCGACCGCGGCGCGGCTGCTCCAGGAGCTCGGCAGCTCGCTGTGATAGAGCGCCTGGGAATAAAGGAACTCGAGGCGCAGGAAGGTCCGCATCCGCTCATTGAGCGGTTGCTCGTAGACGACCAGGCTGGTGGCCGGCTCAAAAGCGGGTTCGAACGAGGCGCCGATGCTCACCAGCCTATTCTGCGGCAGTCGGTGGACGCGTGTCACCGGTGGATTGGTGTCGGCACGGGCCGACACGGCGACGTACGCCACGGTAAACGACGCGTCAACGAGATTGTGGGGAGCGGGAAAGCTGGCGATATCTGCGATCCAGCGCTTCGACCCGGGACTCGAGCGCCTCCAGATCGCCGTCGTTCAATATGATGTCATCGGCCAGCGAGAGTCGCTGCTCGCGCGTCGCCTGCGCGGCTATCATCGATTGCGCCTGGCGCTGGTTCTCGACGTCGCGGGCCAGCAGTCTGCGAATCTGGATCTCGACCGGGCAATCGACGACCAGCACGCGGTCAACGTGCTCCTCGCTCCCGGTCTCCGCCAGCAACGGGATCACGAGGACCTGATAGGGACCCTGGGCATGCGCAGATCGTCGGGCCATCTCCTCGAGAATCAGCGGGTGAAGGACCGCTTCGAGCCGGCGGCGCTGCACCGGATCCGCAAACACGAGTGCGCGCAGGCGGCGTCGATCCAGGGCACCGCTCGAATCGAGCACGTCGCGACCGAACGTCTCGACGACGCGAGCAAGCGCAGGTTGTCCCGGTGCGACGATTTCGCGCGCGATCTCATCGGTGTCGATGACCGCAATGCCGCGCGCGGCAAACAGGTTGGCGACCGTGGACTTGCCGCTGGCGATGCCACCGGTGAGCCCGATGCGAAGCGCTGGCACGAGGCGTCCTACCCCGCGCCCCGCAATCCAGACAGGTGCAGGTACCGCTCGATGAGCTGCGGTCCCCAGAGCAACGCGATCCACCCGGCCGCCGCGAGATACGGTCCGAACGGGATCGGCACTTCCCGGCCGTGCCGCCGTAGCACGATCAGGGCAATTCCGGCTACGGCCCCGGTAAACGCCGCGAGCAGGATGATCAGCAACAGCATTTGCCAACCAAACCACGCACCGAAAACCGCGAACAGCTTGAAGTCGCCGTAGCCCATACCTTCTTTTCCGCTGAGCAGCTTGAATGCGTGAAACACGCTCCACAGGCTGAGATACCCGACCGCCGCTCCGATGATGCTGCTGCGCGGGTCGACCGGAACCGAAAACCCCGGAACGCTCGGTTCGCCCAGGCTGATCAGCAGACCAAGCCAAAGCAGGGGCAGGGTGATGCTGTCGGGCAGAAGCTGATGATCGAGGTCGATGCCCGAGAGCGCGATCAGGCTCCAGGTGAACACGAGCGCGGCCGCTGCTTCCCAGGTGAATCCGAAATGCCAGGTGATCACCGCGGACAGTACGCCGGTGAAAAGCTCGATGACGGGGTAACGCAGCGAGATCCGTGCACCGCACGCCGCGCAGCGCCCGCGAAGGAGCGCGAAGCTCAGGAGCGGAATGTTGTGCCACGCCCGGATCTGCGCCTTGCAGGAAGGACACGAGGAACGTGGGAAGACCAGGTTAAACGGTCTCGCTGCCGCATCGCGCTGCAGTTGGGCCGATGCGGGAGTCTTGCTGCCCGCTGCGTGTCCGTCGGCCTCCGCGGCGAGCTCCGCGCACTGCCGGCGCCAGTCCCGGTCCATCATGATCGGCAGCCGGTAGATCACGACGTTGAGAAAACTGCCGATGACGAGACCGAGAAGGAACGCGATACCGGCAAGGAGCACGGGCGAGGATTGCAGCAGTTCAACGACTGTCATTGGAGCGAACCCAGGCGTGTGACAAGGATACGCGCACGAGATCCAGAAACGCGAACGCCGCGCTCGGGCGCGGCGTTCGCTGGCAGTGAGCCCGGGAGCGCGATCAGATGACGGCGCCCAGCTTGAAGATCGGCAGGTACATCGCGATCACGAGTCCGCCGACCAGCACACCCAGGATCGCCATGATGAGCGGCTCCAGCAAGCTGCTCATCGCGTCGACCGCGTTGTCGACGTCCTGTTCATAAAACGTCGCGACCTTGGCTGCCATCTCGTCGAGAGAGCCGGACTCTTCGCCGACGGCGATCATCTGCACGACCATGTTGGGGAACAGGCCGCTGGTTTCCATCGCGCGTTGCAGACGCTGGCCGGTGGCGACTTCATCCTTCATCCGGAGTACCGCCCGCGAATAGACGATGTTGCCGGTGGCACCGGCAACCGATTGGAGGGCTTCGACGAGCGGCACGCCCGCGCTGAACATCGTCGACAGCGTGCGCGCATAACGGGCGATTGCGGCCTTCGTCAGGATCGGACCGACGATCGGCAGCTTGAGCGACATTCGGTCGATCAGCTCGCGCATGGCCCGCGAGCGCTTGTGCATGTACCGGATTCCGACTACTGCGCCGGCGGCAAAGAGAGCCAGCAGCCAGCCCTGGTCCTGCACGAAGCGCGACATGTTGATGACCAATTGGGTGAACGCGGGCAGATCGGCACCAAAGCCCTTGAACAGCGATTCGAACTGCGGGATGACGAAGATCAGCAGGATCAACGTCACGATGATGGCCACCGCCAATACGGCCGTGGGATAAAACAGCGCCTTCTTGATCTTCTTCTTGAGCGCCTCGGTCTTTTCCTTGTAGGTGGCGATCTTGTCGAGAAGGCTTTCCAACGCACCCGCCTGCTCGCCGGCTTCGACCAGATTTACATAGAGATCGTCGAAGTACAGCGGATTCTTGGCCAGCGCCTCGTGGAGCGACGTGCCACCCTCGATGTCAGCCTTGACTCCCAGCACGAGTTTCTGCATCGCCGGCTTGTCATGGCCATTGCCGATGATCTCGAAGCTCTGCACCAGCGGAATGCCGGCGGTGAGCATCGTCGCCAGCTGCCGGCTGAAGATCGCGATGTCTTCAGGCTTGACCTTGCCGCCCCCCTTGAACAGGTTGCTCTGCTTGCTGATCCTGACGGGTACGACGCCCTGACGACGCAGATCGGCACGGAGCGCCTGCTCGCTGGACGCGAGACTGCGCCCCTTGAGCTTGTTGCCCTTCTTGTCGGTACCCACCCAGCTGAACTGGATGTCCTTTCTGATCGCCGTCGCGCCTTGAGCCATGGATGTCTGCCTTTCTATGCCCTGCCCCTCATCGAAAACTTTTCCCCGTCATTCCACCGTCACGCTGTTGATCTCGTCGATACTCGTCAACCCGTCCTTTATTTTCTTGAGTCCGGATCGCCTGAGGTCCCACACGCCTTCGCGTTCCGCTTCGGCGGTGATGTTCAGTGCGTTACCACCCTCCATGATGATTCGGCCAATCGCCTCGGTGACGGGCATCACTTGATACAGGCCGACGCGCCCCTTGTAGCCATCGACGCACTGGCTGCAGCCCTTGGGTCCGAAGATCGTCAGCCCTTTCTTGATCTCTTCGTCCGTGAAGCCCTCCTTGTGGAGCGCTTCCGCCGGGATGTCCAGCTTCTGCTTGCAGTTGGTACAGAGTTTGCGTGCCAGCCGCTGAGCGATGATCAGGCTCACGGAGGTCGCAACCGCATATGGCTTCACGCCCATGTCGACCATTCGGGTCAGCGTCTGCGGGGCATCGTTCGTATGCAGTGTTGACAGCACCAGGTGGCCGGTCTGAGCGGCCTTGAGCGCGATCTCCGCAGTTTCGAGATCGCGTATCTCACCGACCATGATGACGTCGGGATCCTGACGCAGGAACGCCCGCAGCGCGGACGCAAAAGTGAGTCCGACCTTCGGGTGGACGTTCACCTGGTTGATGCCCGCCATCTGGATTTCCGCCGGGTCCTCGCAGGTCGAGATGTTCGTGTCTTCAGTGTTGAGAATATTGAGACCGGTGTAGAGCGACACGGTCTTGCCGCTTCCCGTCGGGCCGGTCACCAGGATCATTCCCTGCGGCTTCGCCAGGTACTTCAAATAGATGTCTTTCTGGAAGGGTTCGTAGCCCAGCGCATCGATGCCGAGCATCGCGCTCGAGGGGTCGAGGATACGCAGCACGATCTTTTCGCCGAACAGCGTCGGGCAGGAGCTCACGCGGAAGTCGATGGCGCGATTCTTCGACAGGCGCATCTTGATGCGACCGTCCTGTGGCACGCGGCGCTCGGCGATGTCGAGCCGTGACATCACCTTCAGGCGCGCCGCAATTTTCACCGCCAGCTGCACCGGAGGCATTGCGACTTCCTTCAGCACGCCGTCCAGTCGCGTACGAATCCGGAAGGTCTTTTCGTAAGGCTCGAAGTGGACGTCAGATGCCCCTTTCTTGATCGCGTCCAGGAGTATCTTGTTGACGAAGCGGACGATCGGCGCGTCCTCGACGTCGTCGCGGGTGACAGCCTGGGAGTCGAGATCCTCGTCACCGGCCGTGACATCGAGATTCTCCAGATCGAAATCATCGTCGACCATGTTCGGCATCGAGGTGTCAACCTGCTCGATGGCCTTCGTGACCGCCAGTTGCAGCTTGTTGTCCTCGACCACAACGGCCTCGATTCCGAGACCGGACGCGAACTTGATCTCGTCGATCGCGTGCAGATTGGTTGGGTCCGATACGGCAAGGAACAACCGCTTCCCACGCCGGAGCAAGGGCAGGACGCGGTGCTTGAGCAGCAACTTGTCGCTGACCAGTTTGATCGTTTCGAGGTCGGCCTGGACTGAATCCAGATCGAGGAGTGGAACACCGAACTCGTGGGAGGCAGCAATGGCGATTTCCCGCGCACCCGCCGCGCCACTGTTGACGAGCTGGGTCACAACGCTGATACGCCTCTCCTTGGCGGCGGCCATGGCGTCCATCATCGTGGCTTCATCCACGAGACCGTCCTGGACGAGCCGCTGCGGCAGGCCACCCAGGCCGGACTTGCTGGCGCCCAGCGCCATCATGGCGTTGTCGTTCATTGAACTATCAGATCTGCCAATGGCCTGGACCCCCAAAGAAACCGCTCCAGTCTACCCAACTGGGATGGGGGATCAATTGTTAAATCGGCGGCCATCCTCGCACATTGAGCGCGATTTGCTGCGTGATCAGCCTCACAGCCGCGCTTGGGCCCGAGCCACCCTGGTTCAGAATTGCGGGCCAGTAGGGTCTGCCAAAAAAGAGAAAGCCCCTCCGGAGAGGGGCTTTCGATGGAGGCAAAGGCCTGAAGCCAGATCAGGTACCAAAGCCCGTGCGGCAGACAGCCGGCATGTATTTGTCTAACACGGTCGAGTTGGCAGCCGAATCGACCGACGCCGTACCGGCGGCATCGGTATCCACAGTATTGCCACCCGCATCGGGCGGTTCAGAATTACCACACCGCCACACGATGTCTCCGTTCTGACTCACCCACGCCTGCAGTGACAGCGTCTCCGTGTCGAGCACTTCGTTGGCCTGACCGCCGGAAGAGGGGCTGGAATAGGTGATCTGGATCGTTCCGGCTCCGACCAAGTCCACGCCCGAAACGTACTTGCCCTGCGGCGGAGTCTCGGCGCCACCCGCATCGACGATGCCGAGTTCCGTCAAGGTCACCGGCCACGTGCCCGTCTGGGCGAACGTCTCTGCAACCGCCGCCTTGATCGCACCGGCGAGATTGAGGCCTTCCGTCACCTGCGAACGAATCGTGTAGTCCTGATACGCGGGAATGGCGATGGCCGCCAGGATGCCGATGATCGCGACCACGATCATCAGTTCGATCAGGGTGAAACCCTTCTGAACTGTCTTCAACATGTGTTGCTCCTGTTGCTCGAGTAAATGCTAGATGCACAACCAACGGCGAGTACCGCCAGTGCGTTTGATTGTGCAAAGCGGATGCCAACTGGCCGGAAGGAGCATAACCGGCTGTATGTGCTAGGAATTCTAGCGCCTGCGCCGAATGCCTTTGACGTAATCCTGTCGACCGAAACTGACGCCGCCGACGCGCGAGGTCAGTAAATGACAAAAATTGTCAGTGGAGTCGGCGGTGCGCGACGCCCGCGCTACTCGAGACCCAACTTCTTTATCCGGTAGCGGAGCGCCCGAAAGCTCATGCCGAGGAGCTTGGCGGCGGCCGTCTTGTTGTAGCGCGTCTGCTCGAGGGCCTTGAGGATCGCGTCGCGCTCGATGTCCTCGAGCTGTTCGCCCAGTGGCCCCGGCTCGGCTGACGCAGTCGCTGCGCTGACCGGCGCCTCGCGCAACTGCAGATCACTCGCTGCGATCGATTTGCCGCCGGACAACGCAATCGCGCGTTCCAGGATGTTCTCGAGCTCGCGCACGTTGCCGGGAAACGGGTAGTGCGTCAGCGCATCGATCGCATCCTCCGTGAGCGCGGGCGGCTCGACCTTCAGGCGCCGGGCGAGGCGTCGCAGGATCGTCTCCGCCAGCTCCGGGATGTCCTCGGTCCTTTCGCGCAGCGCCGGCACGCGCAGCTCGATCACGTTGATGCGGTAGTAGAGGTCCTCGCGAAAGGCCCCTTCAGCGACCAGGGCCGCGAGGTTCTTGTGAGTGGCGCTCAGGATGCGCACGTCGACCGGTGTCTCGCGTTGTTCACCGACCGGGCGCGCCGCCTTTTCCTGAATCACGCGCAAGAGCTTCACCTGCATGTGGAGCGGCAGATCGGCAACCTCATCGAGCAGCAGCGTGCCGCCTTCCGCGGATTGCAGCACACCCTTCTTGTCTGCAACCGCTCCCGTGAAGCTGCCGCGCTTGTGACCGAAGATCTCGCTCTCCATCAGCTCGGTCGGGATCGCGCCACAATTGACGGGAACGAACGGACCCTCGCGTCGCGGTCCCGATTCGTGGATGAGCCTCGCGACCAGCTCTTTCCCCGTTCCGGATTCACCGGAAATGTGCACTGGGGCCTGGCTGCGGGCAACCTTGCCGACCATTTCGCGCAGCTGTTGCATCGCTTTCGACTGGCCGAGAAGCTGCGGCCCATAGGCGGTCGTGTCAGCATCTGAGGAACCTGAAGCCTTGATCGCAACGCTGACGAGCTTTCGCAAGCCGGAGAGATCCAGTGGCTTGGAGACGAAATCGAACGCACCCAGCTTGAGCGCTTTGACCGCGGACTCCACATTGCCGTGCGCGGTGATGACGGCGACCGGAACTCTCGGTGCGTTGGCCTGGATCCACTCCACCAGCCCGAGACCGTTGCCATCGGGCAGGTTCATATCGGTGAGGCACAAGTCGAAGCGCTCGGCGCGCAGAAGTTTCTGCGCCGAGGCGACATCGGCCGCCGTGCGCGAATCGAGTTCCATGCGACTCAACGTGATCGCGAGCAGCTCGCGAATGTCGGGTTCGTCATCGACGATGAGAACGACGGGTTTCGCCATGTCCCATGGTCTACGCGCGCGCGGCGCGTGCTTGCCAGCGCTTTGGATCGGAGAAGATTACGCGGAAGATGCTGCCGCCACCGCCTCGTGGCTCGTACACCAGCAGTGCGCCATTGCACTGACACAGCTCTCGTGCGATGAACAGTCCCAGACCGGTGCCGCCCTTGCTGCTGGTAAAAAACGGCTCGAAGATTCGATCCACCGACTGCCGATCGATGCCCGGGCCTCGGTCCGCGACTTCGAGGAACGGCCGGCCGGTTCCCGCCATGCGGCCACAACGCAACTCCACGACGCGCGTCGAGTCCGCGTTGCCGGCGTACTTGAGCGCGTTCTCGCACAGGTTCCACAGCACCTGGTGCAGGTGACTCGGGTCAACCCGTATTTCGATGTCACCGCCCTCGACGGCGACGTCGATGGCGGTTTCGGCGGTCTGGGTCGTCTGACAGAATTCGCCGCGAAAGTCCTGCAACCAGTCGACCAGGGTGAGCCGTTCGGGTCGCGTCACGTCCCGGCGCGACAGCTGCATTACGTTGTTGATGATGGTGCTCACCCGCTCCGCATTGGTGCGAATGATCTCGGTGAGCCGATGCTCATCCGCGCCGAGATTGGGCGACTCCGCGAGCAACTGTCCCGCGTGACTCATCGCGCCCACGGGGTTGCGGATCTCGTGCGCGATGCTGGCACTCAAGCGGCCCAGTGCCGCAAGCTTCGTTTGCCGCACGGACTCATCCAGCAGGCTGGTGTCCTCGAGGAAGACCAGCACTGGTCCCGGATTCGCACCGCCCAAGGGAGCGAAATGCGGCTGGATCACGCGACCACCATCGGCAGCGACGAACGAGGCCGGACCGGGTGGCTGCGAGTTCGGTTCCTGACGCCACGTGGACAGGAAATAGAGCAGGCGGGGTGAAACCTCGCCGAGCAGCGCGCCGGGAATGGCGCGGCGATCGCCCAGGATCTCCGCCGCGGATTCGTTGATGAGCCGGATGCGGTCGTCGACATCCACCACCAGGATGCTCTCGCGCAGATGCTGCACGATGTACTGGGAAAGCTCCGCCATGTTGGCCAGATCGACGTCGCGCTGGCGGACCAGCTCTTCGGTCTCGCGGATACGGTCGGCGAGCGGCAGGGCGCCGAGTGCGATGACGAAGAGAATCGCGCCGAGCACGCCGGCAGCGGTGTAGTCCGCGGCTGCCGCGAGGCCGGCAAGATGCACCAGCAGCTGCTGCACAAGCAACGGCAGCGCAGCGATCGCCGCGATGACGAATGCCCGGCGCAGCAAGAGACTGACCGCCCCCACGGGAATCACCAGCAGCATTCCCAGGCCGCTGCTTACGCCACCGCTGGAATAGAGCAGCAGCGAGATTGCGACGACGTCCACCACAATGTGCAGCCAGGCCTGATGTTCGAGCTTCGGCCAGCGCTGCTTCAGCGCGAGGATCATGGCGATCGCGATCGCGAAATAGACCGCCGTCGTGATGACGAAGAGCCGCGGGAAAGCCCAGCCGATGCTGGTCGTGTCGGGCGTGAAGAAGTGCAGTGACGCCAGCACCAGCGGCACGAGCAGGCGATAGAAATTGAGCAATCCCAGGACGCGCCAGGCCAGTTCGGCGGGCGCCGGTCGTTTGGTCATCGCCATCGTTGCGGCAGGTCGTTCTGGCTCCCTGCGGTGCACTCTATCATGTCCGTGGCTTGGCGAAGGCCGTAGCGTTCACGCAGAATAGCGGCCCGTTTCTCGGCTCACATGGCACTGCATGAATCTGCACGAATATCAGGCCAAGCAGATCTTCGCTCAATACGGCATTCCGATCCCCGCTGGGCGCGTCGCGACTTCACCCGAGGAAGCGAGCGACGCGGCGCGCGCTCTCGGTGGATCGCTCTGGGTAGTCAAAGCCCAGGTACACGCGGGCGGACGCGGCAAGGCGGGCGGCGTCAAGCTCGTCCGGGAACTCGATGGCGTGCGCAATGCGGCCGCCGCAATGCTCGGCAAGCGTCTCGTGACTCCACAGACGGGCCTGGAGGGTCTGCCGACAACCAAGGTGTACGTCGAATCGGGCTCGAGTATCGCCCGCGAGATCTACCTGAGCCTGGTGCTCAATCGCGAGACGAGCCGCATCACGTTCATCGCGTCGGCGGCGGGTGGAATGGACATCGAAGAGGTCGCGGCGAATACGCCGGAGAGGATCATTTCCGTTGGCGTCCATCCTGCAGCCGGTTTACAGGGCTTTCAATGCCGGCAGCTCGCGTTCGGGTTGGGGCTGGCTGGCGGTCAGATCGACGAATTCGCGCGTCTTGCCAACGCGCTCTACCGGCTTTACCTCGAGCGCGATGCAAGCCTCGTTGAAGTCAATCCACTCATCGTCACCAGCGAAGGCCGCCTGGTGGCGCTCGACGCGAAGATCAACATCGAAGAAAACGCGCTCTTCCGGCAACCCGAGATCGCTGCGCTGCGCGATCCCAGCCAGGAAGATCCGATGGAACGCGAGGCCAGCGAGCACGACCTCAACTATGTTTCACTCGATGGCGACATCGCCTGCATGGTCAACGGTGCCGGACTCGCGATGGCGACCATGGATCTGATCAAGCTGCACGGCGGGGCTCCCGCCAACTTTCTCGACGTCGGCGGTGGAGCGACGAGCGAGCGGGTCACGGAGGCCTTCAAGCTGATCCTCTCCAACCGGAAAGTGCGCGCGATACTGGTCAACATCTTCGGTGGCATCGTGCGCTGTGATCTCATCGCCGAAGGCATCGTCAATGCCGTGCAGCAGGTCGGCGTCAAGATTCCCGTGGTGGTGCGTCTCGAAGGCACGAACGCCGACGCGGCGCGCAAGACGTTGGCGGCCAGTGGTCTGGCGATCACTCCGGCGCGCGACCTCACGGATGCGGCGACGAAGGTCGTCATGCTGGCACGGGGACCCTCACCCCGACCCGCTCCCGCAAGCGGGAGAGGGAGTGCCCTCACCCCAACCCTTTCCCGCAAGCGGGAGAGGCGCGCCCTCACCCCAACCCTCTCCCACAAGCGGGAGAGGGAGTAGAGATGAGCATCCTCGTCGACAAGAAGACTAAGGTTATCTGCCAGGGCTTCACCGGCAAGCAGGGCACGTTTCATTCGGAGCAATGTCTGGCCTACGGCACGCGGCTGGTCGGCGGCGTGACGCCCGGGCGCGGCGGCCAGAAACACCTCGGACTGCCTGTGTTCGATACGGTGCGCGATGCGGTGGCCAGCACCGGCGCCGAGGTCAGCATGATCTATGTGCCGGCGCCGTACGCGGCCGACTCGATCCTTGAAGCGGCGGACGCGGGTATTCGCCTGATCGTCTGCATCACCGAGGGCATTCCGGTCAACGACATGGTCAAGGTCAAGGCAGCGCTGAAGGGCTCTCGAAGCCTGCTAATCGGGCCAAACTGTCCCGGCATCATCACGCCCGGTGAATGCAAGATCGGCATCATGCCGGGATTCATTCACCAGCGCGGCAGGGTGGGCATCGTCTCGCGCTCGGGCACGCTCACGTACGAAACCGTTTATCAGACCACTCACAATGGGCTCGGTCAGAGCACTTGCGTCGGGATCGGCGGTGACCCGGTGCGCGGGATGAATTTCATCGACGTGCTGGCGCTATTCGAGCAGGACGATGCCACCGACGGAATGATCATGGTCGGCGAGATCGGGGGCAGCGACGAAGAGGCGGCCGCGGCTTTCATCGCCGGCAACGTCAGCAAACCGGTCGTCGCCTACATTGCGGGCGTCACGGCGCCTCCCGGCAAACGCATGGGCCATGCCGGGGCGATCGTCGCGGGCGGCAAGGGCACCGCTGCGGACAAGTTCAAGGCCCTGGAGGCAGCGGGCGTCAAGACGGTGCGCTCACCGGCGGAGCTCGGCAGCGCGATGTTCGATCTGCTCAAGCGCAAACGCTCGTCGAAGGCCAAGCCTCACAAGAAGGTCGCGCTTCGCAGGTCGACAAAACGAGCGGCGCGTCATCGCTGAGGGACCCTCACCCCCACCGTTTCCCGCGTCTTCGCGGGAGAGGGTCTGAAAACTACACTCTCCCGCATGCGGGCGAGGGAGCTAAAATCCGCACCAGTGAGCGCAACCGACACAATCCGCATCGCTCTCGCGCAGCTCGACTTGTTCGTGGGCGACGTGGACGGCAATGTCACACGCATCATCGATACGGCGCACACGGCGCGCGAACAGCACCGGGCGGACGTGGTGCTCTTTCCCGAGCTCGCCCTGTCCGGTTATCCACCGGAGGATCTGCTGTTTCACGGCGGCATGCGTCGGCGGATCGCTCAAGGCCTGCAGCGGGCGCGACGGGAGATTCGCGGCATCGCAGCCGTGGTGGGCTACCCGGAGTACGCGGGCGAGGCCATCTTCAACTCGGCCGTGATGCTGCGTGACGGCGAGACACTCGCCAATCATCGCAAGCAATGCCTGCCCAACTACCAGGTGTTCGACGAGAAGCGCTACTTTCAGCCGGGCACTGCGCCGACGGTGATCGATTTAGCCGGCGCACGCTGGGGCCTGCTCGTCTGCGAAGACGTCTGGGAGCCGGAGCCGGCCCGCATGGCGCACCAGGCCGGCGCCCAGGCATTGCTCGTCATCAATGCCTCGCCCTACGAAATGCGCAAACAGGTGGAGCGCGAAGAGGTGACGCGCAGCCGCGTCCGCGAAGTCGGATTGCCGACCGCTTTCGCCAATCTCATCGGCGGGCAGGACGAGCTGGTGTTCGACGGTAATTCGTTCGTCATGGCTGCGAACGGCGAGATCGTGCGGCGCGCGCCCGCATTCACCGAGGGCCTGTATTGCGTCGATTTCCGGCGCGATGGCAAGCGCCTGATCCCGCAGGCCGGCGAGATCGCTCCTTACCAGAGTGACGAGGATAGCGTGTACAGCGGGCTCATCCTCGGAGTGCGCGACTACGTCGACAAACATCGCTTTCCCGGCGTCGTGCTCGGGCTGTCGGGCGGAGTCGACTCCGCCCTCACGCTCGTCGTCGCAGTGGACGCGCTCGGCGCCGATCGGGTGCACGCCGTGATCATGCCTTCTCGCTATACGGCGCCGATGAGCATCGAAGACGCCACGGCGCAGGCGCAGCGTCTCGGCGTGAAGTTCAGCGTGATCTCGATCGAGGGGATGTTCGAGGCCACGCTCGCGGCGCTGAAGGAGGAATTCGCCGGAACCACACCGGGCACACCGGAGGAGAACATCCAGGCGCGTTGCCGCGGCGTGCTCCTGATGGCGATCTCGAACAAGACCGGTCGCATGCTGCTCACGACGGGCAACAAGAGCGAAATGGCGGTGGGCTATGCAACGCTTTACGGCGATATGGCGGGTGGCTTCGCCCCGATCAAGGACTGCAGCAAGACGCTGGTGTACCGGCTCGCTCGCTTTCGCAATGCGCGCTCTGCGGTCATTCCGGAGCGCGTGTTGACGCGGCCACCGTCAGCGGAATTGCGCCCCGATCAGAAAGACACCGATTCGTTGCCACCCTATGAAGTGCTCGACCCGATTCTCGAGGCCTTCATCGAAGAAGACCTGTCGGTGGATCAGATCGTGGCTCGTGGCTTTCAACGCGCGACGGTCGTGCGCGTGCTCGACATGGTGAAGCGCAACGAATACAAGCGCCGTCAGGCGCCTCCCGGCGTGCGCGTCAGCGGCCGCGCATTCGGCCGTGACTGGCGCTATCCGATCACCAGCGGATATTGATAAGACGCCCTCACCAGAATTTCCACCAACTCGACTTCTTCTCTACGCGCTCGGCGGTATCGGGGAAGTTGGCGCGATAGACGCTTGCCGACTGCTCGGCGAGCTCGGTCATGCCCAGCTGGCGATACGCATCCGTCATGATCTCAAGGGCATCACGCACGGCGGGCGCGCCGTCGTAGTTCTCGATCGTGTACTTCGCCCGGGCAGCTGCGCCGATGTAGGCGCCGCGCCGCATGTAGTACTGGGCGACATGAATCTCGTAATCCGCCAGCCGGTTGCGCAGATAGAGCATGCGGCGGCGCGCATCGTGCGCGTACTCGCTCTTCGGATACTGCTGGACGATGGTCTGGAATGCAGCGAATGACTGGCGTGCATCCGCAGGCGGGCGCTCGCTCAGGTCCACCCGCAGCCAGCGCTCCAGAATGTTGGGCGCACGCTCGAAGTACACCAGTCCCTTGATGTAGTAAGCGTAGTCGACCCGCGGATGGGTCGGATTCTCGCGAATGAACTGATCCGCTTCATCGACTGCGGACTCGGCCTCGCGGTTCTTGTAATAGGCATACATGAGGTCGAGCCGCGCTTGTCGCGCGGCGTCGCTGAACGGATAGCGCGCGTCGAGCGCTTCGTAGGTGGTGATGGCGTTCTTATAATCCGAAGTATCCAGGTCCTCCCTGGCGCGCCGATACAATACGTCCGGGTCGCCCTCGGGCACGCGGCCCGAGCCGCCACGACAGGCGGAAAGCGAAGCGATAACGATGACGGGCAGCGCGCAGACGCGCAGGAATATCAATGAACGGGCAGGCACGCGTTGCCTCGGTTGGCCGGAAGGCGGCACAGTATAGCCGAACTCATGAACCGCCTCTGACGCTCCACATGACATTGAAGTTCCATACCCATTCCCTGCGAGTCCCCGAGGAGTTCGCGGGAATGCGCCTGGACCAGGCACTCGCCCGGCTGCTCCCGGAGTATTCGCGCTCGCGTCTCAAGGAATGGATCGAGGCCGGCCGCGTGCGCGTGGCGAATCGTGCGCCGCGACCGCGAGACCTGTTGAGCGGCGGCGAGCGCGTCGTCGTCGAGGCTGAGCCATCGATCTCACCGACGATACTGCCGCAAGCCCTGGATCTCGAAATCGTGCATGAGGATGACTGCCTGATCGTCATCAACAAGCCGGCGGGGCTGGTCGTGCATCCGGGTGCCGGCAACCGCGACCGCACGCTCCAGAATGCGTTGCTCCACCACGATCCGGCGCTTGCCGGGCTGCCGCGCGCCGGCATCCTGCACCGGCTCGACAAGGATACGACCGGCCTGCTCGTCGTCGCCCGGACTCTCGCCGCGCACACTGCGCTGACACGGCAACTCCAGGCGCGCGAGATCGAGCGCGAATACGAGGCGATCTGCGTCGGCGTAATGACGGCGGGAGGGAAGATCGACCGCGCGATAGGGCGCCATCGATCGGATCGCGTGCGCATGACGGTGCGCGAGGATGGCCGCGAGGCGGTGACCCACTATCGCGTATTGCAAAGGTTTCGCGGACACACGCATGTGCGCGTCAATCTCGAAACCGGACGGACGCACCAGATCCGCGTGCACTTCGCGCACATCCGGCATCCGCTGGTGGGCGATGCGACTTACGGCAGCCGGTTGTTGCTGCCGCGGGGTGCGACTCCCAAACTCGTCGCGGCGCTCAGCGCCTTTCCGCGCCAGGCTCTGCATGCCTCTCGACTGAAGCTGATTCACCCTGAGCTCGAGCGCGTGTCGGAGTGGCGCGCACCGCTGCCGGCGGACATGAAGGCATTGTTGCGCGTCCTGCGCGAAGATGCGCGCGTGGCGCAGATGACGCGGCCGTGATCAAGCTCATCGCTCCCGACTGGCCGGTGCCGCGACACGTGCGAGCGGTATCGACCACGCGCAGCGGCGGAGTGAGCCCCGTGCCCTACGATTCTCTGAACCTCGCTCAACACGTCGGGGACGAGGCGGACTGCGTGGTCGAGAACCGACGACGTCTGTGCGCCCAGCTCGGACTCGATGTCGAACCGTTGTGGCTCAACCAGGTGCATGGCGCACAGGTGGTTATGGCACCGGCCGCCCCGCACTATCCGGTTGCCGACGCGGCAGTGTCCGATCGGGCGGGTTTCGTGTGCGCGATCCTCACCGCGGACTGCCTGCCAGTCGTGTTCGCCAGCACCGATGGGACGCGCGTGGGCGCCGCTCACATGGGTTGGCGTGGGCTGGTGGCCGGCGTGCTCGAGGCCACGATCGCCGCACTGGCGATTCCACCGCGGGAACTGCTCGTGTGGCTGGGCCCGGCCATCGGACCTGGACATTTCGAAGTCGGCCCCGAAGTCCGCGCTGCATTCATGAACCTCGATCCCTCAGCCGCGACTGCTTTTCGCGCCAACGAGCGCGCCCGGTGGCAGGCGGATCTCTATCGGCTGGCACGCCAGCATCTCAATCGCGCGGGCATCGATGCGATCTATGGCGGGGGACGATGTACGTTCGAGGAGGCCGACGCCTTCTTCTCGTATCGACGCGACGGTCAGTGCGGCAGGATGGCGACGCTGATCTGGATCGAATAGGAGGGCATCTGGCGTCAGGCAGCTGGCCTTTTCTGCGTGCTACGATCTGCCGGCCAAGAATCACTCGAATAATCCGCGGCCCGCATGTCCACGCTTTCCTGGATCATTGTTTTCACTACGCTCGGTGGCCTGCTGAGCGCACTGATCGCGGGCATGCTGCTGCTGTTTTCGGCACGCCGGCGTACGGCCTGGCTTCCGCATCTCGTCAGCTTCGCGACCGGTGCGCTGCTCGGCGCCGCGTTGCTCAAGCTCTTGCCCCACGCCATCAGGGATGCGGGCGTCGCGAATGCCCACCTGGTCGGTCTCGCGCTGGGCGCCGGGATCTTCGCTTTCTTCGTGCTCGAGAAACTGGTGTTGTGGCGGCACAGTCATTCGCACGATCTGGATGCGCACGGACCGAGCCAGGCGGAGCGGGACCGCGCTTCGGCGGTCCTTATTCTGACCGGCGATGCCATCCACAACGCCCTCGACGGCGTGCTGATCGCGGCGGCATTCATGACCGACGTACGGCTCGGTATCGCCACGGGCGTCGCAGCAATCGCGCATGAGATCCCGCAGGAAGTCGGCGATTTCGCGATCCTGCTGAACGGCGGGATGAGCCGCAACCGCGCGCTGGCGCTCAACTTGCTCACGAGCCTGACGTCGATCGTCGGCGGGCTCGTTGCGTATGCCGCCCTGGGATTCGCGGAGCCGGTACTCCCGTATGCCCTGGCCGTGGCAGCCGCCAATTTCCTTTATGTCGCCGTTGCGGACCTGATTCCTGGTCTGCACCAGCGCGTGGGGCCGACTGCCAGCATCCAGCAGGGGGTCCTGATTGCGGTCGGAATTGCGGTCATCATGTTGTCTGACGCGCATTGAAGAAGGGTTGACAGTTGACAGTTGACAGCCCGAGCGAAAAGCCAACCGCCAACCGCCAACCGCCAACTGTCAACTGCCAACCGTCAACCAATCTCATTGAATCTCCACGATCCGTCCCTACATTGAGCCGCTGGTCCTGTTCGGAGTCCCGTATGCGAATGGACAAGCTCACAGCCAAGTTCCAGTCGGCCTTGGCCGATGCGCAGTCTATGGCGATCGGCCGGGACAACCAGTTCATCGAGCCCGTGCACCTCATGCTCGCGCTGCTCAATCAGCAGGGCGGGAGCGTGCGGCCGCTCCTCGAGAAGGCCGGTGCCAACGTCAGCCTGCTGCGCTCGGAGCTCATGGCCGCGATCGATCGCCTGCCCAAGGTCGAGGGCGCGGCGGGTGAAGTGCATGTCTCCAATGATCTCGGCCGGCTGCTAAACGTTACCGACAAGCTCGCGCAGGATCGCGGCGACCAGTACATCGCCTCCGAGCTGTTCGTGCTCGCGGCCTTCGAGGATCGCGGCACGCTCAAGACCATCCTGCGCGACTGCGGCGCGGTCCGCGGCGCGGTGGAGAAAGCCATCGACGAGGTACGAGGCGGGCAGAAGGTCGAGGATGCCAACGCCGAGGACAGTCGCCAGGCACTCGAGAAGTACACCATCGATCTCACCGAACGGGCGGAGCAGGGCAAGCTCGATCCCGTCATCGGCCGCGACGACGAGATCCGGCGCACCATCCAGGTCCTGCAGCGACGCACCAAGAACAATCCGGTGCTGATCGGCGAGCCGGGTGTCGGCAAGACGGCGATCGTCGAGGGTCTCGCACAGCGCATCGTCAATGGCGAAGTGCCCGAGGGACTCAAGAGCAAGCGCATCCTTTCGCTCGACATGGGCGCGCTGATCGCGGGCGCGAAATTTCGCGGCGAGTTCGAGGAGCGCCTGAAGGCCGTGCTGAACGATCTCGCCAAGCAGCAAGGCCAGATCATCCTGTTCATCGACGAGCTGCATACCGTGGTCGGCGCCGGCAAGGCCGATGGCGCCATGGATGCGGGCAACATGCTGAAACCCGCGCTCGCACGCGGCGAGCTGCATTGTGTCGGCGCCACGACGCTCGACGAGTATCGCAAGTACCTTGAGAAAGACGCTGCACTCGAGCGGCGCTTCCAGAAGGTGCTGGTCGACGAGCCGAGCGTCGAGGACACGATCGCGATCCTGCGTGGTCTCAAGGAACGCTACGAAATTCATCACAAGGTGGAGATCACCGATCCCGCCATCGTGGCCGCGGCGACACTGTCACACCGCTACATCGCGGATCGTCAGCTTCCCGACAAGGCGATCGACCTCATCGACGAGGCGGCCTCGCGCATTCGCATGGAGATCGACTCCAAGCCCGAGGAGATGGATCGGCTCGAGCGGCGCATCATCCAGCTCAAGATCGAGCGCGAAGCGCTGAAGAAGGAAAAGGACGAAGCGTCGAAGAAGCGCTTGCAGGCGCTCGAGGACACCCTCGGTGGCCTGGAGAAAGAGTACGCCGATCTGGAGGAGGTGTGGAAAGCGGAGAAGGCCGCTCTCCAGGGGACGGCACACATCAAGCAGGAGCTCGAGCGTGCCAAGCTCGAGCTCGAGACCGCGCGTCGCGCAGGCGATCTCGCGCGCATGTCGGAGCTCCAGTACGGGCGCATCCCGGAGCTCGAGAAACGTCTGTCCGCGGCGACCGAGGACGAAAAGAAGGAAACGCGGCTGCTCCGTAACAAGGTCACGGAAGAAGAGGTGGCGGAAGTCGTTTCCAAGTGGACCGGCATTCCCGTGTCCAAGATGCTCGAGGGCGAGAAAGAGAGGCTCCTCAAAATGGAGGAGGCGCTCGAGCGGCGCGTCGTCGGTCAATCGGAAGCCGTGCACATCGTATCAAACGCCATACGCCGCTCACGTGCCGGGCTCGCCGATCCGCGGCGCCCAAACGGTTCGTTCCTGTTCCTCGGACCCACGGGTGTCGGCAAGACCGAGCTCTGCAAGGCGCTCGCCGAATTCCTGTTCGACACCGAAGAGGCGCTGGTCCGCATCGACATGTCGGAGTTCATGGAGAGACATTCCGTGGCCCGCCTGATCGGCGCGCCGCCGGGATACGTCGGCTACGAGGAGGGTGGGTATCTCACCGAGGCGGTCCGCCGCCGGCCCTATTCCGTCATTCTGCTCGATGAAGTTGAGAAGGCGCATGCGGACGTGTTCAACGTGCTGCTGCAGGTGCTCGACGACGGCCGGCTCACCGACGGGCAGGGTCGCACGGTCGATTTCCGCAACACCGTCGTGATCATGACCTCGAATCTGGGGTCGCAGGTGATCCAGGAAATGGCAGGCGAGGCCAACTATGCGCGCATGAAGAGCGCGGTGATGGAAATCGTGCAGAGTAATTTCCGTCCCGAGTTCATCAATCGCATCGATGACATCGTGGTCTTCCATCCGCTCGGCGAAGAGCAGATCCGGCAGATCGTCGAGATCCAGCTGGGATACCTGCGCAAGCGGCTGCTCGAGCGCGACATCGAGCTCAACCTCGATGATGCCGCACGCACGATGCTGGGAGAAGCCGGCTACGATCCGGTGTACGGGGCGCGGCCGCTCAAGCGCGCGATCCAGCAGCAGGTCGAGAACCCGCTGGCGCAGGCGATCCTGCGCGGTGAGTTCGGCCCGGGCGATCGCATCCTGGTGACGGCTCGCAAGGGCGCGCTCGTGTTCCAGAAACAGGCCAAGCGCTAGACGCCGCACCTTATAATTGGCCGATGCCGATCTACGAGTACGAATGTGCTGCGTGCGGGCACCCTCACGAAGCCCTGCAGAAAGTCTCGGACAAGCCGCTCAGGAAGTGCCCGGACTGCGGCAAGCCGAAGCTCAAGCGCCTGTTGTCGGCGCCGATGTTCCTGTTGAAGGGCTCGGGCTGGTACGAGACCGACTTCAAGTCGGACAAGGAAACCAAACGCAATCTCGCCGACCAGCCAGAGAAAGTAGAGTCGAAGGCCGAGCCAGCGACCGGGCTCAAGACCGAGGACAAGGCCGAATCGAAGCCCGAAACCCCAGCGGATACCAAGCCGGAAGCCAAGAGCGAGACCAAAGCGGGCACTGCGAACAAGCGCACCGCGCCCAGGGTTCAACGGGGTTCGCGCAGAACGCCGAAGCCCGGTTGAAAGCAGATCAAGAGTACAAGCTATGCGAACCCACTATTGTGGCCAGGTCAACGAGCGCCTGGCGGGTCAGGAAGTCACCGTCGCCGGATGGGTGAACCGCCGGCGCGATCATGGCGGCGTCATCTTCGTCGATCTGCGCGACCGCGAGGGCCTGTTGCAGGTCGTTTTCGATCCGGACTCGCCCAAGGTATTTGCGGAAGCGGAACGGTTGCGAAGCGAATTCGTGATCCGGGTGCGCGGCCTCGTGCGCGCGCGGCCCGCGGGCACTGCCAATCCCAATCTCGCCTCGGGTCAGGTCGAGCTGCTCGCCCGCGAGCTCGAGCTTCTCAATCGCTCCGAACCGCTGCCATTTCAGCTCGATGAGCTGGTCAACGAAGAGATCCGCCTCAAGTATCGCTATCTCGACCTGCGTCGCGAGGTGATGACGCAGCGGCTGCGTCTGCGACACGCGGTGACGCGTGCCATGCGCGCATTTCTCGACGAGCACGGTTTCGTCGATCTCGAGACGCCGATGCTCACCAAGGCGACGCCCGAAGGAGCGCGCGACTACCTCGTTCCCAGCCGCACTCAACCCGGAAAGTTCTTCGCGCTGCCGCAATCGCCGCAGATCTTCAAGCAGCTGCTGATGATGTCGGGGTTCGATCGCTACTACCAGATCGTGCGCTGCTTCCGCGATGAGGATCTGCGCGCCGATCGACAACCCGAGTTCACTCAACTCGACGTCGAAACCTCCTTCCTCGAACGTGACCAGATCATGGCTTTGATGGAAGCACTCATCCGCTACCTCTTCAAAGCAGTGCTGAACGTCGACGTACCGGATCCCTTTCCGCGGCTCACCTACGCCGAAGCCCTGCGCCGGTTCGGATCCGACAAGCCGGATCTCAGGATTCCGCTCGAGCTGGTCGATGTCGCGGACCTGGTGAAGGACTCCGAGTTCAAGGTCTTTGCCGGGCCCGCCGCCGACACCAACGGCCGCGTCGCGGCGCTGCGCGTTCCCCAAGGCGGCAAGCTTACGCGCAAGGAGATCGATGACCTGACCGCGTTCGTGGCGCGCTATGGTGCCAAGGGCCTGGCCTACATCAAGGTTAGCGACGCCGCCAAGGGTCGCGAGGGTCTGCAATCGCCGATTCTCAAGTTCCTGAGTGACGTGGCGGTCGCGGGCATCCTGCAAAGAACCGCTGCCCAGTCCGGTGACCTCATCTTCTTCGGTGCCGACAGCGCCACGGTCGTCAACGACGCACTCGGCGCACTGCGCAATCGTGTCGGACACGATCTCGGCCTGGTCCAGGCGGGCTGGCGCCTGCTCTGGGTCGTCGATTTCCCGATGTTCGAATGGGATCGAGATGCGAAGCGGTGGGTGGCCATGCATCACCCGTTCACGGCCCCGCACACGGACGATCCCGCCGCGCTCAGGTCCGACCCCGGACACGCGCTCGCCCGGGCGTACGACATGGTGCTGAACGGCACCGAGCTCGGCGGCGGCTCGGTGCGAATTCACCGCCAGGACATGCAATCGACCGTATTCGACCTGCTGGGCATCGGGGCCGATGAGGCGCGCGCGAAGTTCGGCTTCCTGCTCGACGCCCTCAAGTTCGGCTGTCCGCCGCACGGCGGGATCGCCTTTGGTCTCGATCGCATGGTGATGCTGATGGCGGGCGCCGACAGCATCCGTGAGGTCATAGCCTTCCCGAAGACGCAGACGGCGACCTGCCCACTGACGGACGCGCCGACCGAGGTGCCGGAAGAGCAACTGAGGGAACTGCACATAAGGGTAAGGAAGGTTGACAGTTGACGGTTGACAGCAAGAAAGAGTTGGAACTCGTTACCGCCAACTGCCAACTGCCAACTGCCAACCGACTGGTCCGTGTCCTCCACATCGATCGTCTTCATTCACGGCCTCTGGCTGACCGGCGTCGAGTCCACTCTGCTGCGTCGGCGGCTTGCATCGGAGCTGAATTGCGAAACGCACGCGTTTCGCTATCCGTCCGTCACCGCGTCGATGGACGAAGTGCTCGCGCGGCTCAATGAGTTCTTGATGGGGCTCGCGAGCGACGCACTCCACCTTGTTGGCCATAGTCTCGGTGGAATCGTCGTGCTGCGTTTTCTCGAACAGCATCGCAGCATTCCGCCGGGACGCGCGGTGCTCCTCGGTGCCCCGCTCGGTGGCAGTCGCGCGGCACAAGGACTCGCGCGCTGGCCAATCGGCGCTGCGATACTCGGCCGCAACATCGAGGCTGAAGTCTTGCACCCGCCGGCGCGACGCTGGGACGGCCGGCGCGATCTCGGCATCGTCGCGGGCGATCTTTCCCTGGGGCTGGGGCGATTCTTCAATGATCTTGGCGGACCGAACGACGGCACCGTGAGCGTCGATG
>Ga0180104_1000012_pt1 | contig 63618 bp, 58 predicted proteins | sample EasRiv730_16_1Da_FD_121791 | JGI IMG/M metagenome (GOLD analysis project Ga0180104, IMG submission 121791) | Soil microbial communities from meander-bound floodplain in the East River, Colorado, USA - East River metaG ERMLT730_16_1Da | ecosystem: Environmental > Terrestrial > Soil > Floodplain ... | reverse complement strand
CGCCCCACAGTACGATCAATGCCAGCACGCAGTAATAGACGGCGCGGACGTCGCCACCGCGCCAGCCGCGCACGCGCGAGCTGCCGCTCCAGAGGATATCGGTGACCGTGCGCGTCATGGCCTCAACGATGTCGAGCTGGGTCTTGAAGAGCAACCACGCGCCGAGGATGGCGATGGTATCGGCGAGCAACGGCCCGGCGCGCTGGCCGACGCTTTCTGCGAGTGCGGCGCTGATGCCGAGATCGCGGATGTCGGTGCCATGGGGCAGGAAAGTCACATAAAGCAGCGCTGGCAGAGCCATGCCCAGCAGCGCACCGACGAAAAAGATGCCCCACTGATCGGCGCGCACGATGCGCCACCAGCCACTCCAGCGATTCATGGATTCAGCGTCTGGGTCGAACCTGAATCCGCGGTGGGCCAGATTCACGCGCTCGCCGCCGATCGCCGCCGGGATGTAACCGGCGTGCTGACCCATGCCGTAGCCCTTGTCGCGCGCCCAGTTTCCCAGTGCGAGGTTCATCACGCCGCCGCAGCCCGCAAAGGCGACCAGCGCGCCGATGAGGAAGAAGTCTGCGCCTTCAGGCAGGAACGCGAAGCTGCCTTTCTCCACGTCGAAACCGATGAAGCCGACTGCCGCCGCCAGCCACGTCCCGCCGGGCACGAAGACGAGGGCGATCAGCAGGAAGCCTCCCAGCGTCACGACGACCATCAGCCAGTTGAGCAGCTCGAGCGTGCGCCCAATGCGCCGGCCGAGCAGCAACAAGGCGACGCAGACGAGGAATGTGCCGGCGCCGAGCCAATAGAGGGTGGTGACATCCCCCGCATCGGCCAGACGCCCCGCGAACAGAAAGAAGATTGCGGCGGCCGATGTCGCCGCCCATGCCGGCCATCCGAATTGCAGAAAAAAGAGAACCGCGTAGAACCACGCCCACGCCGTCGCCGACGGCCGCGTGCGCATGAAGCCAGTGAACACGGGTTCGCCGGTCGCGACCACGTAGCGCATCACTTCGGTGTTGAAGATCGTCTGGAAGAAAATCGCGACCGCGGTCACCCACAGGAGCGCGAGCCCGTGCTTGACGAACGCCGCGGGCCCGAGAAGGAATTCCCCACTGCCGATCGAGACGCCCAGCACAATGACACCGGGCCCGACGACTCCGATCCAGCCAAGTCCTTTCGGAATTGGTGGCGCCGGCAGCTCGGCGCGCACCCATGGGTCCAGCCCGGTGCGAGTCTCGATGCTTGCGGGAGCAGGCATGACGAGCCGGCACGTTAGCAGAGCCACTGCGCCAATACACGACGCGCATGGTGGCCGCGGATGGGCTTCGCTACCCTGAGTTGAGGGCGCACAGTGGGGCATCCAGTGACAGTGAGATCAATGCAGTTCGCACGGTTGCCCGAGGCACTACGTCGTGCGCTCGTCGAAGCTCTCGGGCCGGAGGTCGAACGCGTCGACCTCATCGAGAACTCCTGGCGCGTACGTTGGCACCCGCGCGCGCTCGCGACTACGCGGCTGGGTCGCATTTACCTGCGCTGCAGCATCGAGGAGTTCGCGCGCGATACCGAGCTCGTCCTGCACGAGTACTTCCATGTTCTCGAGCAGTGGCAGACACGACGACTGACGCGGTACAGGTATCTGCGGGAATTGCTACGGCGCGGCTATCGCCACAATCGATTTGAAGTCGAGGCGCGCGAGTTTGTGGAAAAGAACTTGCGCAAGTTCAGAGTTTTGATCGCGCGCGCAGGGGAGCCCCTCACCCCAGCCCTCTCCCCGCAGGCGGGGAGAGGGAGTGGACCCTCACCCCAGCCGTCTCCCGCAAGCGGGAGCGCGAGTGGAGCCCTCACCCCGACCCGCTCCCCAGAGGGGAGAGGGAGTGGACCCTCACCCCAGCCCTCTCCCGGAAGCGGGAGAGGGAGAGAGGCCTAGCCGAGGATCGCTTCGCGCTGGTAGAGGCGGCCCGCGACCCAGGTCATCGCGAGACCGGCCGCCAGCGTGGCCGCCACGGACACCACCAGGTGCAGCGGGTCGAGCGATTCATCGCGCAGCAGGCTCGTCATCAACAGGTGCTGGCTCAGGCTCGGAATGGCCATGAGCCAGGTGTTGGGCTTCAACGAGTACAGACCGGCGAACAGGATCGGCAGCGTCGGTATCAGCAGCACCACCGTGAGATAGCTCTGCGCCTCGCGATAGCTGCGTGTGAACGACGCCACGACAGTCATCAGCGCCGCACCGAGCAACACGAATGGCGCGGCCACCAGGAACACCTTGAGTGCGACCACGGTATCGAAATTCGCCGTCATGCCGAGCGCCTCGAGCGGCACCAGAGCGAGCCCGATCTCGAACGCGAACAAGGTGACCGCGAGCGACACCAGCATGTAGCAGCAGGCCGCCAGCACCTTGCCATAGATGAGCGTCTGCCGCGGCACCGGAACGGTGAGCAACGGTTCGAGCGAGCCGCGCTCGCGCTCACCCGCCGTCGCATCGATCGCGAGATACAGCCCGCCCATCAGCATCGCGAACAGGATGAAGTACGTCATCATGCCCAGCACCAGTAATGCGCGGCCGGCGGGCGTCGAGACGTCGATGTCGTCGAGGACGATCGGCTGCATGACGTCGGGGCTCACGCCGCGCGCCAGCAAGCGTGACGAACCGAGCTGGCCGGCGTAGGCCCCAAGCAGCTGCCGTACGCGGGCGGAATACTTTCCCGTCTGGTTGTCTGATGCGTCAGAAACCAGCTTGAGCGGTGCCGGCAGTCCGCTGCGCAACCGTTCGGGATATTCCTCCGGGATCAGGAGCACCAGTCGATGCGTCGACTCGCGGATCGCCGCGCGGGCACGCTCGACGTCGAGCTCCACGCGGGTCACGGCGACGTCGTGGTCCTCGAGAAAGCGGACCAGATTGGGAGCATGCACGCTGCCGGCGACGGCCAGTTCGACTTTCTGATCCGATTCGGAGACGGTCTTGTCGAGCAGGAGGCCGATCAGCACCGCAAACATGAACGGGCCGAACAGCGGGCCGAAGACGAGCGCCGACACCAGCGTGCGGCGGTCGCGGAAGTTCTCGATCAGTTCCTTTCGCCACACCGTGGCGAGCGCGCGCATCACTCGAGCCCCTCGCCGCTGCCGATCGCATTGACGAATGCGTCTTCGAGCGTCGCCGTGCCACTTCGCTGGCGGATCTCTTCTGGCGTTCCCTGCGCCACCACCACGCCGCGCGCGATGATCACGACGTCATCGCACAGCTCGCCGACTTCCTGCATCACGTGACTCGAGAGCAGCACGCAGTGGCCGTCCCCGCGCAGGCGCCGGACGAGGCTTCGCAACGCGCGCGTCGCCATGACATCGAGACCGGTGGTCGGCTCGTCGAGCACGACGTTTCGTGGCGAATGCACCAGCGCGCGGGCAATCGCCACCTTGAGACGCTCGCCCTGCGAATAGCCCTTGGCGCGCCGATCGGCGAAGTCGCGCATCTCGAGGAGCGTCAGCAGTTCCTCGACGCGTTGCTCGATGAGGGCGGGCGCGAGTCCGTGTAATGCTCCGAAATAGTTGATGTTTTCGCGTCCCGTGAGATTGGGATAGATGCCGGCCGAGTGCGGCAACACGCCGAGACGGCGGCGCACCTCGAGGGATTCCCTGAGGATGTCGTGGCCGTCCACGCGCCCGCCGCCCGCATCGGGCTTGAGCAACGTGGCGAGCGTTCTGAGAGTGGTCGACTTGCCGGCGCCGTTGGGCCCGAGAAGACCCGTTATGCGGCCGTCCAGCGCGGTGAATGACACACCCTTGAGCGCCCGCACACTGCCGAAGGACTTGTGCAACTCGTCGATCGCGATCACGGCGGTGGCCCGGCAAACGAAGTGAAGAATGGCGCGGGCGAGATCGTGCGCGTGCAGGAGACGTCGAGCTGCTGCGTCGCGCCCCGTTCGAGGAAATCCGCCAGCAGTCGCGGGACGCAACCCACACCGAGCTGACCGTGGCCCTGACCCTCGATTACCACATGAATACTTTGCGAGAGCGCGCGCTGCGCCTCTTCCGCATAACTCGGCGGCGTGACCGGATCAACCGTTCCCGACAACAGCAGCACCGGTACGGCAGACGCGATCGGAGCGTGAAAGTCGGCATCGATCGTACCGCGCGGCCAGACCTTGCAGATTTCGATCAGCCCGTCGAGCTGCAGCGTGCCGAGATAACTCTTTTCGAGCGCCGGCCGATCGATCCGCGCGGGATCGATCAAGGGGGCATCTTCAGTGCAGACCACCGCGTTGTGCATGCCGATGCTGAGCGAGTTCGCGTAGCGCGTGGCGAGCAGTTCCGCCTGCGCGGCCAACGGCGCCAGGTTATTGCGCGTGGTCGCCTCATCGAGCAACAGGGGCAGGAGCGCTGCGCGCTCGGCTGCATAGCTCAGAAAGCGCGTGGCGATCTGCAGATGAATGGCACGGATGGTTTCACTGGCCACCACTCCGGTGACCGGATCTGGCATCGAAACGATGGCAGGCTGACGCGTTAGGCGCGACCTCAGGGTCACGAATGCGCCCGCCGGGTCCGGAAACGCCGCACGGCACTCGGCATCCGCACGGCAACGCTCGAAGATGAGGTTGAGCGCGCGCTGAGCCTGCAACGCGCTGTCGGCAACGAGCGCGAGCCCCGGCGGGACGACACCGTCGAGAATCACGGCGCGAACCCGCTTGGGGTATCGTCGCAGGTAGTGTTGCGCCACGCGCGTTCCATAGGACACGCCGTACAGATTGACGTGCTCGTAGCCGAGCGCCGCGCGCACCTCGTCTAGATCTCGCACCGCCACACTGGTGGTGTAGTGGCGCGGGTCGGTCTTGAGTGCGGCAAGGCAGCCTCGCGTCAGTCGGCGGATTTCGGCCGCGGTCATCTCGGCGAGTTCGTCCTCCTCGGGGTACTCGCAATCGAGCGCGTTCGAGCCGCCGGTGCCGCGCTGATCCACCAGCACAATGTCGCGCTCGCGCTGCACCCTGGCCAAGGCAGGTGCGGCGCTGACATAGAAATCGGTCGCCGCCTGCCCTGGTCCGCCCGCAAGGACGAACAACGGATCGCGCGGCCCGCTGCGATCCAGCGCCGGAATCACCGCGACCTTGAGACGGATGCGTGGGGAGGCTGGAGCTGCGCGATCCTCCGCGACGTTGAGTTCACCGCACTGAGCCGCCATCGACCGCAGATGCTCCGGATCCTCGAGCCGGCAGTCGGTCAAGGCGAGCCGCGGTGAAGAATCGGCAGTAGTGACACGGGACGACAGACCAACGACGCAGATCGCAGCCAGCAACAGGGTGCATCTGAGTGGGAAGCGCACGAGGAGCCGGACGCCGGGTCGTGGTCTGACGAAAGCGGCGGTACCTATGTTTGCGGGCACGGCGAGGAAGATACCGCATTCTGGAAACGGCGGGCGGGCACGCTTACACTACGCGCCCCGCGTAAGTCTCTGAGCGAATTCGATCTTCAGCGTATGCGATTCCCTAGGGTCTTTGACGTCATCGTGGTCGGTGGCGGTCACGCCGGCACCGAAGCCGCGCTTGCCGCGGCGCGCATGGGCGCGCAGACGCTCCTGCTCACGCACAGCATCGAGACCCTGGGCGCGATGAGCTGCAACCCCGCTATCGGTGGCATCGGCAAGGGCCACCTGGTGCGTGAGATCGACGCACTCGGGGGCGCAATGGCGTGCGCGACCGATCGGGCCGGCATCCAGTTCCGCACCTTGAACGCGAGCAAGGGCCCCGCCGTGCGCGCCACACGCGCACAAGCCGATCGCCAGCTCTACAAGCAGGCGATCCGCTCGATCCTGGAATCGCAGCCCAACCTCACGCTGTTCCAGCAGGAAGTGGCCGATCTCAGGCTTAGCGATGAACGCGTCGCGGGTATCGTGACGCAGGCGGGGATCGAGTTCGAGGCGCGCGCCGTCGTGCTCACCGTCGGAACGTTCCTCGCGGGCAGGATTCACATCGGACTCGAAAGCCATGCGGGGGGCCGGGCGGGCGATCCGCCATCGAACCACTTGGCCGCGCGTCTGCGCGAGTTGCCATTTCGCGTCGGGCGATTGAAGACCGGTACGCCGCCACGGATCGACGGGCGCACGATCGACTACAGCGCGATGGCGGAGCAGTTAAGCGATGATCCGCGGCCGGTGTTCTCGTACCTCGGCCATCGCCACGAGCATCCGCGCCAGCTGCCGTGCCACATCACGGCAACCAACGAACAGACTCACGACATCATCCGCCGCGGGAGCGACCGCTCACCGATGTTCACCGGCCGCATCGAGGGCGTCGGGCCACGGTATTGCCCGTCGGTCGAGGACAAGGTGTTCCGGTTCGCGGACCGAACCTCGCACCAGATCTTCGTCGAGCCCGAGGGCCTGACGACACACGAGGTCTACCCCAACGGCATTTCGACCAGCCTGCCGTTCGACGTGCAGCACGAATTCGTACACACGATCGCGGGCTTCGAGAACGCCCACATCACGCGGCCCGGCTACGCGATCGAGTACGACTTCTTCGATCCGCGCGATCTCAAGCCGAGCCTCGAAACGAAGTTCATCGCGGGACTCTACTTTGCCGGTCAGATCAATGGCACGACCGGCTACGAAGAGGCCGCGGCGCAAGGCATCGTCGGCGGCATCAACGCCGCGTTGTGCGTGCAGGGGCGGGAACCGTGGAGCCCACGACGGAGCGAGGCGTACATCGGCGTGCTGATCGACGACCTGGTCACGCGCGGCACCGCGGAGCCCTATCGCATGTTCACGAGCCGCGCGGAATATCGCCTGTTGCTGCGCGAGGACAACGCGGATCTCAGGCTCACGCCCAAAGCGCGAGAGCTCGGGCTGATCGACGAGGCGCGTTGGCTGTTCTTCGAGCGCAAGCGCAAGGCGGCCACCGATGAAATCGCGCGGCTCGAGAGCATCGTCGTGCATCCCCAGGACGCGATGCACGCAGACGCCCAACGGGTGTTCGGCGGCCCATTGTCGCGTGAGCAATCGGCATTCGAGTTGCTGCGCCGCCCGGGCGTCGCCTACGAGGCGCTCACACGGCTGCCGCTGATCGGCGCGATGACGGTTGATCACGACGCCGATGAACGGCTGATCGAGCAGGTCCTGCAACAGGTCAGCGTGCAGGCGAAATACTCGGGCTATATCGAGCGCCAGAAGGAGGAAATCGAGCGTCAGCGCGCCAGCGAGCAGACCACACTGCCTGCCAACCTCGACTACACGCAGGTCAGCGGGCTGTCGACGGAGGTGCGTCAGCGTTTGACCGAAGTTCGCCCCACGACGCTCGGGCAGGCGGCCCGGATTCCCGGCGTCACACCCGCCGCGGTGTCGCTGCTGCGGATCCATCTGAAAAAGCGCACCCGCGCCGCGTGAAACCGCGCGCACCGCTTGCGTCCGCGATCTTGCGCCCTCTGCCGCTTGCGGGAGAGAACTGGGGTGAGGTTCCACTCCTTCTCCCGCCCGCGGGAGAGGGTTGGGGTGAGGGCCCATGCGCCAGGCAGTAGCCTTCGCAGCGACAGCCTTGCTGCTGATCGCATGCGGCGATCCCGATTCGCCAGCGACGCGACCGGGCGCAGCGCTGGTGGTTCTCAATCGGGGCAACGGCCCGGAACCCGAATCGCTCGATCCGCAGCGCGCGCGCACTGATTCCGAGCTCACGATCCTGCGCGATCTGTACGAGGGACTGAGCGCGCTCGATGTCGAGGCGCGGCCCGTACCGGGAGCGGCCAGCAGCTGGACGGTCAGCCCCGACGGCCTGGTCTACACGTTCGTGTTACGCGACAACCTGCGCTGGTCGAATGGCGATCCGGTGACCGCGGAAGACTTCGCGTTCGCGCTCAAGCGGCTCGTAGATCCAGAGACCGCGTCGCAATACGCGCAGGTCGTCGAGGCGATCGAAAATGCCGCCGACATCACGGCGGGGCGCAAGCCCGCCGACTCGCTGGGCGTCGAGGCATCCGGTGCGCACGCGGTCATCGTCCGCTTGCGCTCACCCGCGCCCTACCTGCCCGGCGTACTCGCTCATCCCAGCACCTTTCCCGTGCATCGCCCGACGCTCGAGAAACATGGCCGCGAGTTCAGCCGGCCGGGGAATGCCGTGTCAAACGGCGCCTTCGCTCTCGAGAACTGGATTGTGGGCTCGCACATTCGTGCGCGTCGCAACCCGTTCTACTGGGACAACGCGCGCAATCGGATCGATGCCGTGAATTACCAGCAGATCGCCGACCAGGGGGCGGAGCTCAGGCGCTATCGTGCCGATGAGCTCGACATCACGTACACGGTGCCACCGGCCGAGTTCAAGTGGATTCGTGAGAACCTGGGCGCGGAGCTGCACATTTCGCCGCAGCTCAGCACCTACTATTACGGCTTCAATCTCCACCGTCCACCGTTCAGGGACAACCGCGAGCTCAGGCTCGCATTGTCGATGGTGATCGATCGCGAGCGGCTGACCGATTCAGTGACCGGTCGCGGCGAGCTGCCCGCCTATGGCTGGGTGCCGGTCGGCGTGAGCGAGTACAGCTCGCAGAGACCGGCGTGGGCGAAGCTTCCGTACGCCGAGCGCGTGGCGCAAGCCAGACGCCTGTATGTCTCAGCGGGCTATTCGGCCACGCGGCCGTTTCAGACAGAAATCCGCTACAACATCGATGAAGGCCATACGCGCATCGCCGTGGCCATTGCGTCCATGTGGAAGGAAACGCTCGGCGTCGAGGCCGAGCTCCTCGGCGAGGAGTTCAAGGTCCTGCTGCAGAACATCGATCGGCGCGACATCACGCAGGTCTTCCGTTCGAGCTGGATTGGCGACTACAACGATGCCTACACGTTCGCGCAGTATCTGAAGAGCGATTTCGGGCTCAACCTTCCCGGCTACCGCAACCCCCGCTACGACGAGCTGGTGACGCAGGCGGCTGCGGAAGTCGACCCGGCGAGCCGCCGGGCGTTGCTCGAGATGGCGGAGCGGGCGATGCTCGAGGACCAACCGTTGATCCCGCTGTACTTCTACGTCAACAAGCACCTGGTCAAGCCGTACATCGAGGGCTGGCGGAACAACGTGATGAACGTGCAATACAGCAAGAATCTGACGCTCGCTCGCTGATGCCCTCACCCCCGCCCTCTCCGGCGTCTTCGCGGGAGAGGGAGATGCCCTCACCCCAGCCCTCTCCCGCAAGCGGGAGAGGGAGTGGAAGTCAGCCGCAACCTTGTGCTTGCTGTGCCTGGCCGCCGTGTTCGCGCCAGAGCTTGGCGGCGAGCGCTCGCGCATCATCGAGCCCATGCGGTGACAGCCGGCTGCCGATCTCTTCAGTCACACGCGCACTCTCGAGTGCCAGAGCGCCGTAGGCCCCGGCGCCAAAGCAGCCGAGCTCATTGAGCTCGTGGAGAAAGGAGTGCAGGCCGAAGAGCTCGGCATCGGTCAGCGCAGCCGGATCGCCGCGCGAGATCGAGGCCAGCGCAGTCAGGGCACCGGCTTGACCCTGAACCGCCGCTTGGCGCAGCAGTGGCACGGCGGATTCCGCATCGGGCGGCTGCGCATTGCAGCCGTTGAGGCGGCATTCGCCGAGCAGAAGCAGCGCACGCGGTGATTGTTTCGCGGCTGCCTCGAGCCAGAAGTTCATTCGCCCACGATTGCGCCGGTCGCCCTGCAGGCTTTCCGCCATCAGGATCTCGGCGAGGCCGATCTGGGCAGGCACGTACCCGAGCATCGCTGCCGATAACCAGTGTTTGTGCCGCACGTCAGGATCGACGCTCCGTCGCCCGAGTTCCCACAGGCTGGCTTCGTGACCTGCCTCGGCCGCGCTGCGCAAGCGCATGTCGATGGCGACGGGGTCGAACCGGGCCGCCGCACACGCGCGACTCAGATCGCCGCGCTGTTGCTGCTCGAGCGTGCGACTCCGCTCGATACGACGGCGCAGTTCCGCCGGCAATTGAGCGGATTTCTCTGGCAGTGCTGCGGGCGGACCACCAGCGGTTTCAACCGAATCCGACAATGGAAAAGCCGGGTGGTTGCCCTCGCAGAGCCAGTTCAGGTGCGCCAGCATGACATTGGCGTCGCGGTCCCCCGTGGCTACTCGCGCTTCCAGCCTTTGCGCTACCTCGGGAATCCGGGCTGTCGCGACCATATCGAGGACCTCGGCCGAGTAGGGCGCGCCTTCGAGTGCGCGGCGCGCATCGACGCGTTGCAGCCGTCTGACGAACTCAGCGTCATCCGTTGCCATCGGCGCGGAAGAGCTCGCGGCGGGGCGGCGATTCGCATTCCCCCGGGGCGCACTCTGCGCTGAATCACGCGGCGAGACCGTACTCGTGGCGCCCGGCTTCTCGCTCGAATCGCCGGATTGGTCATTACAGAAACTGAGCAGCAGAAATGCGGCGCCGACCACCGCGACACCAGCGGCGACCTGGCGCCAGCCGCGCTGCCCCGTCCGTGGCCGTTCGCTGCCTCTTCTAGTCGATTGCCGGGGTCCTGCACGCGCCATGCAGGGCAAAGTGTAGCCGGACTGCCACTTGCGCCGTGCAAGCGTAGAATCCTCAAGCGTTGGTGCCCACTCCTGGGGAGCGAAGCCATGTTGACCGTGAAGCAGCTGCTCGACCGCAAGGGTTCGCAGATCTACTCAATCGGGCCCGAGGAACCGGTGTTCGAGGCGATCCAGCTGATGGCCGACAAGTACATCGGCGCGTTGCTCGTCATGCGTGGCGCGGAGCTGGTCGGAATCGTCTCCGAACGCGACTACGCACGGAAAGTGATTCTCCTCGGGCGCTCGTCGGCGGAGACGCCGGTGTGGCAGATCATGAGTTCACCCGTCACCACGGTTTCGCCCGAGCACACGCTGGCGGAGTGTATGCAGATCGTTACCGACCGACGCGTCCGTCATCTGCCGGTCGTTCAGAACGGACGCGTGCTCGGCGTCGTGTCGATCGGCGACCTCGTCAAGGCCGTGATGGAAGAGCAGCAGCAGCAGATCGAACAACTCGAACGCTATATCACGAGCTGACGCCGCGCTCCCGGAAGGGGGCATGTGACGTGCGTCTCAATCCGGCTGCCGCCGCAGTCGGACACATCACATAAGCAACAGGCGTAGGCCATTAATCTGCCTGCAGTTTGCTGAACATCGGCAGAGGCGATGGACGCAATGCTCGAAATCTCACCGCAGCACGGGTTCGCGGTCAGGGGGATGGCGGCGGTCATTCGCCTGGCCGCGCATCGCGCACTCCAATTTCGCCCGCCATTGCAGCGAGGCATGACCCTGTTGGAGCTCATGCTGGCCGTCGTGATGCTGGGAATCCTCATGGCAGTCGGATACGCCGGCTATGGCCGGGTGGTGGAGCGCATGCGCATTTCGCGCACGGTCGCGGACATCAGTGACATCCAGCTTGCGGTGGACAAGTTTGAGCTCAATCGCGGCGTACTCCCGAGTTCACTCAACGAGGTCGGCTTCGGCGGGCTGCTCGACCCCTGGGGCGGCGCTTACCAGTACCTCAACATTGCCGAAGTGATGGGCATGGGAGCGGTCCGCAAGGACCGAAACCTCGTGCCGATCAACACGGACTACGACCTCTACTGCATGGGCCCGGATGGTCAGAGCCAGCCCCCTTTGACCGCTGCGACAAGTCGCGATGACATCGTGCGCGCGAATGATGGCCGCTTCATTGGCAAAGCCGCGGACTACTGAGCGCCATGCGCATCGAGACACTTTCGTTGCGCACCCGGCTCGGGCGGCGAGTGTTCCTGCTGTTTGTCATCTGTGCGTTGCTGCCGATCGGCGTCGCCTCGCTGCTGTCGTTCACGCACGCCGAGCGCGTCACGCGCGAGCAACAGGCCGGTCGGCTGCGGGATTTCAGCGAAACCTATGGGCTCGCGGTCCTGCAACGCCTGGAAATGGCCGATGGCGCCATCCAGTTGATGAAGCGGTCGGGGGCCGCGGCAACCGCCGACTCCCTACGCACGAGCCTCGAGCTCGCCACGTTCGTTCGCGCCGTAGCCATCGTCGACGAATCCGGATCCAGCATCATCGCGAGCGGCAGCTTCGAATCCCTGCCACAACCCGATGTGCAGGCGCGCGAGAGACTGGCCGCAGGCGAAGTCTGGCTGGCCGTATCTCCGCGCGGCGATGCGGAATCGGCCAGCGTCTTCATCGTTTCGTCCGGCACGGGCCCTACGCCCACCGCGCTGCTCTACTTCGAGCTCGACCCCCAGTTCGTATTCGGTGACCCCGCCCACTTGCCGTACCGTACGGAGGTGCGCGTGACCACGCTACGTGGTGAAACGCTGCATCGCGGCGCAGCGTTGGAGACCGTGGTGGTGGATGGCAAGGTCGGCGACAGCGGCGGGTCAGTCGCGGCAGCTGGCGAACCCGCAATTCTCGCGACTGCCAGCTGGGAGCTGTTCCTCGGGGGGCGATTTGCAGTCCCCTCCTGGCTCATCGAGACGAGCCAGCCGCGCGCCCACTACGGGGATAGTGACTCCGGGTTGCTCGGCATCTTTCCATGGACGATCGCGGGTGCGCTCGTGATCGTCGTGCTGGTGAGCTCGATCCAGATTCGCTTGAGCCTCGTGCCGCTCGATGAGTTGCTCAAGGGAACGCGGCGCATCGCCGCGCGCGACTTCGAGACTAAGGTGCAGATTCGCAGCCGGGACGAGTTCGGGGAGCTGGCCGACTCGTTCAACCGCATGTCCGAGAGCCTCCGGGTCCAGTTCAAGGCGCTCGAGGCGCTGGCCGAAATCGACCGGCTGATCCTGTCGGCGCCCAGCATCGAGAGGATTCTCGATACGCTGCTGAGACAGGTGCGCCAGGTCGCGGACTGTGCCTGCGTGAGCGTCACGCTGATCGACCCCGACGGGCGCAGTCACGGCCGCGTGTACCTGGATGACGGTGAGCGCGGTACGGCGCACGCCGTCAAGCGTGTCCTTCTCGGCACCGACCTCGATGCCTTGAGCGATGCCAGCGAGGGCAAACTGATCGACCTGGGCGCGGAACAGCCGGTGCCGGCTTACGCGATGCATGTCGCGCACAATGGCGCGCGCTGGGCGCTGGTGCAGCCGGTGCGGGGCATGAATGGCCTGGTGGCGATCCTCACGCTGGGTTACGCGCGCGCAAATGCGGACGCGGGCTTCAGGCGCAATTTCGCGCGTGACTTTGCCGATCGGCTGGCGGTCGCACACAGCAACCTCGAGCGCGAGGAGCGCCTGTACCGGCAGGCGCATTATGACGATCTCACCGGCATGCCGAACCGCCAGCTCTTCAAGGACCGGTTGCAGCACGAGATCGCGCGCGCCGGGCGTGCCGGCGAGTCGCTGGCGCTGCTCTACATCGATCTCGACAACTTCAAGCGCGTGAACGACACCCTCGGCCACGACGCCGGGGATGAGCTCCTGCGGGTCGTGGGCGCACGCCTGGCGGCCTGCGTCAAGCAGTCTGACACCGTTGCACGTCTGGGCGGCGACGAGTTCGTCATCGTCCTGGGTGGCTTACCCGGGCCGGAGCCAGCCACCAAAGCCGCCGAGCGCATCCTTGCCGAGCTCTCGATCCCGCTCGAAATCCGCAAGCGCGAATTTCGCGGCAAGGCGAGCATCGGCATCGCGATGTTCCCCGACGACGGCAGCACCCTGGAAGAGCTGCTCAAGAATGCCGATACCGCCATGTATCGGGCCAAGGCGGAGGGCCGTGGGCGCGCCACCTTCTTCGAGGCACACATGAATGCGCGCGCAATGGAGCGCTGGAGCCTGGAAACGGGGCTGCATCGGGCGCTGCAGCAGCGGCAGTTCGTGCTGCATTTCCAGCCGCAGTTGCATCTCGGATCCGGTGCGCTGAGCGGTGTCGAGGCGCTGATCCGCTGGTCCTGCCCGGTGCGGGGTCAACGGGAGCCGGCTGAATTCATCCCGGCCGCCGAGGAATCCGGCCTGATCGTGGACATCGGCAACTGGGTACTGAACGAGGCCTGCGAACAACATCGCCGCTGGCATCGGGATGGATTTGAGGTGCCGCGGATTGCGATCAACGTCAGCGCCGATCAGCTGCGGCATCCGGAATTCGTCGACAACGTCAAAGCGGCGCTGATGAGAAGCGATACCCTGCCCTGGGCGCTCGAGCTCGAAATCACGGAGTCCGTGCTGCTCAGGGAAGAGGAGCGGACCACCCGGGTGCTCGCCGAACTCGTCGAACTCGGGGTAACGCTGGCGCTCGACGACTTCGGCACCGGCTATTCATCGCTCGGCTATCTCAGGCGTTATCCGATGCAGGTCATAAAGATTGACCGCTCGTTCGTGATGGATTTGCCGGAAAGCCCCGATGCGTCGGCGATCACCTCGGCGGTGGTGGCGATGGCGCGGACTCTCGGTAAGCGCACGGTTGCCGAGGGCATCGAAACCACCGCGCAGTTGAACTTCCTCAAGGCATTGGGGTGTGACTGCGGGCAAGGCTTCCTCTTCTCGAAACCGCTGCCCGCGGACGAGCTGGCGCAGTTCATCGCCGCGCATCGCGCGACGTCCTCGAACATCGTGGACAAGGGGGCAGATGCATTTTCGCAGGGGAAAGCGGATCTGCGAAAATAGGTCTGTCCCCCTTTTTCACACTCCGTTGTGCAGGTAGGCCTGGATCTGGCGGCGGAAGCTCCGGCCGGAAGTAAAGCGCTGGCCGTTCTTCAACGTGATCACGTATTCGCCGTGAAACCAGCGCTCCATGTCGCGGATCTTGAGCGTATTGACGATGACCGAGCGATGGATGCGCAGGAAGCAGCAGCGGTCGAGCATCGCTTCGGCCTGGTGCAAGGTGCAACGCAGGCGATAGGCCTCACGGCCGACGCGGATGGCGATGTAATTGCGATTGGCTTCGATGCTGTCGATTTCCTGCGGATCGATGAAAGTGAGCCGCTCGTCCCGCTCTGCGACGATGCGTCGCAATGGGCCGGGCATGGGCTGCGGCGGGGTGCTGGCTAGCGCGCCGCGCATCACGTCCGCCAGTTCGCTGCGCAATCGCACCGTGTCGGTGTGCCCGAGCCGCTGCCGGACGCGCGCCAGCGCCTGCTGGAATCGATTGCGATCGAACGGCTTCAGCACGTAGTCGACCGCATTTACCTCAAACGCGCTGAGCGCGTAGTCCTCGTACGCCGTGACGAACACCACCAGCGGTGCCGGACCCTGCGGCAGGCATCGCAGCACTTCGAAACCGCTCTTTCCCCGCATCTGGACGTCGAGGAACAACAGGTCGGGTTTGAATTCAGCGATCATCTGCACCGCCTGTGCCGCGTGGCTGCATTCGGCGATGACCTCGACATCAGCTTCGTCGCGACACAGCTCACGCAGACGTTGCCGAGCCGCGTACTCGTCATCGACGATCAGCGTGCGAATCGGGGGACGAGGGGACTCGCTCCGGTGCATTGCACCGAGTGACAGTGTGGTAGTCAGCTGGTCCATGAGATGTATTCCGGGTGCAGCGGACCGCCTTGGGCGGCTTCACTGCAGCCAGAAAAGGGTGGTCGCCGGACACGCCGCTGTAGCAAAGAAGCAACAGCAAGAGGCGGAGCCGGTGGGGTCCACGTAGCGAGCCCGCAAGGCACCAGCTGGGCGGTGGATTTCGCTGTGATACCGGCAGCGTGTGATGTAGCAGTCATGGTGGCGACCATCAACTACGAAAGTTGCCGTAGTCATCATGCCACCATTGTCAGTAGGCCGCAACACGAGGGTGGAGGCTGCTGCCAAAGTCGAGTCAGCCCAAAGGTACCCGCTTCGGACCAATCTCTTGCAGGAGGACCCGGTGGCAGCCTCCACCCCGGTGCCACGATCCTCGGCGGGGAACCGGGTTCGGGTGAAAGGGCGGCGGGCGTCCTGCCCGCCGCCGAATTGCCCGCTAAACGCCGTTCGTCAGAAGTCAGCCGTCACGTTGAGGAAGACGGTACGGCCGAGCGAGTCGTAGACCTGCGGGAAGGTATTGCCGCTGCAGTAGACCGACGGACAGTTGTCCTGCCCGACACTGGGCGGATCCTCATCCGTCAGGTTGTTGATGCCCAACCGGAACGTCATGTTCGCCGGCTCCGTCTCGAAAGTGTAGGACGCCGCGAGATCGAGGTAGTCCATCGCATCGAGTTGCGCATCCGTGGCGGCGACCTCGCCGGTCAGCTGCGGATTGCTGCTGCTCGCATCGAGATCGACGCCGTCGACGTGACGCCAGGTCAACGTCAGATCGAGGTTCCATGGCGAGATCCACGTGGTGCGCAGCTTGGACCTGAACTCCGGCGTCGGAACGCCGCAGATCAGTCCGTAGAGACCGACGCAATCGTATGTCGGCGCATCGGTCACCGGCTCGTAGACCAGCTCATCGACGATCGTGCCGATCAACTGGAACGACAGTCGTCCGGCATTGCCACCCATGTCGAGGCGGTAGTTCGCTTCGACGTCGATGCCCTTGGTCTGCAGTGACCCGGTGTTGATGTTGGTGTCAATGACGTAGCCCTGCGGTGTCCACAGAGAGCCTGACCCGGGGGCCCGGTTGATGAGCGAGCACCACTGCGATTCGCCGGTATCCATGCAGTTGTTGAGGATCAGGTCGGCACCGACGACGCCAATCAGCTCGTCCACCTGGATGTCGAAATAGTCGACCGCCAGGCTGAAGCCCTCGAGGAAACGCGGCGTGAGCACGAAGCCGAACGACACCGTGTCCGAACTCTCGGGATCGAGGTTGGGATTGCCACCCGTCAGGCCGTTATATTGCGCCGCGGGGTTGGCGGCGATGAGTCCGTACTGAGCGGCACTCACTCCCGTAAGAGCGCACTCCGCTTGCGATCTGGTCGGAGTGTCCACGCCCGGATTGTCGACGGCGCAGGGATCGCTGTTGCCGTCGAGCTGCACCACGTTCTGCCGGAACAGTTCGACGATGTTCGGCGCACGCACCGCGCGCTGGAAGCTGCCGCGGAAGCGCACATCCTCGACCGGCGCCCAGTCAGCTCCCAGCTTGTACGTATCGGTGCTGAATCCCAGGCTGTAGTCCGAGTACCGATATCCGGCCTCGAGCGACATGACCTGCGCGAACGCCTTGTCCTGCGCAAGGGGCAGGCGCGCCTCGGCAAACACCTCGCTCACGTTGTAGGACCCTTGGATATTGAGCTGCGCCCCGCCTTGTCCCAGGAGATCTCCTGTCAGGAACGAAACGTCGTTGCGGGTCTCGGATTCCTCACCGCGGTACTCGGCGCCGAACGCGACTGCCAAGCCGGTCTCCGCTGAGGGCAGCTTCACGCCATATGTGCCGAGATCGCCGCTGACGGATCCGCTGGCGATGGTCTCAGTGGTCGAGTCCGCCGAGAAACCCGGAACCGACACGTAGCCCAGCGCCGCTGGCGTCACACCACCCGGCTGGAAGACGTTGTAGGGCACACAGTTCGGATCGTCGTTGGAAACATCCGCGTCGGCATTGACGCGGCAAACAACGTTTCCGGTGCCATCATCTACAGCGACCAGAGCCTTGCCCACGTTGCGATTGGAGAAGTCGTTCTGGTAGTTCTGGGCGAACTCCGTCGTGCCGTACTGACCGTACACGTCGTAGCTCCACGCTTCCGCGAAATCGCCACGTGCGCCGATCACAGCGCGATAGGAGGTGTGCTCGAGATGATCCTGACGACCACCACCCTCGACATTGCGCTTGCCGATGCTCACCAGCGCGTCATCGCCGGCCGCGAGTCCCTGGCTGGTGCAGAACGTATTGACCTGGGCAGCGGTCAGAAACGGATTGTCGCAGTTGACGATGTAGTTTCCACCGGCCCCGCCACCGGAGAAGCGGAACGCCCCGCTGGGTGCGATCTGCGCAACCGTCTCGTCATTCATGAACTGGAACTCGGTGTACGCGTCGAGGCGCTCGTTCACTTCGTAGTGAGCGAACAGGCCCGCCGTGTAGCGCTCATCGGGGCGCTGGTAGTAATTCAGCGGCCCGAAGTTGAAGGCATGCGCTGCTGTGACGTACGGAATCTGCGCCCCGGTTGCCGGATCGTACGTGACCGCCGTCCCGGGGACTTCCGCAGAGTACGTGGGGCTCAACGGGTCGTTGTCGACTGCCTGGAAGCGTGCCGGCGAGGTCGTGCTCGAACCGACGCAGGCAAACTCGTCGCCCGACGCCAGAGTGCAGGCGCTGAAGTCGCGCTCGGACTGCAGCAGGGCGTCGAGCTCGCGATAGCCGGCATAGACCGTCGCATTGCCGCGGCCGTCCCCGGTGTTCATGCCGAGCGTAAAGGTGATGTCCTTGCTGTAGCCGTCCCGCACGCTGCCGTCGGGCGTCGCGAAACCGCTGGCGTCAACGATGTCGTTGATGCTGCTGCTGTTGTCGTGATCGTAAAAGCCGTACTGGGCGTCGATGCGCACGCCCTCAAAATCATCGTTCATGATGAAATTGACGACGCCCGCGACTGCATCCGCGCCGTAGACCGCCGAGGCACCGCCCGTCAGCACTTCGATCCGCTCGATCATCGACGCGGGAATCTGGTTCAGATCCGGTGCGGCGTTGCCGTTTTGCTGTGGATCGCCGGGCATCAGGCGGCGGCCATTGACGAGGACCAGCGTGCGCTGGGAGCCGAGACCGCGAAGGTTGACCGTCGCCGCGCCGGTGGCGCCGTTTGATAAGTTGCCGCCGAAATCGGCGAACGCCTGCGGCAGATTGTTGACGAGGTCTTCGACGCGCGTGACGCCCTCGAGCTTGATCGCTTCGGAGCTGACCGCGGTGACCGGGCTGATGCTGGTGAGATTCGGCTGCTTGATGCGCGAACCAGTGACGACGACGGAGCCGACTTCGGCAGCGTCGTCTTGCGGCGCAGCCTCGTCCTGGGCCAGCGTCGCGCCGCTGTACACGGCAGTCGATGCTGCGCTCGTCGCCAGCGCGAGCCGGATGGCCCACGGAATGGGTTTAAGGTGGAACATTTCCCCTGCCTCCTGAAGGGCGGCGAGTCGCAAGACCTGAGCGGGTCGGACCCGACGCCGAATGTGGTTAGAACGCCACCACGCTAGAGGGGAGTGGCGGCAAGCGGCCACCGCTGCGGGACGAAACGATGAAGCGCAGGATCAACCGGCCGCCCGGAGGGACCAGCGGGCGGCTGACATACGACAATCTTCGTCGCAACGCGACGTGCCGCGGCGACTACTTGCGCCAGAAGGTCGGCGTGAACAGGACCAGGACGCTGAAGATCTCGAGCCGCCCGAGGATCATCGCGAACGTGCACATCCAGGTCTGGAAATCAGTGAGCGACTGGTAGGTCGTCGTGGGTCCAACCCGGCCCAGACCCGGGCCCATGTTGTTGATCGAGGCGATGATCGCGGACAACGACGAAACGAAGTCGAGCCCCGACAGCAACAACGCGAAAGTGAGCACGGCCATGGTCATGAAATAGAGAAAGATGAATGCCAGCACGGCGTAGGCGATGCGGTTCGGTATCACCTGGCCGCCGATGCGCATCGGCTCGACCGCCTGTGGGTGCACCATGAGGTGCATCTCGCGGATCGCCTGTCGCCCGAGGAGCAGCGTGCGGAACATCTTGATGCCACCGCCGGTCGAGCCGGTGTTGCAGCAGATGCCGCTCAGGAACAAGAGCCAGTAGCCAACGATTGCCGGCCAGCGTTCATAGTCCTCGGATACGAATCCTGTGGTGCAGCCGATCGAAACGACCGCGAACAGCGCATGGCGCAAGGATTCCCAGGGGCCGTCATAGCGCCCGTCGAGGAGCAACACGATTGCGACCAGCACGGCGCTCAGGGCCATGACGAACAACAGCGCCTTCACCTCCGGGTCGCTGCGATAGGGAGCAAGCGTGAGGCGCCGGATGGCGATGAAGTGGCGTGCGAAGTTCATCGCGGCGAGCAGCATGAACACGACCAATACCAGCTCCACGGCTGCAGAGCCGAAGTGCGCGATCGAGTTGTCGTAGGTCGAAAACCCCCCGAGCGACATCGCCGAGAATGCGTGGCACACGGCCTCGAACCAACTCATCCCGCAAAGCTTCAGCGCCACGATGCACGCGATGGTAATGCCGGTGTAGGTCAACCACAGGGCCTTGGCCGTCTCGGTGATGCGTGGCGTGAGTTTCGTGTCCTTGACCGGCCCTGGCGCCTCCGCCTTGTAGAGCTGCATGCCGCCGACACCGAGCAGCGGCAGGATTGCGAGCGCCAGGACGATGATGCCCATGCCGCCATACCAGTGCAGCGCGTGACGCCACAGGTTGATCGCCGGGGGCAGCGTATCGAGACCGGTGAGTACGGTTGAACCGGTCGTCGTGAGACCCGACGTGGTCTCGAAAAATGCGTCGGTGAAAGTCAAATCCGGCAATGCGATCAGCAAGGGTATCGTCGCTGCCGCCGACATCAGCACCCAGGCGAGCGTCACCAGCAGGAAACCGTCGCGCGATCGCAGCTCGCGCTTGTACCGGCGGGTCATCGCCCAGATCACGATACCCGCGCCGGAATTGATGAGCGCCGCCACCACGAAGTCCCACCACGTTCCATCACGAAAGATGAGCGACGTGGCAATCGGCAACAGGTAGGTCAGGCCGAAGATCGTGAGCAGCTGCCCCAGAACGTGTACGACAGCTAGCACGGCGGCTGACTAACGGAAGGACTTTTCCGCCTGGAAGAGGCGTTCGACCGCTTCGATGTGGCGCCGGTCGGTGACGAACATTATCACGTGGTCGTCGGCCTCGATGGCGGTGTCATGGTGGGCGATGATCACGTCCTCGCCGCGGACGACGGCACCGATCGTCGTGCCCTCGGGCAGATCGATGTCCTCGATACGGCGTCCCACCACGCGCGAGGTTCTCGGATCGCCGTGCACGATGGTCTCGATGGCCTCAGCGGCGCCGCGCCGCAAACTGTGCACGCGCACCACGTCGCCGCGGCGCACGTAGGCGAGCAGCGAGCCGATGGTCACGGTCTGCGGCGAGATCGCGATGTCGATGGTGCTGCTCTCGATCAGCTCGGCGTAGGACGGCTTGTTGATGATCGCCATCACCTTGTGCGCCCCGAGGCGCTTGGCGAGCATGGCCGAGAGGATGTTGGCCTCCTCCGAGTTGGTAAGCGCGGCAAACACGTCGGCGCTGTCGATGTTCTCTTCAACCAGCAGTTCCTCGTCCGCCGCATCACCGTTGAGGACTATGGTGTTGGCGAGAAGCTCGGCCACGCGGCGTGCGCGCCGGTTGTCACGCTCGATAAGCTTCACCTGGTTGTACGGCTCGAGCGCCTTGGCGAGGCGGAAGCCGATGTTGCCGCCGCCGGCGATCACCACCCGCTTCACCGGATCCTCTGCCTTGCGCATCTCGCCCATCACCAGACGGATGTCCTTGCGAGCGGCGAGGAAAAATACCTCGTCGCCGTGCTCGATCACGGCATCGCCCCCGGGCACGACGCTCTTGCCATTGCGGTAGATCGCCGCCACGCGCGCGTCGGTGTTCGGGATGTGCTCGCGCAGCGTGCGCAGCTTCTGACCCACGAGCAGGCCGCCGCGCAATGCACGGACGCCGACCAGGCGCACCTTGCCGTCGGCAAAATCGAGGACTTGCAGCGCGCCCGGGTAATGGATCAGCTGTTCGATGTATTCGGTGACCAGCTGCTCGGGGCTGATCCACACGTCGACTGCGAGCCCGCCCTCGGAGAAGAGGCCGTCACGCTTGAAGTAGTCGCTGGCGCGGATGCGGGCGATCTTGGTCGGCGTGCGATACAGCGTGAACGCGATCTGGCAGGCGAGCATGTTGACTTCATCGCTCGAAGTGAGCGCCACGATGATGTCGGCATCGGCCGCTCCCGCCGCTTCCAGCACGCTCGGATTGGCGGCATTGCCGTGGACGGTGCGGATGTCGAGGCGGTCCTGCAGGTCGCGCAACGAGTCCTCGTTGGTGTCGACCACCGTGATCTCGTTCGCCTCTTCGCGCGACAGGTGATACGCGGCGGTGCGACCCACCTGGCCGGCGCCGAGGATGATGATCTTCACATGAGCTCCAGATTCGCGTAGCCGACCATCAACCACTTCGTGCCCTGCTGCTCGAAGTTCACCTGCACGCGTGCGTGTGTGCCCTGACCTTCGAGATTGAGCACCACGCCTTCGCCGAATTTTCCATGACGTACGCGCTGCCCGAGGCGCATTCCGGTGGAGGTGGATTCCTCGTGGTCGCCGGGCAGAAAGCGCACCGGACGCGACACGTGGATGCGCGGTCGCACTTCCTCGATCAGGTCCGCTGGAATCTCGTTCACGAAGCGGGACACGGTGGCGTAGGAGTCGACGCCGTGAAGCCGCCTCTGCTCGGCATACGTGAGGATGAGTTCGCGCATCGCGCGCGTAGCGCCGACATAGCACAGCCGCCGCTCCTCCTCGAGGCCCGCCAGATCGTTCATCGAACGCTGGTGCGGGAATAGACCATCCTCAAGTCCGCAGATGAACACCAGCGGAAACTCAAGCCCCTTGGCCGAATGCAGCGTCATCATCTGCACGCAGTCCTCCCACGCCTCGGCCTGCCCCTCGCCCGCTTCGAGTGCGGCGTGCGCGAGGAACGCATTGAGCGGCGTGAGCTCGGTGCCGGATTCCTGCGTGAAGCCGCGCGCGGCGCTCACCAGTTCGAGCAGGTTGTCGACCCGGGTCTCGCCGCGATCCCCCTTCTCCTTCTTGTGATGCTCGAGAAGGCCGCTCGCCTGGATGACGTGATCGACCTGCTCGTGCAGCTCGAGACCGCGAATCAGTTCAGCAAGGGTCTCGATGAGCTTCATGAAGCCATGCATCGCGACACCCGCCTTCGGGCCCAATGACTCGTGCAGGCACGCACCGGCGGCCTGCCACATCGAACAGCCGTTGGCCTTCGCGTACTCGCGCACGATCTCCAGGCTCCTGGAGCCGATCCCGCGCGCCGGCAGGTTGACGACGCGCTCAAACGAGGCATCGTCGTCACGACTCGCGGTCAGCCGCAGGTACGCGAGCGCATCCTTGATCTCGGCCCGCTCGAAGAAGCGCAGTCCGCCGTACACGCGATAAGGAATCGCGGCGCTCAGGAACGCTTCTTCGAACACCCGCGACTGCGCGTTCGAGCGATACAGGATGGCGATCTGACGTCGCGCGCCGCCGTGTTTGACCCACTCTCGAATGCGATTCACGACGAAGTCCGCTTCGTCGCGCTCGTTGAACGCCGCGTACAGCTCAATGGGCCGGCCCTGCTCGCCGCTGGTCCAGAGGTTCTTGCCGAGACGCGTGGAATTGTTGGCGATGAGGGCATTCGCCGCCTTGAGAATGGTTCCGGTGGAGCGATAGTTCTGCTCCAGCCGGAAAAGCCTGGTGGCCGGAAAGTCGCGCTGGAACTGCTGCAGGTTTTCGACCTTGGCGCCGCGCCAGCGATAGATCGAATTGTGCGTGACCACCCCGTTGGCGATGAAGTTATGCGTGCGCTCGACATTCAGATCGTAGACTGGCGCATCGAACTCTTCCTGGTCGATTCGCTCAACCACGTCGAACCCGCCGAATTCCGTCGCCACCACCATGCCCCGTCGGATGCTGGCGGCGGTGATGAAGGGCAAAGAACGGTTCAACATCTGCCCCTGGAGCACAAGATTTGCGTCCTCGAATTGCTCCCGCATGCGTCTGGCGATCGTCATCAGCTCGCCAAAATCGCTGCGCACGGTTTCGAATCGCCAGCTCTTGCTGCCGATCTTGGCTGTACGCACGGACAATCCCAGGGCTTGCAGGCAGGCACGATCTGCTGCATCGATTCCTACGATGCTGATTCGATGCATCGGATGCGGTCCCCTGCGGTCGCTACACAGGGTGATCACGATATTGCGCCGCTTTGAATTTCGACTCCGGGGTAAATGGTGTGGCCGTTCGGGATCCAGACCGGTGTCTTCAAGCAGTCGAAGGGCTCCGTCAGTGGTGTCTATCGCTTGAAATACCTTGGCAATGTATTTCGGATCGTGAACCAATCCGTTGCGCACCTCACCCTTGCGCGGAACGAACGGCAGCGTCGGCAGGCCGTAGCGCAGTGACGTGATCACTTCATCCAGTCTAGCCTCGTTCTCGGTGGAGTGAGTTCGGATGATCCACGCGGCATCAGCGTGTTCCTGCAACGCACGTTGCTTGAAACCGACGACGGCCCTGGCCCGTCCTTTGGTGTAGACCTGTGAAGTGCCCAGCCGATACCCGATCGCTTCCTTGTGCATCAGATACAGAAAATAGGTTTGCGGTGTTTCTCCCAGGACATAGCCGGCAAAGTGCGTATGCTCGGGCGTGCTCCTGATGACTTTTCCTGAGCGCAAGTGCAGACGAGTTAGCCGCCCCCGGCGCTGCCGCACGAATTTCTCTATGACGATGGCTGGCCGAAAATCGCCGCTGCCATAGCTGGACATGACGTGCTCGCCTGGCAATACGGCATCGATGGGTTTCTTCATGCCGTCGCCCATCGTGACCGGCGTTCCCGCGGCCAGGCACTGATCGTCGTCGCCGACCACGAACGGCATGCCATCGCTGCCGGCGAGCAGCTTCAACCAGGCGTACTGGATCGCGTTGGTGTCCTGGAACTCATCCACCAGCACGTGACGGAAGCGCGAACGGTAATGCGCGAGCAGTTCCGGCGAGTCGCGCCACAGCTCGAAAGCGCGCAGCAGGAGCTCCGCGAAATCCACGAGGCCGGCGCGCTCGCAGGCGTCCTGGTAGGCCTGATAGATGCGGACGTACTCGCGCCGCGTTGGATCACCGTTGTCCTTGACCTGTTTCGGGCGGAGCCCTTCGTCCTTCTGCGCATTGATGAACCAGGTCACTTCGCGCGGCACCCAGCGGGTCTCGTCGAGATCGAGCGCCTTGAGAACCTTGCGCACGGTGCGCAGCTGATCCTCGGCGTCGAGGATCTGGAACGTCTGTGGCAACCGCGCCTCGCGCCAGTGGATGCGCAGCAGCCGGTGCGCGAGGCCATGAAACGTGCCGATCCACAACGCCGTTGCGGGGATGCCGAGCAGGGTTTCGATCCGCCCGCGCATTTCGCCCGCGGCCTTGTTGGTGAACGTCACCGCGAGGACGCTGTGCGGCGAGGTGTCCTCGACGCGGATCAGCCAGGCCACCCGATGCGTGAGAACGCGCGTTTTGCCACTGCCGGCGCCCGCCAGCACAAGTGTGGGCCCCAGCGGCGCGGTGACGGCCGCGCGCTGCGCATCGTTCAAAGGCTCGAGGATGAATGACACGTCCATAGAAGATGAGAAAATGGGGACAGAGCTATTTTTGCAGTCGGGCGCGCAAAAATAGCTCTGTCCCCATTTGTCGCATTCGCGTCATTCTATCACCGGGCCGCGGGCTACCCGGTCAGGCGCTGGCGCGAGGTTCTTCTGCCCAACGCAGCAGCGCGATCGCCAGCGCGAGAACGACGGGACCCAGGAACATGCCGATCGGACCGAATGCCGCGAGCCCCCCGAGCACGCCGAGGAAGGCGGCCAGCGTGGGCACCTCCGCGCGTCCGGAGATCAGCAGCGGCTTGAGGAAGTTGTCGATCAGGCCGACCAGCAACACGCCCCACAACAGCAGGAAGAGCGCCGCGCCGTAGCGACCCTGAACCGCGAGAATCAGCGTCGCCGGACCCCAGACGAACGCCGTGCCGCCCACGGGGAGCAGCGACAGCCCGGCGGCGAACACGCCGAACACGACCGGCGAAGGCAGGCCCACGATCGCGAAACCGATGCCAAGGAGCGTTCCCTGCAGCAGCGCGGTCAGCAGCGTTCCAAACACCACCGCGCGCGTAACGGTGCCGAGATACTCGAGCAAGTCGCGCTTGCGCGCCTCGGGCATCGGAACGAGGTTGCGCAGCCGCACCTGCATCGCGGCGCCGTCGCGCAGGAAAAAGAACAGCAGGAACAGCATCAGCACGAAGCCGATCACGGTGCCCATCGCGCCGACGAACAGCATCCCGCCGAGCGAGCCCAGGTACTCGAGCACCGAGCGGGCCGCCGACAGTACCGCCGCGCCCGTCTGCTCACGCGAGAAGGGTGCGACGTCCTGGATCCATCGCAATGCCGCGCCGACGAGCGGAACGCGCTCGAGCGAACTCAATCCGGTGAACTGGATTTCGCCATAGCTTGCCTGCAGGTCCTGCAGCAGCGCAGCCGCCTGGCGCGCGAATGCGACGCCGAGCGCGGTGAGCGGGCCGATGAAGACCAGCAGCGTGGCCAGGGTCAGCAGTCCGGATGACAGTGATTGCCGGCCACGCAGCCACGCGCTCAGGCGTGCGTGCACCGGCTGCAGCAGAAACGCGAACAGCAGGGCCCACGCAATCACGCTCAGGAACGGCCTCAGGATCAGGATCAGGACGAAGGCGAGTGCCGCCACCGTCACAATGGCGAAGACGCGCGGGTACAGGTCAGAGGCCGATCTCTGGTGTGATTGATTGTCATCAGCCATGTGCACATTATTGCACCAAATGTCAGCGCGGCCTGCTCAGCCGCGCGTCTCGTCCAACGCCGCTAAGGCGGCCCGAATCGCGGGTCGGCGAGAAACTCGCGATCCGTCAGGCTTTCCAGAAACGCCACGAGGTCGGCTTTCTCCGCCGCGCTGATGGTGAATCCGTGCAGACGTCGATCGCGCGGCGCGGCGCTCGCGGCGGCGTAGTGGTCGATGACGTCGCCGAGGGACGCGAACCGGCCGTCGTGCATGTAGGGCGCGGTGACCGCCACGTTGCGTAATGTCGGCACGCGAAACCGGCCTTCACCCGTATCGACGAATGTCGGGTCGGCAGCCGGCTGCTTCGCATGGGCGATGGGTCCGGAGAGCGTGATCCCGGAATGGCATCGGCCGCACCCGAAGCGCTCGGCGTAGAAGAAAGCCATGCCGCGCTTCGCGGACGCATCCAGTGCCGTGCGGTCATCGTCGAATACGTAGCGATCGAATGCGGAGCGGCCGGAAATCAGTGTCCGCTCGAAGCTCGCGAGTGCGCGCGCGATGTTGACGACGTTGATCGGTGCAGGGTCGTTCGGAAACGACCTCGCAAAGAGATCGCGGTACGCTGCGTCAGCGGCAAGATTCTCGAGCGCCACACCGTCGCGCCCCTCGAGACCCATCTCGATCGGGTCCTCATTGAAGAGCGGCTGGGTCACCTGCGATTCGAGCGACCCAAACCCGGCATCGGTCCACGTGAACGCAGGGTTGTACGCAACATTGCCGAGACTCATTGCGCTCCGTGGGTGAACCTGTCCCGTGGCGCCGATGGCTCGAGCGCGACCATCCGTGAAGGCGCGCGGCTGCGCATGACAGCTGGCACATGCGTACTCGCCGGTGACCGAGAGCAGGCGGTCATAGAAAAGGAGCCGTCCGAGCCTGACCTTATCCGCCGACATCGGGTTGTCCGCGGGGACTGCGGGAATCGGAAACCCGCGCGGCAGCTGCCACTCATACGCTCCCTCTCCCGCTTGCGGGAGAGCATTGTCCTCAGACCCTCTCCCGCCGGGAGGCGGGAGAGGGTGGGGGTGAGGGTCTTGTGCTGATGTGATTGCGGCGGGTATACCGCATGCAAATGCGAACAGCACCGCCCAGCGCGCGAGCGTCAGCCGGCGAACGCCCGCGCGCCACATGATTCAAGCTTCGAGCAGGATCAGCGCCAGCTGGCTGTGGTCGAGCCGGTATCGAGCGAAGCGGTCTGTTGCGCGATGGTCGCGCGTTCGCCGACCCACTGGGCAAATTCTTCGAGCGATTGCGGGTTGAGTCCGTTCGGTTCCTGGCGCCGCTGATCGACGTACTTCTGCATCGATGCGAGCAACTGGTCGGCGTGCTTGCGCGAGCGCGAAAAGAGATCCATGTAGGCCTTGCGTGCGTCGTCCAGCCGGTTCAGGCCGAGCCACGCTTCGGCGCGGTACTCGATCGCATCGGCGTAACCAGGCTCGAGCTTGAGTGCACGGTCGTAGGCTTCAAGGGCGGCGTCGTATTGGCCGAGGTGGCGCCGCGCGAAACCCAGGTAGTTCCAGGCCTGATACAGCCCCGGGACAGAGTCCACCGCCTTCCCGAACTCGCGCGCCGCACGTTCATAGGCAGATGTCGATTTCTTGAGCAGGCGTTCGCGCTTGCTGTCATCGCCCGCGCCAGCGGCGTTCGCCTCGTACTGTTGCGCCTTCTCGATCTGCTTGACCCCCGCGTTGTAGGCGTCTCTGGCCTCGTCTTCCGGTGTGCGCTGATCGGCGGGAATACGGGGCATGTCCATGGACCCGCCACCGGCGGCGTGTGCGGCGGAATCCGGGAGTGCAGCACAGGCCGCAACGGCGACCAGCACGGCAAGCTTCTTGACGATGGTCATGTGAATCCTCCCCTCGATTCAGTCCAGACTGGCCCAGGCATTCGACGCCCGCACGGCATGAAAAGTTGCGAATCCTGCTGCGTTCGTCCCGGGAGTGTTGAGGCGGTTCGACGGTCCCACTAGATTGACAAGTGTGATCCAGGCTCATTTCAGGAGCAATCGTGACCTCACCAACTCCCACCAGAGCCGTTTGGTTCCTCCTCGGCGCGATGCCCGTGATCGCTGCAGCGCAACCGGCGACCGATTTTGCGCGCATGGTCCAGACCGAGTATGACTTCAGCGCCGCCGCGACGTGCACCAGCCAGCGTGCGGCGTTTCTTGAGTACATTGCCGAAGATGGTGTGCTGTTCAGGCCCGGCCCGGTGAACGGCCGCAAAGTCCTGACCGAGGGCAAGGGGGCGCCCGGAATACTTCATTGGTACCCGGAATTTGCCGAGATCTCGAGCCGCGGCGATCTGGGCCTGTCGACGGGTCCGTGGATCTACTGGGGATCCGGACAGGCGCCGGCGCATGGGCACTTCGTGAGCATCTGGCGCAGGCAGTCGAACGGCGATTGGCGTGCCGAACTCGACGGGGGCATTGGGCATGGACCGATGGCGACGCCTCCCGACAGGCTGCTTCCATCATCGCGTGATGGCGAAGACGTCGGTGCCGCGGGGGATTCCGCGGATTCAACCGCAGCGCTTAAGCGGGCGGAACTCGAATTCGCGCGGTTCAACAACGAGTCCGGATTCGTTGCCGCATTGGCGCGCGTGGCTTTGCCAGGTGTGCGGGTGTATCGCGATGGTCACGAGCCCTTTGTTGGCCTCGAGACATCGACCGCCCACCTGCGTTCCACCGATCCGGTCGGCCGTTGGCAGCCGGAAGTGGTCAGGAGCTCGGCGAACTTCGGATACAGCTACGGTCCGGTCGCCCCACGCGGCGATGCATCGAAACCGGCGGCGTACTACCTGCACGTCTGGAAGCTTGTGGACGGGCAATGGCGCCTGCTGCTCGATCTGCTGATTCCGATGCAGTAGCTTTGGAACCCGAAGGCGAACCGGAATCGCCCGGAAGACTCTGGTCGCCACGCTCAGCTGAGGTTGCCGATGAATCAGTCCTTCAGTCGCAGTTCAATGATTGGTGCACTGCTTGTGCTGGTTGCTGCAATCCCGGCGGCGCGAACGCAGGCGCAAGGCGCAGTGCCCGTCCTCGAGCAGTGGCTGGGGGAATGGCGCGGTGCCGGTACGAACAGCGGCGCGCCGGCGCAGCTGCATATGAAATGGGAACGCACGCTCGGTGGACGCTTCGTGCGGCTCACGCTGGTCAACGACATCGGCGCCGAGCTGCCGCTGCAGCGTTTCGAAGGGTTGGCGCTGTACTGGCCGTCCACGGAAGGGCGCTTGAATGGTCGCTGGTTCGACTCGCAGGGTTCGGCACACGTCGTCGACGCCGTGCTGGAACCGAATGCGCTCATCGGTGAGTGGGGAGATGGCACGACTGCGCGAGGCCGGTCGACCTATCGGTTGGTGGAGCCGGCGGTGATGGAAGTCATCGACGAGATCAGGCGCAAGGATGGCACCTGGCGCGAGTTCGGCCGCTATCGCCTGACGCGCGTCACCCCATGAAGAAGAAGTCGTCCGGTTCGCGACCGGCTAAGTCACGCACGCGCGGCAAGCTCGCCCCGCGAAAGGAAGCGCGCGGATTGACCGCGGCCGATATCCTGTTGGGTCTCGATCAGCCTGACATCGCGCCGCTCGCTGCGCTGGTCAAGGAGGCGGATGGCGCACCGATCGGCGCCTACCGCGAGCCCTTGAGCGGGCGTTCGCTCCTGATCGCCGCGATCCCACTCGCGGCCGTGCAGCCGACTCCCTTTCAACGCGACCTCTCGCCCACGCATGCGCGGCGACTCGCCGATCGCATCGACGAGACCGGTGTGTTTCTCGATCCGCTGATCGTGGTGCGCGGCGAGGATGGGCGGCTGTGGACGCCGAACGGCAGGCATCGGCTCGCCGCGGCGAAGTTCCTCGGTTTGCGCCAGATCACGGTTTTGATCTCGCCCGACGAGTCGCTCGCGTATCGCATCCTCGCGCTCAACACGGAGAAAGCGCACAACCTCAAGGATCGCAGCCTCGAGGTCGTGCGTATGGCACGCAACCTGGCCAAGCGCGAGGGACAATCGAAGGAATCGAAGTTCGCGGCCCAGTTCGAGGCGGCGGAGCTCATCACGCTGGGATTGATCTACGAGAAGAACTCGCGCTTCGGCGGCGGGGCCTACAGCCCGTTCCTGAAGAAGGTCGACCGCTTCAGCGACCGCTCGCTCGCCGCCAGCATGCGTGAGCGCGAAGGTCTGGCGGCACGGCTGCAGGAGATCGACACAATCGTGAAGCACATTGTCGCGGAGTTGCAGGCACGTGGCTTCAAGTCACCGTATCTTCGCAACTACATCGTGGCGCGGATCAACCCGGTCCGCTTCCACAAGGCGAAGAAGGGCGATACGAAACCCGCGATGCCGATCGCCGCCGGGCTCACCCGCATGGCGGCATCCGCGAAGAAGTTCAACCTGAACTCGGTCTCGAGCGGCGATCTGGCGCTGGTGGCCGCTGGTGCTGAATCTCAGAAGTAGCTCCATCTGGCGATTGCCGCGGCTCCTTTATGCGCCGCCGCCTTGAGAGGCGACCTGCCAGAATGAAATATCTTCCCTGGACGCTAGAGGCGAACATCCGCGGCACCGTCACGGTAGCGCAATGTGCCGCAAGAGCTCGATGGAGATCACGGCGCTCAATCAGAACGTGACATTTCCACCGGGCACGTTCGATCTCCCGATGGGCTTTGTAGAGGTCGACTTCTTTAGTCTCATGACGGGCGGCAAGATGCCCGATCTCAATTCCGTTCCCCGCGAGGGCGTCAACCAGATGGTCGAACGCTCGCGTTGACGCGACGCAGGCCGCGCAAGGTTTTTGGCGCTTGCTGAAGCGGCGGGCGATGCTGGTGCGGTCGAAACCCAACTACAGCAGAGCCTCACCGACCTCATAGGTCCGCTGCAGAACGCGGTGGATACCTTACTGACTCAATGTGAGAGGGCCGGCAAAGCGAACACCTGCCGGCATCGCTCGATGAATTCGACTGGCGCTGGTTGCAGCAGGAGTACGGCGACTACATTGATCTCGTCACATTGGCGCAGATGATCCCGGTGTGGTCAACAACCGGCTCATCAGGAAACTCGGCCACACCGCGATGAATGCCTATCGCACGCGTTGGTTCGAAGCTGCAGCCGACTTGCGCCTCAGCGCAGAAGCACGGCAGCGACCAGCAGCAACAGCGTGAGCGCCTGGAAGCCGACACGCGTCCACATCAGCTTGGTGCTGAATTGACGGTCCATGGAGCCGCCGCCGGACATGACCAGAATACCCAAACCCATGGCCACGACGGTGGCAGCCAGTGCAAGGATGATGACGACGAGAAGCGGGTCCATCGTGCAGTCCCTCAGGCGTTTTGTGCTTCTGGCGAATATAGCATGCGTTGATCGTGCCAGTTCTTGACGGGCGACATCGCACCACACAAGCAAGCCTGCCAATGGTGGGCGCGCCGAACCGGAGTCACCCAGCGCCGCGATCTTCCGGCTCCGCACACAATCGGCCCAGCTTCAGACGCCCGCACCAACCGGAGTTGCTTCCGCGGAAACGTCCGAATGTGAATCGTCGTTCGTGGCCGACTCAAGTGCCTTGAGCAACAACGCACCCGCCTCTGCCGACAGACGGCCCTTCAATACCAGTGAACCATCGTCATCGTGGGGATGGCTCGAGCCTCGGCTCGCCTGTTGCCGTGCCTCGCGTGACAGCTCTCCGCGGTCCATGGCCGCCGCAATGCGCGGCCGCTTCGCGAAAATTCCCCATATAATGCAACTGGTTATAGGCTAGCCAGCAAATGGCCGGGAACAGCTCGATCGGCTGCCAGGCGCTGGCCCATCGAGCGGTGCGTTCGCGCACTGATTCCCAGTCAGATTTCTGCGTTCCGCCAGCCGCGTCTTGTTACGGCATACCCATAGCTACGTAGTGATCGATCAGCAGGAAGGCGAACAGCAGCATCAGGTAGTTCACCGAATATTTGAACGTGCGCATCGGCAGCTCGACGCGCCCGCCTTTCCTCAAGGCCAGTGCATAGCGCAGGAATAACACGTCGAGAATGATTGCCCCCACCAGATAGATGAATCCGCTCATCCCGGTGAGATAGGGCAGCAGCGTCACCAGCACCAGCAGGATCGTGTAGAGCAGAATATGCAGGCGCGTGAACTCGATGCCGTGGGTGACCGGGAGCATCGGGATTCCGGCCTTGGCGTAGTCGTCGCGGCGCGCGATCGCCAACGCCCAGAAATGCGGCGGCGTCCATGTATAGATGATCAGGAACAACAACAGCGCATTCGGTTCGACGCTGTTGGTTACCGCCGTCCAACCGAGAACCGGTGGAGCCGCGCCCGCAGCGCCACCGATGACGATGTTCTGCGGCGTGGCGCGCTTCAGCCACACGGTATAGATCACCGAATAGCCGATGAGCGACGCGAAGGTGAGGAGCGCGGTGAGCGGGTTCACGAGCAAGGCCAGGATCAGCATGCCCGCGAGTCCGAGTGCAAATGCAAACAGGAGCGCAGCCACTTCGCTGATATGGCCGCTCGGTATCGGGCGGCGGCGCGTGCGGACCATTTCAGCGTCGATGCGCCGGTCGAGCACGTGGTTGATCGCCGCGGCGGAAGCCGCAGCCAGCCAGATTCCCAGTGTGCCGAACAGCAGCACGCGCGGCGGCGGGAACTCCGGCGTGGCGAGCAGCATGCCGACGATGGCGGTGAACACCAGCAGCGCCACGACCTTCGGCTTGGTCAGCTCGAAATAGTCGCGCAGTCGTGAACCGGCCGGTACCGGCACTGCCGTGGGATCATCGGTGGCGCGATTCATCATTCGATGGCCAGAGATACCGGATGAGCGTTACGACGCTGAGCAAGAGTGCTGCCGCGCCCGCATTGTGCGCCGTGGCGAGCGCCAGCGGATACCCGTGCGTGACGATGCTGACCCCCAAGAGGATTTGCACTCCAAGAGCTGCCAACACTGCGATCCCCGCATTGCGCAATCGCCGACTGCGCGCACGCCGCATCGTGAGTAGCGCGACTGTCGCCAAGCCGATTGCGGTGATGATTGCGCCCAGCCGGTGAGTGATGTGCACGGCGACGCGCGCCGGGTGATCGAGCACGCCGCCCTCGTAATCGATTCCGAGGCCGCGCCACAAGACGAACGCTTCGCGGAACTGCATCTCGGGCCACCATGCGCCCTGACAGGTGGGAAAGTCGGGGCACGCCACGGCGGCGTAGTTGCTGCTGGTCCAGCCACCAAGCACGATCTGGAGCACGAGCACGGCGATCCCGGCGACGGCCAGCCGGCGGAGCACAGACTCGCTCGCGTGCAGTTCACGCTTTTCTGGACGCACCCAGAGCCACCACAGCAGCGCCAGCGTCGTCAACCCTCCCAGCAGGTGCAACGTCACGATCAGGGGCTTGAGGAGCCAGGTTACCGTGAGCATCCCAAGTGCCCCCTGGAGTAGCACAACGGTGAGAAGCACCCACGACAGGCGCTGTGGCAAATTATCAGTGCTGCGTCGAACACACGCGAGCGCCGTCATCAATACGATGAGGATCCCGAGACTGGCTGCGGCATAGCGATGCACCATCTCGCGCGACGCCTTGCCGTACTCGATCGGCCGATCCGGGAACGCAGTATTGATGCTCTCCTGGTTCTTGAGCGCAGCACCCGCGGTGACGTGGCCGTAACAGGTGGGCCAATCGGGACAACCAAGCCCGGCGGCGGTCAAGCGCACGTACGCGCCGAGCACGACGACGATGGCACACAGGACGAAGCTGGCAAGAGCGAGAGCGCGAAACAGACGCACGCGGTTCATCGTGTACTCATTACCCGACGCGCGATAGTCTCAACAGCCTTTTGAGGTCTTCGATCATTCCCTTCGGATCTGCGTTCGCGGGGTAGCTCATCATCAGGTTACCCAGCGGATCCGCGAGCCACAGGCGGCCCGACTCGGCGGGCCGCCCCTCGTTGAATCGAAAGAGTTCGGCAAGCTCACGGCCGCCGTCCAAGTCCAGGTCGAGCGAGATCAGCCCGCGATGCTCCGTCGAAAAGAAAGGCTCGTCACAGCATTCGCCTTGATACAGGAACACGCGTTGCACGCGATCCATATCCTGATTGAGGGCGATGCGGACCTGGCGCGTGACATAGAGTGCCTGCCGGCAGCGCGCATCGCATGCGCCGTCTCCGAGGTAGATCAGCGTCCATTTTCCTCTGAGCAGCTCGACGGTCGATTCTCTGCCGTCCGCCGTTGGCAACAATACTTCGGGCAGCGGCCGCGCCGGCGTGATCAGTTCGCCGTGATTGACCGTGCGATCCGGTCGCCAGCCGGCGCCGCCGTAATACAGATAGAAAGAGAGCGCGAGCGGTGCGAGGAAAATGCACGCGAGCAGCCCCAGCAGCTGGCGCTGGCGCCAGACGCGTGCAGCGGTGTGACTCATGACTTGTCCGGGTCCTGACGCAGGTTCGTTACCAAGTAGATGACGGCCAGCGCCGCGGCCAACGCGAACCACGTGACCGCGTATCCAAGGTGCCGCTCGGGCGGAAAGGTCGACGGCCGCCACTCGCGCACGAAGCCGGCCGGCTGATCGGCATCGAGCAGAATGATCTGCGGGTCGATCCGCCGTTGCAGCGCCCCGCTCAGGTCACTCATCCTCGGGTAGCTCAATACCCGCGGCCACGTCTCGTTCTGGGACGTAGTTGCGAGCTCGATTCCGGCACGCGGCAGATAGTCCAATCTTCCGACGATGCGGCGATACTCCTCGCCGATCGCCACGTTCGGCAGGTTCGCGCGCGTCGTGGCAATCGGCAGCCAACCCCGATCGACCAGCACTATGCGGCCGGCGTCGGTCAGCAGTGGCGTGAGCACGCGGTAACCGGCGCGCCCTGTATGTGTCATGTTGTCGAGCAGGAACTGCTGCGCGCTTTCATAGCGGCCGTCCGCAACCACGTGCTGATAGCGTTCGCCGCCGCCCGCAGGCACATCTGTCAGCTGCACTGTCGCTGCGCCGCCAGCCGCTAACGCCGCAAACAACGCTTGCTTCACCCGCATCCGCTCGAGCTGCCAGCGGCCGAGGCTGAGGAGTGCCGCGATCAGCACAACCGTAACGACGGTCGTGAACACAGTCGGAGCGAATTCGCGGTTGCCTATTCTCACAAGTCGTGACTTTTCCTTAAGCTCGAAACCTGTCGCTGTTCCAGTCGGCTGGGGCCGTCCTTCCCTAAGAACGGAAGAGGTCCATCCGAAGTTCTTGAGTGGCGGATCGGGATCGGATGCGGATGCAGCGAAACAGTGGGTACGGTCCTGGTTGACCTGCGTCGCGGCTTGATTATCGGTCACGGCGTTGGCGATTGCATACAGGGATGTGAGGGTGACGCCGGGCTTCAGAAAGGCAGCCGCGTTGGGCATCCGGCTCCCAGCTTCAGACTCAGACCCCGCTGCAACCCCGCCATCCCGCTCAGACTCATACGTCGTTGGAAGCAACTTTCCAACGCCGGAAGGGTTATGAGAAACTCGAATGCGACATCGTGCCCACGTTTTTCTGCGGAATACGGCACTGCAAATCAGCAAGGAAGTTAGCGGACGGATGGGCTTCGACGGAAACGACAGCTGAAACCCAAGCCCACCTCCAAACTGGGGGGAAGTGATGAAATGCCTGTACTATCTCGCGCCCGGCCTGGGAAGCGCTCAGCGGATTTCTGATGATCTTCATGAGGTTGGAATCAGCGATTTCTTCCTGCACGTCATAGCAAAGGACGAATCCGGGCTCATCAAACGACAAATACACTCTGGCAACTACCTCGAGACTCTGGATGTCATTCGCGAAGGATTTCTGGGCGCGATGATCGGTTTGATCGCCGGACTGATTGGCGCTGCACTGCTCAACTACTATGGGCCGTTCGAAGACGTACCTGGCGTCGTCGACATCGCGCTGGTGGCGGTGGCCACGTTATTCGGCGCTTGGGCAGGCGGCTTGCTAGGTATAGAAAACGAGAACAAGAAACTCGCCAAGTTCCACGACGATCTCGAGGCCGGCAAGTATCTGATTCTAATCTATGCCCGCAAGGAGCAGGAAACAGTTGCCGGAGAGATGATGCGTACCAGGCATCCGGAAGCAGATCTAGCGGGTGTCGATAGGCATTTCATCAATCCGTTTAGCGCCGTGCAACGCCGCAGTCGGGAAACGCATGACCGGGCCGAAATTCCACAACAGGACTAGTGCTTGAAGAAAAAGACGCCGCGTGTAAAAAAAGTGTAGTCCGCTTCAAGCGATCCGATGCCCAAGAGCACCAGCAACAACAGCGGCGGGACCAAAATCGCGTACATCAAGGCCAGCCGCTCCCAAAGCATGTGCATGAAGACGGCAACGATCAGGCCGGCCTTCAACAACATGAACACGATGATCAGAGTCCACCTGAGGTAACCCTGAAAGTGGAAGTAGTCGACAAGATAAGACGCGGTGCTAAGGATAAACAGCAATCCCCAGATCTTGAGATAAATGCCGATCGGATGTTGTTGCCCCTCTGCGTGCGCCATGATTTCCCTACCAAAGATAGAAAAGTGCGAAGATAAATACCCACACCAGATCGACGAAGTGCCAATACAGACCCATGATTTCGACGATCTCGTAGTTCCCCTTCCTGCCGGTCAGGAAACCCGGCTTCTGGCGATCCAAATCTCCCCGCAGAACCTTTATCGCCACGATGATCAGGAATATCACGCCGATCGACACGTGCGTGCCATGGAATCCAGTGATCATGAAAAAAGTCGAGCCGAACTGGGCCGCGCCCATGGGGTTGCCCCAGGGACGTACCCCCTCTTCGACGATCAGCTTGGTCCACTCGAAGGCCTGCATCCCGACGAATGAGGCGCCCAATGCGGCGGTGATCAGCAACAAGACAAAAGTTTTGACACGATTTTTTCGATAGCCGAAGTTGACCGCCATGGCCATCGTCCCGCTACTGCTGATCAAGATGAAGGTCATGATGGCGATCAGGATGAGGGGGATTTTGTTGCCCCAGAGCGTCAATGCGAAAACCTCACTGGGGTTGGGCCAAGGGACCGTGGTGGACATTCGGACGTTCATGTACGAGATCAGAAAAGCGCTGAAGATGAAGGTATCGCTGAGGAGGAAGATCCACATCATGGCCTTGCCCCATGGGACCTTCTTGAACGCGCGCTGGTCCGAGGACCAGTCGGCGACGATGCCTTGCAAGCCTTCAGACGGCGGGAGAGCTTCTACGGCAATTGTCGGAATAGCTTGTGTCACGTGCGATGGCCTGTTTACCGAATCCCACAGAGCTTCAACAGAGCGTCCAGATTATTCCCTGTAAACAGCAGACCAAAAAGGACCAACCAAACGAGAAGCAGGAAGTGCCAATAGACGGTACATAGTTCCACGCTCTGCGTTATCTTCAGCACGTCAAAGTCGCCCCACACCTTGGCGACAGTCCTGCCCCAAGCCACCAGACCGCCCAACAGATGCAGCCCATGCAATCCTGTGATCAGGTAAAAAAACGCGATTGCAGGACTCGTTACGTCAAAATAAACCATCGCGCCCAGTTGCTGCCAGGCCAAGATCTGCCCGAACAGAAAGACAACGGTGAATGCGCCGGCAGCAAGCAGCCCGATTCGCATGGCGTCCATCTGCCCACGACGTACCGAGTACAGCGCCCTTTGCAAGGCGACACTGCTCAATATCAGCGCCAACGTATTCGCCCACAACAGCCTTAGTTGAGGCGCGGGACGCCAGTCCTCATACGTCATCCGACCTGAATATGCGATGACCAGGAGCATGAACAGGACCGCGACCACTGCTAGAAATACCTTCAGGGCGAGTTTCTTTGCAGCCCGAGAAGATGTTCTTCCATCGCGAAGATTTTCGACGCTACCCTCGGCCGTGACCCAGGGCTTGACCATCAGTTGATGGAGCCTACTCACGTCGTTGGACTCCCGGTCGCCTACGTCTTATCGCCACTACGCGTGAATTCCCGCCGCGGGACGTTTTGCGGGATGAAGTCCTCATCGGCGCCTGGCACGCTGTAGTCGTAGGCCCAGCGATAGACCACCGGTAATGTCGCGCCGAAGTTGCCATGCTTCGGCGGGGTGTGCAGGGTCTGCCACTCCAACGTGGTGGCGCGCCAGGGGTTGCTACCCGCCGGCTTGCCTTTGAAATAACTCCAGACCAAGTTGTACAGGAACACCAGTTGGAAGGCGCCCACGATCAAGGCAGCGATGGTGATACCAGCGTTCAGGGAGTGCGCCGACTCGGGGATGAAGTCCGTGCCTTCAATTGAATAATACCGGCGCGGCACGCCTAGGAAGCCCAGGTAATGCATCGGAAGGTAAATGGCATAGGTGCCGAGGAAGGTGGCCCAGAAGTGAATCTTGCCAAAGGTCTCGTTGAGCATTCGCCCGGTGATCTTGGGGTACCAGTGGTAGATCGCCCCGAACACAACCATGATGGGCGCCACGGCCATCACCATATGGAAGTGCGCGACGACGAACATGGTGTCCGAAAGCGGTACGCTCACGCTCGCGTTGCCGAGGAACAGGCCCGTTAACCCGCCATGTATGAACGCGAAGATGAACCCGATGGCAAACAACATGGGGACGGTGAGGTGGATGTTGCCGTGCCACAGCGTCAGCACCCAGTTGTAGACCTTGATGGCCGTGGGAACCGCGATGATGAGGGTGGTGGTGGCGAAAAAGAAACCGAAGTACGGGTTCATTCCGCTGACGTACATGTGGTGCGCCCACACCAGGAAACTGAGCCCGCCGATGGCCAGAATTGCCCAGACCATCATCCGATAGCCGAATATGTTTTTCCTCGCATGGACACTCAGCAGGTCGGATACGATGCCGAAGGCCGGCAGGGCGACGATGTAAACCTCGGGATGACCGAAAAACCAGAACAGGTGTTGAAACAGTAGCGGACTGCCTCCCTCGTGGCCACCCTGTTGTCCCATTGAGACGATGGCGGGCATGAAGAAGCTCGTGCCCAGTGTCAGGTCCAGCGTCATCATGATGGCGCTGACGAACAAGGCGGGGAAAGCCAACAGGGCCAGGATGGTGGCCATGAAAATGCCCCATACCGTCAAGGGCATTCGCATCATCGTCATCCCCCGCGTGCGCGCCTGCAACACCGTCACCACGTAGTTCAAACCGCCCATGGTGAATCCGATGATGAAGAACGCCAGGGAAACGAGCATCAAGAGGATGCCCCAGGTCGCCCCAGGAGTGCCCTGGAGGATTGCCTGCGGCGGGTACAGGGTCCAGCCGGCGCCGGCAGGCCCGCCGGGCACGAAGAAGCTCGCTACCAGCAACAACACGGCGAACAGATAGACCCAGTAGCTCACCATGTTCACGTAGGGGAAAACCATGTCGCGGGCGCCGACCATCAGCGGGATGAGGTAGTTGCCAAACCCGCCCAGGAACAGCGCGGTGAGCAGGTAGATCACCATGATCATGCCGTGCAGCGTGACAAACTGAAGGTAGTTGCTTGGGTCGACAAAATGGAAGGTGTCGGGGAAGCCCAGTTGCAGCCGCATCAACCACGACAACACCAACGCCACCAACCCTATCCCGATCGCGGTGATCGCGTACTGGATGGCGATGACTTTGGCGTCCTGGCTCCAGATGTACTTCCCCACGAAAGTTTTCGGATGATAAAGCTCTACCTCTTCGACTTCTGCAGGTGGAGCAAAAGCGGTTTCGTCATGCGCAACGTAAGACATGGATATTTCCTCTTAGCTCAGCGCTCGATTCGCTAGCCTCGCATCAAGACTTCACGCGGCCCAAATCCCCGGCACGCCTGCATCGTACTCCCTCGCCGCTGACAGGGTTCTGGGCGAGGGCGAGCGAAACAATAAGACAGAATTCCTCCATTTCGCATCCCTCGATTCTGGCTGCCTTTGCTCGATGGTGCGCGCAGGAGCGCTGGTCAGCGGACGGCATTGACGTAGGCAATGAGGTCGTTGATTGCCTGATCATCGGCCAGAGTTGCGGACATCAATGCCATCTGGGGTCCATACATGTCTTGCGGATGGCTCCCGCGAACACCCTCTTGGAAATTCTTCAATTGAGTGGCCAGATACCAATCGCTCATACCCTTCAGCCCGGGGGCATTCGTCGCCTGTACGCCCCGTCCATCAGGCCCGTGACAGGCTCCACAGGTCGTTACAAAAAGTTTTTGACCGTTGTTGGCATTGCCTTTCACCGTGGCTGGGGCGGGACTATCAGGTAGCGTCTTGATATAAGCGCTGACATTAGCGATGGCGGTGTCATCAGCCAGCGTCGCTGCCATCGGTGCCATGATTTTTCCAAAGACATCCTTGTCGTGTGTCCCCCGGACGCCCTGCTTGAAGTATTTCAATTGCCGTTGCAGGTACCAGTCTTCCTGCCCGCTGAGTTTCGGCGCGTGCTGCAGAGGATTACCCTCCGCTTGCAAGCCATGACAGGCAGCACACACTGCATAGAGCTCTTTGCCTGCGGCAGCATCGCCGGCTGGTTGCGCTGACGTTTGCGCGAACGTCGGATGGCCGGTTAACCACTCCTGAAAGGCGCGCTCTTCTTCCACTATCACTTTGCCACGCATGGCGAAGTGCCCGACACCACATAACTCGTTGCAGAGGAGGTCGAATTTCCCGGTTCGGGTCGGTGTGAGCCAGATAAAGGTGACCATGCCCGGCACCAGATCCATCTTGGCTCGGAACTGCGGTACCGTGAAGTTGTGCAGGACGTCTATGGAGCGAAGCAGCGCCTTGACCGGTCTGTTGAGGGGGAGATGCAGCTCCGGGCTTGATACCAGCACGTCGTCTTGTCCGTTCGGATCGTCCGGATTCACGCCAAACGGATTCTTGTCGCTGATATGCCGCGTATCGACGGTACCCAGCGTGCCGTCCTCCCCTGGAAAGCGAAAGCGCCAGTGCCACTGCTGGCCCAAGGCCTCAAACACGACTGCCTCTTCCGGGGGGTGGATGAAATTCGCCCATACGAACAAGCCGGGGGCCAACATTGCGGCGACGCCCACTGTGGTCAATCCGGTGAGCCACCATTCCAGCTTCTTGTTCTCGGGTTCGTATGCCGCCTGGCTCCCCTTCCGATGACGGTAGCGGATCACGCAATAAGCCATGAACAAATTGACGGCGACGAAGACAAACCCCGTGACCCAGAACGTGATGCCGATCGTGTCGTCGATCCTGCCCCAGTTGGACGCGATCTGTGTGAAGTACCACGGGCTCAGGAAGTGGAACAGGAGGGTACCGACGATCAGCAGGACCAATGCGATTGCTAGGATCATGATGATGCGTCCGGTTGGTTGCTCAGTATACCGAGTCCATCGCCTCGAATTCGTGAGGGCTGGATGCCGCTGTCGCCGGCTGCGTCGGCACGACAGGCGGTGCGAGCGCGATGAACGCGCCCGAAACCGGGTAGCAATCTGTCTTCTATTGAGACGGCTGTGTCCAAGGAGCTACGATCCCGGAGGCTCGAATGTGGCCGGCACACGCGGGGAATCCGCTTCGAGCAGCCATGAGCAAAGTATCTCTCAAATTCAGCATCATGATAACAACCGTCGCGCTGGCCGCGATGCTTGCGGGAGTCTGGCTCGCCGATATATATCGGAAGCACGAGTTGCGGGTCACGTTGCTGCCGGATCAGGTGGTCACAGTGTTTCCCGATCCGAAGCCACTGACAGCCTTTGCGCTCACCGATCATGAGAACCGGGTATTTGACCTTGCAAGCTTGCAGGGTAAGTGGTCATTTCTGTTTTTCGGCTTCACCCATTGCCCGGACATCTGTCCGACAACACTAGCGGTACTGGCCAGCGCGCGTGACAGCATCGCCAAGAATACGTTGGGCGCCGCAGATGTCCAGTTCGTCTTTGTCTCAGTAGATCCAAATCGCGATACCGCGAGCAAGCTCAGGCAGTACATTGACTACTTCGGTACGGCCTTTCTCGGCGTGACGGGAGACAACGCGCAGATCGCTAACCTGGCTGGTCAACTGGGCGCGGCGTATCAGGTTGCGATCACACCGGGTATGGAAAACTATCCCGTCTATCACAGCGCGGCGGTATTTCTGTTGGATCCGCGTGCCCGATATCATGCCGTGTTCACGCCGCCTTATGATGCGAAGGCCATCAGCAAGCGTTTCCAAGTGGTGCGGGAGCTTGAAGCGAGCAATGCGACATGAGATGGCGACGTCCGGTTTTCGTCTGCCTGATATCGACGCTGACTTTCATCCCCGCTGCGAGTGAAGAGGCGGGCGTTTCCGTACGCGATGCCTGGGTGCGGGAAACGCCGCCCGGCATGACCATGATGGCGGGATACATGGAATTGCGAAACAACACATCACGGCCGCAAGTACTCGTGGCCGCAAGCAGTTCCGGGTTCGAGAGCGTGATGATTCACCGCACTATCGTTAAGGACGGCATGACGAGCATGGTGCACGCGTCGCAGATCGAGCTTGCACCCAACGCGAGTTTGCTCTTTGCGCCGGGAGCCTATCATCTGATGCTGATGAACCCGAAACGGACACTGCGCGTCGGCGATCCGGTTGTCATCAACCTGGAATTCCGCGGCGGCCTTGTGTTACGGGTCGCCTTCGAGGTCCGCAAATGAATAACGAACGTTCCGGAGGCTGACGGTTTCTGCCGCCTATCTCGCTCGAGAAACCATGTAGTCGACGCCTTGGCGGATCAGATCATCGGCCAGGTCGACACGACCACCTTTAGGGGGCATCACTCCGGCCGAGCCCTGGAAGCCCTCGATCGCGTGCTTATAGAGAGTGTCCTTCCCCTGCGCGATGCGCGGCGCCCAGGCCGCCTTGTCACCGATGCGCGGCGCACCGCCAACGCCCTGCGCGTGGCAGGTCGAGCAGGCGGCGTTATACAACTCTTGGGGATCTTTCGGCACCGGCAAGGCAGTGGATGCCGGCCCTGAAGACGCCTCGGTAATCTGGAGCGCCGTGTTGTCCTGACCGGCAACCGCGCTTATTCCCTGCGCCTGCTGAGTTTCCGCCGAAGCGACGCTGATCTGGCCAAAGGGTTTGAGCCGCTCGGCCACACTCGAACCGGTGGCCAGCAGCTCGCTGCGATCCAGTCGGGTCCGGTCGGGCATACCGCGGTGATGAGTCACAAGCACGGACATGAACAGCATCAACACTGCGCCGATCCCGAGAATGACTGCGACGTTCATCGCGTAGCGCTTTTTGGTCATTGGCAGTTCTTGCAGTAAGGAACGGAGTCCGACAACATTTTAGCTCGCTGCGATTCTATCTATTAGTGGTTACGAGTTGCGATGCCAATCGTCAAACTCATTGCGATCCTGATGCTGGTGGCGATCGTCGTGAACCTGGGATCTGCGCTCTTTCAACTCGCTCGTGGCACGGGCGACTCGAAGCAGATGCTGCGCGCGCTGACCTGGCGGATCGGGCTGTCAGTGCTGCTGTTCGTGCTGCTGCTGATCGCCTACTCCGCCGGTTTCATCCGGCCGCACGAGTTCGCGTCGTAGTTCCGCACCTCAGATCCAATAGACGAATACGAACAAACCCAGCCATACGACGTCGACGAAGTGCCAGTACCAGGCGACCGCCTCGAAGGCAAAATGGCGTTGCGGCGTAAAGTGACCCTTAAGGCAGCGCAGCCAGATCACCGTCAGCATGATGGCGCCGACTGTGACGTGCATGCCGTGAAAACCGGTCAGCATGAAAAACGTGGAGCCGTAGACGCCCGTCGAGAGCTTGAGGTTGAGATGCCGATAGGCCTCACCGTACTCCATGGCCTGCAGTCCGACGAACAGAAAGCCGAGCAGAAAGGTCGCTGCCAGAAAGATGCTGAGCACGACGCGTTTGCCGGCTCGCAAGGCGTGGTGCGCGATCGTTACCGTAACGCCGCTCGCGAGCAGGATCGCGGTATTGAGAGCGGGCACGCCGAACGCGGGGACGATGTCGAAATCACCGCCGACAGCGGCCGGTCCGTTGGTCGGCCATTCGTTGGTGTAATCCTTCCACAGCAGCAGGTTGGTGAGAATCTTCACCCCTTCGCCACCCAGCCACGGCACCGACAGCACCCGCGCATAAAACAGCGCAGCGAAGAATGCGGCGAAAAACATCACTTCCGAGAAGATGAACCACATCATCCCCATGCGAAAGCTGCGATCGACCTGCAGGTTGAAGATGCCGCGCTCGCTCTCGCCAATGACCGTGCCAAACCAGAAGATGAACAGCAGCGCGAGCATCACGAAGCCCGGCAGAAGCGCCCACGCCCCGAGCGCGCCCGCCCAATCGTTGAGATAGGCAGCCGCGCCGAACATGAGCACGAAAAGCGTTACCGAGCCGTAGAACGGCCAGGGGCTGCCGTGTGGCACGTAATACCTGTTGGGATCGTGTGCTTCGTGTTCGAGGGACATGGCAGTACCGGTGATAAAGGGCGGCTTAGCGGACAGTGGCTAGTGAAGAGGCAGTGAGCTGTGACTGCCCATAGAGCACGTAAGCCAGCGTAATGCGATCCGTATCGGCGGGCAGCTTCGGGTCGACGATGAACCGCACCGTCATGTCGCGGCCTTCTTCCTTGGCGAAATGCTGGGGCGTGAAGCAAAAGCACTCCGTCTTGTGGAAAAACGCGGCAGCGCGACTCGGCGCCACGCTAGGCACTGCCTGCGCCACCGTGTCGCGGCCCGTCAGGTTGCGCGCGAAGAACGCGGTTTGGTACAGGCGGCCCGGTTGCACCCGCATCTCGGCCGCCACCGGGCGGAACTCGAAACTGCCATGACTCGGCAGAATGGCAACGAACTCCACAGTGATGCTGCGACTCGCATCGGGGGCTTCGACGGCCACCGCAGGCGTCGTCAAAGTGCCACGACTTCCGGCCCCGGTCAGTTCGCAGAACACGTCGTACAGGGGCACGAGCGCAAAACCGAACGCGAAACTTCCGAGCACCATGAGACACAGGCTCAGCGTGAGCGAGCGATGCGCCCGCGCTGAGCCGCTCGATGTGTGAGCGCCGGTCATGATCGATGGATGCCCAGCAGAATGAAGCCGACGTAAAAGCCAAGCGCCACCAGCGCGAGCGCGATAGTCATGCAGCGCACCCGGCGGCGGCGTTCGGAATCGATGCCGGCGATCGTCAACTACTTCGCCTCTGCTACGTGCGGATCGAACTCACCCCATTCCTCCTTCCAGCTGACCTGCGGCGGCTCACTCCAGCTGTGGTACGGGGGCGGCGAGGGCAGCAGCCACTCCAGGCCATGTGAACCCTCCCAGACATCATCAGTCGCCTTCGCACCGCCCTTCACGCACTTCCAGATGACGTACGGGAACAGCAGCTGCGCAAGTCCGAAGCCGAATGCGCCGACCGAGGACCACCAGTTCCAGTCGGCGAACTGCGTGGCGTAGTCGGGAATGCGGCGGGGCATGCCGGCGAGCCCGAGGAAATGCTGCGGGAAGAAAAGCACGTTGACGAAGATCGCCGACAGCCAGAAATGCCACTTGCCGAGCGTCATGTCGTACATGTGACCGGTCCACTTCGGCAGCCAGTAGTACACGCCGGCCATGATGCCAAAGATCGCGCCCGGCACCAGAACGTAGTGGAAGTGCGCGACCACGAAATAGGTATCGTGGTATTGAAAGTCGGCGGGCACGATCGCCAGCATGAGTCCGGAGAATCCACCGATCGTGAACAGGAACAGGAATGCGAGCGCGAACAGCATCGGCGGCTCGAACGACAGCGACCCTTTCCACATGGTCGCGGTCCAGTTGAACACCTTCACGCCGGTGGGCACTGCGATCAGCATGGTCGAGAGCATGAAGAACAGCTGCCCGGCGAGGGGCATGCCGACCGTGAACATGTGGTGCGCCCAGACGACAAAGGATAGGAACGCGATGCTGGCGCTCACGTAAACCATCGCGCCGTAACCGAACAGCGGCTTGCGCGAGAACGTCGGGATCACCTCCGAGACGATGCCAAATGCCGGCAGGATCAGGATGTAGACCTCGGGGTGACCGAAAAACCAGAAGATGTGCTGGAACATCACCGGGTCACCGCCGCCGGCGGCACTGAAAAATGTGGTGCCGAAGAAGTGATCGGTGAGCAGCATCGTCACTGCGGCCGCGAGCACCGGCATGACCGCGAGCAGCAGGTAGGCGGTAATCAACCAGGTCCAGCAAAACAACGGCATGTGCAGCAGCGACATGCCCTTCATGCGCATGTTCATGATCGTCACGACGATGTTGATGGCGCCCATGATCGACGAGGCGCCCATGAGATGAATCGCGAAGATCGTAAGCGGCAGGCTGTCACCGGCCTGCAGCGACAGCGGCGGATACAATGTCCAGCCGGACGCAGGTCCGCCACCCGGCGTGACCAGCGTCAGCAGCAGCAACGTGAACGCGAACGGCAGGATCCAGAAGCTGTAGTTGTTCATGCGCGGCAGCGCCATGTCCGGGGCGCCAAGCTGCATCGGGATCATCCAGTTGGCGAGCCCCACCCAGGCCGGCATCACCGCGCCGAAGATCATGATCAGCGCATGCATCGTCGTCAGGGTATTGAAGAATCCTGGATCGACGACCTGCAGACCCGGCTGGAACAGCTCGGCGCGGATCACCATCGCCATCGCGCCGCCGACGAAGAACATCACGCACGAGAAAAGCAGGTACAGCGTGCCGATGTCCTTGTGATTGGTGGTGAAAAGCCACCGCTTGATTCCCGTCGGCTTCTCGTCGTGATGCGCGTGGGCGCCTTCGGCGTGGGAAGAGGAGGTTTGCGAGTAACTGGACATGCTGGAAGTTCTCCGCTCGATCCGGTGCTTCAGTTCGTCTGGGCAATGGCGGCTGCGACGGGTGCTTCGCTGGTCGCAATCGGTTCAGCGGCGGTCGGCATTGCCGCCTGACGGGCGGCTTCCTGCTGCGCCGCGAGCCAGGCCGTGAAGTCTTCCTTCGACATCACGTCGACCACGATCGGCATGAAGCCGTGGTCGCGGCCGCACAATTCGGCGCACTGTCCGCGATAGAGGCCGGTCTTTTCCGGGGCGACCTTGATCCACATCTCGTTGACGAAGCCGGGAATCGCATCCTTCTTCATGCCGAAATCGGGCACCCACCAGGAATGGATGACGTCGTTCGCCGTCACCAGCAGCCGCACCTTGGTGCCGGCCGGAATGACCAGCGGGTTGTCGACGTCGAGCAGGTAGTTCGGCACGGTATTCGGGTCGATCCCGGAGCCGAGCTGGCGCGCCGCGTTGCTCGACTCGGCGAGCGTCGAGAAGAAGCTCACGCCGCGGTCGAGGTATTCGTAGTGCCACTTCCACTGGTAGCCGGTCACCTTGATCGACAGCTCCGATCCGCTCGTGTCCTCGATGTCGATCAGCGTGCGCGCAGCTGGGACGGCCATCAGCACCAGGATGATCAAGGGGACTATCGACCAGACGATTTCGACCCTGGTGCTGTGGGTGAGCGTCGTAGCGGCGCGGGCGCCGCGCGATTTCCGGAAGGTCACGATTGAATAGATCATGGCAGCGAACACCACCAGCGCGATGGCGACGCAAACCCAGAAGATCAGCATGTGCAGGTCGTAGATCTTGACGCTGAGCTCGGTAACGCCGACTGGCATGTTGAGCGCTTTGTCGGCGGTCGTGGGGACGGCCCAGAGGAAGGCAGTGGCAATGAGCCCGCGCCGCAAGATCGATGCCAAATGCTTGAACATGGAGTCACTCATCTCCCGATCATCTGCGTGAGCCGCGACGCAAGCCCGCGCCGCTCTGCATCGGTGAGAAACCCGCCGATCGCGCAGGCGCGACCGTGAGACTCGATCAGTAGCCGGCAGGGGTGCTTCGCAGAATGCGGTGCGCGAAGTTTAACCTTGGCCCACTGCCGAGGAAACACGCGGTGCACCTCGTCGCGGGCGCCACAGGCATCGAAGCGAACCTCGTCGCCCGCGATCACAAGCCGCTCAACCACATCACGGTTGCGAAGGCTCGCGCGAAGAGCCCAGCCGAGAACCAGCATCTCGAGTCCGGCGAACGGCAGCACGGGCCAGAAGCCGTGCGCTTCCAGCAAGCCCGCGATCCCGAACGACGTCAGGCAGACGAACCCGAAGAAGAATGCCGCGCGTACGGTGAGTGAGCAGTTCGGTCGGAGCCCGATGAATTGATCGCTGGCGTTAACGGCGCGCGTAGCCTACACAAGCGTAGATCCTTTTTAAAATCAACACCTTAGAGCAAGGCATCCAGCCTGACTTGTTGGCTCGCCGTGGCGGCCGTCAGCCCGGCGCGGTGCGGGATGACGCCGAGCCGCGGTGACTGGAGTCGCTCCGCAAGCGAACGAATATTGTCGGAAGCGCGCTCGAACCCAGGGTCGATCGCATTTGCGACCCAGCCCGCGAGCTTGAGGCCGGACTGTTCGATCGCCTGCGCGGTGAGCAGGGCGTGGTTGAGACAACCGAGCCTTAAGCCCACGACCAGAATCACGTCGGCCTTCACCCTCCTGGCGAAATCAGCCAGCGCATGTTTCTCATCGAGCGGGGTGAGCCAACCGCCGGCACCCTCGATCACCACGACATCGGCAAGTCCGGCCAGTATCCGGTATGCGCGCTCGAGCTCGCGCAGGTCAATGCGCGTGCCAGCCTCGACCGCGGCGACATGGGGCGCAATCGCGGGAATGAAGGCGTACGGATTGACGATGCGATAAGGCGCGGACTCGCTCGCCTCGGCGATCAGTGCGAGCGCGTCGTCGCTGACGATGCCGTCGGATGTCTTGCGGCAGCCGGACGCCACGGGCTTCATGCCCGCGACGCGCAGCTCACGCTCACGCAGGCCACGTAACAACGCTGCGGCGACCAGCGTTTTGCCGACCCCGGTGTCGGTGCCGGTCACGAACAAGGCGCGTGCGCGATGGGCCACTGCTCCAGTCCTCCAAAGCTACTCTCTTGTCCGGTGTCCGATGGCGCTCGCCGGGATCCGGATCTCGCCGACTGTCGTGCCCGTGTGCTCGTCCGATCGACCCCAAGCCTGACCGTACACGACCTCGTAGGTCGCGGGCAGCCGGCCTTCGGTTCGCTGCTGCTCATACGCGGCCATCATCGCTTTCAGCCGGCCGCGACCGGTCAGGCCAGCGGGGCGCCCGATGGTAACGTTGTGGGCGCCGATCGCCTTCAAGTCCTTCATCAGCCTCAATGCATCGTCATAGGTGAGGGTGAAGCGCTCGACATCGAGCACGGGCTCCGACAAACGGGCCCGCACCAGGGCATCGCCGATGTCGTGCATGTCGAGGAAACGATTGACGTGCGTGTAGTCATCGACGCTCGCCCAGGCCGCGCGCAGCTCCTTGAGCGTGTCGGGGCCAAACGTGCTGAAAGTCAGAAGACCATGAGGCTTGAGCACGCGCTTGAACTCCGCGAGCACGGCGTCCGGATCGTTGCACCACTGGAGCATCAGGTTGCTGTAGAGCAGATCGACGCTGGCGTTGCCGAGCGGCATGCGCACCGCATCCGCGCAGACGCGATCGAAACGGCGAAGCCACCCGCGCTGCCGTTGAGCTGCATGCAACATCCCAGGCGCGATATCGAGAGCGATCACGCGCGCGCGCGGATACAAACGCATCAGGGCACGGCTCGCATGACCGGTGCCACAACCGGCGTCGACGATCACGATGGGCTCGAGTTTGACGTACTCAAGCCGCGTCAGCAGGCGCTCGCGGACGTTCGTTTGCAGTACTGCCGCGCGATCGTACTCGGCGCTGGCGCGCTCGAACGCCCGGCGCACCTGGCCGGTGTCGAGCACGAAGCGATCGTCCTGCGGATGTACCGGGCTCAACAGGCGCTCTCCGCGAGCGGCAACTCCGCGTGTGCGAGGAAACCGTTGACCTCGGCGCAGAACTCATCGGCGTGCGACAGAAATGGCGCATGCGCGGCGCCGCGGATAAGCCGAGCTCGGGCCGACGGCAAGCTTGCGGCGAGGGCTTCCGAGGCAGCCACCGGCACGATCGCGTCCCGCTCGCCCGCGATCACGAGCGTCGGGACGCGCACCCTGGGCAGGGCAGCCCGCAGGTCGGCATCGCGCAGCACATCGAGACCGACCCTGAGCGCACGCGGATCGGGTTCGCCAGCCGCGAGCACACGCCGGCGCAGCGTTCGCAATGCCTCGTTCGCGCGCTCATCGCCGTGGACCTGCAACGCCAGGAATTCCTGGACCGTGCCGCGATAGTCCTGCTCGAGCCGCGTCGCGAATTGCCTGAGCACGGCGGGGCTCATCGCGGGGGTCCAGGAGTCGTCGGCGACGAATTTCGGCGTCGCTGCGACCAGCACGAGTCTCTCGACGTGTGCTGCATGCCTGGCCGCGAGATGCAGTGCCACCATGGCACCCAGCGACCAGCCGAGCACATGACACCGATCGCCCAGAACCGGCGCGATCGCGCCGACAAGTGAGTCGAGATCGGTGATCTCCGGCAGCCAGCCGCTCGAACCGTGACCCGGAAGGTCGACACAGTCTAGCGTGAATCGCTCGGCGAGAGCAGGCAGCACATCGTCCCAGACATGGGAGTTGAGCGCCCAGCCGTGCAAGAGCACCAGCCGCGGCCCACGGCCGGTCCGATTGACGTGCACGCTCATGGCAGCGACTTCAGGATTGTGGTGAGGGTCTCGACCAGCCGATCGACGTCGCCGTCGCGATGCGCCGCGGAGAACGTGACCCGTAGACGCGCGCTGCCTTCGGGCACCGTCGGTGGCCGGATGGCGGCGACCCAGATGCCTCGCTGCCACAGCGCGTCACTGGCAGCGAGCGCACGCGCCGCGCTGCCGAGCACGATGGGCTGAATCGGCGTGCTCGACTCGACCAGTTGGATCCCCGATGCGCGGGCTGCAGCGCGAAAGCGCTTCACATGGGACAACACGCGCTCGCGCCGCCAGCTCTCCTCGTCAACGAGACGCAACGCCTCACGCGTCGCCGCCGCGACCGCGGGCGGCAGCGCCGTGGTGTAGATGTAGGTGCGCGCTTTCTGCACCAGGTATTCGACCAGGTCGCCCGAGCCGGCCACGAATGCCCCGAACGTGCCGAGCGCCTTGCCGAGTGTCCCCATCAAGATTGGAACGGAGCCGGGTTCGAGCCCGAAGTGTTCCAGAGTGCCGCGTCCCGTTGCGCCCAGCACACCGAGCCCGTGCGCGTCGTCCACCAGGAGCCACGCGCGATGGCGGGCGCTCACGCTTGCGAGGGCATCGACCGGCGCGAGATCGCCGTCCATGCTGAAGACGCCGTCGGTGACGATGATGGCGCGGCTCTCGCCGAGCTCCGTGAGTCGCTGTTCCATCGCGGCCGCGTCGCGGTGTGCGCAACGGGTGAAGCGGGCACCCGACAGTAGTGCCGCGTCGAGAAGCGAGGCGTGATTCAGCCGATCCTCGAGGACAAGATCACCGCGTCCGACGAGCGCTGCGACGACACCCAGGTTCGCCATGTAGCCCGTAGAGAAGAGCAGCGCGCGCTCGCGACTCGTAAACGCCGCCAGCTCTTCCTCGAGCGCGTGGTGTTCGGTTCCGTGGCCGGTAAGCAGGTGCGACGCGCCGCTGCCCACGCCATGGCGTGTCGCCGCGGCGCGGAAGGCTTCGATCACGCGTGGATGATGGCTTAAGCCCAGGTAATCGTTGCTGCAGAAAACCAGGCGCTTCTCGCCCCCGACGATCGCGACGCTCCCGCCGAATTCGGCCGGCCATTCCTGCACCGTGCGGCGGCGGCGAAAGAGATCGCGCGAGCGCAGCTCGTCGAGCGCTTCACGCAGATCGAGGTTCAGGTTCGACTCCGAGGCGGGCAAACAGTGTCTGGTCGTGAACGACGTCGGGGTTACCGGTCGTCAGCAGTTTCTCGCCATGGAAGATCGAGTTGGCGCCCGCGAGAAAACACAGGGCCTGCAGCTCGTCGCTCATCTCGGTGCGACCGGCGGAGAGCCGCACGTGCGAATTCGGCATCAGGATGCGGGCCACTGCGATGGTGCGCACGAAGTCAAGCGGATCGACGTGCGCCGTGCCGTTGAGCGGCGTGCCCTCGATCTGCACCAGCTCGTTGATGGGCACGCTCTCCGGGTGCTGGGGCAAGGTCGCGAGCGTGTGCAGGAGCTTCGCCCGGTCGAGCTCCGTCTCGCCGAGCCCGAGGATACCGCCACAGCACACTTTCATGCCCGCCGCACGCACGGCTTCGAGCGTGTCGAGCCGGTCCTGGTAAGTGCGCGTCGTGATGATCTTCTCGTAGTGCTCGGCCGAGGTGTCCAAATTATGGTTGTAGTAGTCGAGGCCCGCCGCCTTGAGCTCACGCGCCTGTTCCGCCGTCAGCATGCCGAGGGTGGCGCAGGTCTCGAGCCCCAGTGCGCTCACCTCGCGCACCATGGCGGCGATCTGCTTGAGTTCCCGGTTCTTCGGGCTGCGGTATGCGGCGCCCATGCAGAAGCGCGTTGCGCCTGCATCCTTGGCCGCGCGCGCCCGCTCCACCACGGCCGCAACACTCATCAGCTCGTCGCGCTCTACGCCCGTGTCGTAGCGAATGCTCTGTGGGCAATACGCGCAGTCCTCGGGGCAGCCGCCGGTCTTGATGCTGAGCAGCGTGCTCACCTGCACCTGGTTGGCCTCGTGATGGGCGCGGTGAACCTGTTGCGCGGTGAACATGAGATCGGCGAACGGCAGCGCGTAGAGGGCGCGCACTTCGTCAAGCGTCCAGTCGGTGCGCAGCGTTCCAAGGCGAGCGGGACTCGGGCTCATGCTGTTTCTTGCCGTTTGCAGGCGATTTGTCGCGTGGCACGCCACGGGACGGCGCGCAGTATTGGCGGCGGCCCATGGACTGTCAACTTGCGCGGCACCTCGTGGTTAACGATTGGCTAAAACGTGTACAGGCAATCCTGATGCCACCGTGCTGCGTGCTGTGTGGCGAGGCCGGTCAGCCGCCGTTGCTTGACCTGTGCGGACCTTGCGACGCTGATCTGCCACGCAACTCGAATGCGTGCGTGCGTTGTGCTGCGCCGCTGCCGCCATGCGCTTCGTCCGGCCTCACTTGTGGTGCCTGCCTCAAGCGACCGCCCCGTTTCGATCGCGCCCGCGTCCCGTTCCGCTATGCCTATCCGCTCGATCACCTTATCCGCGGCCTCAAGTATCACGGCCAACTCGCATCCGGCCGGGTCCTGGGAATGCTGCTAGCCGATTATCTGGACAAAGAGGACTCGCCACGCCCGGACGTCCTGGTCCCGGTTCCGCTCTTTCCTGCGCGCCACCGGGATCGCGGCTTCAATCAGGCGAGCGAAATCGCGCTCCCCATCGCTGACCGCTTGCACGTCCCGATCGCGGACCGACTGTGCACGCGAGTGCGGCCGACCGACGATCAGACAGCTTTGAATGCCGCGCAGCGACGCCGCAACGTGCGACGCGCATTTGCCTTGAACCGCAGGCCGGGCGTGAGGCACGTCGCCATCCTCGACGACGTCCTGACCACCGGAAGCACGGTGAATGAGATCGCGCGTGTCCTCAAGCGCAGTGGTGTCCGAACAGTGACGGTCTGGGCGGTCGCGCGCGCGGCGCCGGTCTACGTTCCGAAGGTGTAATGCAGCAGGATGCCGAGCAAGACGACCATGCCGAAATAATTGTTGTTGTTGAATGCCTGAAAGCAGCGCTCGGGGTCGCGCGTGCGGATGAGCCATTGCTGCCAGAGAAACAAAACCGCGCCGGTGGCGAGGCCGGCCCAGTACCAGGGCCCGAGCTTCATGTCGCGACCGATCAGGCCGAGCGCGAACAACACCATCAATTGCATCACGCCGACGATGAAGCGATCGGCATCGCCAAACAGGATTGCGGTGGATTTGACGCCGATGCGGAGGTCGTCTTCGCGGTCGACCATCGCATAGAGCGTGTCGTACACACCGACCCAGAGAACCGTGGCGATGAACATCACCCAGCCCAGCCTGGGCACTTCCCCAAGCTGCGCGGCGAACGCCATCGGCACGGCGATTCCAAACGCGGCGCCCAGATAGAACTGTGGCAGCGGGAACACGCGCTTCATGAACGGATAGGTCACCGCGAGCGCGCCGCCCGCAACAGCGAACAATTGCGCAAGCGGGTTGAGCGTGAACACCAGGCCCACTGCGACCAGCGACAACGCCGCGAACAGCAACAGCGCTTCCTGCGGGCTCAGGCGCCGCGCTGCCAGCGGCCGGTCGCGCGTGCGCTTCACGAACGGATCGATGTCGCGGTCAGCGTAGTCGTTGATCACGCAACCGGCCGAACGCATGAGGAGCGCACCCACCATGAACACAACAAACAGGCGCTGATCGGGATGGCCGTCGGAGCCGAGCCACAACGCCCACAGCATGGGCCACATGAGCAGCCAGATGCCGATCGGACGGTGCAACCGCATCAGCAGGGCGTATTGATATAGCGTGGATCTCAGGCGCGGCAGCGTGGTGGTGAACAAGGGCCGATCGAACACCGCTGTCCGCACCCGCGACCAACGAGAGACCGTATCCTTCATCCGATCTGTCCGTACGCCTCGCCGTGACCCACCCAGCGCCCGATTAGCGGCGCTATGTTAGCCGCATGCTGCTCGAGCATCAGCTCCGCGACGCGCTGGACGCGCGGCAGCAGGTCGGCATCGCGCATCAGGTCGGCCACGCGCATCTGCACGAGACCCGTCTGACGTGTCCCCAAGAGTTCGCCGGGACCGCGCAGCTCAAGATCGCGGCGCGCGATCTCGAAGCCGTCGTTGGTCTCCCTCAGGGTCCCAAGCCGCTCGCGCGCGAGTTCGGTGAGGGGTGGTCGATAGAGCAGAACGCAGGTGCTCGCGTGCTCGCCGCGGCCCACCCGTCCACGCAGCTGGTGCAACTGCGCGAGACCCATGCGCTCGGCGTTCTCGACCACCATCAAGCTCGCGTTCGGTACGTCGACCCCGACTTCGATCACGGTGGTGGCGACGAGCAGTTGCATCTTGCCGGCCTTGAACTTCTCCATCGCCGCATCCTTCTGCGCCGGCGTCATGCGCCCGTGCACGATGCCGACGCGAATCTCCGGCAAGGCCCCGGCGAGCACCGCCGCGGTTTCCTCCGCCGCCTGGTAACGCAACGCATCCGATTCATCGATCAGCGGGCAGACCCAGTACGCCTGCCGTCCTTCGCGACAGGCGTGGCGGATGCGTTCGACCACCTCGTCGCGCCGGTTCTCCGGCAAGGCGACGGTCTGCACCGGCCGGCGGCCGGGGGGCAGCTCGTCGATCACGGACACGTCGAGGTCGGCATAGGCCGCCATCGCCAGCGTGCGCGGGATCGGCGTGGCCGTCATGATGAGCTGGTGCGGATGGTGACCGTCGCGTATCCCCTTGTCGCGCAGTTTCAGACGCTGGTGGACGCCGAAGCGATGCTGCTCGTCGACGATGGCGAGCGCGAGCCGCCGGAACTCGACGCCCTCCTGGAACAACGCGTGTGTCCCGATGACGACGCCCGTTTTGCCGCTCGCGATCGCCTGCAGCGCATTCTCGCGCGCGCGACCCTGGAGCTTCCCGGACAGAAGCGTGACGCCGATACCGAGGGGCCTGAGCCAGGACTCGATGTTGCGCGCGTGCTGTTCCGCCAGGAGCTCTGTCGGCGCCATCAGCGCGGCCTGCGCGTTCGCTTCCACCGCACACACAGCCGCGAGCGCCGCCACCACGGTCTTGCCACAACCGACATCGCCCTGGATCAGTCGCAGCATCGGTTGCGACTCGGCTAGATCCGCGGCCACTTCCGTGAATGTCCGATGCTGTGCGGCGGTGAGCTTGAATGGCAGGCTTTCACGCAAACGCTTGACCAGCCGATCGCCTCGCAGGGGCAGCGCTGGATCGTTGCGGATTTCGCGCCGCAGGAGCTTGAGGCTCAGTTGATGCGCGAGCAGCTCCTCGAAGGCGAGACGCCGCTGTGCTGGGGTGCGGCGCGCTTCCAGGTGAGCAAGGTTGGCGTCCGGCGGCGGCCGATGCGCGTAGCCAAGCGCCTCGAGCAGCGTGGGCCAGTGGAACTCCGTCAGGACCGTGGCTGGCAGCCAATCGGTGAGCGCCCCATTCGCCGCGGCATCGAGTGCCAGGTCAGTCAGCCGCCGCAACCGGCCCTGCTGCACGCCTTCGGTGGCGGGATAAATGGCTGTCAGCGATTCAGAGAGTGAAGGCGCTTTCTCTGCATCGATCAGCCGGTACTCGGGATGAACGATTTCCAGCCCAAGCGGGCCGCGCCTGACTTCACCGAAGCAACGTAGCTTCGAGCCTCGCGCGAGCGCATCTTTCTGGCTCTGGTTGAAATGAAAAAATCTCAGCGTGAGGAAGCCCGAACCGTCGGCGATGCGCGTGAGGAGCTGCCGGCGGCCGCGGAACACGATCTCGGTGAGCTCGACTTCGGCCTCGATCACCGCGCGATCGCCGACGCGCAGCGTGCCGATAGGCACCACGCGCGTGCGATCTTCGTACCGCAGCGGCAGCAGAAAAAGCAGGTCCTGGATCGTGAAGACGCCCAGCCTCGCCAGCCGCACCGCGAGCGCCTGACCGACACCGCGTAACGCCGTCACCGGCTTCTGGACGTCCGTTGATGTGGTGTCCCGCTGAAGACTGGTCATGATAATCATGGGCGCCGTGTTCGGGAGGTCCTTTCAAGAACGCCGTAAGTCCATCCTTGGAGGCTCCGACGAAAAAGTCCGGTGCTCTCAACTGGTCTTGAAAGGACCTCCCGAACCCGACGCCTGGGACGGTGAGAGTATCCGCGGGACACCAGGCTAGCCAATGTGGACAACGCACTCCATTTCGATCTGCGCGCCTCGCGGTAGCGACGCGACGCCGACCGCGGCACGCGCCGGGAAGGGCTCGCGGAAGTACAGCGCCATCGTCTGGTTGACGAGTGCGAAATGCTTGAGGTCGACGAGATAGACGTTGAGCTTGACGACGTTCGCAAAGGTCGCGCCCGCCGCCTCGATGATCGCTTTGAGGTTCTCGAACACGCGCCTGATCTGCGCCTCCATGTCGCCGCCGACAAGCTCGCCCGTGGCCGGATCGAGCGGAATCTGGCCCGAAACATACACGGTGTCGCCCGCGCGCACTGCCTGCGAATACGTACCGATCGCCTTGGGTGCCTTTTCGGTGGTGATGATCTGACGCGTCATCGAGTCTCCTCATCAGGTTCGTTACGCCACGGTTCGATGGACTTTCATCACGTCCGGCATGTTGCGGATCATGCGCATCACGCGCGCCAGCTGTTTGCGATCGCGCACCTGCAGCTCGAAAATGAGCGTCGAGGTATCGACGTCGCGTTCCACCAGCGACACGTGATCGATGTTGGTCTCGGTGCCCGCGATGCTCGCCGCCACCGCGGCCAGCACGCCCATCCTGTTGGCGACCTCGACGCGGATCTCGGAGCTGAAGAGCCGGTCGAGTTTCTTCTCCCAGCTCACCGACAGCCACTTGTCGGGCTGCTTGCGGAAACCCGCCAGGTTGGGGCAGGAGTCGCGATGGATCACCACGCCGCGACCACTGCTCAGGTACGCCATGATCGGGTCGTTCGGGATCGGGAAACAGCAACGGGCGTAGTTCACCAGCAGTCCTTCCGTGCCCGCGATCGCGAGTGGCGCCCCGGCGCCGCTCGGGGTCGCGGTTTCCTCGGCCGGCAGGAGTCGCCGTGCAATCAATGGCGCGAGCCGTTCGCCCAGCCCGAGCTTCTCGTACAGGTCGTCCGCGGTTTTCATGCCGAGCTCGCTCAGCATCGGCTCAATCTGCTCCTGCGGGATCTTCTTGAGCGTCAGCGAGAACTCGCCCAGCGCCTGGTTGAGCAGCCGCTTGCCGAGATCGATCGCCTCCGAGCGCTTGAGATTCTTGAGGTAATGGCGGATCGCGGCGCGCGCCTTGGCGCTCACGACGAAATTGACCCACGCCGGGTTGGGAGCCGCGCCCTTGGCCGTGATGATCTCCACCGTCTGCCCGTTGCGCAGCGGTGTACGCAGGGGCACCAGCCGGCGATCGACCTTGGCGGCAACACAGCGATTGCCGACGTCGGTGTGCACCGCGTATGCATAGTCCACGGCCGTCGCGCCCCTTGGCAGTCGCAGAATCTCGCCCTTGGGCGTGAACACGTACACCTTGTCGGGGAACAGGTCGACCTTGACGCTCTCGAGGAACTCCTCCGAGTTGCCGCCCTCCTGCATCTGCACCAGCTGGTTGAGCCATTCCCGTGCGCGGTCCTGTTGCGCGCTGCCGCGATCTTCGCCGGTCTTGTACTTCCAGTGCGCCGCGATGCCCTTCTCGGCAACGCGATGCATGTCGTCGGTGCGGATCTGCACCTCGATCGGCACCCCGTTCGGACCAAAGAGCGTCGTGTGCAGGGATTGATACCCGTTGATGCGCGGGATCGCGATGTAGTCCTTGAAGCGGCCCGGCATGGGTTTGAAGAGACCATGCACCAGACCGAGCGCGCGGTAGCAGGTATCCACCGAATCGACCACGACGCGAAAGGCATAAACATCCACGATCTCGTTCAGCGGCACGCCTTTCTTGCGCATCTTGAGGTACACGCTGTAGAGGTGTTTTTCGCGTCCCTCGACCACTCCGTGGATTTCCGACTTGTCGAGCGCGCCGCGAATCGCTGCCGCGATCTTGCCGACGAACTGTTTCTGATTGCCGCGCGCACGCTTGATCTGGTTCTCGATCACGCGGTAGCGCTGCGGGTAGAGCGCCTTGAAGCCGAGCTCCTCCAGCTCCAGCTTGATGCCGTAGAGCCCGAGGCGATCCGCGATCGGCGCGTAGATATCGAGCGTCTCGCGGGCGACCATGCGCCGCTTCGGCAACGGCATCGCATCGAGCGTGCGCATGTTGTGGGTGCGGTCCGCGAGCTTGACCAGGATCACGCGCAGGTCGCGCACCATCGCCAGCAGCATCTTGCGGAAGCTCTCGGCTTGCGCCTCCTCGCGGTTCTTGAACTTGATCTGGTCGAGCTTGGTGACCCCGTCCACCAGCTCCGCCACTTCCTTGCCGAATTGCTGCTCGATCTGCTCCTTGGCGGTCGGCGTGTCCTCGATGACGTCGTGCAGGATCGCGGCGATGATGGTTTCGGCGTCGACGTGCAGGTCGGCCAGGATGTTGGCCGCCGCGATCGGGTGCGAAATGAAGGGCTCGCCCGACAGCCGCTTCTGGCCCTTGTGTGCCGCCGCGCCGAACTCGTAGGCCTGCTGGATCCGCTCGACCTGGTCGGGCGGCAGGTAGGTCTCGAGTTTCGCGACCAGCCGGTTGATGCCGAGCGCGCGCCGGCCACCCGGCAGGAAACCCAGAAGGGAAGACGCGTAATCCATACGGGGACAGACTTTAGTCTGTCCCCGGCGGAATTTCAGTCGCCGATGCCGAGTTGCGGGGCGCGAAATTCGCTCGGGATCTCGAGCTCCGGCATGGTGGGTTCGGGCGGAGCCTCCTGCTCCTCGAGCAGCTCGACGCCGATGTTGCCCGACGCGATCTCGCGCAGCGCCACCACCGTCGGCTTGTCGTTCTCCCAGTCCACTGTCGGTTCGGCGCCGTTGGCGAGCCGGCGCGCGCGCTTGGCGGCGACCAGCACCAGTTGGAACAGGTTATCGATGTTCTGCAGGCAGTCTTCGACGGTGATCCGCGCCATGGAAAATCCTTAAGGAACGCTCTCGGGTCGGCTTCGAAAGGGGGCGGGAGTCTACAGCAGAATCAAGGGGTCACGCCAGAAGCGCGCGGATCACGCGCTTGAGCTCCGGACGCCTCGTGGCGAGTGCCTGGCCGCGGCCGGCGACGATCGCGCCCAGATCCTTGAGCGCCTTTTCGAAGCGGTCGTTGACGATGACGTAGTCGAACTCGTTCCAGTGCGACATGTCGGCCACTGCATCCCGCAAGCGACGCGCGATCACTTCCGGGCTGTCGGTGCGCCGTTGCTTAAGCCGCTCCTCGAGTGCCGTGCGCGAGGGCGGCAGGATGAAGATCGAGACGCCATCCGCCATCGCGGCGCGCACCTGCTGCGCGCCCTGCCAGTCAATCTCCAGGATCAGGTTCCGGCCTGCCGCCAGCGCCTCTTCGACCTGGCGGCGCGACGTCGCGTACGAATGATCGAACACCTGCGCGTACTCGAGAAACTCACCCGCCGCCGCCATGCGATCGAACTCCTCGCGTGAGACGAAGAAGTAGTCGTGGCCATCCTTCTCGGCGAGGCGTTTGGGGCGCGTCGTGTAGGAGATCGAAAACTTGAGCGAGGGATCCTTCGCCATCAGCGCCCGCACGAGGCTGGTCTTACCGGCACCGGAGGGCGCGGCGATCACGAACAGCCGGCCGCGGCGCGCCGTTGCCGATTTCGAACGCGAGCGTGAACTGCTCATCGCCGGCTCATTCGACGTTCTGGACCTGCTCGCGCATCTGTTCGATGAGGACCTTCATGTCCACCGCGGCGCGCGTGGTCTCGGCGTCCTGCGACTTCGAGGCGAGCGTGTTGGCTTCGCGGTTGAGCTCCTGCATCAGGAAGTCGAGCCGCCGGCCCGCGGGCTCGGAACCGTCGAGCGCCTTGCGGATCTCGGTGACGTGACTCTTGAGCCGGTCGAGCTCCTCGTCGACATCCATCTTCTGCGCCAGGATCACGAGCTCCTGTTCGAGCCGTTCCTGGTCAGGTGCGGCGCTGAGCTGCGCCAGTTTTTCGAGCAAGCGCGTCCGAATGCGCGTGCGGACTTCGGGGAGGCGCGCAATCACGGCATCGACGAGAACGAGCAGCATTGCCGAGCGCTGCAGCAGCAATTCCCGGATTCGATCGCCTTCACGGGCACGCGATTCCGTGAGCAGCTTCAGCGCTTCAGCGAGGCTCGATTGCGCCGCCGTTAGCAAGGGGGTGATGTCGGTCCCCTGGTCCTGCACGACTCCCGGCCAGCGCAGCAGATCGAGCGGATTGATCGAGGTCGCCTTTTGTCCAGCCAGAGCGGTGATCTCTCGCGCGCGCGTCAATAGCTCAGCCACGAGCGTCTGATTGATCTCGATCGCGCTCTGCGCACCGGGCGAAGCGCGGTAGTTGAGAGTGCAGTCGACCTTGCCGCGGCGAAGCGCCACACCGATCGCCTGGCGGAAGTCGCCCTCGGCGCTGCGCAGCTCTTCGGGCAGCCGGCACCCGACTTCGAGATAGCGGTGATTGACCGCGCGCAATTCCCAGGTGAGCGTGCCCCATGGCCCGGAGTGCTCGCGCCGGGCGAAGCCCGTCATGCTGCGGATCATGTTGATTTGGTGCTATAAAGCCGCGCCGAAGTCTAACAGACCGGGGTGGGCGTTGCGGGTGGAGTACGCGGAGCTGAGTCTGGTTGGCCACCGCGAGGACAATCAGGATCGTGTCTCCGTGGCAATCGCTGAGCATGCGGCCCTGTTGCTGGTGGTCGATGGCATGGGCGGGCACGCTGAGGGCGCGCGCGCAGCCGAGACCGCACTCAAGTCGATGCTCGAAAGCTTCTGGCACACACCCCATCCGATCTTCGATCCCCTGGGCTTCCTGCATCTCACGCTCGGCAAGGCGCACGACGACGTCGTTGCGCTCGGCGGGACACTCGCCGTCGAAACGCGGCCGCGCGCCACCTGCGCCATCTGCCTGGTGCAGCAGTCATCCGCGTACTGGGCACACGTCGGGGACAGCCGCGTCTACCAGATCCGCAACAACATCTTGCGCGAACGCACGCGCGATCACAGCCACGTGGAACAACTGCTGCGCGAAGGGCTGATCACCGAGTCCGAAGTGCAGAACCACCCGATGCGCAATTTCGTCGAGTGCTGCCTGGGGGGCGATGCGGTGCTGCCGGACATGACGACGAGCCGGCGCAGGCCGCTCGAGCCGGGTGACATCCTGTTGTTGTGCACCGACGGGCTGTGGGCCAATCTCAAGGACGAGGACATCGCGGCGTTCTATCGGCCAGGAAATGGCGAGCTGCGCACGGCCCTGCAACAGCTGGCCGAACGCGCCGTGCAGGCATCCGCACCGTTCAGCGACAACACCACCGCTGCGGCACTCCGGTTCCTGGGGTGAGCCGGTGCCTTTAAGCGCGCGCACTTAATGTGCACTCGCTCCGGCGAACGCCTGTACACGGACGTACGGGCCGGACTGTTTCACAGGGATGTACTGGCACGATCTCAGGAGCAAGAATTCATGAGGCCCAGCGGCCGCGCCCCCGACGAGCTTCGACCCGTGCGACTGACGCGACGATTCACGCGTCATGCGGAAGGCTCGGTGCTGGTGGAGTTCGGCGAAACGCGCGTGGTCTGTAACGCGAGCGTCGAAGACGGCGTGCCGCCGTTCCTGCGCGGCTCCGGGCAGGGCTGGATTACCGCGGAATACGGCATGCTGCCGCGGGCAACCCATTCGCGCACGGCACGCGAGGCTGCGCGCGGCAAACAAAGCGGGCGCACGCAGGAGATTCAGCGCCTCATCGGCAGGGCCCTGCGTGCGGTCACGGATCTGCGCGCGCTGGGCGATCGCACCATCACGCTCGACTGCGACGTGCTGCAGGCGGATGGTGGCACGCGCACGGCCGCGATCACCGGGGGATACGTGGCGCTGGCGGACGCTATCGAATCGCTCGTGCGCCGGCGCGTCATCGCTTCGAGTCCGATTCACGCCCAGGTTGCCGCGGTGTCGGTCGGCATCTGCTCCGGCGTGCCGGTGCTCGATCTGGACTACGCCGAGGATTCGAGCGCCGAAACCGACATGAACGTTGTGATGAACAACGGTGGCGCGTTCGTCGAGATCCAGGGCACTGCCGAGGGCCACGCTTTCCGCCGTCACGAGCTCGACGAACTGCTGAATCTGGCCGCCAGCGGCATCGCACAGTTACTTGCGCATCAGTTGCAGGTAATGGCGGAATGAAGGGAAGGCATGAGGCCTCAGGCTTCAGCCCTCTGGCATCAGGCCAAGAGGCGCGCATCCGCGTCCTAGCCTGAGGCCCGACGCCTGATGTCTGACGCCCCTCCCATTCGTCTGGTGCTCGCGACGGCGAACCCGGGCAAATTGCGAGAAGTGCAAACACTGCTCGCGGGCTCCGGCCTCGAGGTGCTGCCGCAGTCGCAATTCGACATCGAGGCCCCGGCGGAGACCGGACTCACATTCGTCGAGAACGCCATTCTCAAAGCGCGCCACGCCGCAGCGAGATCCGGGTTGCCGGCCGTCGCCGACGACTCGGGGCTCGAAGTCGATGCGCTCGGTGGTCGGCCCGGGGTCCTGTCCGCCAGATTTGCCGGCCCTGATGCGAGCGACGCGGATAACATCGCCAGGCTCCTCGAAGAACTTCGCGG